>LNAP01001486.1_pt1 | contig 84305 bp, 74 predicted proteins | sample 602601 | NCBI WGS metagenome assembly LNAP01 (sample SAMN02440304, study PRJNA202911) | soil metagenome | biome: Subtropical and temperate rainforests or woodlands; isolation source: soil samples (1 kg each in a 20% v/v slurry with milli Q water) were... ...
GATGAACTGAAGCGTAACCGCTGCCGAAAACTGCATAACTCTTTGTTTACCAAGGAGTTTTCCGTTTCGACTGCGCCGGAAGTGGGGCGAATTATAGACGTCCAGAATCTGCCGTCAACCCCTGATTTGGTTTTTCTATCAGGATGTTCAAAAACCCTGCTTATATATAGACGCGCCCGCAACGAATGCGCAGTATATTGCCCAACACATACAACAATACTCTCGCTTGCCACTTCGGACGATGCCACACAATGAATGACCACCCCCGCAGTCTTGCCTCGACCCTGTTCTCGGTTGGCCTGCTCTTGATAGCCATGGCATCGATCCAGTCCGGAGCCTCTCTGGCCAAAAGCATGTTCCCGGTTATCGGTGCTCAAGGAACGACCACCCTGCGACTGATCTTTGCCAGTGTGATCATGCTGCTGATATTGCGCCCATGGCGAGCGAAGCTCACTGCGAAATCCCTGCGCACCGTTATCGTCTACGGGATGGCGTTGGGCGGCATGAACTTCCTCTTCTATATGTCCTTGCGCACTGTCCCCCTGGGTATCGCCGTAGCCCTGGAGTTCACCGGCCCATTGGCAGTCGCTATTTACGCCTCACGTCGAGCGATCGACTTTCTGTGGATCGCTCTGGCAGCCCTGGGTTTACTGCTATTGATTCCGACAGGCGCCACGAGCATGGGCATCGATCTGGTCGGCGCAGGTTATGCCCTCGGTGCTGGTGTCTGCTGGGCGCTGTACATTCTGTTCGGCCAGAAGGCTGGCGCTGATAATGGGGTGCAGACCGCTGCGTTGGGCGTGATGATTGCCGCCCTGTTCGTAGCTCCCATTGGTATTGTCCACGCTGGCGCTGCGCTACTGACACCCTCGTTGATTCCCGTGGCCATCGGGGTCGCCATTTTGTCCACCGCCCTGCCCTACACCCTGGAAATGGTCGCCCTCACACGGATACCAGCCCGGACCTTCGGTACATTGATGAGCATCGAACCTGCGATCGGTGCGCTGTCCGGCCTGTTGTTTCTCCAGGAATACCTTTCCCTGTCACAGTGGATGGCTATCCTGTGCATCATTCTGGCTTCCGTCGGCGCGACCATGACCATGGGGAGTAGCGCCAAGCCTGTGGTCGCAGCAGATTGAAACAAGATTGACGAAGGTCTGGTATTTACCGCTCAATTAGGCCATGTTTGGGCTACGTAACTCAGTGTCAGACATGGATTTTTTCAGATAGGGATATCAGAACGCTTCAAGCAAAAGCGAATGCAGGCAGACCCAGGCACAGATCCGGGGCCGCTATTAAGGACAGCAATGAAACGAATTTTGATACTGATCGCCGTACTTGCAATTGCGGGCTGCGCAGCGACCTCGAAACCCCAGACGAAACACGGCAAGAAAGGACTGCATATCAATTGTTCGGGGCTCTCGTCCTCGTGGGAAAAGTGCTACACCAGCGCCGCCAATTCGTGCGCGCCCAAGGGTTACAAGGTCATCGCCAAGTCAGGGGATGCGGTGGAAGAACCCGGTGACTATCCCTTCGGCCTCAATCCTGCTGGCTATACCAGCCGCAGCATGATCGTCATCTGCAAGTAACCCTCCCCTCCTATCGGGCTTGCATAGCCCGATAGGCGCTTCGCTCCGATGCTGCTAACGTTTGTCAGTCAATGACCGTTCAGCAAAGGGCGATATCCATGACCACCGCTATCAACAACAAGAAGATCGTACTGGTCGTCGGCGCGGGCGATGCCACCGGCGGCGCCATCGCCAAACGTTTTGCCCGTGAAGGGTATATCGCCTGCGTCACACGTCGCAGCGCAGACAAACTCCAGCCATTGGTAGAGTCCATCACCGCCAGTGGCGGCGAGGCCCACGGTTTTGCCTGTGATGCGCGTAATGAAGAAGACGTGATAGCGCTCATCGAGCAGATCGAAACCGAGCTCGGCCCCATCGAAGCGTTCGTCTTCAATATCGGCGCCAATGTGCCATGCAGCATCCTCGAAGAAACCGCCCGCAAGTATTTCAAGATTTGGGAAATGGCCTGTTTCTCAGGGTTTCTCAACGCCCGTGAAGTGGCCAAGCGCATGGTCACCCGCCAACGGGGCACGATCCTGTTCACCGGCGCCACTGCTGGCTTGCGCGGCGCCGCGGGTTTCGCCGCCTTCGCCGGGGCCAAGCACGGGATTCGCGCCTTGGCGCAAAGCATGGCCCGCGAACTGGGACCGATGAACATCCACGTCGCCCACGTCGTAGTGGATGGCGCCATCGATACCGATTTTATCCGCGATAACTTTCCGGAAAAATACGCGACCAAGGATCAGGACGGCATCCTCAATCCCGAGCACATCGCCGACAACTATTGGTACCTGCATAGCCAGCCACGGGACGCCTGGACCTTCGAACTGGATCTGCGCCCCTGGAACGAACGCTGGTAAGCCCTCCACCTACAACAACAAGAAGAGCACATCGACCATGAGCAAAACCGTGGAGTTCTTTTTCGACCTCGGCAGCCCCGCCACTTACCTGGCCCATACCCAACTGCCAAAGATCTGCAAACAGACCGATAGTCAGCTGATCTACAGACCGATGCTGCTGGGTGGCGTCTTCAAAGCTACTGGCAATGCTTCCCCCATCACCGTACCGGCCAAGGGTCGCTACATGTTTCAGGACCTGGACCGCTATGCCAAACGTTATGGCGTACAGCTGAAGTTCAACCCGAACTTCCCGATCAATACCCTGATGCTGATGCGCGCTGTCACAGGTATGCAACTACGCCACCCCGAACGCTTTCAGGCGTTTATCGATTGCCTGTTTCACGCCCTTTGGGTTGAGAGATGCAGCCTCGATGATCCTGCGACTGTTGCCGCCGTGCTGACGCAAAACGGTTTCGATCCAAACGAGGTGCTGGCAATGACCGCCGATGAAACCGTCAAAGCCGCCCTCAAGGAAAACACTGAGGAAGCGGTGCAACGCGGTGTATTCGGTGCGCCGAGCATGTTTATTGGTGATCAGCTGTTCTTCGGCCAGGATCGACTGGACTTCGTCCTTGAAGCCCTGCGTGTGCAATAACCAGCGCCTGCCTATGACCTGAGCCAGGCGCTGGAAACAGCGCCTGGACTCAAACCGCTCAAATAGCCGCGGTTCGGGTGTTCAACCATTCGAGGGCCGCACCGTTGAGCAACGGGCTCAGGCGTTCACGCACCTCGGCGTGATAACTGTTGAACCACTGCTTTTCGTCTTCAGTCAGCAGCGATGGTTCCAGACAACGGGTGTCGATCGGGCACAGAGTCAGGGTTTCGAATTTCAGGAACTCCCCGAATTCGCTCTTGCCTGCTTCACGATTCAATACCAGGTTCTCGATCCGCACACCCCAGCGACCCGGACGGTAAGTACCCGGTTCGATGGAGGTGATCATGCCTGGCTGCATCGCTGTTTGCGGTGCCGCCGCGGCCTGATAGGCGATGACTTGCGGACCTTCGTGAACATTGAGGAAATAGCCGACGCCGTGACCGGTGCCATGGCCGTAGTCGACACTTTCCGCCCAGATCGGCGCGCGGGCAATAGCGTCCAGCAACGGCGACAGAATGCCTCGTGGAAACTGTGCACGGGAGAGCGCAATCACGCCTTTGAGTACGCGGGTGCAATCGCGCTTCTGCTCGTCAGTCGGCGTACCCACCGGCACCATTCGGGTGATGTCGGTGGTACCGCCCAGGTATTGGCCGCCGGAGTCGATCAGCAACAGGCCGTCACCCTCGATCACCGCGTGTTCTTCTTCGGTGGCGTGGTAGTGCGGCATCGCTCCGTTGGCGTTAAACGCGGCAATGGTGTTGAAGCTCAGAGAGACATAATCCGGACGTCGGGTACGCGCCGCGGTCAGGTGTTCGTCGATGGTCAGTTCGGTAATGCGCTCACGCCCCCAAGCCGCTTCCAGCCAGGCGAAGAATTCACACAGCGCCGCGCCATCCTGCTCCATTGCCCGACGAATGTGCTCGGCATCGGCCAGGCTTTTCTGCGACTTGGCCAGAGTGGTCGGGTTCAGGCCTTCGAGCAGTTTCACGCCGCTGTTCAGGTTATCCAGCAGACCGGCCGTGACCCGCGCTGGATCGACTTGCAGGCTCTCGCCGCTCGGCACGGCGCGCAAGGCGGCGGTTACTTCGCTGTAATCGCGCAGGGTCACGCCGTCGTGTTCGAGAATGGCGCGCAGCTCGGCGCTCACTTTGCTCAGGGCTACGAACAAAGTGGCCTGCTGCTGGCTGATCAGGGCGAAGGACACGAACACCGGATTGAACGACACATCGCCGCCGCGCAGGTTGAACAGCCAGGCGATGTCATCGAGGGTGGCGATGAAGTGCCAGTCGGCACCGCGCTCTTTCAGCACCTCACGCAGTTTGGCGAGTTTTTCGCCACGACTGACCGTCGCCTGAGGCGGCAAGTGTTGATAAACCGGCTCATTCGGCAGACTTGGACGATCACTCCAGACTTCATTCAGCAGATCGATGTCGGTGCGCAGACGAGCGCCGCGTTCTTCAAGTTTGCTGCTCAAAGTACGCGCGGAGGCCAAGGCCATTACCGCGCCATCGACTGCAACGACACCGCCTTCTGGGGTTTGCTCGGCCAGCCAATCGAGCGGGCCGGGTTGACCCGGTTGCAGCTTGACCAGATCGATGCCGCTGCCCTTGAGCTCCTTGCTCGCTTGTTCCCAATAGCGGCTGTCGGCCCAGACGCCGGCAAAATCCGGCGTAACGATCAGCGTGCCCACCGAGCCATGAAAACCCGACAGCCACTGCCGTCCCTGCCAATAGCCCGGCAGGTATTCCGACAGGTGCGGATCGGCTGACGGCACCAGCAGCGCATGAATACCCTCCCGGCTCATCAACTCACGGGTTTGCGCCAGGCGCTGGGGTACCAATCCATTGGTCAAAGGCTGTGTACTCATCGTGTCTCCTGCTAACCACTCATCATTATTATTCGGTGCCGATCGGAGCCGGCGCTTAAGGACCTGTCGCCCAGAATGCCGGAGCACTGGCGCAAGTTGCTTTAATCAGGTGTACCGCCTGGTCGACATCCTGCTCGGTGGTGAAACGTCCCAGGCTCAAGCGAATGGTGCGACTGGCCGAGCGTGCGTCATGCCCCAGAGCCAGCAATACATGGGACGGCGCATTGCTGGCGGAATTACAGGCCGAGGTCGCGGAAAACGCGATCGAGGTGCTCAAAGCCGCGGAACTGAACTCGCCTTCGTTGAAAGTCAGGCTCAGGGTATGGGGAATGCGCTGGATCGGGCTGCCATTGAGGCGCACCCCGGGAATGCTCAGCAGCGGTTCGAGCAAGCGTTCACGCAGACGCGCGATGGTGGCTTTCTCTTCATCGAACAATTGCGCCGCCAACGCGAAGGCTGCCCCCATTGCGGCAATCTGGTGCGTCGCCAGCGTGCCGGAACGCAACCCGCCCTCGTGACCGCCGCCGTGGATCTGCGCCTGCAGACGCTGCTGAGCACGAGGACCGACATACAGCGCGCCGATGCCTTTGGGACCGTAGACCTTGTGCGCCGAGAACGACATCAAATCCACCGGCCACCGGGCCAGATCGATCGCCACTTTGCCCGCGCCCTGAGCCGCATCAACGTGGAATAACGCATCGCGATCACGCACCACCTGGCCGATGGCCGGGATGTCGTTGAGGGTGCCCAGTTCGTTATTGACCAGCATCAATGACACCAGAAAGGTGTCCTCACGCATCGCTTCGCTGACCGCTTGTGGAGTAATCAGGCCATCGGCATCGGGCACCAGATACGTCACCGCAACGCCTGCGTCCTGCAACTGTTTTGCAGTGTCGAGAATCGCTTTGTGTTCGATCTGGCTGGTGATGATGTGGCCGCCGGAAACGCCGCGGGCCTGGGCCACGCCCTTGAGGGCAAGGTTGTTGGATTCGGTGGCGCCGGAGGTCCAGACGATCTGTTCCGCCTGGGCGCCCACCAATTCGGCCACCTGGCGCCGTGCTTGCTCGACCGATTGCCGGGCCTGTTGGCCGAAGGCGTGGGAACTGGACGCAGGATTGCCGAAGTTACCGGTGAAACCCAGACACTCGACCATGACCTTGATGACCCGCTCATCCACCGGCGTGGTGGCGGCGTAGTCGAAATACAACGGACGTTTATTCATAAAAGACTCGCAGAGCGTGTTCCGGGATCAGGAAGCTCGTCACTGGAAATGTCAAAGCGCCGCCTCATGAGCGACGCCGAATTTTCAGAACGACAGCAATACCTGATCGCAGGCCATTAAAGAAGAACAACTTCATTTAAAAGTGCGTAGGAACGCTCCTGAAGTCGAGCTTAACAGGCATCGGGCCACCGGATGAAGCAATGCGTCAGCTAAAACTTTCGAGCAATAACGGATACATCGAAGCCACCAACAATAAGGCCATACCCCAGTTGAACAGCCGCAACCAGCGGCGATCACGCAGCACATTGCGCAACAGCGTGCCGCAACCGGCCCACACCCCGACGCTTGGCAGGTTGATCAAGGCGAAGACCGCGGCAATCACAATCACATTGGTGAAATAGCCCTGCATCGGCGTGTAGGTGCTGATCGCACCGATGGCCATGATCCAGGCCTTGGGGTTGACCCATTGAAACGCTGCCGCACCCAAATAACTGATCGGCCTGCCCTCACCCTGTTCACCCTCGGCGACCGGACCGGAATGAGCAATCTTCCACGCCAGGTACAGCAAATACGCCGCGCCGACATAGCGCAACACGGTGTAAAGCATTGGATAGGTTTGAAACACCGTGCCCAGGCCGAAACCGACGGCAACCACCAGAATGAAGAAGCCGCAGGTGATGCCCAGCATGTGGGGGATGGTGCGGTGAAAGCCAAAATTCACGCCCGAGGCCAGCAACATGGTGTTGTTCGGGCCGGGGGTGATCGAGGTGACAAGGGCAAACAGGGCGAAGCCCAGCAGCAGGTCGAGCGAGAGTGTCATGGGTGGCAGTCCATCAGGGTCAGGCATTGACCCTATCGCACGCCTTGAGGGAAACCCATGGACAGTTGCGTGAAAGTTCGAGCAGTACAGTTGACGCTCAGCTTTGGCGGCCGTGCAGCTGTACTGCGCGTTCGGCGTTCATCTCGCCTTGTTTGTCGAAACTGAACGATTTTGCCGGCTGGCCGAGCAGTTCGGCTTTCTTCGCGTGGTACTCCTCGAAGGATAAGCCACGACGATTCAGCGCCTCCAGCGCCAGTTCCCGGGTTTCTTCAGCGGTGTAGGGCCGTAATTCCGGTGAAACATGGTTGGCACATCCGGCGAGAACGGAGATGGCGAGCAGCAAGAAAGTGGCGAGCAGAGATTTCATTTCGGGCGTCCGCAGATCTGTGTTTTGGTCAATGAACACAGGCTACCCGTGCCGCTCGAAGGGTAGAAATCAACGCTCTCGATAGTGGGTATCGGATCAAAAGATCGCAGCCTTCGGCAACTGCTCGTCGGGCACTCGGTTGGGGGAAAAGGGCTGACCTATAGTTATTCGACCGGAAATCGGCGAAGGAACACCTTAACCCCACAACAAAAGGAGAACCGTCATGAGCGTAAAACCTATTCCAGAGGGTTATCACAGCATCACCCCTTATCTAGGCATTCAGAAAGCTGCCGAAGCCATCGACTTCTACAAGAAGGCCTTTGGCGCCACCGAAGTCATGCGCCTGGCCATGCCCGATGGCGGCATCGGGCACGCTGAGCTGCGTATTGGTGACTGCCCGATCATGCTTGGCACACCCTGCGACCAGGGCCCATTGAGCAACCCGGACAAGTCGCCGTCCGTGGGGCTGCATCTGTATGTGAACGATGTGGACAAGTCCTTTAAACAGGCCATCGATGCCGGTGCCACGCAGGTGTCCGAGGTCAAGGATCAGTTTTATGGCGACCGTTCGGGGACTTTGAAAGATCCCTACGGGCATCTGTGGTTTCTGGCCACGCGCAAGGAGGATTTGACTCAGGAGCAGATTGAACAGCGGGCGAAGGAGATGTTTAAGCAGGGTTGAGTTTTCCAGTGAATGTTCGGGCCTCTTCGCGAGCAAGCCCGCTCCCACAGTTGATCTTCGTCGGACACAGAGAGTGTGTACACAGAAGATCCAGTGTGGGAGCGGGCTTGCTCGCGAAAGCGGTTTGACATTTAACAGCGATGTCGACTGACACACCGCTATCGCGAGCAAACCCGCGCCCCCAAAAGGCAGAAGCGAGAAACATTTACTTTCATATCCCCTTTCGGGATTTCCGATGCTCATACGTCTTATTTAGATGCAGTCGGTCGCGTAGGCAAAAGCCACGGCCGGACTTTTCATGGACCGCACCGCTGGGAAGCCCACAGCAGTAGTCCTCTCATCGAAACAAGACCTTTAATCATGTCGAAGAAATCCCGCTCAAAACTCTGGTTTCTGGTCCATAGCTGGCTGGCGCTGCCCATCTGGTTTTTTGTATTGATCGTCTGTGTGACCGGCACGCTGGCGGTGGTCAGTCAGGAAATCGTCTGGCTGGCCAACCCGCAAATGCGCGCCATCGCGCCTTCGGACGACGCGCCGCGGCTCAACTATGACCAGATTGTCGCCGCCATCAAACAGGCCGAACCCCAGACGCTGGTCGAGGGCATCAGTCGCCCCGACGAGTCGCATTTCGCCCTGGACGTGGACGTCAGTTACCCGGACGGCCGCTCGGTGACGGTCTATGTGAACCCCTACAGCGGGGTGATTCAGGGCACCGCTCCACCATTCAACTTCAAGGCATTCACCCGCGCACTGCATGGCTGGTGGCTGGTGCCGTTCACCAATGGCTACAGCTGGGGCTGGTATCTGGTGTCGTTCCTCGCGCTGCCGATGCTGGCGTCGCTGGTGACCGGACTGGTGGTCTACAAACGGTTCTGGAAAAGCTTCTTCCGACCGACCCTGCGCATTCGCCATGGCGCGCGGATTTTCTGGGGCGACTTTCATCGGCTCAGCGGCATCTGGTCGATCTGGTTCATTGCGGTGATCTCGATCACCGGTGTCTGGTTCCTGATCAAGGCGATTCTGTTCGACAACCAGATTTCGATTACCACGGAACCGGTGGTGTCGGTCGTCTCGCGTGAAAGCGTGCCGTTGACCAGCACCGGCAAGCCGGCCCCGATGATCAGCCTGGAACAGGCGATCAAGGTCGCTCAGGAACAGATCCCCGGACTGGAAGCGAGTTTCGTCAGCCTGCCGGGCAACGCCTACAGCCACCTGTCGGTCGGTGGTCGAAGCTGGTATCCGCTGATGTACCAGACGGCTGAGGTCAACCCGTACAACGGCGATATTGCCAGCACACGGCTGCTGTCCGATCGCTCCAGCCTGGAATTCGTGACCGAGTCGATGCGTCCGTTGCACACCGGTGACTTTGGCGGGATCTGGATCAAGCTGATCTGGTTCTTCTTCGGTTTGCTGCTGAGCATGATGGTGCTCAGCGGCTTGCTGATCTGGACCAAACGCACCGCCCTGGCCACCGCCAATGCGTTCAAGCGCAGCAACAAGACTCCGCGCCCGGTGTCGAGACCGCAAACGGTCATGAACCAACAGACTCCGGAGGGCAACCTGTGAGCAAGACGATCACTGCACCGCAGCCTTCCCGGGCGAGCCTGCTTTGGCGCAAATGGCGCTTCCACATCAACATTTTCTTGCTGCTGATTCCTTTGGGCTTCATGCCCAAATACTTTGCCGACGCCTCGCTGTTTCGCGGCGACAGCGGACTGGGGGAACGGGAAATCGGCGAAATCCAGGTCGGTCCCTGGAGCCTGCAACTGGCCGAACTGCGCAACGAAGCGCCACGATTGACCGGCCCGGCTGGCCACATGAAAGGTTTCAACGCAGCACTGTGCGAGCGCTGTCGCGATGAGGTCAAGGCGACTTACCTGCGCATCGGCAAACCCCGCAGCCTGCGCGCCGCCGGGGTGATTTTCTTCGGTACGCCGTACCGCATGGGCGCAATGCTGTCGGTACCCGAAAAGACCAAAACCGACGCCGAGCTGTGGATCACCATGGAAGGCTGGGACGGCGCCATGCATCAAGCGTCCATCCCCCTGAGCCAGGCATCCCCGGCCACCCTCGCCTGGCTGAACAAACAAGGAGGCAAACCATGAGCAACGCTTTTCGCCCTCTGCACGCCGTTTTACTGGTGCTCTGCGCCGCCTTCAGCACCAGCGCCCAGGCTCACAACCCGATGTGCGAATGCAAGGCCATCGATGCCGAGCAGATCCAGTGCACCGGCGGTTTCTCCGACGGCAGCGGCGCGCCGGGCGTGACCCTGGACGTGATCGGCTACGACGAAACCATTCTGGTGCCGGGCAAGCTCGGCGCCGATTCGACCCTGACGTTCAAGAAGCCCGGCGCTGAATTCTATGTGCTGTTCGACGCCGGTCCCGGCCATGTCGTCGAGATCGACCAAGCGGACATCCAGGCCCCATGACTACACCAACCACACACATCGTCCGCCCGGCGGGCGCCGGCCATGAAACCCTCTATGTGCTGCTGTTGTGCCTGATGATCCTGGCGGTTGCCGGCTCGGTGGTCGCCTGGCGCGGCGTGGCTCAGGAAGTGAGCAGCGTTGGCAGCCATCAACTGGATGCCCGCCGAGACCTGAGCGCCTCCGAGCAAGGTATTTACGCCGACCTGCGGGTCACGCTGGATGAAATTCATCTGTTGCGCCAGGAACAGCAGGCGCTGCCCACACCCGCCACCCTCGCCGATGAAGGCTTTGCGCCGTTTACCCAGGACGCCAGTTCTGTCAGCCGCGGTGGTCATGCCTGGCAGTTGCTGGACACCAAGGCCTACTTCGGCCAGAGCCAGACCCCAACCGTGGCCGGTTCGTTTCTGATGCGCTTGACCGCTGAAGACGACACCGCGCCAGACATCTGGCTCAACCGCGGCAGCGCCCTCCCCGTTCCGAACGATCTCACCGATGCTGCGCTCAATGGCACCGGCTGGCAGCAGATCGTCGCGCAATTCGATGCCGGCGTCACCCGCCAGCATCGGCATTGAACCCTCGCCTTCACCCGAGAGAAGACCGCTTTCCCATGCCTAGTTCATCTCAACGTCATTCCTTTTTGCGCCTGCTGCTGGTCGGTCTGTTTGCCTGTTTGCTGACACCTCTGGCCAGTGCCGATGAAGCCAAGCGCCTGCGCATCGGCATCACCCTGCACCCTTATTACAGTTACGTGGCCAACATCGTCGGTGACAAAGCCGAAGTGGTGCCGCTGATCCCGGCCGGTTTCAATCCGCATGCCTACGAGCCGCGGGCTGAAGACATCAAACGCATCAGCGGGCTGGACGTGGTCGTACTTAACGGCGTGGGCCATGACGACTTCGCCGACCGCATGATCGCCGCCAGCGAAACGCCGAACATCAAGGTGATCGAAGCCAACGAAAACGTGCCCCTGCTGGCCGCCACCGGCGTCGCTGCACGGGGCGCCGGCAAGGTGGTCAACCCGCACACGTTCCTGTCGATCAGTGCGTCCATTGCCCAGGTCAACAACATCGCCCGAGAACTGGGCGAGCTCGACCCGGCCAATGCCAAAACCTATACACAAAACGCTCGCGCCTACGGCAAACGCCTGCGGCAGATGCGCGCCGACGCCCTGGCAAAACTGACCCAGGCGCCGAACGCCGAGCTGCGGGTGGCCACCGTCCATGCTGCCTACGACTATCTGCTGCGCGAGTTTGGCCTGGAAGTGACTGCTGTGGTCGAGCCGGCCCACGGCATCGAACCGAGCCCCAGTCAGCTGAAAAAGACCATCGATCAGCTGCGGGAGCTAGACGTCAAAGTGATCTTCTCGGAGATGGATTTCCCGTCCACTTACGTCGAGACCATCCAGCGTGAATCCGGGGTGAAACTGTATCCGCTGTCGCACATTTCCTATGGCGAATACACCGCCGACAAGTACGAAAAAGAAATGACCGGCAACCTCAATACCGTGGTCCGCGCGATTCAGGAGTCCGGCGCATGACGGCTAAAGAGACCATCACTGAATCCCCTGTGGGAGCGGGCTTGCTCGCGAAGAGGGAGTATCAGTCGACATCAATGCTGACTGACTCTCCGCTTTCGCGAGCAAGCCCGCTCCCACAGGTTTCGGGGCCGACCCTGGATTTCGCCGAGGTCAGCCTCACGCTGGGGCGCACGACGATCCTCGACAAGGTGACCTTTGAGGTTCGGCCCGGCAGCGTGCATGCACTGGTCGGCCCTAACGGTGGCGGCAAGAGCTCGCTGATCAAGACCCTGCTCGGGCAGATGCCGCATCAGGGTCGCTTGAGCCTGCAATGGCCTGGCGAACCGGGGACCATCGGCTACGTGCCTCAGGCGCTGGAATTCGATCGCGGTTTACCGATGACTGTCGATGACTTCATGGCCGCCATGTGCCAGCGGCGCCCGGCGTTTCTCGGGTTGAGTAAACACTATGCGGCGGCCATCGGCGAAGCACTGGAACGGGTCGGCATGCAGGACAAACGCAAGCGGCGCATGGGCGCATTGTCCGGCGGTGAGCGCCAGCGCGTTTTGTTGGCCCAAGGGCTGATTCCGGCGCCGCAATTGCTGGTACTCGATGAGCCGATGTCGGCCCTCGATGAGGCCGGCATTCAGGTATTCGAACGGTTGCTGGGCGACTGGCGCCAAAGCGGTATCACCGTGCTGTGGATCGAGCATGATCTGGAAGCGGTCGGGCGACTGGCGGACCGGGTCACCGGGCTCAATCGCCGGGTGCTGTTCGATGCCACGCCGAAACAGGCACTGACTCCGGAGCGACTGCTGACTTTGTTCTCGACCCATCCCCGGAGCACTGCCTGATGAGTTACGAAGCCTTTCGTTTGATGGTCCAGGGCTGGGCCTCGTCGGGTTACCTGCCGGAAGCGCTGGCCTATGGATTTGTGGTCAACGCGCTGCTCGCGGGGCTGTTGATCGGCCCGGTGTTGGGCGGTTTGGGTACGCTGGTGGTGGTCAAGCGTTTCGCGTTTTTCTCCGAAGCGGTGGGCCATGCGGCGCTGACCGGTGTGGCCATCGGCATTCTGCTCGGCGAGCCCTACACCGGGCCTTATGGCAGCCTGTTCGGTTACTGCCTGCTGTTCGGCATTTTGCTCAACTATTTACGCAACCGTACGGGGCTGGCGCCGGATACTTTGATTGGTGTGTTTCTCTCCGTATCGCTGGCGCTTGGTGCGAGCCTGCTGCTGATCCTAGCCGGCAAGATCAACGTGCACATCCTGGAAAACGTGCTGTTCGGTTCAGTGCTGACAGTCAACGGCAATGACCTGCTGGTGTTGGCCATTGTTGGTTCGCTGGTGATGGCGCTGGCCCTGCCGCTGTACAACCGCATCATGCTCGCCAGTTTCAATCCGCAACTGGCGGCGGTACGCGGTGTGGCGGTGAAGACTCTGGATTATCTGTTCGTGATTCTGGTGACCCTGATCACGGTGGCGGCGGTGAAAGTCATCGGGGCGATTCTGGTCGGCGCACTGTTGGTGATTCCAGCGGCGGCCGCGCGATTGCTCAGTCAGTCGCTGAAGGGTTTTTTCTGGTGTTCGGTGCTGATCGCCACGGTCAGCACGCTGTGCGGAATTCTCGCGCCGATTGTCTTTGACCTGCCTATCCCGTCCGGTGCCGCGATCATTCTGGTGGCCGGTATCGCCTTCGCCCTGGCCGCGATTGCTCGTGGCATCGTTCCAAGTCTGAAAGGGAACCTCGGATAAATGTCTTTTTCTCTACGTCAATTGACCCTGGCGCTGACCTTGTGTGGGCCAGCCTCGTTCAACGCATCCGCCACCGATACCTTCGAACCGATGCGTCTGGTGGCCAATCACGGTGTCGGTAACACCGCGCTCTTCGCCTCGACTTCAACGCACAAAGTGCTGGTGCTGGCGGCGTTGCCTGTGACCTACGGTCTGGGTGCCCTGCTGCTGGAGGGCACCGATGTCAGCCTTGAGCGCGCCGCGCCGGCCAACCTGCCCGGCAGTCGGCAGACCGCTTATTTCACCGGCCGTGGCGCTCAAGCGCTCAATAAGCTGGCGATCGACGCCGATGCGGTCATCGGCCTGCGTTCGCTTTGGCCGGATGATCCGCTGTACCCGAACGCCCGTCGCAGCAATATCCGCATCATTGAAATCGACGCCGCCCGCCCGGTGGACGGCGCCCTGCCCGGCATCGCCGTACAGCCTGGCAGCAAGACCGATGGCTTGAACAGTCAGCCTTGGTTGGCCAGCAACAACATGGGCCGGATGGCGGATGTCATGGCGGCAGACCTGGTGCGCCTGGCGCCAGCGGCCAAACCGAAGATAGACGCCAACCTGGCAGCACTCAAACAGCGCCTGCTCAAGCTCAGCGCTGACAGCGAATCACGCTTGGCCAATGCCGACAACTTGAGTGTAATGAGCCTGAGCGATCATTTCGGCTACCTGATCGGCGGCCTCAACCTGGAGCTGATCGGCCTGGATGCACGGCCGGATGCCGAGTGGACGCCCGAAGCACTGACGCAATTGGGTGCAACGCTCAAAAACAATGATGTGGCGGTGGTATTGCATCATCGCCAGCCGCCGGACGCGGTGAAAGCGGTCGTTGCCGAGTCTGGTAGTCGGTTGGTGGTGTTGAGTGTCGATGCGGTGGATCCGGTGGCTGAATTGGAAGGGAATGTGTATTTGGTGATCAAAGGGTTAAACGGCGCGTAACGTCAGTTGCACCGTGTAATCGTTCTTCGCGAGCATGCCCGCTCCCACATTTGATCGGTGGTGATCGCAGATTCTGTGATCGACACAAATCCACTGTGGGCGGGCTTGCTCGCGAAGGCGGCCTGACAGGCAACACGGAATCCAGACCAAGAAAAAGCCCGCTGAACCGATAAGATCAGCGGGCTTCTTTTTGCGCGGTGACTCAGTGAGCCACAGCAGCCTGTTCTTCCATTTTCTGGCGCAAGCTCAGTGGACGCATGTCGGTCCAGACCTCTTCGATGTAGGCCAGGCATTCCTTTTTCAGGCCGCTCTTGCCCACGGTGCGCCAGCCTTGTGGCACGGCTTTGTAGTCGGGCCAGATCGAGTATTGCTCTTCGTGGTTGACCACGACCTGAAAGAGGATGTCCCTGACGTCATGCTGTCTCTCCATCGCTGTAGGGTAGGCTGCACGCCGTGCGCAGCCGTTATGTAGAAGGAACGTTCAAGGCACCAAAAAATTTAGAGGCTGGCAGTGGCTGCGGCCATGGCCCTGCCGAAAATGTCGGCCACCCGATCGATTTCTGCTGCTGTGATCACCAACGGTGGCAGGAAACGCACGACACCGCCGTGACGCCCGCCCAGCTCGAGGATCAATCCGCGTTTGAGGCATTCGCGCTGCACCAACGGCGCCAGACGACCGAATATCGGTGGATGGCCTTGAGCGTCCGGCGTGCCGGTCGGGTCGACCAGCTCAACGCCCAGCATCAAGCCCCGTCCGCGGATATCGCCCAGTTGCGGGAAATCCCGTTGCAGGATGTGCAGGTGTTCACTCAAGCGTTCGCCCATGGCGGCAGCGTGCTCGCAAACCTTGTGCTCTGTCAGGTAGCGCATCACCGCAGAGCCTGCGGCCATTGCCATCTGATTACCGCGGAAGGTCCCGGCATGGGCGCCCGGCAGCCAGGTGTCGAGCCAGTCGCGATAGACCACCACCGCCAGCGGCAGGCTGCCGCCGATGGCTTTGGACATCACCACCACGTCCGGAATGATCCCGGCGTGCTCGAAGGCGAACATCTTGCCGGTACGGGCGAAACCGCTCTGGATTTCATCGATGATCAGCGCTATGCCGGCCTTTTCGGTGATGCGTCGCAAACCGCGCAGCCAGTCGAGATCGGCCGGAATCACCCCGCCCTCGCCCTGTACCGCTTCGACGATCACCGCAGCAGGCAATTGCACGCCGGCCTCTGGATCATTCAGCAGGTTTTCCAGGTAACTCAGGTTGACCTGCACCCCCTGCTCGCCGCCGAGCCCGAACGGGCAACGGTAATCGTAGGGATACGGCATGAACTGCACGCCACTGCTGAGCAACGCACCCAACGGTTTCTTCGGCCCCAGACTGCCCATCAGGCTCAGCGCGCCCTGGCTCATGCCGTGGTAACCGCCCTGGAACGACAAAACCGTGCTGCGTCCGGTGGCGGTGCGCACCAGTTTCAGCGCCGCTTCTACCGCATCGGTGCCGGTGGGGCCGCAGAACTGAATCTTCGCTTCAGCGGCCAATGCCGGCGGCAACAGACCGAACAGGTCCTGAACAAACTGATCCTTGACCGGCGTGGTCAGGTCAAGTGTGTGCAGCGGCAGTTCATCGGTCAGCACTTGCTGGATCGCTTCGATCACCACCGGGTGGTTGTGTCCCAAAGCCAGAGTCCCCGCACCGGCCAGGCAATCAATGAAACTGCGGCCTTCGACATCCTCGACATAAATGCCCTTGGCTCGCTTGAGTGCCAGGGGAATGCGCCGCGGATAGCTGCGAGCGTTCGACTCCTGCCGGCTTTGACGAGCCAGCAATGGCGATTCGTTGAACTGATAAAGCGTCTCGGCAGGCGTCGGAACGATCCGGGCAGGCTGATCTTCGATAAGGCTGATAGCGACTGACATCTCTCGATCCCTCAATACGCTGTTGATAGTGACCAAAACTGCACACCGGGCAGGTGCGCGTTCCGGTCACGGGGCGCACTTGCAGGTTTTCCTGTTCTGGAAACGCATCAGGACCTCAAGGATTTAGACCCTCGATCAGCTTTCTATGAAGGTGGTGACAGCGCCTTGTGCATGGGAATGGCGTGGAGTCCCGCCACGGTGAAGGTTTCAGCGCAAGCCCGGTAACCCAGACGGTGGTAAAACGCCTCACCGGTACGGGTGCTGTTGAGCCGCGCGTGAGACACCCCCTGAGCGATCAACCAGGTTTCGAGATCATGCACCAATGCTTGTCCGGCGCCTCGTCGAAACCATTCCGGCTGTACATAGCAGAACGCGATCTTGCCGCTGATCGCCGCCATGGCGACGCCGATCGGTTTGTCCTGCAACAGGGCGATGTTCAGGTACAAGCGCGAGTCGACCAGCCAGGGTTGCACGTGTTCGATGGTTTTGTTGTGAGTCCAGGTGGCGACGGTTCGCGGATCGTTGCGATGGTCCAGCGCGCAGCCGACGCGAATGGAGCGCTCGACGATGCGGCTGATGATTCCGGCGTCGGCAGGCGTTGCCTTGCAGATGTGTATCGATGCATCCATGGCGCTGTTACCTCAATCCATTGAGTCAAAGCTGCCAGGGACGATAGCGCTGTGGGGGCCGGGTGGCTAATGGAGAGACGTTACATTTGGTGTGCGACACAGACCAGCTATCTGATTCAGGATAGTCACAGGTCCTGTGATCACACAGATCCACTGTGGGAGCGGGCTTGCTCGCGAAAGCGATTTCACATTCAACAATGATGTTGGCTGATACTCCGCCTTCGCGAGCAAGCCCGCTCCCACATTTGCTCTGCGATGGCTTGTCAGACCGGTTGCAAAGGCATGGTCAGCTCGACCCGCAAGCCATCCGGGCGACTGTCGAAATGCAGGGTGCAGCCGCAACGCTGGACGATGGCCTGGACAATCGCCAGGCCGAGGCCGCAACCGGTGCTCTGGCCGTTGCGCCAGAAGCGTTGGGTCAGGTGTTGCAGGTCATCTTCGGCAATCCCCGGGCCGTGGTCGCGGACCAAAAAACGCACGCGATTGTTGGTGGTTTCCAGGCTCAGCTCCACGGCCCCATTTCCTGGGGTATGGCGCAGGGCGTTGTCGAGCAAGTTGCGCAATGCGGCAATCGACAGCACTGCCGGCATTTGCAGCGGCGCATCGGAGAATGTGGCCGGCAACTGAAACTGGATCCGCTGACGATCACCGCTGGCCGCATCCTGAATCGCCAGTTTCGCCACCTGTTCGGCGCTGCATTGCACGCCATCATCGAACGACAGACTGCCCTCGACGCGCGCCAGCAGCAGCAATTGTTCAAGCGTGCGGTGAAGTCGGTCAGCGCCCTCTTCAGCCCGCGCCAGGGACTGATCCCGGGCGCTGCCTTCAGTCATGCGCGCCACTTGCAGATGGGTTTTGATCGCGGTCAGCGGGCTGCGCAATTCATGCGCGGCATCACCGGTCAGGCGCCGTTCGCGCTCGATGGTCTTGCCAATACGCAGGAACAACTGATTCTGGGTTTCCAGCAGCGGTTGCAGCTCGCTGGGCAACGGCTGGATTTGCAACGGTTCCAGGGAATCGGCACTGCGTCGCATCAGCGCATCGCGCATACGATTGAGCGGTGCCAGCCCTTGACCGATGCCGAGCCACAACAGACACAGGCAGCCGAGCAGCGCCACACCGACCGGTACCGAGGCCGCCAGCAGAATGGACATGTTCAGGGCTTCGCGCTCGATTTGCCGGTCGGCGGTAGTAATGCGCACATCACCGCGCGCCAAGGTGAAACTGCGCCACGGTGCGCCGTCGATCATTTGATCGTGGAAGCCCATTTTTTCGGCTTCCAGGGTTTGTTCGGGGCTACTGTGGCTGCGGGCCAGGATTTCGCCGCGCAACGAGCTGACCTGACAGGCCATGCCGCCAGGGATGCTCAGCTGTTCAGCGCTGAAATGGGTCCCCTCGCCCTTGCTCGGCAACGCCGGCAGTTGCTCCAGTAGCCCGGCCACCATCCGCGCGGACGCCACCAGCCGCTGGTCCAAGGAAAACATCATCTGGTTGCGCAGATCACTGAGCATCCAGGCGGCGGCCAGGGCCCAGATCAGCGCAAACGCGGCGCCGAGGGTCAGGCTCAGGCGCAAACGCAGACTCATCACTTGGTTTGCTCTCCGCCATCGGCCGGCCCCAGGCGATAGCCCAGGCCACGCACGGTCTCGACGATGCCGTTGCCGAGTTTGCGCCGCAGGTGATGGATATGGACGTTAAGGGCGTTGCTTTCCAGTTCGTCATTGAAACCGTAGACACTGTCCTTGAGTTGCTCGGTGGACAACACCCGGCCACGGTTATGCAGCAAGGCTTGCAACAGCGATTGTTCACGGCGCGACAAATCGACGGGTTGGCCGCCGAGCAGGGTTTCTCGGCTGCTCGGGTCGTAGGTCAAACGGCCATGTTCAATCAGGTTGACGCTGCGACCCGCCACCCGTCGCAACAGCGTATGCAGGCGCGCCGCCAGTTCGCGCAGGTCGAAAGGCTTGAGCAGATAGTCATCGGCACCGGCCTGTAGACCATCGACGCGGTCGGTGACCGAATCCCGCGCAGTGAGGATCAGCACCGGGATTTCGAGGCCATGGTGACGCAACTGCTGCAACAACTTGAGGCCATCTTCGTCCGGCAGGCCGAGATCGAGCACCATGACGTCGAACTCGGCCACCTTGAGCATCGCCCGGGCGGCGGAAGCGGTGGCCACGTGTTCCACCGTCAGGCCCTGGGCCGTGAGGCCGGCAACAATGCCGCTGGCAATCAGCTCATCGTCTTCGCAAACCAGTACGTGCATGGGAGCTCCATGAGCAAAAACGCGAGTCAAACAGATGTGGATTAAGCCGCAATTATGGCAAGCCCCACGGCCGACGAGAAGCAGGCCTTTCGTTCAGTGGTCGTCCAGCGTACCAGATGGGTATTTGATGATCGCCTTAATCATTTTTACACCCTCCTCTTAGTTGACATGAAACATATCAGTCTCAAACCGAAACAATCAACCCACAAAAAGCCATATCAAAGATCAATATCTAACGATAGTCTAACTCCGACATTAACACCCCACACTACCAGGTTCGAAGAGATGCCATTTATTTACTATAAGTACTCTTCAGCCAACTGAAAGGAATCAGATCATGCCGACACTCAAGAATTTTGTTGCCGTCGATTGGCGCGCAGGAAAAGATAAAATTTACTTCTTCTTCAAAGACAGCAATACATACTCCAGATTTGATCTTGGCGAGAACAAGGTTGACGAGGGATATCCTGCCGAGATAACAGCCGATAACTGGGGAAGCTTTCACGCTCACGTCAAAGATCTGCGTTTCGGCTTTACAGTCACCGGGGTTGGGGGCTACCCGAACGGAGGGGATGACATTTTATGGCTGTTCTATTATGCCAATGGCACTCCGATGGTCTGTAAGTACGACCAGGATTACGACAAAGTAACCGGGACCTATCGTCTTGAAGATTCGTTGTGGCACTCGCTACTTCCTTATTTCGACCGCATCGTGGCCGGCACATGGTGGGAAATATTCGGCCACAAGTATCTGTTCAAATTTTTGACGAATGATGGACACTACATCAACTTCAATTACACAACACAGAAAACATCAATAGCTCCCATCACATCTGGCTCCTGGCCTGGATTGGATCTTTATAAAAACCAAATCATTACGGCTGTGCAAAACGATGCCCCACTTTTCAACAGCTATTTCTATATCTTTCTGACCAACAACAGATACATCAGATACAACATAAATGACAACAGGGCAGAGACTGGGCCGACAAGAGTAGATGACGACTCCTGGCCGGGGTTGATACAGGACTGAGACGACATTGGGTTCCGCTTCCCGGGAGAATACCTTGGGCCGGGGCTGCTGTTTTCTTCAAGACGGTTGATTCACTGCGCATCATATATATATGTAACGCACGTCCTCCTTCTCACCTGAATAACCTGTGTGCGTGCCACTCAAATTGTCCATTCACACAGGTATTGATTATGTATACACATTCATCCGCTTTGTCGACGCTGTTCAGCTTGCTCAACACATTGAGTTCGCTGATTGCCCGGTTGACCAATGAGCAAGAAGCCGCCAGAAAAAAGGGTCTGGAACTCTACAACCTGGGGGAATACCGGGATTCGGAGGCTTATCTGACCATTGCCGCCACCGCTGGAGATCGTGAATCGCAGTACGCACTCGCAGAAGTCATCAGGCGCCGGGAAAACAGCCTGAAGGAAGAGGATAAAACCCACGCCGACAGAGAATGGTACGCCCTGGCAGGAGCTCAGGGCGATGTCTACGCCCTGCTGCGATTGGCTGATGACGCGTCCCTTGAGCAAGCCAAAACACTTGCGCAAGGGCGTGCCGACAGCGGCGATGGCGAAGCCATGCTTCAACTTTATGAAATAACCAAGGATATCGCCTGGCTGAAGAAATCGGCTGAAGCAGGTTTTCTGGAAGGGCAATACATACTCGCCATCGTGTATGACAAGGACCACACCCTCATTCCGGATGCGATTGAACGCAGAGACACTATCGACCGCTGGCTCAAACGTGCGGCCGAGGCAGGGTTCTCCCGAGCGATGCACTGGTACAGCAATCGCCCACCCATTAGCCATGATCTTCCCACCAGGAGAGAGTGGCTGATCAAAAGGGTGCAATTGAACGATGTAAACGCGGTGCTCGAGTACGGCTATGGGTTGGGTGGCGTCTATGAGGATGAGAATGGCATTGATACCGAATATGGCTTCGAGAAGAACCTGATCAATAGTTACGGCCTCATTTGGCTGGTGCTCGATACCTCTCGGGAATCCCCTCGCTACAACACCGCGTTAAACAATCTTTCAATCATTGCGCAGGACATGTCCAAAGAAGACATAGAAGCCGGCAAGGCATTTGCGCAGGAGTGGAAGCGTACGCATCCCCCACTGTCGGAATTCAGATTGACCTACAGCGATCTTCAGTAAGTCATCAAGGGTGATTTGCGCTGTGAATTCTGGATTCCAGCGCGAATCAGCCTGGCTAATAATCACGTTCTGCTCGTTAACACCGGGTTAATCGGCAGCCATCATCGTGCTCGGCAATTGCAATGTTTAAGGCCTTGTCGATGCGCGGTTTTCTTGTTTTTCTTCTCTGGCTGTTTGCCAGCCTTGCTCAGGCGCAGCCGGGGAACAATCCATTCGAAAGAAAACCCGACTTTCTACCCATCGAAAAAGCGTTCACCTTCACCTCCGAGCGCCTGGCGTCCGGTGAAACGCAATTGTTCTGGCAGATTGCCGACGGTTACTACCTGTACCAAAAACGCCTGAAGTTCGACGATTTGCCTGCGCAGTACAAACCGGTGTTGCCTGAAGGTGAAGCTCACAGCGATGAGTTTTTCGGTGAACAGCAGGTTTATCGCCAAGGCCTGGAACTGAAGATCCCGGCGGGTGCCAGCGGCCAGATCAAGGTGGGTTTCCAGGGCTGTGCCGATGCCGGGTTGTGTTATCCGCCCCACACTCAAGTGGTGTATTTAGGCAACACCACAATGCCGAGCCTTTTAAATGAGGCACCGGATCAAGCCTTGGCCAGCGACCTGCAACAACGGGCGCTGGGCTGGAGCTTGCTGGTGTTCTTCGGCTTGGGCCTGCTGCTGGCGTTCACGCCTTGCTCGTTGCCGATGTTGCCGATTCTGGCGGGGTTGATCGTTGGCAGTGGCGCCACGCCCAAGCGCGGTTTTGCACTGGCCGGCAGCTACGTGATCAGCATGGCGCTGGTGTATGCGGCAATGGGCGTTGTGGCTGCGCTGCTCGGGGCGAACCTTCAGGCACTGCTGCAGAATCCATGGCTGCTGGGCAGCTTTGCGGCGGTGTTCGTGCTGCTGGCCTTGCCGATGTTCGGTTTCTTCGAGCTGCAGTTGCCGGTGGCGGTACGTGATCGACTGGAACATGTTTCGCGCAATCAGCGCGGTGGCAACCTGATCGGTGCCGGTTTGCTGGGGGCCTTGTCCGGCCTGCTGGTGGGACCGTGCATGACCGCCCCATTGGCCGGCGCCCTGCTCTATATCGCCCAGAGCGGCAATGCGCTGCACGGCGGACTGATTCTGTTCGCCATGGGCATCGGCATCGGTATACCGCTGCTATTGCTGGTGACCGTCGGCAATCGTTTCCTGCCCAAACCCGGCGCCTGGATGAACCTGCTCAAAGGCGTGTTCGGCTTCCTGTTCCTCGCTACTGCGCTGCTGATGCTGCGCCCGGTACTGGATGAATCGCTGTGGCTCGGCTTGTGCGGAGCCTTGCTGCTGATCGCCGCCTACAGCGCCTGGAAGCAGTCGCAGGGGTTTGGCCGCGTCGCCCATCTGTTCGGTGCCAGTTCATTGCTGTTGGGGCTGTGGGGCAGTCTGCTGGTGGTGGGTGCCGCCGGTGGCAGTGACGATCCGTACCAGCCGCTGCAGGTCTATAGCGTCAGCCGTGACGGCACCGGCGCAAGCCCTGTCAGTCACGACGCCTTCACCACGATCAAGGAGCCAGCCGCACTGCAACGGGAGCTGGATGCCGCTCGGGCTCAAGGCCAATGGGTGCTGCTGGACTACTACGCCGACTGGTGTGTGGCGTGCAAAGTCATGGAAAAACAGGTCTTCGGCAAACCGCAGGTCCTGCAAGCACTCAGCGATGTGCGCTTGCTACGGCTGGACGTCACCGCCGACAATGCCGCCAGCCGCGAACTGCTCGGCCGTTATAAAGTGCCGGGGCCGCCAAGCCTGCTGTGGATCGGCCCCGACGGCGAAGAGCGCCGCAGCCAGCGCATCACCGGTGAGGTCGATGCCGGCACCTTCCTGCAACGCTGGACCACCACCCGAGACGCTCGTTAATGCTGACCTTTACCCTCGGCACCTTTGCCATCGCACTTAATCACTTGCTGCTGATCAGTGCCCTGGCGCTGGCGACTTTTGTCGGCTGGCGGGTGGCCAAGCGTGGTGGCGAGAACCCGGAGTCGGTGCTGTTCAGCCTGTTCCTGCTGGGCCTGCTGGCGGCCCGGGTCGGTTTCGTGATTGCCTACTGGGCGCAGTATCGCAACGATCCATGGCAGATCATCGACCTGCGCGACGGTGGTTTTCTCGCCTGGCCCGGGGTGGTCGTGCTGTTACTCGCTGCCATGTATCGAGGCTGGCGTCGCCCGGGCCTGCGCAAGCCGTTGGGCTTTAGCGTGGTCAGTGGCCTCGCGTTCTGGCTGCTGGCGACGTTCTCCCTGAGTATTTACGAACAAGGCACGCGCCTGCCGCAGATCACCCTGCGCAATGCCGCCGGCCAAACGGTGCAACTCAGCGACTACCAGGGCGGTCCGCTGGTCATCAATCTTTGGGCCACCTGGTGCCCGCCGTGCCGCCGGGAAATGCCAGTGCTGGAAAACGCCCAACAACAGCGTCCGGACCTGACCTTTCTATTCGTCAACCAGGCCGAAAGCATGCAAAGCGTCAGCACCTTCCTTGAAACCCAGGGCCTGAGCCTGACTAACGTGCTGTTCGATGGCAGCGGTCGATTAGGTCAGGCCGTAGGTTCCATGGCATTGCCGACTACGCTGTTCTATAGCCCCGACGGGCACTTGCTGGGCAGCCATCTGGGCGAGCTCTCTGAAGCCAGCCTGACCCGCGCCCTGGAAAACTTCGACACCCCGAACCCGGCCACCTCGGCCACGCCTTCAAGGAAATTGCCATGCTCCGCCTCCGCCACCTGCTGACGTTAACCCTGGGTGCCGCCCTGCTGCACTTGCCGTCGGTACAGGCCGAAGAATTGCCTGAAGCGATCAAGAAGATCGAAGCCAAGGGCGCCAAAATCGTCGGCACCTTCGACGCGCCCGATGGCCTGCGCGGTTATGCAGCGCAGTACCAGAACCGCGGCATGGCGCTGTACCTGACCCCGGACGGCAAACATGTACTGTTGGGCAATTTGTACGACGCCGAAGGCAATGACCTGAGCAGCGCGCCGTTGCAGAAACTGGTCTACGCGCCAATGGCCAAGGAAATCTGGGGCAAGATGGAAGCGAGCAACTGGATCGGTGACGGCAACAAGGACGCACCGCGAATCGTCTATCTGTTCAGCGACCCGAATTGCCCGTACTGCAACATGTTCTGGGAACAGGCGCGGCCGTGGGTCAAGGCCGGCAAGGTGCAGTTGCGGCACATCATGGTCGGCATCATTCGCGAAGACAGCCCGGGTAAATCCGCCGCGCTGCTGGCTGCCAAAGACCCGCAAAAAGCGTTGGCAGACCATGAGAAATCCGGCAAGGACAGCTCGCTCAAAGCCCTGAAAGATGTGCCGCCGGCGATTCAGGCGAAACTCGCGGCGAACATGCAGTTGATGGAAGACCTGGAACTGGCCGCCACCCCGGCGATTTTCTACATGGATGACAAGGGCCAGCTGCAACAGCAGCAAGGCGCGCCGACGCCGGAGAAATTGGTGAAGATTCTGGGGCCTAAATAACCGCACCGGCCTCTTCGCGGGCAAGCCTCGCTCCTACAGGATTTACGTGTTCTCGATTATTGCGAACGACTCAAATCCTGTAGGAGCGAGGCTTGCCCGCGAAGGCGTCCGCCTGATCGACTAAGTTCTCTCAGCCAAAAACTCCAACAGCACATCTGTAACAAACTGCGGATTCTCCAGATTGGAGATATGCCCCGCCTCCGGCACCAGCACAAACGGGCAACCAATCAACTCGGCCATTTCTCTGGTTTCCGACGGCGGTCGCGGTTTGTCCTGATCGCCGCACATCAACAGCGTGGTTTCAGGGTTCAGTTCACCCAGGCGCGGCAACAGATCATCACGGCCAAAGGTAATCCGCCCCATCGGCACGATGCTTTCACGCAGGCGCTCAGCCGGCAGCGCAGCCAGTTTGGCGCGGAAATCCTGATACAGCGCCGATTGCGGATCGATGCCCGGACGGAAGAAGATCGGCACCACGATGTCGAGCAGCTGCGGCGAGATCACACCACTGTCTTCGATCTGCTGGAACAGCGAGAAATAGTATTGGCGAGTCGGTTCCGGCTCGACGCCGACGTAGGTGTCCATCAGCACCAGACCATTGAGCCGCTGCGGTGCTGACAGCGCCAGTCGAACGCCCCACATGCCACCCACCGAAAGACCGACCAGCGTGACGCGATCGATGTCCAGATGATCGAGCAATGCCAGGGCCTGGCGTGCTACATCATCCAGCGACTTTGTGCATTCGGGCATCTGCCCGGATTGGCCATGGCCCCACAGGTCCAGGGCGATGACCCGATAGTGCTGCGACAGCGCCGCAATCTGCGGCGCCCACATAGCCTGATCCCACAGGTAACTGCCGGCCAGCAGTACCGCAGGGCCTGTGCCTTGATCAATGTAGTGAAGCGCTTGTCCATCAACCGTTACGAAAGGCATCGACTGTCTCCCTGGTGAAATCGGATCCATTAAAAAAGCACAGGAAGACTGAGCCGCATGAGGCCCGGCAGTCAACCCGGAGCTTTGTGGTGTCTCTGTGATGACGCCTTCGCGGGCAAGCCTCGCTCCTACGGTATTGTGTCGATCAATCGACGCGGACCTGTAGGAGCGAGGCTTGCCCGCGAAGAGGCCCTCACCAACGCTAAAGAACTACAGCCCCTCCAACGCCGCCATCAGGTCATTCAACCGATCCACCTTATCTTCGGTAATGTCGCTCGCCGCCAACCCGTCGATGTATTCGGCCAGCTCTGCCACCGTGCTGCACTCGAACATCGCTCGCAGCGGCACGTTGCGTTGCAGGGCTTTTTGCACCCGCGAGGCGATCTGTGTGGCCAGCAGCGAATGCCCGCCGAGCTCGAAGAAGTTGTCACGCACGCCGACCTTCTCGACCTTCAACACCTCGGCCCAAATATCCGCCAGGGTCTGTTCCAGATCATTGCGCGGCGCCTGATAGTCCTGACTCTGCAACTGGCCGATTTCCAGTGCCGGCAAGGCCTTGCGATCGAGTTTGCCGTTGGCGTTGAGCGGCAGCTTGTCGAGCCACAACCAGTGCAGCGGCACCATGTATTCCGGCAGTTCAGCGCGCAGGCGTTGCTTGATGCGCTCAAGTCGTTCGTTCGGATTCAGCGCCGACTCCGCTGCGACCAGATAGCCGACCAAATGCTTGCCGTTGACGCCTTCCTGCACACCCACCGCCGCATCACGAACTTCCGGTTGCTCGTGCAGACGGGCCTCGATTTCACCCAGTTCGATGCGGTAACCGCGGATCTTCACTTGATGGTCGATGCGCCCGACGTATTCCAGCACGCCGTCACTGCGACGTCGGGCCAGGTCGCCGGTGCGATACAGGCGATCCCCCGGTGCGCCGAACGGGTTCGGCACAAACACTTGCGCAGTACGCAACGGATCGCTCACATAGCCACGACCCACGCCGATGCCGGCCACGCACAACTCCCCCTCCGCCCCCAACGGCACCAGTTCCAGCGCGCCATCGAGCAGGTACAAACGATTGTTGTCGGTCGGCGTGCCTATCGGCAGATAACTGCCGCGCGTCGAGGCCAGATCGACGCGGAAGAACGCCACATCGTCCGAGCATTCCGCTGGTCCGTAAGCATTCACCAAACCAATCTGCGGATAACGCAGCAACCACTGATGCGCCAGTTCCGGCGGCATCGCTTCGCCGGTCGGCAGCATCCAGCGCAGGCCATCGAGGCTCATGCGGTCCTGGGCGAGCATGCCCTGAATCAGCGACGGCACGCTTTCCAGCACGGTGATGCCCTGGCTCTGAACGTGAGCCAACAAACCTTGCGGATCGTGGGCGATGCTGTTCGGTACGATGTCCACCCGAGCGCCGAACAGCGGTGCGGCGAGGAACTGCCAGACTGAAATATCGAAGCTTTGCGAAGCGGTCTGGGCGATCACATCGGCGTCGCTCAGTTTCAGGTACGGCACCTTGCTCAACTGGTTATTGAGCATACCGCGCTGCTCGACCATCACGCCCTTCGGCAGGCCGGTGGAACCCGAGGTGTAAATCACGTAAGCGAGGTTGTCCGGGCCGCTGTAAATGCCCGGATTGGCCACCGAAACTTCACTCGCCTGCACGTCTTCCCAGACCAGCAATCGAGGTCGATTGGCACAACCGAACTCTTCCAGCAGGGCGACGGCTTGTTCACGACACGCCTGAGTGCAAACCAGCAACGGCGTGCGGCTCAGGTCAATGATCCGGCTGAGGCGCTGACTCGGCAGGCCCGGGTCCAGCGGCAGGTAACCGGCACCGGCCTTGAAGTTGCCGATGATCATGCCCAGCAGATCAAGGTTACGTTCGGCGAGCAGCGCCACCGGTTGATCCAGGCCGACGCCGGCCGCAATCAGCGCATGGCCGAGACGGTTGCTGCGCTGGTTCAGCTCAACGTAGCTGTGCTGCTGATCCAGGCAACTGGCGGCAATTTGCTGCGGATGCTTGGCAACCTGCGCTTCGAACAACGAGACATAGCTCTGCTCCAGCGGATAGTCGTGTTCGCTCTGGTTGCAGCCATGGATCAGGAAGTCCTGTTCCTCGGTGCCCAGCAGCGGCAGATCGGCCATGTCGCCATGGAAGCCTTCGACCAGCGCCAGCAGCAGGCGCTTGAATTCGCCGAGCATGCGCTCGACCGTGGACTCATCGAAATAACGCTGGTCGTAGGACAGGTGCAAGCCAAGGTCATCGCCCGGATAACACACCGCCGTCAACGGGAAGTTGGTGTGGGTGCGGCCCGAATCCGACGTCGCGTTGAGGCTCTGCGCACGGTCCAGCACTGAGACTTCCACCGGGGCGTTTTCGAACACGAACAGACTGTCGAACAGCGGCTGGCCTTTAGGCAGTTCGCTGTTTTCCTGAATGCTCACCAGCGGCAGGTATTCGTACTCGCGCAGCTGCATGTTGCTGTCGAGCAAGCCAGTGAGCCACTGCCGAACACTGCAACGCTGATCGTCCTCGGGCATTTTCACCCGCAGGGCGATGCTGTTGATGAACAGCCCGACGGTGCGCTGCATCTGCGGCATTTCCACCGGACGCCCGGCCACCGTGACGCCGAACAGCACGTCGCGATCGCCGCTCAGGCGACGCAGCACCAGCGCCCATGCTGCCTGGGCGAAGGTGTTGATGGTCAGCTGATGGGCCTGGGCCAGTTCGCGCAGTTGCGCACCATCGCGGGCATCGAGTCGGGTATAGCGGTCGCCGACGATCATGCCGCCGCTGTCGCCGGCATGTTCACGCAGGAACGGCCGGTCGCTCGGAATCGGCGTGGTGCGCTCGAAACCTTGCAGGTTCTGCTGCCACCACTGCCGCGCTTCGGCCAGGCTCTGGCGTTGCAGCCAGCCGATGTAATCGCGATAACGCGGCGGCACGGCCAGCTGCGCTTCGCGACCTTCGCCGAGGGCGGTGTAGATCTCGAAGAAATCGTTCATCAGCAGCGAACGGCACCAGGCATCGATGAGGATGTGGTGGTTGCTCATCATGAACCAGTAACGCGCCGCGCCCACGCGGATCAAGCGCAAGTGGAACGGTGCCTGGTTGAGCAAATCGAACCCGGCCTCGCGCTCGCTTTTCAGCAGTGCCTGCAACTTCGGCTCTTGCTCGGTTTCGGCAACCGCGCTCCAGTCCAGATATTCGATCGGCGTGCTGCCCGGTTTGTGGATCACTTGCAGCATGTCTTCGCCGACGTTCCAGCAGAACGAGGCGCGCAAGGCTTCGTGTCGGGCGATCACCGCTTGCCAGGCCTGGGCGAAACGCTCGGGGTCGAGTTCGCTGTTGATGCGGTAGCGGTCCTGCATGTAGTAGAGGCCGGTGCCCGGTTCGCAGCATGCCTTCCTGCATCGGGGTCAGCGGGTAGACGTCTTCGATCATCGCCGCCGGGACGGGCAATGCGTCGAGTTGCGGCTGAGTCAGTCTGGCCAGCGGGAAGTCCGACGGCGTCAATCCGCCTGCGTTGTCGCTCAGGCAATGCTGGATCAGGCTGTGCAATTCGCCCAGATAGGCTTCTGCCAGTTCGGTGATGGTTTGCACATCGTGGCGTTCGGCGCTGAAGGTCCAGCGCAGCACCAACTCACCGCCATACACCTGACTGTCGACGCTCAGCTCGTTGGGCAGCGGCGCGTTTGGATCGTGTGCCGCGCCGACCGGCTCATCGAGCGGACGGAACAGCGCATCACTGCCGAAGCTCTGATCGAATTGGCCCAGGTAGTTGAAGGTGATCGGCGCCACCGGCAACGCAGCCATGGTCTGACGGCACAGGCCATCGGCCAGATAACGCAGCACGCCATAACCTAAACCTTTGTGCGGTACCGCGCGCAATTGCTCCTTGATCGCTTTGATCGAGGCACCCTGTTCACTCATCGGTGTGAGACGCAGCGGATAGGCGCTGGTGAACCAGCCAACGGTGCGGGTCAGGTCGATCTCGTCGAACAGGGTTTCGCGACCGTGGCCTTCGAGTTGAATCAACGCTGATTCGTGACCGCTCCAGCGACACAACACACGGGCCAATGCGGTCAGCAGCAGGTCATTGACCTGGGTGCGATAGGCCGTCGGCGCCTGTTGCAGCAGTTGGCGGGTACGCTCGCTGTCGAGGCGCACGCTGACGCGCGTGACGATTTTGCTGACCGCCCTGAGGCCGATCACAGGGCAATTCAGCGCCTGAGCCGGCCAGTTGCGTCTGCCACCAGCTCAATTCTTCACGCAGGGATTCGCTGCCGGCATAAGCCTGCAACCGTGCGGCCCAGTCCTTGAAGCCGCTGGTTTTCGCCGGCAGTTTTACTGACTGTCGGGACTCGAGTTGACGATAAACCGTTTGCAGATCGTCCAGCAGCACCCGCCACGACACCCCGTCCACCACCAGGTGGTGAATGGCAATGAACAGCCGTTGTTGCCCCTCGGAATCGTCGACCAGCAGCGCCCGCATCAGCGGCCCTTGCTCAAGGTCGAGGCTGCGTTGGGCATCGGCGAACAGCACCGCGCAGTTGTCCATGGCCGGCACGTGCACCTGCCACAGCACGGCGGCGTCGGAAACTGACTGATGCTCGGCCTGCCAATGACCGGCGACTTCGGTGAAGCGCAGGCGCAAGGCGTCGTGCTGTTCGATCACCGCCAGCAGCGCTTGCTCCAGACGATGCGGTTCCAGTGCCACCGCTGGTTCCAGCAGCAACGCTTGGTTCCAGTGTTGACGCTCCGGGATTTCAGTGTCGAAGAACCAATGTTGAATCGGCGTCAAATGCGATTCGCCCGTCAGCAAACCTTGCTCGGCCGTGACCTGCTCGGTGCTGGTTGCCACCGCAGCCAGCGTCTGCACAGTCTGGTGCTGGAACAGGTCACGCGGGCTGAAGTGGAAGCCCTGCTGCCGCGCACGACTGACCACTTGGATCGACAGAATCGAATCGCCGCCCAGTTCGAAGAAGTTGTCGTTGAGGCCGACCTGCTGGACATTCAACACTTCGCACCAGATCCCGGCCAGGGTCAGCTCACGTTCATTGCTTGGCGCCACGTATTGCTGACGGTTCAGCTCCGGGTCCGGAGCAGGCAATGCACGACGGTCGAGTTTGCCGTTGGCGGTCAGCGGCATGCTGGCCAGCAGGATCAGGTGCGTCGGCACCATGTAATCCGGCAACTGAGATTTGAGGTGCGCCTTCAACGCTTCGCGCAATGCAGTCTGTTGCGCTTCATCCTGTTCGGCGACGTGGGTGACCAGATAGCCGACCAATTGCTTGCCGCTCGGCGTATCGAGTGCCAGAACAACCGCTTCACGCACGGACTCGTGTTCCAGCAAACGGGTTTCGATCTCGCCCAGTTCTATGCGGAAACCACGAATCTTCACTTGATGGTCGATCCGGCCGAGGTACTCGACCAGCCCATCGGCACGCTGACGGACAAGGTCGCCGGTACGGTACAAACGCCCGCCGTTCGCTGCAAAAGGATCGGCGACAAATCGTTCGGCGGTCATGCCGGGACGCTGGTGATACCCCTGCGCCAGACCGGCACCGCCGACGTACAACTCGCCCGTCGCGCCTTGCGGCACCAACGCCAGATCGGCGTCGAGGATGTACGCCACCCGAGCGCCAATCACGCTGCCGATCGGCACGCTGCCCAAGCCTTCTTCCAGCTGCGCCGGCGCGAGGCTGGCGAGCGGCATGACCACGGTTTCAGTCGGGCCATAAGCGTTGAAAAACAGGCTCGGCTTGAACGCCGCGCGAATTCGTTGCAGGTGTTCGCCGGTCAGGGCCTCGCCGCCGGTGATGCACATGCGCACCGGCAGGGTTTCGCCCTGGGTCGCCAGCCATTGCGCCAACTGGCTGCCGTAGCTCGGGGTGAAACCAAGAATGTTGATGTTGTGGCGACGAATCAGCCCGCAGATTTCTTGCGCATCCCATTGGCCTTGCGCACGCAGGACAACTTGCGCGCCACTCAACAGCGGCACCAGCAGACGCTCGGTCGCGGCATCGAAGTTGATCGAATAGAAGTGCAACTCGCAGTCATCCGGGCGCATGCCAAAGCACTCGATCACCGCGCAGCAGTGCATGGCGATTTCACCGTGGGACACCACCACGCCTTTCGGTTTGCCGGTGGAGCCCGAGGTGTAAATCAGGTACGCCTGATGTTGCGGCAGGCTGATAAACGGCAGCTCAGTGGCCGGGTAATTGGCCAGTTCGACGGCGTCTTCTTCCAGGCACCAGCGGCCAACGCTGGCCGGCAGTTCACCGAGGGCCGCGAACATCGCCGCATCGCTGAGCAGCAAACCGATGCCGCTGTCTTCAATCATGTAGTGCAAGCGGTCCAGCGGGTACTCCGGGTCCAGCGGCACATAGGCGCCGCCCGCCTTGAGGATCGCCAGCAGGCCGACGACCATCTCCAGCGAACGCTCCAGCGCCAGACCGACCCGCACCTGTGGCCCGACTCCGCGCTCGCGCAGCATCCAGGCCAGACGATTGGCGCGACTGTCGAGCTCGGCGTAGCTCAGGGTTTGCCCGGCGAACGTCAGGGCCGGTGCGTCTTTGCGTGCCAACGCCTGCTCGCTGAACAGGTGATGAATGCACTGGTCTAGGCGATGTTCGCCCGGTTCGACGCCGAGGCTGTCGAGCAGGTTTTGCTGTTCAGTGGCTTCCAGCAACGGCAGTTCGCTGAGGCGTTGTTGTGGATCGGCGAGCAACGCTTCCAGCAGGTTGCGCCAGTGCCCGGCCATGCGCGCAATGCGCGGCTCATCGAACAAATCGGTGCTGTAGGTCAGGCAGCAACCGAGGCGATGGTCGAGGTCAGTGACTTCCAGATTGAGGTCGAACTTGGTCGCTCGCGCATCGTTGGCCAGGTACTCGACCGTCATCCCGGCCAGGGTTCGGCTCTGCTGGAATTCCCAGCGCTGCACATTGCACATCACCTGGAACAGCGGGTTGTAAGCCGCACTGCGGGGCGGCTGCAAGGCTTCCACCAAATGATCGAACGGCAGATCCTGATGGGACTGGCCTTCGATCACCGTGTGACGAACCTGCTCGAACAACTCGCCGACAGACATCTGCCCGTCGAGCTGGCAACGCAGCACTTGGGTGTTGAGGAACGCGCCGATCAGCCCTTCGCTTTCCGGGCGAATGCGGTTGGCCACCGGCGCCCCGATGCGCAAATCGGTCTGGCCACTGTAGCGATAAAGCAGCACCGCCAGCGCGGCAGTCATGGTCATGAACAGGGTCAGACCGTTGTAGGCATTGAAGGCACGAACCCGCGCCGCGAGGTCATCACTCAGATCGAAGCGGAACAGTTCGCCCTGATGGCTTTGCACCGGCGGACGGGGACGATCGGCCGGCAGTTCCAGCAGCGGATGTTCACGGCCCAGTTGCGCGGTCCAGTAATCGAGCTGACGCTGACGTTCGCCGGATTCCAGCCACTGCCGCTGCCACACGCTGTAATCCAGGTACTGCACCGGCAGCGGTTGCAGCGGCGAATCGCGATCATCGACGAACGCTTCATAGAGCGCGCTCAGTTCCCGAGCGAAGATGTCCATCGCCCAGCCTTCGGTGACGATGTGGTGCAGGGTCAGGACGAAGTAATGCTCCTGCTCGGCGGTCTTGACCAGGCAAGCACGCAGCAGCGGCCCGGTTTCCAGATCGAAAGGTTCGTCATCGGCCAGTTGCTGGACCTGCCATTCGCGGCCATCGGCATCCAGCGTGGTGAAATCCTTCCAGTCCATGCGCAGGCGGGTGTCTGGACGGACCTGTTGCCGGGCCACGCCGTCGACGCTCGGGAAGGTCGTACGCAGGGTTTCGTGGCGCATGATCAGCGCTTGCAGCGCCGCCTCGAAACGCCCGACATCCAGCACGCCGCGCAACCGCGCCATGCCGCCGACGTTATAGGCCGGGCTGTCCGGTTCCATCTGCCAGAGGAACCACATCCGTTGCTGGGAATAGGACAGTGGCACCGGTTGGCTGCGGTCGACCTTCTCGATCGGCGGCTGTTTGTTGGTTTTGCCGCTGGCCTGGATCAAGCGAACCTGTTCTGCAAACGCGCCCAGCTCACTGCCCTCGAACAGCGCCCGCAGCGGCAACTCAACGTCGCAAGCCTGGCGGGTGCGGGAAATGATTTGCGTGGCCAACAGCGAGTGGCCGCCGAGGGCGAAGAAGTCGTCGCGCAGGCCAATCTGCGTTTGGCCCAGCACCTCGCGCCAGATACCGGCGATTTGTTGCTCAAGGGCAGTGACCGGTTCGACATGTTCGCGGACTTGCCATTGAGGTTCCGGCAAGGCGCGACGATCGAGTTTGCCGCTCGGGCTCAGGGGCATTTCATCCAGACGCATGAGTTGCGCCGGGACCATGTATTCCGGCAGCTCAGCCGCCAGCGCGGTTTTCAGGCGGGTGGTTTGAGCATCGATGGTTTCGCGGGTTTCAGTGGCGGTGTAGTAACCGATCAACTGCCCGCCGGCCGCCGTTTCGCGCACCAGCACCACCGCTTGGGCGACGCCAGACTGCGCCAACAGACGCGCTTCGATTTCTTCCGGCTCGACACGAAAACCACGTAATTTGACTTGCTGATCGAGACGACCGAGGTATTCGATCACGCCGTCGGCAGTCCAGCGAGCACGGTCACCGGTGCGATACAGACGTGCGCCCTGCTCGCCCAGCGGATCGACCACAAAGCGTTCCGCAGTCAGACCTGGGCGACCCAGATAGCCACGGGCCAAACCGATACCGCTGACGCACAGTTCACCCGGCACACCGGCCGGTACCGGGTTGAGGTCTCTGTCGAGTACGCGGCACAGCACGTTGCCCAATGGCCGGCCAATTGGCGAGCGCTCGCCATCAGCCGTTGTGCAATGCCAGTGGGTGACGTTGATCGCGGTTTCGGTCGGGCCGTAGCGGTTGTGCAGTTGCACCGCTGGCAGTTGCGCCAACACCCGGTTGCGCAGTTCGGCGGGCAAGGCTTCGCCGCCGGAGAACAGTCGGCGCAGGCTGGTGCATTCGGCGCTGAGTGGTTCGTCGATGAACAACGAAAGCAGCGGTGGTACGAAGTGCAGTGTGGTCACGCCGAATTGCTGGACCAGTTGGGCGATGCGGTGCGGATCGCGGTGTTCGCCAGGGCCGGCGATCAGCAGGCGGCACCCGGTGATCAGCGGCCAGAAGCACTCCCACACCGACACGTCGAAACTGATCGGTGCTTTTTGCATCAGCACATCGGTTTGGTCCAGACGGTAGGCGGCTTGCATCCATTGCAGGCGTTCAGCGAGGGCCGCGTGAGTATTGCCAACGCCCTTCGGCTGACCGGTGGAACCGGAGGTATAAATCACGTAGGCCAGGTTGTCGCCGTGCAGGTGCAGACCGGGCGCATGGCTTGGCCAGTTCTCCAGATGCAGGGCGTCCATGGCAATCACGCTGACGCCGTCGGTGGCCGGCAAGCGATCGAGCAATTCGGTTTGGGTCAGCAGCAGTTCGACGCCACTGTCGCTGAGCATGTAGGCCAGGCGCTCGGCCGGGTAATCCGGGTCCAGCGGCACATAAGCGCCGCCGGCCTTGATGATCGCCAGCAAGCCAATCAACAACTGCGGCGAACGCTCGGCGGCGATGGCCACGCACACGTCCGGGCCGACGCCTTTGTCGCGCAGGTAATGCGCCAGGCGGTTGGCCTGGGCGTGCAGTTCGGCAAAATCCAGGCTGCCGCCGTCCCACAGCAGCGCGGTGCGCTCCGGGGTCTGGCGCGCTTGTTCGTTGAGCAACTCCGGCAGCCATTGGCTGGCCGGGGTGCAAGGTGCGGCGCTCCAGGCGGATTGCTGATCGTGCTCGCTCGGGGTTAGCAGTTGCAGGTCGCCGATGGCGGCTTTCGGTTGCTCACAAATGGCTCGCAGCAGGTTGCTGAAATGCTCGGCCAGACGCTCGATGGTCGCGGCGTCGAACAGCTCGCTGGCGTAGTCGAACGACAAGCTCAGGCGACCATTGCGGTCTTCTTCGCTGTGCAGTTGCAGATCGAACTTGGCTTCGCGACTGTGCCACGGCAGCTCTTCGGCGAGCAGTCCCGGCAAGCGACGCAGCGCAGTGAGATCCCGTTGCTGATGGTTGAACATCACCTGGAACAAGCCCTGCTCGCGGGCCTGGGGGAAGGCTTCGAGCAGTTGTTCGAACGGCAGGTCCTGATGCGCTTGCGCGCCCAATGCGGCTTGACGGGTTTGCGCCAGCAACTCAACGAACGGCAGTCGCGAATCCACCTCGGCACGCAGCACCTGGGTGTTGATGAAGAAGCCGATCAGCCCTTGGGTTTCCAGACGCGGACGGTTGGCATTCGGCACGCCGATGCGGATGTCGCGTTGACCGCTGTAGCGATGCAGCAGGCTCTGGAATGCCGCGAGCAGCAGCATGAACGGCGTCGATTCATAGGCCTGGGCAGTCTGGCGAATGGCATCGCTCAGGCTCACGTCCAAACGCTGCGTATGACGAGCGGCGCTGTGAATGTGTTGCGCCGAACGCGGATGATCGGTGGCCAGGCTCAGGGTCGGATGCTCGTCACCCAACTGTTCTTTCCAGTAAGCGAGTTGACGCTCGCCCTCCCCTTGCGCCAACCACTGACGCTGCCAGCTGCCATAGTCAGCGTATTGAGTTAGCAACGCTGGAAGGCTGGCGGTCTGGCCTTGAGAGGCTGCCGCATACAGGCGCGAGAACTCGTCGATCAGCACGTTCATCGACCAGCCGTCGGCGATGATGTGATGCATAGTCACCAGCAACTGATGGTCTTCATCGCCGAGGCGCACCAGGGTCACCCACAGCAGCGGGCCTTTTTCCAGATCGAACTGGGTGCGGGCTTCGTCCTCGCGGATTTGCTGCGCTCGGGCTTCACGCTCGGCGGTTGGCAGGTCGCTGATGTCGATTACTTGCAGGTTGAATTCGCCGGCAGCAATGACCTGTTGCAGGGCTACGCCATCGCGTTCGAAGAACCTCGTGCGCAGGGATTCGTGACGTTCGATCAGTTGCTGGAAACTGGCGCGCAAGGCGTCTTCGTCCAGTTCGCCGCGCAGGCGCAAGGCACCGGCAATGTTGTAGGCGCTGCTCTGCGGGTCGAGTTGCCAGGTGATCCACAAACGGTTTTGTGCCAGGGATTGCGGCATGGCGTCGCTGCGCGACAGCGTGGTGATCGCGCCTTGAGCCTGGCCGCCATCCTGTTGTTGCCGGGCGACTGCGGCAGCGAATGCGCCAAGGGTTGGCGCTTCGAACAACAGGCGCAGATTCAGCTCCAGCCCCAACTCTTCACGCAGGCGTGCGACCACTTGAGTGGCGGCGATGGAGTTGCCGCCGAGCAGGAAGAAGTGATCGCCGGCGTTGACCTGCTTGACCTGCAATTGCTCACACCAGATCTGGCCGATCAGGATTTGCAGCTCTGAGCCCGATTCAGTTTCGGATGGGTTTGCGATGTCTGCCGACGGAAATAGTGCATAGCTGTCGAGGCTGCCATCGGCCAGGCGATTGCGGCAGGCGGAGCGTTGCAGCTTGCCGCTGGACGTCTTCGGCAGCGCCCCCGGATTGAGCAACACCACCACGCTCGGTGCTTGCTGATACGCCTCGGCCACCGCTTGACGGATGGCTTTGATCAGCGCCTCGGGCGGCAGGATTTTCTGCACACTGCGGCTGATTTCCGCGGCGATGCCGATGCCTTCCTGGCCCTCGATGTTGACTGCAAATGCGGCCACGCGACCTTTGCGCACCACCTCCACTTCACGCTCGATGGTCTGCTCGATGTCCTGCGGATAAAGGTTATGACCGCGAACGATCAGCATGTCTTTCAGGCGCCCGGTGATGAACAGCTCACCGTCACGCAAAAAGCCCAGGTCGCCAGTGCGCAGCCAGGTGCGGCCGGCGTGCTGGACGAACGTCTTGGCGGTGGCTTCGGGGTTGCGCCAGTAGCCATGGGCGATGCTCGGCCCGCTGGCCCAGACTTCACCGATCGCGTTATCGGCGAGTTCTTCGAGCGATACGGAATCGACAATCAGCACCGCGTGATCCGGCTGGCTGATGCCGCAGCTCATGATCGGACTGCCATCGCCCGGTTCGGCTCGGTTCTGCGCGAGCGCCTGATCATCCACGCGCAACGCCGGGATGCCCTGACCGCGCGGGCTGCCGGCCACGAACAACGTGGCTTCCGCCAGACCGTAGGACGCCATGAAGCTGTCCGGCGTAAAGCCACAGGCCGCGAACTTCTCGGCGAAGCGTTCCAGGGTGTCGAGGCGAATCGGTTCGGAACCGGAATACGCCACGCGCCAGCGACTCAGGTCGAGGCGTTCCAGCGCCGATTCGCTGACCCGTTCGCTGCACAGTCGATAGGCGAAGTCCGGCCCGCCGCTGATGGTGCCGCCGTATTCGCTGATCGCCTCCAGCCAGCGCAAGGGTCGGCCGAGGAAGTAGGCCGGCGACATCAACACACAGGGCACGCCGCTGAAAATCGGCTGCAACAGGCCGCCGATCAGGCCCATGTCGTGGTACAGCGGCAGCCAGCTGACGATCACGTCATCGGGGTTCAGATCGATGCCAAAGCCATGACGAATCAATAGTTCGTTGGCCACCAGGTTGCCGTGGCTGACTTGCACACCTTTAGGCAACGCGGTGGAGCCGGAGGTGTATTGCAGGAACGCAATGTGATCGCCATGCAAGTCCGGCGCAACCCAATGCTCGGCCAGGGCGCTGTCGAGGGTGTCGACACACAGCAGCGGCGGCGCCTCGTCGATTTGCAGTAACGCGTCGCGCTGGTCGGCGCTGGTCAGCAGCAAGCGCGGTTCGGCATCGCTAATGATCGACAGCAGACGTTCCTGGTGATGACGACGGGTCGATTCAGGCGGATAGGCTGGCACCGCAATTACACCTGCGTACAGGCAGCCAAAAAACGCCGCGACGTAATCCGGGCCGCTGGGAAACAGCAACACCGCGCGATCGCCAAACGACGTCTCGGCCTGCAACGCGCCGGCAATGGTTCGCGCCCGTTGATCGAGCTCACGATAACTGAGCACCACAGCCTGATCCTGGGTTTCGGCGAGAAAACGCAAGGCCACCCGGTCCGGCGTCAGGGCCGCGCGGCGCTGAAGGGCTTGGACCAGTGTGCTAGGGAGTTCGAACGCGTCGGTCATGAGGTTTCCTGCCTGAATTCGGCTTGCAAATGGAATCGGATTTCGTACGTCACGCCCGTTCATGGGCATGCAGGACGCGGTCTTCGCCGACCGCGCAAGGCATTGGGAATGCTGGTTTGGCCGGGGCTTACGCCCGCAGCCATTCACCAATGAGAACGGATGAAGTCTTGAAATAATTAGTCGCCAGGCTTGAGCGCCGGCAGGCTTGCAGCCAGGTAGGTGGGTCAGCGTGTCGCCGTTCTCACTCTGCTCTCATGCGGAGCATTAATTCTCTTTCTCAATTGACAATCATTATCATTCAGCCTAATTTGTCGCTCGATGTGTAGGACGACTCCGACCCCCCCTGTCGCCCCACGACCCTATTTGCAGCAAGGTGATTTCCAATGACGGAACAAGTATCCACAAGCAGGTGCGATTCACCGCTACTTCAGGCCTTCGTCGACAACCGACTGATTCTGGTCAAGATTGCCGCCCGCATCACCGGTTGCCGATCACGCGCCGAAGACGTGGTGCAGGATGCGTTCTTCCGGCTGCAATCGGCGCCGCAGATCACGTCGTCAATCAAGGCGCAGCTCAGCTATCTGTTCCAGATCGTGCGCAACCTGGCGATCGATCATTACCGCAAGCAGGCGCTGGAGCAGAAGTATTCGGGCCCGGAAGAGGAAGGTCTGAACGTGGTGATTCAGGGCGCTTCGCCGGAAACCTCGCACATGAATTTCTCGACCCTGGAAAACATTGCCGATGCGCTGACGGAGTTGCCCAGCCGCACCCGTTACGCCTTCGAGATGTACCGCTTGCACGGCGTACCGCAAAAAGACATCGCCAAGGAACTCGGCGTCTCGCCAACCTTGGTGAACTTCATGATTCGTGATGCGCTGGTGCATTGCCGCAAAGTGTCGGGCAATCGTGCGGATACGTTCGCGCGCCGTTAAAAGCTTCGCGGGCAAGCCTCGCTCCTACAGTGTTGTGTCGATTACATTATTTGTGAACGACACAACACTGTAGGAGCGAGGCTTGCCCGCGAAGACTGACTCAAGACCGCAACAGACCTTGAGCCTTACGCATCAAGCCAACGCACACCGATCAAAAAACCGCTCACGCCCCAACACCATCAGCGCCGCGCGCTTGTGCGGGAAGTCGAACTCTTTTTCGCAGTGGAAACACTGATTGTGCATATGCCCGATCATCTTCGCGTTGTCGGCACGAGGCTCGGCGACCACTCGTTGAGTGCGTGGATCGTCGAGAAACAGGTAATGCACCAGCGCCGATAGCCAACTCGCCACCTTGTGCGGCCCGCGGTGATGTTCTTCGCCCACCAGCATGTGAATGCCACGGTCGTAATCGCCGGCATCGTAGAACGGCGCAATGCGATCTTCCTTGGCCCAATAGGCTTCGAAATAGGCAAACGGCTGATCATCGAAGCAGCCGATCAGCGTCAAGGTATGCGGGTCGGCTTCGAGCTTGCTCAGGTATTCACGATGCTTCTCGAGACTGCCCTCCTCCTGCCAGAAACTCGCGACCCGCGGGCTGTTCTGCCAGCGGTTGAAACGCGCCAGGTCATGCTCGATTTCTACCGTGCGCAGGGAAACCCACGCACCGAGCCGCACATCGAAACGTCGATACACCTCACCACGGGGTTTCACCGCACGCAATGGATGGCGCTTGCCGCCACTGATGACCATTTGCTGCGGATAGCTGCCGGTGCGCGACTCACCCAGCCACGGCTGAGGCAATTGCCAGAACAGCGTGCGTTCGCAGCGATATTGGCCGGTGACTTCGGTCGCGATCAGCAATCCGCTGAGCAAGGCTTCGGAGGGCACGTCATCGAGTTGCCAGGTCAGACGCTGACACGCCGGGTCACGGGCAAACAGCCAATAGCAAGCCGCCCAGAATGCCTGACCGTCAGGACGGCCGAAACGCTCCTCCAGCCGTAGATGCAATTGCGGCTCGCGGGTCAGCCGCAGCTCGATCAACGGTTGTCCTTGCAGGCTGAGGCTCAGGCGGCTGGTGGTTTCATCAGCTACAAGACAGTTGCCTGACGGCAAGGCCAGGGTGGTCAGGTCATTCAGATTGGACATGGGTGGGGCTCACGGTAATCGTCGACAGTTCAACGATGTGACGTGAGCCAGGGCAGGAAATTTAAGCGCCGCCGCCAAATGCTCGTCCCATGGCACTAATCAGGGGCACGATTCAGGGTTTGCGCACCGGCACCAGGGCAATTTTGTAGGGGTCGAAAATCTTCAGCATCTGGCCATTGTCTCGCAGGCCTTGCAGCAACTTGCCAAAGGCTTCGCCGGTAATCGGCGCCTGCGGGCGAATCAGCGCGTAATGGTGATAGACCTGATCGATCCGTTGCGACACCAGCAATTGCTCGCCGACTTTCTCGTTACGCAGCAGGTAATCGCTCAGGTAGGAACGTGTCACCAAGGCAATGTCCGCTCGTGCGCGCAGCACCATCAGCAAGTTGCTGTCGTGGGAATAAGTCAGCGTGGCCTTGTAGGCGTCGGCCAGATACTTGGGATCGGCATTGAAATTGGCAAACTCGTAGTGATAGCCGCTGTACAGCGCCAGACGCTTGCCCGTCAGGTCCTTGAAGTAATTCTCATCGCGACCGGGTTGTTTCTGCGCGACAAAGATTTCTGCATCTTCCAGGCCCATGTCGACGAGGGTGTGCGGGATGTCCTTCCACCCCCAGTTCGGGTTTTCGAAAATCGCCATGTCGACCCGGCCGTCCTTGAAATCGTTGAAACGTCGAGGAATCGAGGTGGGCACCAGCACAAACTGATAGTCCGTTTGCAACTGATTCAGCGCTTCCACCAGTTGCGGCAACAGACCGGTGTCGGCACCGGACTCCGGGCGCACGGTGTAGGGTGGAAAATGCGCGGCACCGACCCGCACCTGTTGCGCAGCCTGAGATGGCAACACGCAGCACACTGCAAGCGCCGCCAGCAAAAGCCGAGACACTGTTCGAATTGGTGAAGACATCAAAACAGCCTACTCCCCGAAAAAAATATCCATCAATGTATTCAAGCTAGGCGGTTTCGCCGACTTAGCCAGTTTCTTGCCGAGATAGACGGCTTACTGCCGTTCTTCAAGCACCAGAATCAACGCCTCATCGGCCAATTGATCGAGGCTCATGCTGCCATCGGCACGAAACCAGGTGGTGGTCCAGGATAACGCGCCCGTCAGGAAACGGCGGGTGATGAACACGTCGCCACGGATAAAACCGGCGTCCTTGGCTTCGCCCAGCACCTGCAGCCAGATGTCTTCATAAATATCACGCAGCGACAAAACTTGCGCCTGACCTTCCGCTGACAGCGAACGCCACTCATATACCAGCACCGCCATGGCTTCGCCACTGCCGCCCATGATCGACTGCAATTCGCAGCGAATCAGCGCCAAAACCCGCTCGCGCACACTGCCGGCCTCGGCCAGGGCTGCACGCATCAACGCGGTGTTGTAGCGAATGGTCTCCTCCATCACTGCCCGCAGGATCTCATCCTTGCTTTTGAAGTGATGAAAAATACTGCCAGACTGAATACCTACCGCACCGGCCAGGTCACGCACGGTGGTACGTTCATAACCTTTATGACGAAACAGGTGAGCGGCCACTTGCAGCAGTTTGCCGCGGGCGCTGTCCGGGTCGGTCAATTGGCCGCTGTCGACCAATTCGCGCATCACCCTCAGGGCTTTTTGCTCGTCCACCAGTCGATCAATCAATTGCGCCGCTGCCCGCTAAAACAGCAGGGTTGCGCGGGCAATTTAAGCTGGCGGGGGCGACCAAGCAAGCGCTTGGGCAGAAGATATTTCAGCCGTTTACAAACCAAGCGCTTGCTTGGTAGTCTCGAAGCACTTCTGTCGGAGGTGGTTATGGAATTGACTGCGCCTAAAACAATCCGCATCGGGTGCGCCAGCGCATTCTGGGGCGACACCTCGACCGCCGCCGAGCAACTGGTGGAAGGCGGGCGGCTGGACTACCTGGTGTTCGATTATCTGGCCGAGATCACGATGTCGATCATGGCCGGGGCGAGGATGAAAGATCCGGGGGCCGGCTACGCCAGCGACTTCATCGAAGTCCTCAGTCCCCTCCTCAACCAGCTCGCGGAACAGAAGATCCGCGTCATCAGCAATGCCGGCGGCGTCAATCCACAAGCTTGCGCCGCTGCCTTGCAAGCGGCTTGCGACAAGGCCGGGGTGGCGCTGAAGATTGCCGTGCTGTCGGGTGACGATCTGCAACCGCAGTTCAAACACCTGAGCAGCCTTGGCCTGCACGAGATGTTCAGTGGTACGCCCCTGCCGCCGATGTGCGTATCGACCAACGCCTACCTCGGCGCGCCGGGCATCGTCGAAGCCCTGCGCCTGGGCGCCGACATTGTAATTACCGGGCGCGTGGTCGACAGCGCCGTGGTCAGCGCCGCGCTGGTGCATGAGTTCGGCTGGTCGTGGCACGACTACGACAAACTCGCCCAGGCTGCATTGGCCGGGCACCTCATTGAATGTGGCGCCCAGTGCACCGGCGGCAATTTCACCGATTGGCACGACGTGCCCGATTACGAACACATCGGTTTTCCGATCGTCGAAGTCGGCGCCGACGGCCAGTTTATCGTCAGCAAACCCGATGGTTCCGGCGGCCTGGTTACGCCCCTGACCGTTGGCGAGCAGATGCTTTATGAAATCGGCGACCCGCAGGCCTATTTGCTGCCCGACGTGGTATGCGATTTCAGTCAGGTCAAACTCGTGCAACAAGGTAAAAACGCGGTTCAGGTACATGGCGCAAAAGGCTTGCCGCCGACCGATCACTACAAGGTCAGCACCACGTATCCGGACGGTTTCCGCTGCACCGCCAGTTGCCTGATCGCCGGGATCGATGCCGTGGCCAAGGCCCGACGGGTCAGCCAGGCGATCATCAACAAAACCTCGGAAATGTTCAGCCAGCGCGGCTGGGCGCCCTACAGCGAAGTGAACATTGAGTTGCTGGGCAGCGAAGCGACTTATGGCCCCCACGGCCAGCGCCAGGACAGCCGCGAAGTGGTGATCAAACTCGCCGTGCGCCACCCAAGCAAACAGGCCTTGATTCTGTTTTCCCGGGAAATCGCCCAAGCCGCCACCGGCATGGCGCCGGGGTTGACCGGGATCGTCGGCGGGCGGCCGACGGTGTACCCGCTGATTCGGCTGTTTTCATTCCTGATCGATAAAACGGCCTGCACCCTGGAAATCGACCTCGCCGGTGAGCATCACCCGTGCGCCCTTCCCGCCCTCGATGTACTCGACCCGGCTGACTTGCCGCTACCGTTCGATCCGCCCCAACCCACCGAGCGCGCCGACGCCAGCGTGGCCCTGATCAAACTCGCCGTGGCGCGTTCCGGCGACAAGGGCAATCACAGCAATATCGGCGTCATGGCCCGCCATCCCGACTACCTGCCATGGATCGCCGAAGCGCTGACACCTGAGGTGATGGTCGACTGGATGAGCCATGTCCTCGACCCGATCCACGGGCGTGTCGAACGCTGGTATTTACCCGGCACTCAGAGCTTTAATTTTCTTCTGGAGAACGCGCTCGGCGGCGGTGGCGTGGCCAGCCTGCGGATCGATCCGCAAGGCAAGGCGTTCGCCCAACAACTGCTGGAGATCCAGATTCCGGTGCCTCGGCGCATCGCCGATCAGGTCAACTAGAGGAAACCGTCGCCATGGCTTATGACTCGATTTTCAAACCCGACCTGTTCGCCGGCCAGAACATCATCGTCACCGGTGGCGGCAGCGGCATTGGCCGTTGCACCGCCCATGAGCTCGCAGCCCTCGGCGCGCAGGTGCTGCTGGTGGGGCGTAATGCCGAGAAACTGAAAAAGGTCGCCGCTGAAATCACTGAAGACGGGGGGAAAGCCAGTTGGCAGGTCTGCGATATCCGCGATGAAGACGCCGTCACGCAATTGGTCAGCGAATTGATCCGTAAACACGGGCCGATTCATGGGCTGGTCAACAATGCCGGCGGGCAGTACCCCTCGCCCCTGGCGTCGATCAATCAGAAAGGGTTCGAAACCATACTGCGCACCAACCTGGTGGGCGGTTTTCTGATGGCCCGTGAGGTGTTCAATCAGTCCATGAGCAAGCACGGCGGCGCCATCGTCAACATGCTCGCCGACATGTGGGGCGGCATGCCCGGCATGGGTCACTCGGGCGCGGCGCGCTCGGGCATGGACAACTTCACCAAGACCGCCGCGTTTGAATGGGGCTATGCCGGCGTGCGGGTCAACGCCGTCGCGCCGGGCTGGGTCGCTTCCAGCGGCATGGACACCTACGAAGGTGCGTTCCGGGCCGTAATCCCGACCCTGTGCGAACACGTACCGCTCAAGCGCATCGGCACTGAATCGGAAATCAGCGCGGCGATTGTTTTCCTGCTCAGCCCGGCAGCCGCTTTTGTCAGCGGCAGCACGTTGCGCATCGACGGCGCCGCCAGCCTCGGCGGGCGGGCCTGGCCAATGCACAAGGCGCAGAACAGTCATTCCTACAACGGCTTTCACCGCGCCTATTTACCCGAAGTACTCAGACCCGACGCGTCCAAACCTGACGCCTCCAAACCAGACGTCTCCAAACCAGATGAATCCAAGGACAAGGAATAACCATGCCGGTCATCCAGTCCCAGGTAGACCCGTTCAGCGAATCGTTCGCCCGTCACCGTGCGGCCATGCTGGCCGGCATCGAGCAGGTCCGCCAGCTCGAACAGAACCTGCTGAGCAAAGCCGCCGAAGCCAAGCCCAGGTTCGACAAGCGCGGGCAACTGCTGCCCCGGGAGCGACTTAACCTGCTGCTTGACCCCGGCGCGCCGTTCCTCGAACTGGCGAGCCTGGCCGGCTACAAGCTGCACGACGACAAGGACGGCAGCTCGGCCGGCGGCGGTTTGATCGCCGGGATCGGTTACGTGTCCGGCGCGCGGGTTTTGGTGGTGGCGAACAACAGCGCGATCAAGGGTGGAACCATTTCCCCCAGCGGTTTGAAAAAATCCCTGCGCCTGCAACAGATCGCCATGGAAAACAAATTGCCGGTAATCACCCTCGCGGAAAGCGGTGGCGCCAACCTCAATTACGCGGCGGAGATTTTCGTCGAAGGCGCGCGCAGCTTTGCCAATCAGGCGCGGATGTCGGCCATGGGCTTGCCACAAATTACCGTCGTCCATGGCTCGGCCACGGCGGGCGGTGCTTATCAGCCGGGGTTGTCGGATTACGTGGTGGTGGTGCGCGGCAAGGCCAAGCTGTTTCTCGCCGGGCCGCCGCTGCTCAAGGCCGCCACCGGTGAAGTCGCTACCGACGAAGAACTGGGCGGCGCCCAGATGCACGCGCAAACCGCCGGCACCGCCGAATACCTGGCCGAGAACGATGCCGATGGCGTGCGTCAGGTGCGCGAGATCATGAGCCTGTTGCCGTGGAACGATCAGTTGCCATGGTTACCCGAACGTCGATGGGAAGAACCGCTCTACCCCATCGACGAACTGCTGGGACTGATCCCGGATGACCCGAAAAAGCCCTACGACGTGCGCGAAATCATCGCCCGGATCGCCGACGCTTCGAACTTCCTCGAATTCAAGGGCGAGTTCGACCAGCAAACGATCTGCGGGCATTTGCAGATTCAGGGTCGAGCCTGCGGCTTCATCGGCAACAACGGCCCGATTACGCCCAAAGGTGCGAGCAAGGCTGCACAGTTCATTCAGCTCTGCGACCAGAGCCAGACGCCCCTGCTGTTTTTCCACAACACCACCGGTTTCATGGTCGGCACCGAGTCGGAACAACAAGGCGTGATCAAGCACGGCGCGAAAATGATTCAAGCGGTGGCCAATGCCCGAGTGCCCAAACTGACGATCGTCGTCGGCGGTTCCTACGGCGCTGGCAACTACGCGATGTGCGGCCGTGGCCTCGACCCGCGCTTCATCTTCGCCTGGCCCAACAGCCGCACTGCGGTGATGGGCGGCGCTCAGGCCGGCAAAGTGCTGCGGATCGTCACCGAAGCCAAACAGCTCAAGGACGGGTTGGTGCCCGACCCGAAAATGCTCGACATGCTGGAACAAGTCACCGCGCAGAAGCTCGACAGCCAGTCCACCGCGTTGTATGGCAGCGCCAATCTATGGGACGACGGGCTGATCGATCCGCGGGACACCCGCACGTTGCTCGGGTATTTGCTGGACATCTGCCATGAGGCCGAGGCTCGTTCGCTGCAATCCAACAGTTTCGGCGTAGCCCGTTTTTGATGACGCGGAGCGTCTAAGGCTGCATTCCCACGCAGAGTGGGAACGATCACAGGAGAACAATAAAAAATGATCTTCACCCAGGAACACGAAGCACTGCGCCGCACCGTCCGCCAATTCGTCGATCACGAGATCAATCCTCACGTCGATGAATGGGAAAAGGCTGGGCGCTTTCCGATCCATGAGATCTTCCGCAAGGCGGGCGACCTCGGTCTGCTGGGGATTTCCAAACCGGAAAAATTCGGCGGCATGGGGCTCGACTACAGCTATTCGATTGTGGCCGCCGAAGAGTTCGGCACCATTCATTGCGGCGGTATTCCGATGTCCATCGGCGTGCAGACCGACATGTGCACCCCGGCCCTGGCGCGTTTCGGCTCCGATGAACTGCGCGAAGAGTTCCTGCGGCCGGCAATCACCGGCGAGCAGGTTGGCTGCATTGGCGTCTCCGAAGTCGGTGCCGGCTCCGACGTAGCAGGTTTGAAAACCACCGCCCGCAAGGACGGCGACGACTACGTGATCAACGGCAGCAAGATGTGGATCACCAACTCGCCGAGCGCCGATTTCATTTGCCTGCTGGCCAACACCTCGGATGACAAGCCGCACATCAACAAGTCGCTGATCATGGTGCCGATGAACAGCCCCGGCATCAGCCTCAGCTCGCACCTGGACAAACTCGGCATGCGCAGCTCGGAAACCGCCCAGGTGTTTTTCGACAACGTGCGCGTGCCACAGCGCAACCGCATTGGCCACGAAGGCGCGGGGTTCATGATGCAGATGCTGCAGTTCCAGGAAGAACGATTGTTCGGCGCGGCGAACATGATCAAAGGCCTGGAGTATTGCGTCGACAGCACCATCGAGTACTGCAAGGAGCGCAAAACCTTCGGCAATGCGCTGATCGATAATCAAGTCATCCATTTCCGCCTGGCCGAACTGCAAACCGAAATCGAATGCCTGCGGGCGCTGGTCTATCAGGCCACCGAGCAATACATCAAAGGCCAGGACGTCACCCGTCTGGCGTCCATGGCCAAACTCAAGGCCGGGCGACTGGGCCGGGAAGTCAGCGACAGTTGCCTGCAATATTGGGGCGGCATGGGCTTCATGTGGGACAACCCGGTGGCGCGGGCTTACCGCGACGTGCGGCTGGTGTCGATCGGCGGCGGCGCCGACGAAATCATGCTGGGGATCATCTGCAAACTCATGGGCATCCTGCCGGGGAAAAAGAAATGAACACCCTTCCCGTTTGCCAGACCCTGTTGCTCGAACGGCATAACGGCGTCCTACACATCACCCTCAATCGCCCCGACAGTCGCAACGCCATGAGCTTGCAAATGGTCGCCGAGCTGCGTGCGGTGCTGGCGGCGGTGCGCGATGACCGGCAGGTTCGCGCGTTGGTGATCGGCGGTGCCGGCGGGCATTTTTGTGCCGGTGCCGACATCAAGGACATGGCCAATGCCCGCGCTCAGGGTCAGACGGCCTACCGCGAATTGAACCGTGCGTTCGGCGCCTTGCTGGAAGAAACCCAGCAAGCGCCGCAAGTGGTCATCACGGTGCTGCAAGGCGCGGTACTTGGCGGCGGCTTCGGCCTGGCTTGCGTCAGCGATATCGCGATGGCCGATCATCAGGCGCAATTCGGCCTGCCGGAAACCAGCCTCGGCCTGTTGCCGGCGCAGATCGCACCGTTCGTGGTGCAGCGCATCGGCCTGACCCAGGCCCGCCGACTGGCCCTGACCGCCGCACGGTTCGATGGCACCCAGGCCCGGCGCATGGGATTGGTGCATTTTGTCGAGCATGACCCGCAAGCCTTGGCCGAGCGCCTCGATGAGGTGCTGGCCCATGTGTTGTGTTGCGCCCCGGGGGCGAATGCGGCGACCAAAAAACTCTTGCTGGCGAGTGCGGCGCAACTCTCGGATGGCCTGCTGGATCAGGCGGCCGAGTGGTTCAGTGACGCAGTGACCGGGGATGAAGGGATCGAGGGGACGATGGCCTTTGTGCAAAAGCGAAAACCGGGTTGGGCTTCTTAAAAGCTTCGCGATCAAGCCCGCTCCCACAGGGGAATGCATTTCAAATGTGGGAGCGGGCTTGCTCGCGAAGAGGCCCTGAATGACACCGCAAAACTCAAGGAAAGCGCCCATGCCCGCCTTCAGCAAAATCCTGATCGCCAACCGCGGTGAAATCGCCTGCCGCATCCAGCGCACCGCGCAAGCGCTGGGCTACCGCACCGTCGCAGTATTCAGCGACGCCGACGCCGATGCCTTGCATGTGCAGATGGCCGACGAAGCCGTGAACATCGGCCCGGCCCCAGTGCAGCAGTCTTACCTGAACATCCAGGCAATCATCGACGCCGCCCGGCGCACCGGTACCGATGCGATCCACCCCGGTTACGGCTTCCTCTCGGAAAACGCAGAATTCGCCCGCGCCTGCCAACAGGCCGGCATCATCTTCATCGGCCCGAGCCCCGAGGCCATCGAACTGATGGGCAGCAAACGTCTGTCGAAACTCGCCATGATCAAAGCGGGCGTGCCCTGCATCAAAGGCTATCAGGGCAGCGAGCAGGACGACGCGACCCTGAACCGCGAAGCCGAACGCATCGGCTATCCGCTGATGATAAAAGCCAGCGCCGGCGGTGGTGGTCGTGGCATGCGTCTGGTACACAACGCCGGTGATTTGCTGGAGCAGATCCGCACCGCGCGCTCCGAAGCACTGCACGGCTTTGGCAGCGACGAACTGATCCTCGAACAAGCCTTGATCGACCCGCGTCACGTCGAAGTACAGGTGTTCGGTGATCAACACGGCAACCTGATCTACCTTGGTGAGCGCGATTGTTCGATCCAGCGCCGGCATCAGAAAATCATCGAAGAAGCGCCCTGCCCGGTGATGACTGCCGACTTGCGCCAGGCCATGGGCGAAGCTGCGCTCAAGGCGGGGCGCGCGGTGAATTACGTCGGCGCTGGCACTGTGGAGTTCCTGCTGGATACTCGCGGGCATTTCTACTTTCTGGAGATGAACACCCGGCTGCAAGTGGAACACCCGGTGACAGAGCTGATCACCGGCCTCGATCTGGTGGCCTGGCAGTTTCACGTGGCCGAAGGACTGCCACTGCCGTTGCAACAGGAGCAGGTGCAGCTCAATGGGCATGCTATGGAGGTGCGTCTGTATGCCGAAGACCCAGCCCAGGGATTTCTGCCGCAAACCGGGCGAATCGCAGCCTGGGGACCTGCGTTGCTGGGTGGTGTGCGGATCGACCATGGCTTGATTGAGGGCCAGTCTGTCAGTCCGTTTTATGACCCGATGCTGGGCAAGCTCATCGCCCACGGTGCCACCCGCGAAGAAGCCCGGCGCAAGTTGCTGCGGGCGGTACAAGACAGCGTGCTGCTGGGCGTGCAAAGCAACCAGCGCTTGCTCGCCTGTCTGCTGGAACATCCACAGTTCATCAGTGGCGAGTTCAGCACCGGGTTCATCCCCACGCACTTCGCCGATCATCCCTGCCTGCATCCCCATTTGCCGAGCGCCGAAGAACTGGCCATCGCTGCGGCGCTGTTTTATCAGGCTTCAGCGCAGGCTCACCACGCCCCGCTGGCCGGTTGGCGCAACAACGCCAGCGTGCCCCTGCACTATCGAATCGGTCTTGGGGATCAGGATTGGCCGGTGCAATTGAACGCTGAACCTGGCAAACCCTACCGTGCTCAGATCGGCGCTCGCGCCCTCGAACTGAAGGTCGTCGGATGCGACGGACACTGGGCCACCCTGGAAATCGACGGCATTCGCCAACGCCATGCCTACCGCCTCGAGGCCGGGCAACTGTGGTTGTTCGCGCGCCCCGGCAGCCTGCGACTGGTCGATCGGACCCAGGCGCTGGTCAGCGGCCAGGCCAGTGTCAGTTCCGGCACGCTCAAAGCGCCGATGGACGGGGCGATCGTCGATGTACTGGTCAGTGAGGGCAGCCCGGTCAGCAAAGGTCAGCTGCTGGTGGTGCTCGAAGCGATGAAAATGGAGCATCCGCTCAAATCGGGGATTGACGGAGTGCTTAAACGCTTGCAGGTCAGGGTCGGCGATCAGGTCAAAAATCGTCAGATTTTGTTAGAGGTCGAATAAGCCGCTAGGCGGATCCGCCGGGTTTGGCTACGCTCAAGCCCTATCAGGACGCGGATACCAGGAACCCTGCGATGCCTCACTGGTTGGTCATTGATCTGGAAGCCACCACCGATGAGGGCGGCTGGCCAGTCACGGAAATGGAAATCATCGAAATCGGTGCCACCCTCGTGGACCGCAAAGGCCAGGAACTGGATCACTTCCAGTGCTTCGTGCGCCCGTTGCGCCGGCCCTTGCTGACGCCGTTTTGCCGGGAACTGACCCACATCACCCAGGCCAATATCGATGCCGCACAGCCGCTCACCGACGTCTGGCCGTTGTTCGAACGCTGGCTCGGTCAACATCACGCGCGCCTGGAAGGCTGGGCGAGTTGGGGCGATTACGACCGCAAACAGCTGCTTCAGGACTGGCAGCGCCTGCAACTCGACAGCGCCTTGAGCCGGGTGCCGCACATGAACCTCAAGCAACGCTTCGCCAAGGCTCGTCGGCTGGAGCGCCCGCTGGGGCTCAACGGGGCCCTGCAACTGGCGGGCCTGCAGTTCAACGGTCAGCAGCATCGGGCGCTGGAAGACGCGCGCAATACTGCGCGTTTGTTACCGCTGGTTTTCCCTGCTAATCCTTGAGTGCAGGAGGTGACGCCTATCGACACCTTGTGCATACTGGCCGGCCCTTTTTAGCCCTTTTCGAGGAACCGCCCATGTTTAAAGTCAACGAGTACTTCGACGGCACCGTCAAGTCGATCGCCTTTGGCACCGCTGAAGGTCCAGCGACCATCGGCGTCATGGCACCGGGCGAATACGATTTCGGCACCAGCCAGCGTGAAATCATGCACGTGGTGTCCGGCGCCCTGACCGTCAAACTGCCTGACAGCGACACCTGGGAAACCTTCGCCGCCGGCAGCCAGTTCAACGTACCCGCCAACAGCAAATTCCAGCTGAAAGTGGCCGTCGACACCGCTTACCTGTGCGAATACCGCGGCTAAACCCCCGGGTTTTCACAGCGACAAAAAAATGCCCGTGTCCTTGGACGCGGGCATTTTTTATTTTGAAGGGCTTTTATTCGAGAATCGTCACGGGCATGCCGACTTCAAGCCGGCCATTGCCGTCGTTGACCAGATTCTGCCCGAACATCGCGCCGTCGGCCTCGGTGCGGTATTTCTGCAATGTGGCCAGCGGTTCACGATCTTCGCTGCGTTCGCCGGTCTGCGGGTCGATGGTGGTCAGAATGCAGCGTGAGCAGGACTTGACCACGCGGAACTCGACATCGCCAATGCGGATGCGCTTCCAGCTATCTTCGGCATACGCTTCACTGCCCTCGATCACCAGATTGGGCCGGAAACGCAACATCTCCAGCGGCCGCCCGACTTTGCTCGACAAGTCCTCCAGCGACGCCTGACCAATCAGCAACAACGGGAAACCGTCGGCAAACGCCACCTGATCATCGTCCTTGCCATAGCCGGCCTGGGTGGTCCGCGCGCGATCAAGCGGCACTTGCACCAGACGCGTTGGCTTGCCGATGAACTCACTGACCCAGGCACCCGCCGCATCGCCGGCATCGGGGACGCGCAAGGTGTCGCGCCAGATGGTCACCCCGCGCAGATCGGCCTCGCCGTCAGGCAACGCAATATCGATCGGTGAATGACCCGGGGCACTGAGGGTCAAGCCGCCGCCGGCATTCCACAACGCCGACAGCTGACTCATTTTCGCGACCGCGCGTTGGGTCAGAAAGCGCCCACTGGCTTCGTCCACCAGCATCCAGCGTCGATCACCGTCCAGTCCCAGCTTGTCCAGGCTGACCTGATTGAGGGTCTCGCCCTTGCCGGATTTCAATGGAAAACGATAAAGCGCGCTCAGACGCATGGCCAACTCCCTGGTGGGTAAAAACGCCACCCTATACGAGCTTGATGGCCGAATCAAAGCCCTATTGAGAGCGCTTGCCCGCTTTTCGTAGGAGCCAGGCTTGCCGGCGAAAGCACTCTTAAGGACGCCTTCGCCGGCAAGCCTGGCTCCTACGTTCCGATTCAGGCAGGTACTGCGTCGAGCATCAGGCGCTGGCGCACTACGTCGACGAGTTTGTCGGGCTGGAATTTGGAGAGGAAGTTGTCGCAGCCGACCTTCTTCACCATCGAGTCGTTGAAGCTGCCCGACAGCGAGGTGTGCAAGACCACATAAAGGCCGCGCAAACGGGGGTCGTTACGGATTTCGGTGGTCAGGCGATAGCCGTCCATCTCCGGCATTTCCGCATCGGTGAAGATCATCAGCAGCTTGTCGGTCATGACTTCGCCCGTATCGGCCCAGGCCTTGAGCATGTTCAGCGCCTTCAAGCCATCGCTGGCAATGTGCATCTTCACGCCCAACTGTCCCAAGGTGTCGCGCAATTGCGACAAGGCCACGTTAGAGTCATCCACCAGCAGCACTTCACGGCCACGGGCACGCTCCAGCACCGGATCGTCGAGTTTGTCGCGCGATACCTTGGCGTTGTACGGAACGATCTCGGCCAGGACTTTCTCGACGTCGATGATTTCCACCAACTGATCATCGACCTTGCTGATGGCGGTCAGGTAATGCTGGCGACCGGCACTGGCCGGCGGCGGCAAAATGGCTTCCCAGTTCATATTGACGATGCGGTCCACGCCACCGACCAGGAACGCCTGCACCGAGCGGTTGTACTCGGTGACAATAATGGTACTGGTGGGACTTGGCACCAACGGGCGCATGCCGATGGCCTGGGACAGGTCGATCACCGGCAGCGTCTGGCCACGCAGGTTGACCACGCCGCAAACAAAGGGATGGCGTTGCGGCATCAGGGTCAGCTTCGGCAGCTGAAGCACTTCCTGAACTTTGAAGACGTTGATCGCAAACAATTGCCGCCCGGCCAGCCGAAACATGAGAATTTCCAGGCGATTCTCACCCACCAGTTGCGTGCGTTGGTCTACCGTGTCGAGAATGCCGGCCATTAATGACTCCTGGGCTTGTTCTGATGAATTCACTAAAGGGAGTTATCGGCTGTTTTTGCCGGACCTTGACCCCCAGACAAAATGCCAGGCTCAGGCATTGATGTCACATTAACATCATGCTTTACTGGCTCCGTGATTTTCATCTGCTTCCTTCCCTGCGGCGCGACCTCGGTTTGCACGTTAGGTTCCCCTGCGTAAGGGATTCCCCTAGTAACAATCAGGCCCAACCTGATATTCGCAATATCCAATAGCCATTAATGTGACGCCATTCTCAGGCTTTTGTGTGCGATTGCAGGTCAGTGGCCATCCACCCTCTCGAGTTCCCCTGCCGGCGCTCAAACCTGCCGGAGCGCGATATCACGAAGGCTTGGCAGCGCGGGGACACATATGGTTCTCGTCGGCACACACGACATTCCCTCATCTGACACGACGTTGTGGAGATAAGCATGCCGAACGACACCAAAGAGTGGGCTCAGCGATTTCCGGAATTTCTCGTTGAGGCTGAAACACTCTTGGCCAAATCCGAGGAATGCCTGAGTCATTTGCAACTGATCAGCAATGACAAGGACGCCATCGATTGCATGCTCAGCACCCTTCTCAAGCTGTCCAGCAAGGCCGATGCCTTGGCACTGGCGGCGGTCTCGGAGTTCTCGCTGCATATTCATGGATTACTGAGCTGCGCGCAGAACCACATGGACCTGCACGATCAAGCCCTGGACGCGCTCAAGGACTGCTTCACATTATTGGCCTGGCAACTCGAACTCATTGATCAGACTACCGGCCAACTCGGTCTCGATGACACTGAACAGACCTCACTGATAGAAGCGTTTGCGTTTCAAGTGGGACAAAGTCAGTTTCAGCCGCCCAGCCATGCCAGACCCTTCAGGTTGGTTTCGTTCTCGGAACGGCAAGCTTAAAAACATCAGCCCTGGCCGTGTTGTGCTTTTCTATTGCCATGACGCCGCCCTATAACTTGATGCGCTCATGCCGCAATTGAATGGGTCATTGCGTCGAAGACAGTTCGAAATAGTTATCCCTGTCTCGACTTCAGATAGTGCCTGGCAATAGAAACAAAATGCCTGGCAATCGATATCTTCCGACGACAACAATCGAAAGTTTTTCCATTATGGAACCATCGTCCAAAAACTGTATTTTGACTATATAGAGCTATATACCGAACGCGACCAACGGTATGTTAAGTGGTAGTATGCCGACCATTAGTTGACGCCAATTAATGGCAAAGTGATCCAGCCAAGCACCCTGAAGGCTGCATTTCCAGCACTGCACCACAGCCATGAAGGCGACTTCACACAACGATTTCCACACACAGAGACCCGTCAGCCCTTGTGGCCGGTCTGCCCGCAGCGAACATCTATTGGCTCCATCCGCTATGTACGCCAGCCTCAAGTCAATTACCCTGTGGCCACCCTCCCGACAAAACGCGCGCCGGTTCACGCTTTTTCTGTGTATCTGTTCGGCGCTTGGCAGCCTGCTGGTCTACAGCTTGTCCATATCTGTGCCGTTGAGTCTGCTAGTGCTCAATAGTGCAGCGCTGACCTGTGTCTGGGTGGGACATTGCCTTTCGCGCAAATCGATAAAGTTTCAACCTCAAGAACTGGCTGACCGTCTGCTGCAAGTGCAGGAAAACGAACGCCATCGGCTCAGTCGGGAACTGCATGATGACATCGGTCAATTGTTGACCGCCGCGAAACTTCAAAGTGAATGGCTCAAACGTCGAATGCCCGAAGAACTGCAGGGTCAGTGTTCGGTACTGTGCGAAACGCTGGACGAAACACTCACCAAGGTGCGAGATGTGTCGGCCATCCTGAATCCGCGGCAACTGGCCAGTCTCGGCCTGGAAGCCAGCCTGCGAGCACATTTACTCAGGACCCTGGCCAATACCTCCGTGCATTGGAGCCTGGAATGCCATCAACGCCTGACGGGCATACCGGAGGAAATGGCGGTGGCAGCTTTTCGCATCACCCAAGAAGCGGTTACCAATATATTGCGTCACGCCGAGGCCAGTAATTTGTTGGTCCGCCTGCAACGCCTGCCCCAAGGCCTGACGTTGTTGATCAGCGACGACGGTCTGGGTTTCGCGCCAGCGGCAGATCCCGCTCGCGAGGGGCAACGCGGAATGGCCGGGATGTCGGAACGGATCGATCAGTTAGGTGGCACACTGACCGTGACCAGCGAGCCGGGCAAAGGCACTCAAATCGAAGCACTCTTCCCTTGGGCGCCCCGTGCGCTAGAACGGGCCAGTACGAATAAGGTTATGCATTGACTTGTAACTTACTTCTGGTGGATGACCACTCGCTTATCAGGGCTGGCGTGCGCGCCCTGGTGCTGGATATTCCCGGCTATGCGGTAATCGGGGAGGCCAATGACGGCTCACTGTTAGTCGAGATGGTCGAGCAGCTGTCCCCGGACATCATTCTGCTGGATATTTCCATGAAGGAAACCGGTGGTCTTGAAGCCTTGCAGCGACTCAAGCGCGTACGCCCGCAGTGCAAAGTGCTCATCCTGTCGATGCACACCGACCCGGCGCTTATCATGCAGGCCTTGGAATCAGGGGCTCATGGCTACCTGCTCAAGGACACCACGGCCACCGAACTCGAACATGCGCTGGATGCCTTGCGCAATAACGAACGCTATCTGAGCCCGGCCATTGCCCATACAGTCATCAACCAGGCGCTGACTCGATCGCAGAAAAATCAGGCGCAAACCCAGGACTCGCACAACCTGACGGCACGTCAGCTGGAAATCCTGCGACTGATTGTTCGCGGAAAATCCACCCGGGAAATCGCCAATGGCCTGGCTCTGAGCATCAAGACTGTCGAAACCCACCGCTCGCAGATCATGAAACGCTTGCAGATCTACGATGTGGCCGGCCTGGTGCTGTTCGCCGTGCGCGAGCAAATCATCAGTCTGGACGATTAACTGGATTCGAGACGCTCAGCAGCGGCGAGCCTTCGGGCAAATGCACACGCAATGCCGCCGGGCGCGCCGAGAAACGCAGACTGTCGCCCTCCAGAGGCTCACCATCAAGGTTGATATAAAGGCCCTCCGAGACTTTGATCTCCACCCATGGCAAGCGAGCTCGTACGAACATGTTGTCGATGCCGAAGCCATCGGCCAGCAAATCTTTCAAGGTACCGACCACTTCCTGTGGCGCGGGCAAAATGCTGATATCCAGCAGACCATCGTCAGCCAGCGCCTGCGGGCACAACACATGACCACCGCCAGCCTGTCGGCCATTGCCAATGCCCAATGCCAACAATTCGCCGCGCCAGTGAAAATCTGGCCCCTGCAACTCGCCATAGGCCGCATGCAACTCACTGAAGCGCGATAAACCCGTGAAGAGATAAGCGGCGCCGCCAAGAATTTTTTTCAGATCTTCGGAGGTATTGGCCGTGACCTGACTGCCAAAGCCGCCAGTGGCCATGTTCAGGAAAACCTGACCGCCGACTTCCCCCAGATCAATGGTTCGCGGGACAGCCTCCAGAAGATCCAACGCCTGAGCGGGCTCCAGAGGCACACCGGCAGCACGCGCAAAATCATTGGCGGTGCCCAAGGGCAAAAGTACCAGACTGGCCTGCGTCGAATGCGCCGCCATGGCTTCAGCGATGTCACGCAAGGTACCGTCGCCGCCGCCGGCAATCAGTTGCGTATAGCCTGCCGTCAGCGCTTCTTCCACCAACCGCTGCGCATCACCGGCCTCCCAGGTCAGTCGAACAGCCAGTTTCCAGCCCTGCTGGCGTTTGCCTTCGACGGCTGCACGGACCTCCTCATTGAGTGCCTGCTTGCCATGCAGAATCAACAGTGCCTTGCGCTCGCTCATTTTTGCCACTCCCATATCCGCAATTCCATGGGATATGTTGACCTCGCAGCCCCTGATATAAGTCGACTGGATTTCAATTATTTCCAAGGGAAGGAAATGTGAGTCCTACAGAGCGGTATTTTTTCGTACAAAACATGAGGAATCGGCTCAATTGACCCATCCGAACAATTGGTACACCGTTGGGTCTCTGTTATCAGTGATTACCCGTTTAATTTACACAGGGATGTGAAAACAATGAATGGAACCCCCTTAAGGGCCTCAAACAGCGCAAGCAACAACGGCATCGATCATTTGAATGGTTTTAACGCAAGGAGCCAGCTAGTCCATGCAAAGCCATGACCTCAGACTACCGGTAACCCCGGTCGCGCCGTTCGCAGAAAATCGCGCCAATCATCAGGCTGAATTCAAAAACAGCGCAAAGCACGCCGGAGAAGCTGACATGGAACCTCGCGTCATTGAACTCGAAACACACCTCAAGTACATCCGTAGAGACATGGATGAAGTCCGGGGTGACGTCAAATCCATCAAACACAGGCTTGCCTACTCAGCTGGCGCAACAGCCGTGATCCTGGGACTTCTGGCCTGGATCGCCAACAGCCGCTTCGATCAAGTCGTGGCACTTCTGGCACATTAAGAAATGGTCACGCACGCAAGCCCGATGCGATCAACCGGGCTTGCGGGGCAAAACCAGTGCCTGTATCAGCTCAAGACTTCACTCAGCGGGATGAAGCTCACCCAATCACCCTCGATCAGCGTACGGTTCTCCAGCACCTCAACCAGACCGTCAGCCCAGGCAGCACTGCGCAGTACGCCAGAGCTCTGATTCCTGTAGATGATTGCCCGGCCATTCTCCAGACGTCCGCGCAAATATTCACGTCGGTTACCAGCCTTTGGCCAGACAAACCCTGCCGGCACCTGAAACTTCAGTGGCTCAACTTCTTTCACGCCTTGGCGGCGCAAAAGGTAGGGCCTTGCCAACAGAGCAAAAGTCACCAGGGTAGACGCCGGATTGCCGGGTAAACCGATCACAGGCACGCCGCGAAAATGCCCGAACGTCAGCGGTTTGCCTGGTTTGATAGCAAGCTTCCACAGCGTCAATTCGCCCTCTTCCCGCAAGGCAATGCCCAGAAAGTCGGCCTCTCCCACCGATACGCCACCAGTCGAGAGAATCAGGTCGACATCCTTCAACTCACCGAGGCGAGCACGAGTGGTCGCTAAATCATCGGGAAGAATACCGGCATCGATCACCTCACAACCTAACCGCTGCAACCAGCTGCAAAGCAACACTCGATTACTGTTGTAGATCTGTCCTGGCCCAAGGGCCTGACCAGGCTCAATCAACTCATCACCGGTAGACAAGACCGCAACACGAGCCTTGCGGATCACGTCCAGCTCAGCGCATCCGAGCGATGCCGCCAGCCCCTGCTCAACAGACCCCAGACGCGTTCCGACGGGCAGGATCAGCTCACCGACGGTGGCTTCCTGACCTTGTGGACGGATGTTCTTTCCTGGGGTCATGGTTTCGGTGAAACGTACTCGCTCATCCGCCTGAACCTCGGCGTTCTCCTGCATCTCGACACAGTCGGCACCCGCGGGCACAGGCGCGCCAGTGAAGATCCGCGCACAAGTACCTGGTTTCAAGGGCTCCGGGGCCTGGCCTGCAAAAATCTTCTGACTGACCACCAACGGCTCACCCGTCCAGTCGGCCAGGCGCAAGGCATAACCGTCCATGGCACTGTTGGGCCAAGGCGGCAAATCAAGTGTCGAGACCAGGTCAGCGGCCAGTACACGTCCCTGAACCTGCGCCAACGGCAAGCGTTCGTGCTCACGAATCTTCGAGGCGTCGGCCATTTCCAGTAAACGCGCCAGTGCCACCTCGACAGCCATCAGACTGCCTGTCTTGCCTGGCTTACCCGCGGGTTTCACAGGGTGCCGCCTGTTTCAGATGGGCCACGAAATTGCACGGACGGTGACGAGAATCCAGTTGCTCGGCGAGAATGCCGTCCCAACCGGTGCGCACCGCGTTGGTCGAACCCGGCAAGCAGCACACCAGCGTGCCATTTGCCAGACCGGCCAAAGCCCGGGACTGAACCGTCGAGGTGCCGATATCCGCTACCGATATCTGCCGGAACAATTCACCAAAACCATCGACCTGTTTATCCAGCAGGCAACTCACGGCTTCGGGCGTGCTGTCGCGACCGGTGAACCCGGTACCGCCGGTGATCAGCACCACTTGCACGACCTCATCAGCAATCCAGTTGGCGACTTGCGCGCGAATTTTGTAGAGGTCATCTTTAAGCAATACACGGGCCGCCAGGTTATGACCGGCAGCGCTCAAACGGTCGACGAAGACCTGGCCTGAGGTATCGGTTTCCAGGGTACGGGTATCGCTGACAGTCAGCACCGCGATGTTGAGCGGTGCGAAAGGTACATCAGCCTTGGCTTTCATAGGCTCGTCCAGTTGTAGGAGAAACAGCCCGGTGTTATATCACAGCGCCTCATTTTTTCGCCGCCCTCATGGAGAAGTGCGATGACCTCGAATACACCTCTGGCACCTTGCTCCATTCTGCTCCTGGCCGGCGGTCGCGGCCAACGCATGGGCGGTCAGGACAAGGGATTGCTGGATTGGCACGGCGAACCGCTGATCGCGCATCTGCACCGCAAGACGCGCCCGCTGAGTGATGACCTGATCATCTCCTGCAACAGAAACCTGGAAAAATATGCGCCTTATGCGGACCAGTTGGTCCATGACGACGAAGGCGACTTTCCGGGGCCGTTGGCGGGTATTCGCGCTGGCCTGAAGGCCGCCCGTCACGCCTGCTTACTCGTGCTGCCCTGCGATGTACCACGCATCGATGCCGCGCTGCTCCAGGACATGCGTGAAACCGCCGGACAGCATCCGGACAAACCGCTGATGCTGCGCCATGGCGAACACTGGGAACCCTTGCTATGCATGATTCCCGTCGCCCTTTCAGCGGCTTTCGAAACCGCCTGGAACGAAGGCGAGCGCAGCCCGGGCCGCCTTATGCGCAAGCTGGGCGCCACAGCCCTGCAATGCCCGGATAACGACCCCCGTCTGGCCAATCTCAATACGCCGGAACTGTTAAGCACATACCACACTGTGTCAGACTGACACGCGAAGGAACTTGCGCGCGTTGTATACGTCTCAAGCTCAGCAACCAAAAGAATTCCCATTCGGAGACACACCCATGACTCAACGGACCCTCGCCACTTTCATGCTCGCACTGGGCCTTGCCACCCTCGCCGGTTGCGCATCGCCTACAGTGATCACCTTGAATGACGGTCGAGAAATCCAGGCCGTCGACGCGCCTAAGTACGATGAAGAATCGGGCTTTTACGAATTCGAACAACTGGATGGCAAGCACACCCGCGTCAACAAAGATCAGGTCCGTACCGTTAAAGATCTGTAATCTTTACGGCGACAACCAGATACAGAAAAGCCCGCTTTTAAAGCGGGCTTTTTCGTGGCTGAAGAAAAGCAGGGTCGTTAGCCCTGTGATCACCACTGCAAGGTGATGGTGCTTTCGAATTCTCTTTCCTGCCCCGTGACCGGATCGACAAATCGCAGCCCCTGGGCCAACAGCTTCAAGGGATTGGCATAGTCATCTTCTACATCCTTGAGCACCTGCGGGTAGAACGGATCATTGCAGATGCTGGCCCCCAGGGCTGTCATGTGAACTCGCAACTGATGTTTCTTGCCCGTCACCGGGTACAGCGCATAACGCCAGAGCTCACCGTTTTTTTCCCTGACCTCGACAGCCGTCTCGGTATTGCTGACGCCTGGACCTTCCTGCATGCGAAAAAACGGCTCGCCATCGATCAGTCGACTTTTATGAACCAGCGGGAAGGAGTGTTCCGGCAATGCCCGGGCGATTGCTTCATAGCGCTTTTCGATCTGGCGTGCAGGAAACAAGGATTGATACGCCGACCGACTCTGAGGGTTGGCTGAAAACAGCACCAGGCCCGCCGTATGCCGGTCAATGCGATGCAAAGGCACCAGATGCGGGTTATCCAGGCGACGGATCAGCCGCCGCAGCAATGTCTGCTCCACGTATTCGCCCGCCGGAGTCACGGGCAGAAAGTGTGGTTTGTCCGCCACCACCAGATGCTCGTCGGCATAGAGGATCGACTCCACTACCGGGATCGGTTTTTCGTCCGGCACCTCACGGAAATAATGAATCCGCAGACCTTCCTTGTAAGGCAGGTCCAGGGGGATCGGCAGGCCTTGCCCATCAAGGACACGACCGCGAGCAATTCTGTCCAGCCATTGTTCACGACCGATGGCGCTGAAGTGTTCGCACAGGCAATCGAGTACGGTCTGCCACGTCCCCGGCGGCAGATAGAGCGTGCTGGCCTGGTTGTGTGCGGCAGAAAAAGATGAAGTGGACATACGAAAAGCTCTAACCCTCAATACAGAGCGGCATTATCCAACAGTGGCCGGAACGAACCTAGAAGAGAATCCTCAAGCCGGTATCGACTGTGCTCGAGCGGCCGCTTCGGTGAACTCCTTGAGCCAGCGCAGCACATCGACCGCTTCCCAGCGCCCCGGATCATAAAGCGCATACAACAACCCCTGATAGCCCACGACATCCAGCTGCCGGTGGTAGCCCGCACGCTGGAACAAGGCTTCGATTTCGGCGAAACAGGTATTGAAATGCAATTTGTTGAAGGGCGTTTTCCCCTCCGTGACCAGACCATCCAGGCGCAATTCGAGGACGGCCTCGCGCACCACGTCCGCCGACATCCGGTTCACGCTGTTCTTCAATTGCTCGACATTGACCAAGATTCATCCCTCTGACGTCCGGGATCGCCTGCGTAAACCCGAAACCGGGGAAAGCATGGCAGGCAACCGGAGTAACTGTATGAACATACAGTAACCGAATAACCTACCTTTGGCCAAGGGATGAAACCAGGATCGCGACAGGTGGGGCGCTTCGCCAGCAGCGTCAGGGTTCGCGCAGGAACGCCACCACTTCATCGGCACCGAACGGCCAGCCCAACTCAGCGCCGGTATCGACCCGTCGCAACACCGGAATACGCAGACTGTAAGCTTCGAACCAGGTTTCATCGTCAGCGATATCCACCAGTTCCACCAACAGACCACGCTCGACAAACTCCATCAGCATGGCTTCGGCGACTTCACAAAGATGGCAACCAACGGTGCCGAACAACTGACATTCAGGAGGCATGACGACAAGACCCATCGAAGTAAGCGCTTATTCTAGGCCCGCTATCAAAAGCAGTCGAGCCGATGCCCTATCTGTCTGAGCAATGGCTGATTTCAAGAGATTTCGGCAAACTCCTGACGCACATCATTCGCCTTAACGGCCATTTGCGCGATGCTCGCGTCTTTTTTACTTCTACGCTTGAGTAGCCAGATCCCTCACCGGAGTTTTTTGTGTTCGCCAATCTGTTGATCATCTTCACCGCCTCTTTGGTAGTGATTGCACTGTTCCAGCGCCTGCGCTTGCCACCGGTGCTGGGTTACCTGTGCGTAGGGCTGATGATCGGACCGACCGCGTTCGACTGGGTGAATGAAAGCGAAGAGTTGCCTGACCTTGCCGAGTTGGGCGTGGTGTTCCTGCTGTTTTCTCTCGGGCTTGAATTTTCCCTGTCGAAAATGCTCGCACTGCGCCAAGTGGTGTTTGGCCTGGGCAGCCTGCAAGTGCTGGTTTCCGGGGTCGCGCTGGGGGTGTTGCTGATGCTGTTCGGCATGCCAACCACGCCTGCACTGTTACTCGGTGGCGGTTTGGCGCTGTCGTCCACCGCCATTGTCAGCAAGGAGTTAAGCAGCCTTGGTGAGCTTTTCAGCCGCCACGGCCAGAATGCCATCGCCGTGCTGTTGTTCCAGGACGTGGTCGCAGTGCTGCTACTGACCCTGGTGCCGGTGTTCGCCGGTACCAGCGACCAGGTTTGGTATTGGGCTCTGCCATTGACGCTGGGCAAGACGATCGTGCTGTTCGTCGGCCTGCTGCTGGTCAGTCGCTGGTTTTTGCCACGGCTGTTTCATGAAGTCGCCGCGTCCCGGTCCGCTGAGCTGTTCGTGCTGTTGGCGCTGGTGATCGTCCTGCTGACGGCCTGGCTGACTCACCTGCTCGGTCTCTCCCCAGCCCTGGGCGCCTTTCTCGCTGGCATGCTGCTGGGGGAAAGCCACTACCGACATCAGATCGAGGCGGACATCCGTCCGTTTCGCGACATTCTGCTCGGGGTATTCTTCGTCAGCATCGGCATGTTGATCGACTTGCGCTTGTTTGCCAGTCACGGTTTGCTGATTCTCGGTCTGACGCTGGGATTACTGCTGATCAAAGGCACCGTGGTCGCGCTGCTGGTCAAATGGCGCGGCAGCGATGTCGAAACCGCCTGGCGCAGCGGCCTGGCATTGGCTCAAGGCGGTGAATTCTGTTTTGCCCTGATGACGCAAATGCAGCAGAACAAACTGATGCCCGCCGACTTCGGTGGCCTGCTGCTGGCCGCCACGTTCTGCTCGATGCTGGTGACGCCTTTACTGCTGCGCGCCGCTCCCCACATCGCCACACGCCTGCACCACAAGCCCAACGAAGAAGCCGAACTCGAAAAAATCAGCGCACTCAACGCTGGCTTGCACAATCACGTAGTGATCTGTGGGTATGGCCGCGTAGGTCAGTCCATCGGGCGCGTTCTGCGTAATGTAGATCAACCGTACATTGCCCTGGATACCGACCCGGTGCGGGTCCAGGAAGCAGCCGTCAATGAAAGCTGCGTTCATTACGGCGATTCACGTCGCGGCGAACTGCTGGTGGCGATAGGGCTGGAACGCGCCAGACTATTGGTGGTCGCTGTGGATCAGACGGACATCGCACTGTTGATACTCAAGGAAGCACGCCGGTTCAACCCGAGTGTGTCGATCCTGGTGCGCACACGGGACGACAGTCAGTTGGCAGAGTTGAAGGCGGCCGGTGCCAGCGAAGTCGTACCCGAGTTGCTGGAGTCGAGCCTGATGCTCGTCTCCCACGCGCTGATCATGCTGGGCATACCCGGCCAGCAGGTGCGAGACCGGGTCGACCAGGTACGGCGTGACCGCTATCGCCTGCTGCACGGCTTTTACCCCGGTGCCGACGATGAGGAACGCTGATTCAATCCTGGCTCACGGCACCGATCTTGTGCACCGACAAGTCCGCGCCGTAATACTCCTCTTCCTGGCTCAAGCGCAGACCATGGAACGCCTTGATGACGCCATACACCGCAAAACCGCCGGCAAGCGCCACGATCACACCCAGAGAAGTGCCGATCAACTGACTGACCAGGCTCACGCCCCCCAAACCACCCAAGGCGGTTTGACCAAAGATGCCGCAAGCGATCCCGCCCCAGACACCACACAGTCCATGCAGAGGCCAGACGCCCAGCACATCATCGATATGCCATTTGCCTTGGGCGGCGGTAAAGCACCAGACAAACAGTGCCCCGGCGATGGCACCGGTCACCAACGCGCCCACCGGGTGCATCAGATCCGATCCGGCGCAGATCGCCACCAGTCCGGCCAATGGGCCGTTATGCAGGAAGCCCGGATCATTGCGCCCGACGATCAACGCCGCCACGGTGCCGCCGACCATCGCCATCAACGAATTCACCGCCACCAGCCCGCTGACCCCTTGCAGTGTTTGAGCGCTCATTACGTTGAAGCCGAACCAGCCAACGATCAGAATCCAGGAACCCAACGCCAGAAAGGGAATGCTCGACGGTGCGAATGCCACCAGTCGTCCATCGCGATAACGACCTTGCCTTGGGCCGAGCAACAACACCGCCGCGAGTGCCAGCCAGCCACCCATGGCGTGAACCACCACGGATCCTGCGAAGTCATGGAAACTGGCACCGAAGCGTTCCAGCAACCAGGCTTGCAAACCAAAGTTGCCATTCCAGATCATGCCTTCGAAGAAGGGATAGATGAACGCCACGATCAGCGCCGTCGCACACAACTGCGGGACGAACCGGGCGCGCTCGGCGATGCCTCCGGAAATGATTGCCGGTATCGCCGCAGCAAAGGTCAGCAGAAAGAAAAACTTCACCAGCCCATAGCCATGATCGGCGGTGATCACCGCCGCCGGCTGCATGAAAGTGACTCCGTAGGAAATCCAATAGCCTATAAAGAAGTAGGCCAGGGTCGAAATGGCGAAGTCGCTGAGGATCTTCGACAAGGCGTTGACCTGGTTTTTTTGTCGAACCGTACCTACCTCGAGAAAGGCGAAACCGGCGTGCATGGCAAGGACCATGACCGCACCGATAAGGATGAACAACGTGTTGGAGCTATGGACCAGACTGTCCACAGCACTTTGCAGATTTTCCATGGATTGGCAGACCTGAAGGCTGAAAAAAGCACCAAAGCAGTTCGCGCAGAAGGCTGGCGCACCAAGTTGCAGCCGATCCAGACTGAAGCGCTGATCCGGATGAACCGCTTTGGCGCACAAGAACGGAACCTTTGCGCGAGTTTTGATTATTTGAGTTAAGGTTTTCCTTAAATCATGCCCAGCAACAGCGCAACGGCGCAGGCTGACGCACCACGACATAGCAAAAGTTGTACCAGTCATTTGTACTGAACCTTCACGCAAGGCTCATACTCGAACGCTTCAGAAGCCACTCACGGAGATCACCAATGGCACGCACCACAGCAAAGACTGCTCAAGAAGTTCTGATGGAAGATTTTCAGACACTGGTCACCGACACTGAAAGGTTGCTGGAACACACCAAATCCCTGGCTGGCGATCAAGCCGATGAGTTGCGCCAGCAGATCCATGACAGTCTGCTGCGCGCGCGGGAAACCCTGAAATTGACCGAAGACTCTGTGCGCGAGCGCAGCAAAGCCGCTGTCACCGCCACGGAAGATTACGTCCAGGCCAACCCATGGCAATCGGTCGGAATCGCGGCTGGCGTGGGCTTCCTGATCGGCCTGCTGGCCACTCGGCGCTAATATGGCGATCGGCGAATCCGGCCCGTCCGCGACGGGCACCGGCTCATCCCCGCGGCGCCTCGGTGCCGCGTTTCTTGGACTGCTGCACAGTCATGTCGAACTGTTTGGCATTGAATTGCAGGAACAAAAAGCACGCACGGTAAGCCTGTTGTTGTTTGCAGGCCTGACGCTGGTCTTTGCCTTGTTATTGCTGGTGGGCTTGTCGACGCTGGTGTTGATCCTGTTTTGGGACACCTATCGCCTGGCAGCAATCATCGGGCTCTGTGTGTTCTATACCCTCGCCGCGTTGTTCTGTGCGATGCGCTTGAGAGCAGCGATTTTCGATGAATCCTCGCCCTTCCACGGCACCCTGGAAGAGTTGGCCAATGATCGGGAGCGTCTGTTGCCATGAGCCTGTCTGAACTTCCCCGCAACAGCTCGCGCACGGAAATGCGCAAGGCGCTGATTCGCCTGCGCATGGAAATGCATCGCCAGGAAATTCGCCATGAATCCCAACACCTGCTGCATCCCTTGCAACGGGTGCGTGGCATGACGCAAAACCTGCAAGACGGTCTCGGCATCAAACACGCCCCGCTCTGGGGCATCGCGGCCGTGATCGGGTTGGGCTTTCTGACCGGCAAGGGTGCCAAGGGTGGAGGTATCGGCAGCCTGACCCGGCTGGCTCGCCTGGGCGTCACGCTGGGGCCACTGATCAAGCTGATCATGCAGAACTCTTCGCGCAAACACTAATCAGTCCTGTTTGGCTGCATTCTTGCAACACCACCTGGATTAACCTCTTTATAGAGAGGTTAATCCTGCGTGCCTGCTTGGTGTCCAGGTTTACCCGGAACAAAACCTTACTAAGGAGGCCTCGTGATCGACGGGCAACCGCTCGCCTGCTTTCAGCCGTTCATCGATACCGCCACGGGCCGCATCGCTGGCGTCGAAGCGCTGGGTCGACTGCGTCAGGCCGACGGTCAACTGACCTCGGTAGGACCGCTGTTCGCCAACCCGCGAACCCCCGCCATCGCCCTGCGTCGTCTTGATCGCCAGATTCGCGATGATGCGCTGAGCCGTCTGCATGAAGCGCCGCCGGACTGGTTTCTCAGCCTCAACATATCGCCCCGCTGGATCAGTCGCTTGCACCGGGACCAGGCACTGCCAAGCCTCAAGCAGCTGAGCAGGCATGGCGTCGACGCACAACGAATCGTCTTTGAGATCACCGAACTGGGCGGCGACAGCCAGCGTCTGGCCGAAGTCGTGGCCCGTTACCGACAAGCCGGGGCCCGGATCGCCATTGATGATTTCGGTGCCGGTTACTCTCAGCTCGATCGTGTGCTGGCCCTGCAACCGGACATTCTCAAGCTCGACATGCGATTGTTCCAGGCCGCCGCATTGGGAGGCCCCAGCAGCGAGGTGGTGAAGGCACTGGCGCAAATGGCGGAGAAAACCGGTTGCTGGATTATCGCTGAGGGCGTGGAAACCGAAGCTCAACTGAATTTTGCCCTGGAGTGTGGTTCACGCTACGTACAGGGCTTTCTGTTCGCCCGTGCGCAAGCTGATTTCTTCGCCACAGATGCCTTTGTCGAGCGCTTCGCGCAACTGCGTCAGCGCTATGTTCAGCAAAAACTGGCTGAGCGCGCTCGCCTGATGATCATGCGCCAGCAACTCAGCGAACTGATGACCATCCTGCAAGCCTGGGCTCAAGCCAGCGCGCCCCTCAGCACCTTGCCGCAACTGGAAGCGTTTCCCTGGTTATTGCGTTTTTATCAATGCGACCGCCACGGCACGCAGCTGACCCCCAATCTGGAATGGCGCAACAACAGCTGGGAAGCCGATAACCGCTACCTGGGCCATAACTGGTCATGGCGCCCCTACTTTTATCACTTGCTGGCCGAGGGTTGGGATGAGCGCCGGCTGACGCTTTCCAACACCTACCGCGATGCCACCAGCAATCAGTACTGCCTCACCGCCGGGCAGTTCTTCGATAACGGCGAGCGACTGCTGCTCATCGATATCGATGCCGCGGGGCTCTAGTTCTCCTTGCAGGGACCGGCGCGAACCGGGAAGCTAGGGGATCAGTCACCTGACGGAGAAACCAGCCTTGGATTGGCAAACCCTGCTCACCCGCGAACGCCTCGGAAAGCCTGTGCACAGCCCGGAAGAACTCGGCCGCAGCCCTTTCCATAAAGACCACGACCGCATCATCTTCTCGGGCGCGTTTCGCCGTCTCGGGCGCAAGACCCAGGTCCATCCGGTCTCCAGCAACGATCACATCCACACACGCCTGACCCACTCGCTGGAGGTCAGTTGCGTCGGCCGTTCGCTGGGTATGCGTGTCGGTGAAACCATCCGTAGCGCCCTGCCCGACTGGTGCGAACCGAGCGATCTGGGCATGGTGGTGCAATCGGCTTGCCTGGCCCATGACATCGGTAATCCGCCTTTCGGTCATTCTGGTGAAGACGCGATCCGCCACTGGTTCCAGCAGGCCGCCGGCCGTGGCTGGCTGGATGCGATGAGCGAAGCCGAACGCAACGACTTCCTCAATTTCGAAGGCAATGCCCAAGGTTTCCGGGTACTTACCCAGCTTGAATACCACCAGTTCGAAGGGGGGACCCGGCTGACCTACGCCACGCTGGGCACCTACCTCAAATACCCGTGGACTGCCCGGCACGCCGACTCACTGGGCTACAAGAAGCACAAGTTCGGCTGTTATCAAAGCGAACTGCCACTGCTGGAACAGATCGCTCACAAGCTCGGTCTGCCCCAACTGGACGAACAACGCTGGGCGCGCCATCCGCTGGTGTACCTGATGGAGGCCGCCGACGACATCTGCTACGCGCTGATCGATCTGGAAGATGGCCTGGAGATGGACCTGTTGGAGTACGCCGAAGTCGAGTCCCTGCTGCTGGACCTGGTGGGCGACGATCTCCCGGAAACCTATCGCCAGCTCGGCCCGCAAGATTCGCGTCGGCGCAAACTGGCGATCCTTCGGGGCAAAGCCATCGAACACCTGACCAACGCAGCAGCCCGAGCGTTCGTCGAGCAACAGGACGCGCTGCTGGCCGGCACGCTGGCTGGCGACCTGGTGGAACACATGCACGGCCCCGCCAAACGTTGCGTCTTGAATGCCAAGGACATGGCGCGCAAAAAAATCTTCCAGGACAAGCGCAAGACACTCCACGAAATAGGCGCCTACACCACCCTGGAAATCCTGCTCAACGCCTTTTGCGGCGCGGCACTGGAGCAACACAACGGCCGTACGCCATCCTTCAAGCACCGCCGCATACTCGACCTGTTGGGCAACAATGCACCCGACCCTCACGGCCCTTTACACACCTCTTTCTTGCGCATGATTGATTTCATCGCCGGCATGACCGACAGCTATGCCGGTGAAATGGCGCTGGAAATGACCGGTCGTTCAAGCCACCGATAAAAACGTATCGATCAGCCTGTCAGAGAGCTCTGAGCGGCTGATCGAATTCTCGACATTCATCTGTATTTCAACGCCGACAGAATCGCCCTACACCTTGTGCGGAGCGGACTGATCGATTGTTCGGCCATCTCGCGAAATAATCGCACTCCCTTTGCTCGACAGATGACTCATGAAAACTCCTGTGTTCAAACATGATTGGCGCATCTTGCTGGTGGAAGATCATCCCTTTCAGCTACGGGCGACTCAGTACCTGCTCGAGAGTTTTGGCTTCACCCAACTGACCGCCACTGACAGTGCCGCAAGCGCCTTGCAACAAATGCTCAAGGCTGCGCAACCGTTCGACATTCTTCTGTGCGACCAATGCCTGCCCGACCTTGCAGGCCTTGATTTGATCGAATACGCCAGTCACCGGGGGATGATCAGGCAGGCAATACTTCTGAGCAGCCTGACATCTGTCGAACTGGACAAACTTAAAATCATGGCCTATGAACATGGATTGCCTTTGCTCGGTTACTTGATCAAACCATTGAAACAATCAGACTTCAGAAACTTATTGACCTTGGCCTCCATATAAAAACACAAAAACCCAAACACACTAAAACAATGACCAGCGTATAGATTCAGACCTCTAACTCAATGTTTTCAATCGCTTGATCAAGCCAGCCAAACTTTGCCTTTCCTCATGCAAAACCTAGTTGATACGTAGTCCCATTCTTCTTCAGTTGTAGGACTTTTCCTATATTGCCGCTATAGCACCCTCAGTTCATGCGGCCCCATAACTATCTGAGCTAAGGTGCGCGCATTATTTGTGCACGTATGGGATTTGATTATGAACTCCGTTTTTATTGTCGACGATCACCCTGTCATCCGCCTTGCGGTTCGAATGTTGCTGGAACATGAAGGTTACAAAGTCGTCGGCGAAACTGACAATGGGGTCGACGCTATGCAGATGGTTCGCGAATGCATGCCTGACCTGATCATCCTCGATATCAGCATTCCCAAACTGGATGGGCTGGAAGTTCTTTCCCGTTTCAACGCCATGAGCACACCCTTAAAAACACTGGTATTAACTGCACAGTGTCCGACACTTTTCGGTATTCGCTGCATGCAGTCCGGTGCATCGGGCTATGTATGCAAACAGGAAGACCTCAGTGAACTGATGAGTGCGATCAAAGCAGTTTTATCTGGTTACAACTACTTCCCCAGTCAAGCGTTGAACCCTGTTCGTCGTGACGACGCGCGCTGGGCCGACCTGGAATTGTTCAAATCCGTCAATGATCGAGAACTGATGGTATTACAACTTTTCGCCCAGGGTCGTACAAACAAAGAAATTGCCAAGGGCATGTTTCTCAGCAACAAGACGGTCAGCACTTATAAAAAACGACTGATGCAGAAACTCAAGGCAAAATCCCTGGTTGAACTCATCGATATGGCAAAACGTAACGCGTTAGTGTGAGAAACAGGATGCCCAGCCGTTTCAAGGATTGTCTGATACTCATGGCCGCGGGTTTATGCCTGAGCACTTCAGTGCTCGCGGCTCAGACAGCCAGCGAACACTACACCCTGTTCAGTCGTTCAACGGCCGGGCACATGGAAGTCCAGCTGGATACCTCACAACGACAATGGGTCAAAGACAAACGTGAATTGATCCTGGGTACATCGGCCCCGGATTATCCTCCTTTCGACCTGACCCTCAGCGGCCACGACTATGAAGGTTTCACCGCCGATTACGCAGGCATCCTCGGCCAGGCCATAGGGTTGCCGGTCAAGGTTCAGCGCTTCGCCTCCCGAGGGGCCGCTATCGAGGCGCTGGAAAAAGGCCAGGTCGACATGCTTGGCACCGCCAATGGGTTCGAGGCCGACAATGCCGACATTGCCCTGTCCACGCCTTATGCGGTGGATCAACCCGTACTAGTGACACGAGAAGGAGAAACCAGATCGCTGACCGATGGACTTGCCGGCATGCGGCTCAGCATGGTGTATCACTATCTGCCTCTGGACGAAGTCAGGGCGCTGTATCCGAAGGCAATCATCACCTCTTACCCGTCCTACCAGAATGCAATCAATGCGGTTGCCTTCGACCAGGCCGACGTTTTTCTCGGCGACACCATTTCAACCCACTACATGATCAACAAGGGGTATTTGAACAACATCCGCATGGCCAACTTCGGTAAACACGAAGCCCATGGTTTCAGCTTTGCCGTGCAGAAGGACAATCCGGATCTGCTCGCGATCATCAACGCAGTCCTCAAGGCCATCCCCACCAACGAGCGAGAAAACATCGCCAAACGCTGGAGTGCCGGCAGCGACATTCTTCTCACCGATCAAAAGCTGCAACTCAGCCACCGTGAAGAGCGCTGGCTGGCACAACATCCAGTCGTGCGCGTCGTGGTCAATGAAGCGTTTGCGCCGCTGACGTTTTTCGACAGCGACGGCAACTTTCGGGGCGTCACGGCTGATCTGCTCGAGCTGATCAGATTGCGCACCGGTTTGCGTTTCGACATCCAGCGCAGCCGAAGCGATGACGAGATGATCGAGCAGATCGCTAACCATCAGGCCGACCTGATCGCTGCCCTGCTCCCCAGCGTTCAACGTGAAACGACGTTGAGCTTCAGCCGTCCCTATCTGGAAAACTCCTTTGTGCTGCTGACGCGCAAAGCGGCCGACAGCCCGACAAACCTCACGCAATTGCAGGATAAACGCCTGGCAATCGCCCAAGGCAACCCACTGGTGGATTACCTGCGCAGCGAGTTTCCGCGGATCAACCTGGTTGAAACCCCGGACACGTTCAGTGCCGTTGAGTTGCTCGCCGAGGGCCAGGCAGAAGGTGCGGTGAACTCACTGGTGATCGCCAACTACTTCATCTCATCGCGGATCTTCGAACAGACACTTCAGATCAGCACCACCATCGGTACCCGACAGGCAGCGTTTTCCCTGGCGACCGGACGCGACGCCAAAGAGCTGAATGCCATCCTCGACAAGGCACTGCTGAGCATCGCCCCCGAAGAGCTGGGCATCATCAACAACCGCTGGCGCGGCTATTCAGCAGCCTCGCAAAGTACCTGGCGCAACTATCATCGCGTGTTCTATCAGATCGTTATAGGCGCCGGCGTGTTGCTGCTGATATCCATTGCCTGGAACGCCTATATGAGGCGCCAGATCAAACAGCGGCAGGCGGCCGAGCGCGCATTGAACGATCAACTGGAATTCATGCGATCGCTGGTCAATGGCACGCCTCATCCCATTTACGTGCGTGATCGCCAGGGATTGCTGCAAAGCTGCAACGACAGTTATCTGGAAACCTTCTGCGCGAAACGCGAAGACATCATCGGTAAAGGTGTCATACAGGGCACCCTCGGCAACCTCTTCGAAGCACGGGAATATCAGGCGGACTACCAGCGCGTCATGGCCGAGGGAACGCCGCTGATTCTCGACCGTCCGTTGCACATCAAAGACCGCAAGCTGACGATCTATCACTGGATTCTTCCCTATCGCGACTCGAGCGGTGACGTGCAGGGCGTCATTGGCGGCTGGATCGACATCAGCGAACGTCGGCAACTGTTCGATGAACTGCGGGCCGCGAAAGAGCAAGCCGATGCTGCCAACCGAGCTAAAAGCACCTTTCTGGCGACCATGAGCCATGAGATCCGCACGCCCATGAATGCGATCATCGGCATGCTCGAACTGACGCTCAAACGTATCGATCACAGTCATCCGGATCGCCCCGCCATCGACGTCGCGTACCACTCGGCGAAAGACCTGCTGGAACTGATCGGGGACATTCTTGATATTGCGCGCATCGAATCCGGGCGTCTGAACCTGAGCCCGGAGCGCGTCAATCTGGCCGAAACCGTAGCCTCGGTGGTGCGGATTTTCGATGGACTGGCCCGGCAGAAAAATCTCGGACTGCAACTGGAGTTCAGCCCTGCCAAACCGACCACCGATGTCGTGTTGGACCCGATGCGCTTCAAGCAGGTGCTGTCCAATCTGATCAGCAATGCCATCAAGTTCACGCAACAGGGCCAGGTCAGGATCAGCGTCGAGTTGCAGCCGACCGACGAGCCCGACCGGGTCCAGTTGCAGTTACTGGTGGAAGACAGTGGCGCAGGAATCAGCGAGCAGGATCAACAGCGGTTGTTCGAGCCTTTCGTCCAGGCCGATAACTCCGGCCAGTTAGCCAGAGGCGGTGCGGGGCTGGGCCTGGTGATCAGTCGCAATCTGTGCGAAATGATGGGCGGCAGCCTGCAATTGAACAGTCAGTCGGGCGTCGGCACACAGGTCCGCATTTCGCTGAACCTGGCCACCCTGCCGACGGAACGGATGCCGGAATCTGTCGAGCCGCAAATCCAGCCAAGCACTACCCCCTTGAACGTGCTGGTGGTCGATGATCATCCGGCCAATCGCCTGCTCATGTGCCAGCAACTGGAGTTTCTGGGGCATCGGTTCAACGTCGCAGCAGATGGCAAGGCGGGGTTCGAAGCCTGGAAGAGTCAGCCATTCGACCTGGTGATTGCCGATTGCAACATGCCGATCATGAATGGATATGAGCTGGCCAGGGCCATTCGCCAACATGAACAGCACCTGCAACGCCCTCCCTGTACCGTTCTGGGTTTCACCGCCAACGCACAGCCGGAGGAAAGACAACGCTGCAAACTGGCCGGGATGGACGATTGCCTGTTCAAACCCCTCAGCCTGACGGCCTTGAGCCAGTGGGTCGAAGGCATCACGCCGACGGTCCGCGCACCGGCCTTCAGTCTGGAGGGACTGCACCTGTTGACCGGTGGCAACCCGACACTGAACCAGCGATTGTTGACCGAACTGCTGAACAGCACTCGCCTGGACCGCAAAGCGCTGCTGACGTTATCCGAGTCAAAGGACCGGCAATCACTCCTCGACATTGCCCACAAAATCAAGGGCGCGGCCCGAATCGTCCAGGCCTGCCGGCTGATCGACAGCTGCGAGGCGCTCGAACAGGCCTGCAATAACAGACTCCACCACGATGAAGTGGCCGATTGCAGCAAGGCCATGGAGCGCGCCATGCTCGAACTGGAGCAATCATTGCAACAACAGATGGCACGCCATGACAAAAGCACAATGAAGGAGCATTAACTATGCTTGGGGGCTGAGCAGTGTGTTAATCACCATGGAGAAAGTTGCAATGCCCAGCCCACTGCGCCCGGATCAACGCCGGTTTCCTCTGCACATCCATATCAGCGTGATGTTCACCTTCCTGTTGTTACTGACCGGGGTGGTACTGGGTATTTTCAACTATCGGCAAACCACCCGGATCATCCTTTCCAGCAGCGAAAAACTCTTCAACCGCATCGAGCAGGATGTCCGTCTGGACCTGCACCGCACCTATCAGCCGATTCGTCATCTGCTCAACCTGCTGGCGGACAACCCGGCGACCCAGGCGCCTGACCTTGAGCAACGCCTGGCGTTGCTCAAGCCCTTCAGCCAATCGCTCAAGGACAATCCCGACCTGGCCTCGCTGTACCTGGGCTACGCCAATGGCGACTTCTTCATGGTTCGTCCCCTGCGTACCGTCACCCTGAAAACACAGGTCAAGGCACCGGCCACGGCGGCGTATCAGGTATGGAGCATCGAACACCCAGGCGGCGGCCGGATCCGCTCCCAATCATTGTTTTTCGATCAGAACCTGGCCCTTGTCAGCCGCCAGGACAACCCCGACGAGACCTACGATCCGCGTACCCGCGCCTGGTTCTCCAGCGCCCTCGGCAACCACGATCAGATCACCACCGAGCCCTACCTTTTTTTCTCCACCCACAACGTCGGCACCACACTGGCCCGGCGCAGTGGCGAGCATGCAGTGATGGGGGCCGACCTCACGCTGGCTGAACTGTCCGCGACCCTGGCCGAACATGTGGTGACCCCCAGTACCGAAATTGTGCTGTTCGATGCCCAGGGCAATGCCATCGCTTACCCCGACAGCAGCAAACTGATCGTCGACGATCAGACCGCCCGGTTGATCAAGGCCGCCGATCTGAGCCCCACGCTCGCGGCTCTGCTTACCAGCCCCTCCGAGGTCAATCGCTTGAACACCGCGGGCCGTCAATGGATCGTGGCGCGCAGCAGCATCCAGGAGGGTGGCCCGCAGGGACTGCAACTGGCGCTACTGGTGCCGGAGGACGAATTGCTCGTCGATGCCTACCGCATACGCTGGCAAGGCGCGTTGATTACCCTGGCGACGCTGCTGTTGTGCCTGCCGATGGGTTGGCTGACCTCGAGAATCCTGGTCAAACCCTTGCGCGCCCTGGTGCAGGAAGCCGATGCGATTCGCAGTTTCGATTTCAACTTTCCGGCCTCCCGTCGCTCGCCGGTGCTTGAAGTCGACCAACTGAGCGTGTCGATGGCGCGCATGAAAGACACCCTGGCGAGTTTTTTCCAGATCACCGACAGCCTGAGCGCCGAGACCCGTTTTGCCCCGCTGCTGCAACGGGTGTTGTTTGAAACCGTGAAGATCGGCCAGGCCCAGGCCGGCCTGCTCTATCTGCGAGAAAGTGACGACGATCGCGTGGAGCCTCATGCGCTGGTCATCCATGGCAACTCACAGGCGTTGCCGTCATTCGCCATTCAAGGACACACGCCTCAGGACCCGCAGAGCCCTCAATGGATGCAGAAATTGTCGAACGCCGACAATGTGGTCACCAGCCTGGGGTTCGAAGAGGCGGGAGATTTGCAGAAGGTTTTGCTCGCACTGGAGTGCCCACGGGTTCATCTGATCGGCATCCGGCTGCACAATCGTCATAACGAAACCGTCGGCCTGCTGATCCTGCTGCTGGCAGACAGCGGCACGCAGGAAGATCTGGAAAAACTTCGCCCGGACCGCATCGCGTTTCTCCAGGCAGTTTCCGGTGCAGCCGCCGTGAGTATCGAAAGTCAGCGCCTGCAAGCCAAACAGAAGCAGCTGCTGGACTCTTTTATTCAACTGCTGGCTGGCGCGATCGATGCCAAGAGTCCCTATACCGGCGGTCATTGCCAACGGGTGCCGGCACTGACGCTGATGCTGGCGCAGGCGGCCGCAGCCAGTCAGGCCCCGGCCTTCAGCAGCTATCGGCCCACCGACGATGAGTGGGAAGCCTTGCACATCGCTGCCTGGCTGCATGATTGCGGCAAGATCACCACGCCTGAATACGTGGTCGACAAAGCCACGAAGCTTGAGACCCTGAACGACCGCATCCACGAAATCCGCACACGGTTCGAAGTGCTCAAGCGTGATGCCTGGATCAACTATTGGCAGGCCGTCGCCCTAGGGGGTGACGAGCAGCCTCTGGCGCAATTACGCCATGCGAACCTGGCGGCGCTGGATGATGATTTCGCGTTCATCGCCCGCTGCAATCTTGGCAGCGAGGCCATGGCCGAGGACGATCTGCAACGCCTGAACACCATCGCTCAACGCACCTGGACCCGAACCCTGGACGATCGACTGGGGGTTTCGTGGGAAGAGAACCGTCGTCAGGCACAGACACCGCCGCCGACTCTGCCGGTCAGCGAGCCACTGCTGGCGGATAAACCCGAACACCTGATCGAACGCGCCGACAGTGAACTGATTCCGGCCGACAATCCGTGGGGATTCAAGCTTGACGTGCCACGCTACAAGTACAACCGGGGCGAGCTCTACAACCTGAGCATCACCCGAGGCACCCTGACCCGCGAGGAGCGTTACATCATCAATCACCACATGGTGCAGACGATTCTGATGCTCAGTCACCTGCCCTTCCCCGGCCATCTCAATAACGTCGCGGAGATCGCCGGCGGCCACCACGAAAAAATGGACGCCACCGGTTATCCCAAACGCTTGAAGCGCGAAGACATGAGCTTGCCGGCGCGGATGATGGCGATTGCCGATATCTTCGAAGCGCTGACCGCCGCCGACCGACCCTACAAGAAAGCCAAGTCCTTGAGCGAAGCGCTGGGCATCATGGCCACCATGTGCCGTGACGCCCACATTGACGCTGAATTGTTCGGGCTGTTCATCAACGACGAAGTCTATTTGCAGTACGCCAACCGTTTTCTCGACCCACGACAGATTGATGCGGTCGACCCGTCAAGCCTGCTGATCAAGGCCGGCTTGATGGCCTGATCAGCAGTCGGTCAGACGCAGGAAAATCGCTGCCAGTTGCTCGATACCGGCCTGATCTTCAGCAGTAAAACGTGCAAGTTTCGGGCTGTCGAGGTCCAGCACACCGATCAGTCGACCGTCCTTGACCAACGGCACCACCAGCTCACTGTTCGAGGCACTGTCGCACGCGATGTGCCCGGGGAACGCATGTACATCTTCGACCCGTTGAGTCTGCAAGGTGGCCGCTGCCGCGCCGCACACACCACGACCGAATGGAATTCGTACACAGGCGATCTGCCCCTGAAACGGGCCAAGCACCAGTTCTTCGTTGCGACTAAGGTAGAAACCGGCCCAGTTCAGGTCATCGAGCTGGTTGAACAGAAACGCCGAAAATTGTGCGGCGTTGGCGATAAAATCACGCTCGTCTGCCAGCAGTGATTCCAGCTGCGCCCACAGCATGCCGTAGCCCTCCAGGCCCTGGCCGCTCTTTTGTAAATCGATCATGCCTTGTGCTCCAACAGCTTCAGCCCGACCCAATAGCGGGCAAATTGATACGCGCAACGTCCGTTGCCCGTGGCCCAGCGCACTGCGAGGATGTCCAGCTCTTCGTCACGCTGCCACTCAAGGCCGGCCTTGTCGGCCAATTGGCCGATCCAATGCTCGACGACGTTAAGGAAATGCTCCTGGGTAAACGGATAGAACGACAGCCACAGGCCAAAACGGTCCGACAGCGCGATCTTGTCTTCCACCGCCTCACTGGGATGGAGTTCGCCATCGACCCTTTTCCAGTTCTCGTTATCGCTTTCCTTTTCCGGCACCAGATGGCGACGGTTGGAAGTGGCGTACAGCAGAACGTTATCTGGCGCCTGTTCGAGAGAACCATCGAGCACGCTCTTGAGCACGCGGTAATCGCCCTCGCCCGAATCGAACGACAGGTCATCGCAAAACAGCACAAAGCGCTGAGGCAACTTGGCGATCTGCTCGACCACGCGCGGCAAGTCCGCCAGGTGATCGCGTTCGATCTCGATCAGCCGCAAGCCACTTTTGGCGTGTTCCGACAGCAAGGCACGCACCAGCGACGATTTACCGGTGCCTCGCGAACCCCAGAGCAAAGCATGGTTGGCCGGCATGCCATCGAGGAACTGGCGGGTGTTGCGGCCCAGTTGCTCCAGTTGCCGGTCAACGCCGATCAAGTCGGACAAACGCGTGTCCAGGCTGACTTGCAGCGGCAACAGAAAACCGCTGCGCCCCTCGCGCTGCCAGCGTGCGGCCAGGCAGTGCGCCCAGTCGATGGCTTGCCGAGGCGCGGGAAGCAGCGGCTCGATACGGGCCAGAACGGCATCGGCGCGTTCAAGAAAAGCATTCAATCGGGAATCCACGTCTTCTCCTCGGGCACGTTCACGGTAATGATGGCGGTACAACGACGAAACACAGCGCCTACACCCCCTATGGGTGTTTTGCAAGAACATCGGTATCCATTGATGATCGACTATGCTTGAGCAGCGAAGGGAAACGGAAGTGGTTCAACATCCCATGGATATCAAGTTCAGCCACCGGCTGTCGTACAAACAGGCCAGGATTACGGTGCTGGCCGGCTTCATTCTGGGCACGCTGCTCAGCCTGCTGCAAATAGGCATCGATTATGCCAGCGAAGACGCCTCCATCAACCGCGAAATACTGTCCTTGCTGGAAATCAGCCATAACCCCGCATCTCGCATCGCTTACAACATCGATGCCGAACTTGCTCAGGAACTGGCCCTGGGTCTGTTGCGCTCGCCGGCAATCATCGGCGCGCAATTGACCGACAACAACAATACCGTGCTGGCCAGCGTCAAACGTCCGGGCCTGGAAAACAATGACCGGATGATCAGCGACTTCCTGTTCGGCGCCAACCGGCAGTTCGCAGACCGCCTTTACCTCGACCACTTGCCGGACGAATCCCTCGGGACCTTGCAACTGGAAGTCGATACCTACACCTTCGGCAGTCGTTTCCTGCGCCGGGCCGAAGTGACCCTGCTCAATGGCTTCGCGCGCAGCCTGATTCTCACGGGCATTCTGCTGGCGCTGTTTTATGTGATGCTGACCAAACCGCTGGTGCGGGTTATCCGCGAACTCAGTGGCCGTGATCCGCGCAGCGCGGAACCGACGTTGCTGGAGTGTCCGATGGGGCATGAAAACGATGAAATCGGAGTCTTGGTCAAGGTCGCCAATCAGCAGTTTGAAAACATCGCCACTGAAATCCAGCAACGGCGAAACGCCGAAAACCGCCTGACCGACTACCTCTCGCAACTGGAAAACATCGTCTCGGCCCGCACCGCGGAACTCAAGGCGATCAATTCCCGCCTCAGCCAATCGAACGAGGAGCTGGAGGTCGCCCGCAGCACTGCCCTGGACATGGCCGAAGCGCGTTCGGTATTCCTGGCCAACATGAGTCATGAAATCCGCACGCCCCTCAACGGTCTGCTGGGCATGATCGCGCTCTCGCTGGACGGCCCGCTCAATGCCGAGCAGCAGCAACAGCTGTCCATCGCCCATGACTCGGGCAAAGTGCTGGTGGAACTGCTCAACGATATTCTCGACCTGTCGAAGTTCGATGCCGGCCAGCTCGAACTCGAACACATTCCGTTCGACCTTGGTTCGCTAATCGAAGACACCGCCAACCTGCTGTCCCAGAACGCCGCGCCCAGTGTCGAGCTGGCATGCCTGATCGACCCGCAATTTCCCGCTCTGGTGCTCGGCGATCCGACCCGGGTCCGGCAGATCGTCAGCAACTTGTTGTCCAACGCTCTCAAATTCACCCGTTTCGGACGGGTCGATGTGCGTCTTTCAACGTTCGAAGACGGTGTGCGAATCGAAGTCTGCGACACTGGCATCGGCATCGCCCAGGATGCGCAGGTCAAAATCTTCCAGCCCTTCACCCAGGCCGGTGCCGGTATTACCCGGCAATTTGGCGGCACCGGGTTGGGCCTGGCGCTGACTTATAGCCTCTGCGAAGCCATGCAAGGGCGTCTGACGATCAGCTCGGAAGCGGGCTTCGGCAGCCAGTTCTGCGCCGACCTGCCCCTGCCCTGCCATACCCGGGCCATTTCCCCGGCCGCACTGCGGGGCAACATCGTCGCGATCACCGCCGCCAGCAGCGGTCTGGCGGAACTGCTGCACAGTCTGCTGCCCAGCTGGGGCCTCGACTATCAGCAGCGTTCCATCGATGACCGGTTGATCGGGCTGAAGCCGGATGTGCTGATCACCGACTGCCCCGAATGCCTGTTTGGCCTGCGCCCTACCTTCACCGCGCCGATTCTGCTGGTGACCGCCTACGGCAGTTTCCTGCCCAGCGACCAAGTCAACGCCCTCGCGCCCTTGCAGCAACAGGCGCGACCTCTGGCGCGCAATGCGCTTTACCAGACATTGCGGCGGATCTTGCAGCCGGAACTCACCACCATCAACGGGGCGCGGATCGAAGCCATCTCACCCCTGCGACGCGGACGCATCCTGCTGGTGGAGGACAACCCGGTCAATCAGTTGGTGGCCAAAGGCATGCTCGGAAAACTCGGTTGCGAGGTGAGCGTCGCGGCCCACGGCGGCGAAGCGCTGGATCAGCTTGAGCAGAGCGAATTCGATCTGGTGCTGATGGACTGCAACATGCCGGTGATGGATGGCTATGAAGCCAGTCGGCAGATTCGTCGCAGCGGGCGCTGGCCACAGCTGCCCATCGTCGCCCTGACCGCCAACGCCATGTCCGAAGAGCGCGAACGCTGCCGTGCGGCGGGCATGAGTGACTACCTGGCCAAACCTTTCCGCCGGGAAGAACTGGCTGCTTTGCTCGACTTGTGGATACCTACTACGACAGCGCTTTGATTTGCCCCAGCAGGTGATCGAGGCCATCGCGCAGATCATTCAGGCGATCCAGATCGACGCCGCTATCACATAACAGCCGGGCCTTGAGCGGCCCGACCTGATCGCGCAAAGCCTTGCCGGCGGGCGACAGGCTCAAGTGCACCTCACGCTCATCGCGCGCCGAACGCTGACGCTGCACCAGTTGCAGTTGCTCAAGCCGCTTGAGCAGCGGCGTCAAGGTTCCGGAGTCCAGCGCCAGGCGCTCACCCAGGGCCTTGACCGTCGGCTGCTCCGGCGCCGCCTCCTGCCATTCCCACAGCACCAGCATCGCCAGGTATTGCGGGTAAGTCAGGCCCAACTGATCGAGCATCGGCTTGTAGGCACGGATCACCGCCCGCGATGCGGCATACAGCTTGAAGCAGAGCTGACTGTCGAGCTTCAGTGAATCAACTGACAACGTATTCATTTGAGCAGGGCTTCGATCTCGCGGCTCAGGTCCTGCGGCTTGGTCGCCGGAGCAAAGCGCTTGACCAACTTGCCATCCTTGCCGATCAGGAACTTGGTGAAGTTCCACTTGATGCCCTGGGATCCCAGCACGCCCGGTGCGCGTTTTTTCAGCTGAACGAACAGTGGATGGGCGCCGGCACCATTGACTTCGATTTTCTTGAACAGCGGGAAGCTCACCCCGTAGTTCAACTCGCAGAACTCGGAAATCGCTCCCTCGTTGCCCGGCTCTTGCTTGCCGAACTGATTGCAGGGAAAGCCGAGCACCACCAGGCCTTGATCCTTGTAGGTCTGCCACAACTCTTCGAGGCCTTTGTACTGCGGGGTGAAACCGCACTTGCTGGCGGTGTTGACCACCAGCACTGCTTTGCCGGCGAAATCGGCCAGGGTCTTTTGCTCACCCTTGATGGTGGTGCAAGGGATGCTCAACAGGTTGTCGCTCATGGCACGAACTCCGAGTGGAAGAACAAAGACCAAACATAGCGAGCAATTGAATTGTGTGCAATTTAAAATATTGAACGCCGTCATCTGTAGGAGCGAAGCTTGCTCGCGAAGGCGCCGGGCCAGTCAACATCAGTGTTGAATGCCAAGACGCCTTCGCGAGCAAGCTTCGCTCCTACGGGGCTCGCCTTACTCGCGGGGAACGAGGTCCAGGCACACCGAGTTGATGCAATAACGCAGGCCAGTGGGTGGCGGACCGTCCGGAAAAACGTGCCCAAGGTGCGCATCGCACTTGGCGCAGACCACTTCGGTGCGGATCATGCCGTGGCTGACATCACGGATCTCGACCATGGCGCTGTCGCCGATCGGCGCGTAGAAGCTCGGCCAGCCGCAGCCGGAATCGAATTTGGTCTTTGAATCGAACAGCGGCGCATTGCAGCAGATGCAGTGGTAAACACCGTCGACCTTGCTGTCGTTGTACTTACCGGAGAATGGCCGCTCGGTGCCCTTGAGGCGGCAAACGTTGTACTGCTCCGGATCGAGCATTTCACGCCATTCTTCCAGGGTTTTTTCCAACTTTTCCATGATCACACCTCAGCAGCTGAAAAAGCCCGATCTGTACCTTTTCCACGGATCGGGCGGCACGTATGATTGCGCCTCGTCAAACGCCAGTCTGGCAGCCAGAC
>LNAP01000108.1_pt2 | contig 84174 bp, 76 predicted proteins | sample 602601 | NCBI WGS metagenome assembly LNAP01 (sample SAMN02440304, study PRJNA202911) | soil metagenome | biome: Subtropical and temperate rainforests or woodlands; isolation source: soil samples (1 kg each in a 20% v/v slurry with milli Q water) were... ...
AAAATCATATTTTAAATTTCAAATGTAAAATATTTATTACAAATTGACTTTTTTAATTTATTTATTCCCCCTTTGGGGGTTAGGGGGCCATATTCCAGTTTTACACACCCCTAGCCCTCCCGTTCTAAAAACGGGACAAGCTTCTCAAGAGGGGAGTTAATCGTGGTGAACTTTTAACTTTTAACTTTTTATTTGGCTAATTATTATTGCCTTTTGCATATTTTTCTTTACCCATAACCATTAACCTTTAACCTATAACCTATAACCTTTACCCTTTTCTCAGAATTTCCTCAAAATACGCAATCGTTTTGCCAAGGCCTTCTTCCAGCTCAATTTTAGGTTGCCAGCCGTTTAGCTTTTCTTTGGCCAGTTCAATGTTGGGCTGGCGTTGTTTGGGATCGTCTTTTGGCAAGGGCATAAACACAATTTTGGATTTAGCGCCTGTTAGTTTGATGATGGTATTCGCCAGCTGCAGCATGGTAAACTCGTTGGGATTTCCCAGATTCACCGGACCCGTAAAATTGGGGTCGGCATTCATCATGCGCAGCATCCCTTCCACCAAATCATCGACATACTGAAACGAACGTGTTTGCGTGCCGTCGCCGTAAATGGTGATATTTTCGCCCTTTAAAGCCTGCACAATAAAGTTGGAAACCACCCTGCCGTCGTTCACATTCATATTGGGGCCATAGGTGTTGAAAATACGGATGATTTTGATGGCCACTTGATTTTGGCGGTGGTAATCCATAAACAAAGTCTCTGCGCATCTTTTGCCTTCATCATAACATGACCTGATGCCAATAGGATTTACATTGCCCCAATAGGCTTCCTTTTGCGGATGCACAATGGGGTCGCCATAGACCTCGCTGGTGCTTGCCTGCAGTATTTTTGCGTTCAAACGCTTGGCCAGACCCAGCATATTGATGGCGCCCATAATAGAGGTTTGTATGGTTTTAATGGGATCGTGCTGGTAGTAAATAGGGCTCGCCGGACAGGCAAGGTTGTAAATTTCATCCACTTCCGCAAAGTAAGGCTGGATAATATCGTGCCGCACCAATTCAAAAAAAGGATTTGAGGCCAGGCCAATGATGTTGCTTTTGTGGCTCGAAAAATAATTGTCGAGACAAATGACTTCGTTGCCTTCGTTCAGTAGTCTTTCACACAAATGTGATCCGATGAAGCCGGCACCTCCGGTTACCAGTATTTTTTTCATTAATTTATTTTTTATATCAGATGGCTGGTATTTCAATCTATGTTTTTTGTTCATTTTCTTTACTCACCATTTTTATTGTTTTTTATTGGTATTCGTGAATCTCCTGCGTCGATTTGCTATACCCAAAGAAAACGAACCAAAAGAAAAGGCACTTTCTCGTCAGGTATTTTTTTAAGATCGTTTGAAAAAAACGCTCTTTAAAAACCATATTTCAAAAGCTAAATTTTCTCCAAGGCTTCAAAAATTTTTAACGCTTTTGAAATATTATACTTACGATAAAGGGTTTTATCATTTGAGTAAAATCATATTTTAAATTTCAAATGTAAAATATTTATTACAAATTGACTTTTTTAATTTATTTATTCCCCCTTTGGGGGTTAGGGGGCCATATTCCAGTGTTCTAAAAACGGGACAAGCTTCTCAAGAGGGGAGTTAATTGTGGTGAACTTTCAGTTTCTGTTTTTTTTCTAAATCATTATGATTTTTTTCTCTCCCTTTAGGGCTGGGGTAAAAGAAAAAAATTTGGTTATTCATGTTTTTTCGATTCCAGTCTTACACACCCCTAACCCTCCCGTTCTAAAAACGGGACAAGCTTCTCAAGAGGGGAGTTAATCGTGGTGAACTTTTAACTTTTAACTTTTAACTTTTAACTTTTAACTTTTTAGATCGTATCAATAAAATTCTTCTCTGCTTTGTTGAAAATGACAATCCCCAAAAACAACACGATAATGGTGGTGATTAAGGTGTATATAAACATGCCTATGTCAAAAACACCGGTATCCAGGAGCATATAGCGCACGGTTTCTATGACAAATGACAGGGGGTTGTATTCCACCACCCATGCATATTTTGGCAATTTTTCCACAAAATACGCCACCGGATACATCACAGCCGAAATGTACATCAAGAGCTGCATGCCAAATCCAACCAAAATGCTTAAATCCCTGTATTTGGTAACCATGGCCGAGATGATCATTCCCAAGCCCAAACCCAGCATCCCCATAATGATGACCATCACCGGAAACAATAAGGCATATTCATTGAGCCTGATGTCGGCACCATTATAATAGTAATAGGCAAAAAATGCCATAAATATAAACAACTGAATCCCAAACCGCACCAAATTGGAAATTACCGCCACCAACGGCATAATCAACCGCGGGAAATAGACTTTTCCAAAGATCCCCGCATTGGCGGAAAAGGTACTGGAGGTGCCCGAAAAACAAGCCGTGAAATAGTTCCAGATGGTGATTCCTGCCAAATTGAATAAAAATGGCGGCACGCTGCCCGTTGAAATATTGGCCACATTGTTAAATATCAGGGTAAATATGACCGAAGTGAACAAGGGCTGGATTAAATACCACAGGGGTCCGAGGATGGTTTGTTTGTAAGCTGTGATGATGTTTCTTTTCACAAAAAGCATGAGTAAGTCCCGGTATTGCCAGACTTCTTTTAGGTTTAAACTGAAAAGTTTGTTTTTTGGGGTTATTTCAAACAACCAATCGCCGTTATTTTCAGTGGTGTTTTGTATCATATAAATTAATAATCAAGGCCTTAGGGCTTGTGATTTGTATGGGTATTCTTAATTGGCTTTTGTTAAGCAATTTTATGTTGGTAAATATATAGCATTGCGGGGGAATTTGAAAATTGTTTATTTTATTTTTTGTTTGGTCTTGCGGTCGTGCTGTCGTTCGGTCAAGGAAATTTTGAATGTTGAACCTGCCTGCCGGCAAAGGCAAGGCGACCTGTAAGTTTTGCGAAATTTAATCGGACAATAATGAAAAATAATCATTTTACAATAATAATTTAAGTTTAAATTGCTATTTTTGAACATTAATGATTTGATATGAATATTCAAGCGGAAAAAATACAATTGGCTAAAATGCTTTTGGATACAGAAAATCCGAAAATAATTGAATCCATTAAAAAGATTTTCAAAAAAGAGAAAACTTCTGATTTTTGGGACGAACTATCATTGCAGCAAAGAAAAGAAATTGAAAATGCTTCTTTAGAGATTGAAAATGGAGAAGTGACAGATTATGAATCTTTTATGCAAAAACATAGATAATTGCGCAGAAAAATTATTATTTCAAAAACGGGTGAAAAGAAATTAGCGTTGCTTTTCGATTATCTCCTAAAAAATTGGTCTGTTAATGTTAAAAAAGAATTTATTGAAAAATTAGATTCATCGATTTCCATTATTCAAAATCAACCTGAAATATTTCCGGAATCTAAAAAAGTAAAGGGTCTGAGAAAATGTGTCATTACAAAACAAACAACTTTATACTACAGATTCAATTCTGAACGAATTAATGTTGTGACCATATTTGATACAAGGCAAAATCCGAAAAAACTAAAAAAAGAAATTTAAAAAAACGAGTGCCCAGTCGAGTTGAAGGCTCCTCCCCTAAGTAGGAATGGGATCAGGCTGGCAGGCCTGCCTTCTGACAAGCAAGAATATCATAGGACGGTTCTTTTTTGATTTGGTTTCAAAATATGTTTTGAACTTAACTTTTAACTTTTAATATTTAACTTTTAATATTTTTTTGATTCCTGTTTTACACACTCCTAACCCTCGCGTTCTAATCCCGATATCGGGACGGGACAGGCCTGCCTCCGGCAGGTAAACTTTCACAAGGAAAAGGAGTTTGATTTGAGGTTATAATGTTGTTTGCAACTAAAACTTTTAATATTTAATATGCCCTGTTTACTTCCGGCTTTTAATGTAATAATTCATTTACCAATTTTAAAAAGTTTTCGGGATTCATAATTCCTAATTTACTTTTTTTATAATCTTTGGTATTTCTTGTGATGATCATATCAATTTCACCATTTAATTCCGCTGAATAGTTTTGCAGCGCATCTTCAAAGTCTTTAAATTCTGAATTTAAGGCAACCATAATCGTGTTTTTGTCAATCACAAGCACTTCTAAAATCGACAGCAATATTTTTAATTTTTCGATTACTTTTTCTTGCTTTGCTTTTTGGCTTAACAAATAATAGACATTACTGATAATAACGGGTGTCACGAATCCAATGATGACTTTTTTTTCACATAAAGACAACACTTTTGCGGCATTTTCAGAAAAGGGCTCTCTGTCAAAAAAGAGATCAAGAATAACATCGGTATCTATTAAAATTCGCTTCATTCGGTCATAAATATTTTTCAGACAGCTTTTTGGTCAATGCTGTTTTATAATCAATAGCCTCTTCTGTATGGAAAGTTCCTTTTAAAGATTTGACAATGGGCGTTAGTTCGGTCTTGTTCTCACTTTGCTCTTTTATCAATATCTTTAAATAATTTTCAACTATGCTTGACAGGCTTTTATCCTTATTTTTAGCATATTTTTTGGCCTTTTCAATAACAGAATCGTCAATTGTCAAAGTTAATTTAGTGTTCATATTTTTTAATTTTTATGATACAAATATAGCAAAAAAATAATTACACGTGTTTATTGTTTATTATTGCCACGTGTATATTTTACTTTGATAATTGGCGTCTGGTATTTTTTTTGTCTTGCAGTTGTGCGGGTTTGCAGTCAAATTTAATTCAAAAATTTGGCTTTATAGTATTTAGTTTTATAAAAACATTCCAGCTTTACACACCCCTAACCCCTGCTTCGGCTATCACTCAGCACAGGTCTTAAGAGTGGAGTTAATTGTGGTAAACTATTAACTGTTAACTGTTAACCCTTCAACTTTTAACTTTGAGCTTTGAGCTTTTAACTTTAAACTTTTTTAGTCTTGCGGTCGTGCGGTCCTACTGTCAAAGGAATTTTGAATGCTAAATTTTAAATGTTGAATTGTTAATTATTAATTTATTATGCGGTCTTGCGGTCAAAGGAATTTTGAATGTTGAACCAGCCTGCCTCCGGCAGGTTTTGAATTTTGGATTTTTAGACAGTACCTTCGGACTTCTAATACAAAAAACCAAATAACCATAAGGGTATATTTATGGCTGTTCCTATTTCAATATCATCTTTTACAAGATAAGAATTTTGGTGATTTTTGATTTGTTGCTGTTTTTTGTTTTTGCCTCCCAACTCAAAATAATAGGTATTATCTACTTTAAAATCCGCAAATGGCGGCGCATAAACGGTACTAACCTGGCTGAGTTGATTGAGAAAGAAGGTTTCTCTTAATGAACCGAGGTCTGCATCCTTACCGAGATTAAACATCAAGTTTGGGTTATTCAAAAATATTTTTTCGGGTTTGCCCAAACTATTAATTCCTTTATCCTCAATGTATAATAAATTTAAAATTTGTGCATCATTCAACAATTTTAAATAATTTTTCATCGTGTTTAAACTAACACCTGTGCGTTCGCTAATTGAATTCATATTGGGTTTAAACGGCACCGAATTACTGATTACGGACAATAATTTTTTGAGCATTACAATATTTGCGGTTTGAATATTTGCATATTGCGGTATGTCAACTTCTAATACGGTAAGCAAAACTTCACTTAATTTTTGATGAAATGATTTTTTGTTTTCCAGATAAAACGGATAATATCCATAATTTAAATAGTCACCAAAGGATTTTAGCGGTTTTACTTTTTGGGTAATTTCAATACTGATGGCTATATGATTTTTCACAATTTCATCAACTGAATAGGTACTAAAATTTATGTTAGTCTCAAATTGAAGAAATTCCCTGAATGATAAACCCGGCATATCATAAACCACTACACGTCTGCTTAAATCGGCCTTAGCTTGATTAATATGTAACAAAGATGAACCTGTAAAAACTAGTTTTAGCTGAGGCATATCATCATAAATATTTTTGATTTCAATTGCCCAATTGGGGTATTTATGCACTTCATCTATGGCGATAAACTGGCCTCCTTTTTTATAAAAATCAGCTACCAAATCGTATAGATTATTTTCGAGAAAATACAAATGATCCAGACTTATGTACAAAACACTTTTGTCTGGTTTATAATTTAACCGAATATATTGCAGTAACAGCGTGGTTTTTCCTACACCCCTGCTGCCTTTTATGCCAATAAATCGGTTGTCCCAATCAATAGTATTCATAAAATTCCGCACCTGTTTGGTTTGTACAAGCGCATATTTTTCATAAAATAGACTGTATAATTTTTGCATCACATGTTCTTTTTTGCTAAAGTAGTAAAAACATCAACACATTGACATTTTTTTATAGTTTTTATATCAATATATTGATACTTTTATGATCGAAGCATGGACCAAAAGCATCCTATTGGTTTTTTACAATTTAAAATTTTTTGATGCCTAAATAACATTGACCGATTTTAAATGGAATTATATGAAATCAATTGTCTCCCATCCTGAGTTTTGTCTAAGGGAGGGTTGGGTAAAAGAAAAAAACATTAATTCCAGTCTTACACGCCCCTAGCCCTCCCGTTCTAATCCCGACAGCTCTCGGGATGCTGTCTTGCAGTCGTACGGTCAAGGAAATTTTGAATGTTGAATGTTGGATTGTTGATTATTAATTGTTAATTATTCTGCGGTCCATATCTATTGGGATGCGGTCAAGAAAATTTAGGTCAATAAAAAACTTCTCAGATCAATATTGGAAATTCCTTCATAGGTATTTCCGGTAAAAGTGTCCATCGTAATGACCGTTTTGGGGTAATTATCAGAGATACTTTTTAGATTACCAAACTCACGTTCCATTGTTTTTGGGTCATTTATTGTTAAAGCAACTTGGATATATTGCTTCTCGCCTTCTTTTTCACAGATAAAATCGATTTCGGAAGCGCCCATAATGCCTACATTTACTTTATAACCTTTAAACAGCAAATGATTGTATACCGCATTTTCCATGATTTTGCCCCGGTCTTCCAATCGATAGCCCCAAAGACCGTGACGGATACCGAGATTTTCAAAATAGTATTTTTCACCAATTTCAAAAAGACGCTTCCCTATTAAATCATACCGACTTACTTTATGTACCAAAAAAGCATTTACCAAGTGCTGTATATAGGTCTGCACCTGATTGGGCGCAATATTGATGCGTTGTGATTTTAAAAAATCGCTTATTTTTTTTGCTGAAAATATACTCCCTGTATTCCCTGCCAAAAACAGTACCAATTGCTCCAAAAATGGCACATTGCGCACAGCATATCTGTTGATAATATCACGGTATACAATAGTGCTGTAAATATTTTTTAAATATTCAAAAACAATGGCATCTTCTAAAGGCAAATGTTTTAAATAAGGAAGTCCCCCGTATTTAAGGAATTTGTCTAAATTTGAAGAACTATTGGTTAGCTCATGAAAATCTAAAAACTCTTTATAGGATAGGCTATATACCACAATTTCGATATACCTGCCACTCAAATGACCCGCAATATCGCCCGACAATAAGTTTGCATTGCTTCCCGTGCAGTACAAATCAAGGTCTTCCTGCAATAATAGAGACCGCAAGGCGGTTTCAAAATGAAGTATATCCTGGATTTCATCAATAAAAACAAATGTTTTGCCGATAGTAGATTTGTTTGCCAATACATATTCCTGCAAGTCTGTTGCAGTTTTAATAAAAGAAAAAGCCAAATCTTCTTTGTTTATGTAAAGTATGGCTACATTTTCATCTTGTTCAAGCAAGCGAGCCATTAGTTGAAAAAGCAAATAACTTTTTCCTACCCTGCGTTGGCCTGTAAATACCTTTATGAGGTTTTTACCCATAAAAGGGCTTACCCGCTCAAGATATTGGGTTCTTTTTTGAAGATCTTTTGGTAATTTAACAGTCATTTATTATAATTACGTTTATAACTTTTATCAAATATAGTAATTATTATAAATATAATTATAACTTTTTATATAAAATTTAGTCTTTCACACCACTTAATCAACATTTCTAATCCCGATAATAATCGGGACGGGACAGGATAGGTTGACAGTTTTCTTTTCACAACTGAAAAACGATAATGTCGATGCCTAAATAACGTTGACCGAGGTTAAAATGGAATTATTCGAAATCAATTTTCTCCCATACTGGGCCTTTCGGCTAAGCTCAAGACAGGCTTTTGTCGAAGGGAGGGTTGGGGTAAAAGAAAAAATTTAGTTATTTATTCTATTTTCCAATTAAATTACAATTTCTTTAATTAATTGGTAATTCTATTGGATGTTTTTTACTTTTTTCATTGATAAAAAAGTAACAAAAAATATAGTCTACTGATCTTTTTCTGTAAAATTATTGAATTTTTGCCCCGCGCCACCTGGCCCTATCACTAAAAATGTTCACTGAACATTTTTTAACGCTCTGTCCTATCACCCAGACCGCCTTTCCAGCCGCTTCATCCGGCGCTTGGCTCTTTGGGTTGCTCCGTCGGCCAGCGCTAAAATATTGCCAACGCACCGGCTGGCCCTATCGCTAAAAACAGCTACCAGCTGTTTTTTTAACGCTCTGTCCTAACGAAACCTGCCTGCCGGCAGGCAGGAAAATCATATGACGGTTTCTTTTTGATTCTGAGTAATTGGTTAATTGTTTTTTTCTCGCCCTTTAGGGTTGGGGTAAAAGAAAAAAAACATTAATTCCAGTCTTACACACCCCTAGCCCCTCTCTAGAGGAGGGCCGAACGTAAAGAAAACAGCCGGTGGCTGTTTTTAGTGATGGAGCCAGGTTGCGCGCGGAAATAGCTGGCAGTATTTATTATAAATCCTAAATAAGAAAATACAAATACATTCCCGTCTTACACACCCCTAACCCCTCTCAAGAGGGGAGTTAATCGTGGTAACCTTTCAACTTTTCTACTGAATCGCCCTGATCACATCATGTTTGGTGATGATGTGGAATTTATCGTTGCCCAAATCCACCAGCACGGCGCCGTTGTCGCGGTTAATGAGTTTTGAAATCTGGTCGATGGAGGTGTCGCTTTTCACGATGGGAAAAGGCGCCCGCATCACCTCTTTAATGGGTTTGTTGGCGATGTCTTTATCGTCGAAATACAAACGAAACAAATCACTTTCGTCCACGGAGCCCACAAATCCGTCCACGTCGGTCACCGGAATTTGGGAAATGTCGTTATTTCTCATGCGTTCTATGGCATGGGACACCAATTCTTCCGTTTTTACGGTAATCATCGGGGTATCTATCCTATCTCTGATCAAATCGATGGCCACCTTTTTTTCATCATCCAAAAAACCGCGTTCCCGCATCCAGTCGTCGTTAAATATTTTCGCCACATAGCGGCTGCCATGGTCGTGAAAAAGCACCACCACCACATCGTCTTTGGTAAAATGTTCTTTGAGCTGCAACAGGCCTTTCACTGCGGAGCCGGCTGAATTGCCGACAAATATGCCTTCTTCTTTGGCAATTTTTCGGGTATATACCGCCGCATCCTTGTCGGTCACTTTGGTAAATCCGTCGATGATGCTGAAATCCACGTTTTTAGGCAAAATATCTTCCCCGATGCCTTCGGTGATGTAAGGGTAAATTTCATTCTCGTCGAAAATGCCCGTTTCGTGGTATTTTTTAAATACCGAGCCGTAGGTGTCTATTCCCCATATTTTTATGGCCGGATTTTTTTCTTTCAGGTATTTTCCCACGCCTGAAATGGTGCCTCCGGTGCCCACGCCCGAAACGAAATGGGTGATTTTACCATCGGTCTGTTCCCAAATTTCCGGTCCGGTTTGTTCATAATGCGCCAGGGCATTGGACGGATTGTCGTATTGGTTTACGTACCAGGAATTTGGGGTTTCTGCAGCCAGGCGTTTTGAAACGGAGTAATAGGAGCGCGGGTCATCGGGGTCCACATTCGTGGGACACACCACCACCACGGCGCCCACGGCCCTTAAAATATCCATTTTTTCTTTGGACTGTTTGTCGCTGATAACGCAAATCAATTTATAACCTTTGATGATGGCCACCAAAGCCAGACCCATTCCGGTATTTCCGGAGGTTCCTTCAATAATGGTGCCTCCGGGTTTTAATACGCCCTGCTTTTCGGCATCTTCAATCATTTTTACGGCCATCCGGTCTTTTACGGAATTTCCCGGATTGAAGGTTTCCACTTTGGCCAATACCAAAGCGTCTATTTCTTTTACGATTTTATTGAGTTGAACCAATGGGGTGTTGCCTATGGTTTCCAATATATTTTTAGCGTAGTTCATTTTTTTAGTTTTCGAATGCAAAGATACAATGTTTTATAAAATAGCAGTTGCGGATTGCGTATGGTCAGATGATTAATTAGTTCCTTAACTTTATAGCTTTCGCCAATTAACTCCCCTCTTGAGAGGGGTTAGGGGTGTGTTTTTCAAACTCATAAATATAGTCTTCTAATGCTCGAATTACATTTTCCATATCTTTTAATACTTGCTCATCAGTAAAACGTAAAACCGTTAGGCCTAATTCATTCATCCGTTTTTCTTTAACAGTATCATTATTATACACTTCTAAAAACTGATGTGAATAGCCATCTATTTCTATTCCTAACAAAAGATCATCACAATAAAAATCTAAAATATAATTGTCAATAGGTTTTTGCCGGTGAAAATCATAACCATAAAATGCTTTTCCTTTAATTTTTAACCAAAAAATTATTTCTGATTTTGTTGAATTATTCCGAAGTTCACGTGCTAATGGCTTTAATTTAGGGTTGTAGTATAATATTTTTCTCTTTTTCATCAATTGCTTTTTGGCTACAATTTAATGAAAATTTGTCTTGATTATTTATTAGATGGAAAATATGTATAATTAGTTTAGATTGGTTTAGATTACAAACAATATCTCCAGTCTTACACACCCCTAACCCCTCTCAAGAGGGGAGTTAATCGTGGTTAAATTTAAACTTTTAACTTCCGTCTTCGGTCTTCCGTCTTCGAAAATCACTCAAACTTAATGGATTTCGCCGGACTTATTTTTGAGATGATAACGGAAGGAATAATAAGCATGGCAAGGCATAACAGCAGCGTTCCGATGTTTAACAGGGCGATATAGCCAAAATCGATATGGACAGGAACGGTGTTTACGTAATAGGTGGAAGGATCAAGCGTTAAAACGCCCGAGTATTTTTGGGTAAACAGCAGGGTGAGTCCGATGAGGTTGCCCCAAAACAGACCTTTGACAATCAGGTAGCCTGCATTGTACAAAAAGATTTTTCTGATGCTGAAATTGGAGCCGCCAAGGGCTTTTAATATCCCCACCATCTGGGTTCGTTCCAAAATAAGCACCAATAAAGCGGTAATCATATTGATGCCTGCCACCAAAATCATAATGGCGATAATCAGGAACATATTATTGTCGAACAAGCTGATCCATTCAAAAATGGCCGGGTATTTTTCAATAACGCTTTTGCTGTTTAAAGTAGAGGCCGTTTGCAGGTACACCTGATCGCTTTTTTCCTGGATCTCGTCGAAATTGTTCAGCAATACTTCAAATCCGCCCACTTCATCATCGTTCCATCGATTCATTTTTTGGATGTGCCTGATATCGGCAATCACAAAATTTTCATCAAACTCCTGAAACCCGGAATTGTATAGGCCCACCACGGTCACCACGCGAATCCACGGCGCTTTTGCCGGATCTTCCTTTACAAACAGGATATTAAACTCATCTCCCGGATGGATGTCGAGTCTGTCAGAAATCTCTTCTGAAATCAGCACTTCATTGGAAACTTCCTTGGAGAAATTGGGCAACCTGCCTTTGGTGAGGTATTCCTTAAAAAAAGTCCAGTCGTACTCCTGCCCCACGCCTTTAAAAATAATGCCCTCAAAATCGGTTTCGGTTCTGATGATTCCTGCCTTGGTGGCATAAACCTGCACATTTTTGATGCCGTCTATGGCGGTGAATTTCGGATAAAAATCCTGCTTTTTAGAAACCGGGTTTAAGGTGATTTCCGAATTGTTGTCGTCAAAATTCGTGATTTGTATATGTCCGTTAAAGCCCGACAGTTTTTCTCTTATTTTTTTCTGCAGCCCGATGCCGGTTGCCACGGCGACCATCATAATCACTATGCCCATCGCAATGGCAATGATCGCGATTTTTATTATCGGCGATGAAATGCTACTTTTGTATTGCTTTGCGGCAATAATGCGTTTTGCAATAAATAACTCGTAATTCAATTGGTCTATGATTTCTATACGGTTCAAAAATACATATTTCTTATTGGTTTTAGCATTGTTTTTTGTTTTGAATTCCTGTTCCGTAAAAAAACAGACCACCGTTATCAACCATAAAGGAAATAACATTTCCAGTGAAATTGTGGTTGGCGCAAACAATACAGCCCGTTATTTGCCTTTACTGGCAGGTAAAAATGTTGCCCTGGTGACGAACCAGACCAGCGTTATTTTCAAAAAAAATGGTTATACCCATTTGGTGGATTCCCTGCTTTCCTTAGGTATTCATATCACAAAAGTATTTTCGCCTGAACACGGATTTCGGGGGGATGTGGATGCCGGTGAAACGGTAGCTGACGGATTCGACGTAAAAACAGGCTTGCCCCTAGTTTCTTTGTACGGCAAAAACAAAAAGCCAAGTGCTGAACAGCTGCAGGGAATTGAGCTGGTTGTTTTCGACATTCAGGATGTAGGGGTGCGATTTTACACCTATTTATCCACTTTGCATTATGTGATGGAAGCCTGTGCAGAAAATAACATTCCGCTTATCGTTTTGGACCGGCCGAATCCGAACGGACATTATGTAGACGGACCCACCCTAAAAATGGAGCACAGCAGTTTTTTGGGCTTGCATCCGGTGCCGCTGGTGTACGGCATGAGCATTGGCGAATACGCGCAAATGATTAACGGTGAACATTGGCTTAAGAATAAGGTGCTTTGTAATATGACGGTGATTCCCCTGAAAAACTATGTGCACCAAAGCGAATATTCACTTCCCATTAAACCATCCCCGAACCTGCCAAACGACAAGGCCATCAATTTGTATCCGAGCCTGGGCTTTTTTGAAGGCACCCCCATCAACGCCGGAAGGGGAACCGAAAATCAGTTTCAGCAATACGGTGCGCCTTTTTTTCCTGAAAGCGATTTTTCTTATACGCCACAACCCAATGCAGGCGCCAAATCCCCAAAACACATGGGAAAACTGTGTTATGGCGTGAATTTAAAAAATACCCGACGACTCAGCAACGTTAACATCGCATGGTTGATAGACGCCTATGCAAAAACACCGGAAACGGAAACCTTTTTCGGACCTTCCTTTACCGTCCACGCCGGCACCACCGAACTGGAAAATCAAATAGAAAACGGCGTGCCCGCGAATGAAATACAGCGTTCCTGGCAAGCAGAAATTGAAGCATTTAAAAAAATAAGTGCGAAATATTTGTTGTACAAATAATTATTTCCGACCAAGACCAAAAAATTAAAATTCATTTTCAAGAATTCCCATAAATTGAAAGGATTCCTGTTATTTTTCGGATTAAACGGATCTTAATACGTATTAAGCGATCCTACTACATACAATCCTCCGCCCTATTTACTTCCATCTCACTGATAGCCATTAACTTGAAAGAACACCAAACAGAGGCGGTAAATTTTGGCCAACAAATGACCATTTAAACACCTGTCCAAAATCAAATTAATTGACATTTTGTACAAATTGGAACATTTTACGCTTTTTTGGGTTCCAAAACGATTCAGAAAAAGGCTGTTTTTTACATTTTTATCGCTTTTTTTGTCAATTTACACAAACAAATGGTAAGTTTTTTATAACAAATGGTAAATATTTTTACAGACACAAACCCTTTAGAATCAGCTAATTTGTCATTTTTTTCAAACAAACGGTAAGTTTTTTTCAACAAATGGTAAATTATTTACAATATTTATTTGCGCAATCAATTTTTATTTCTACATTTACAACATCAGAAACGAATAACCCCAAGTAAAAAACCAAAACCCCAAAAACAAAAAATTACCTTAACCCCAAACCAAAAAAATAAATCGACCCCAATTTGATTAAAAATTACTTTAACCCCTAACCCCAAAAACAATGAAAACCTTAGCCCCAAAATTATTCGCATTAGTCCTTTTAACCACTATTTTATTTTCCTGCGCTAAAGAAGAAGACGGAGTTTACTTCAATGAAAATAGTGAAGTTATAAACGCAAAAGTTGTTTATTCCCCTATTGAATCAGAAATCGTAAGTTTGGTAAACGCCCACAGAACAAGCATGGGATTGTCAGCCCTAAGCACTTTAAACCTAGTTTCCGGCGTGGCAGACGGCCATACCGATTATATGATTGAAGTTGGTGCCATCAGCCACGACAATTTTGCGGAAAGAGCTCAAATTTTAATGGAACAGGCAGGTGCCAAAACAGTCGGCGAAAATGTTGCCTACGGATTTAGCACTGCGGAAGGTGTGGTAAATGGCTGGTTAAACAGCGAAGGACACAGAAAAATTATTGAAAATCCGGATTATACCCACTTTGGGATCTCAACGGATTCAAATACAGAAAACAGAAATTACTTTACCAATATATTTATCAAAAAGTAATCTAAAAAATATATGCAATCCCCCAACAGAACAGAAGTTAATTTTTAACCCCTAAATTAAACAAGATGAAAGCAACACAACTACAACAAATCAACAGTGCCCCTTTCTTAAAAGTCGTAAATAACAGTTTGGGAAAAACGGGTATGACCACAGTACAGACAAAAAAACTATACATCAACACTTTAGTGCCAGGATTCAATTATATCAACCATACAGGAGAATCAATCACGCCAAACAAATGTGCTTTATTATAGCATTAAAATTATGACGATCGTCCCCACAACGGTCTTATAAAATTTCAACAACAAAAATCATTGTCCCCACAACGGTTTTTAAATTAAAAGTTCGGATTAAAAAAATAAAATCATTGTCCCCACAACGGTTTTACAAAAAACATAAAGAGGTTCTTAAAACCCCTAAACTCATCGTAGGCATCACAGAAATTGTGTGCTTAAAAAACTGGGAAGCTACTAAAATATCGATTGTAAGGGGTTACAAGCGGTATTACTGGCTTCCCTTTCTTCATTTAAATCCGTCACCCTGAGCGCAGTCGAAGGGCAAAATCCGTCACCCTGAGCGAAGTCGAAGGGCAAAATCCGTCACCCTGAGCGAAGTCGAAGGGTAACATTTAATATTTAAAATTCATAATTCAAAACCTGCCTGCCGGCAGGCAGGTCGTAAATATAAAATCTAAAATCCTTTATTCCATCTCTTTATCAATGAATGGCATCGCTGTTTAAAAAATTTATGTTAATTTTGAGACAATTCCATAGCTTAAAATGGATAAACCTCATTTATGCATAAAACGATCCATGTATTAAGCAATATATTTTCAAATATGTTTAACCTTAAGCCGCTTAAACATGATGAATTTTCGCATACCTCCCACTCCCATGAGAAAGAGTTGCTTCAGTTAAACAGGCTTTATGCCACGCTCAGCCAAATAAACCATGCCATTGTACGCATCCAGAAAAAAGAGCCGCTATTGCAGGAAATTTGTGATATCGCGATCAACTATGGAGAATTCCGAATGGCATGGATTGGCTTGATTGATGAATCCCGTCAATTCATCAGGTCGGCCGCTTCCTCAGGGGAAGAACAGGGTTATCTCAGCGGTATTCACATCCCACTTACCGACAGTGTTTTAGGCAGCGGCCCAACCGGCGAAGCCGTCAATGAAGGCCATTGTGTATTTTGTCAGGATATCGCTACCGACCCGAGCATGAAGCCTTGGCGGGAAGAAGCCTTGCAACGTGGTTTTCGTGCTTCAGCAGCCATTCCAATTCGGCAAAACAACAAAGTAATTGGCGCTTTTATGGTTTATTCGGCCGAAAAAATGGTTTTCGATTTCAAAGAAAAACAACTGTTGGAAGAAATTGGCACTGAAATTTCCTTCGCGCTTGATATGATAGAGCGGGAAAAACAACGAAAATTAGCTTCCGAATCTCTAAAAATAAGCGAAAACCGTTTTCGCGAATTGTTGGAAAATGTCCATTTAATTTCCATTCTGTTAGACAACCAAGGAAACCTTACCTTTTGCAATCCTTATCTGTTGGAACTTACCGGCTACACTGCTAAAGAAATTATTGGGACCAATTGGATTGAATTCATGATACCCAGTTTCCAAAAAGAAAAAATAAAAGAAATTTTTAAAGGCCATGAAAAAAGTGAAATTGTTAGCCATGCTGAAAACGCCATCCTGACAAAAACTGGCACGCTGAGAACAATTCGATGGAGCAATACCGTGTTGCGTGACGCTGCCGGAAAAGTGGCAGGAACCGCCAGTATTGGGGAAGACATTACAGAGAGCAGACAGGCAGAGCAAGCCCTAAAGGAAAGTGAAGAACGCTTGCGGCTTTCCACCGAATTGGCAAAAGTTGCCGTATGGGAACACAATATTGCCAATAAAAGCATGTCGCGTTCTAAAAATTACGACCAGCTTTACGGACTTGAATGGCAGGAAAAATGGGACTTAAACGCTTTTCTGAGCGCAACCTATCCTGATGACCGCGAAATTTCAACTTCCACCATGCAGCAATCTGTTGCGCCAGGCGGATCTGACAATTACACCTTCGATATCAGGGTCGTTCATCCCGACAAATCTATCCATTGGCTGAACGTAACCGGTCAGGTAGTGGAACGTGATAAAGATGGTCAAGGCGCTGTGATTCGAGGAACGCTGATAGAAGTGACCGACCGTAAAAATGTGGAAAGTGAAATTAAAAAACTCAATGAAGAGCTGGAATTGCGCGTTAAACAAAGAACAAAAGAACTGCAATCGGCCATTCTGGAATTGGAAACTTTCACCTACTCCGTTTCTCACGACTTAAAAGCACCGCTTCGAGGCATTGACGGGTATGGAAAATTGCTGCTCGATCTTTATAGGGCTGAATTAAATGAAGAAGCGAAACATTTTATTAACACCATCAGGTCGTCTACCCAACAAATGAACCAGCTGATTGACGATTTGCTGGAATATTCCCGTTTGGAAAGGGGGCAGTTGACCCAAGAAAACATACCTATAAAAACATTTGTTGCCGACCTTGTTTCGTTATACCAAACCGTCTTGGAGCACAACAACTTCACGGTAAACCTGAATGTGCCGGATATTGAAATCAGAACCGATTCAAAGGCGCTTCGCATTGCGGTGCGAAATTTACTTGAAAACGCCATTAAATTCACCAAAAAACAACCCAATCCAAACATAGAAATTGGCTTAAACGAAGGTGAAAGTTTCTGGATATTGTATGTAAAAGACAATGGTATTGGATTTAATATGAAATATCACGACCGTATTTTTGAAATCTTCCAACGTTTGCACAGGTCCGAAGATTATAAGGGAACGGGCATCGGGCTTGCCATGGTGCACAAGGCCATGCAAAGAATAAACGGAAACGTTTGGGGAGAAAGCATTCCTGACCAAGGTTCCACTTTTAATTTAGAACTTCCTAAAATCCACTAAAAATGACAGCAACCATTCAAAACAGCCCCATTTTATTAATTGAAGACAATCCGATTGATCTGGACTTAACCCTAAGGGCATTCGCCTCCCGAAAAATTACCAACAAAATTGAAATAGCGAGAGACGGCGAAGAAGCTTTGGCATTTCTGACGCGTTGGGACAATGGCGCCCCAAAACCTTCGGTTATTTTGCTCGACCTTAATTTACCCAAAATAAATGGGCTGGAAGTGCTAAAAATTTTAAAAGACCACCCCGAATATAAAACGATCCCCGTGGTTATCTTAACCACCTCCAGTCAGTCATCCGATATGGAAACCGCTTATTTACTGGGCGTAAACTCTTATATCATAAAACCTGTAAGTTTTGAAAAGTTTATGGAGGTTGCAACACAAATTGACTTATATTGGTGCGTTTTAAACAAACTTGCATAAATTTTAGACTATTTTAGTTTTTTAATCCCTTAGCTATGAGAATTTTACTTTTAGAAGACAATAATACAGATATCGATTTAACAAAAAGAAGCCTGATTGATGCCTATCCCGACTGCTCCATCGCCGTTGCCGCAACGCTGAAAGAAGCCAAAAAACTCCTTGAAAACAATAATGACTTTGACATTGCCCTGTTGGATATGAGGCTTCCGGACGGGAATGGCATGGATTTACTGATGGAAATAAGGAAATCGAACCACAATATGGCAGTTGTGATGCTTACGGGAACAGGAAATGAAGAAGTGGCTGTTTCCGCCCTAAAATCAGGAGCCAATGACTACGTCGTAAAACATCACGACTACCTAAAAAAATTGCCTGAAGTCATTGATTTTGCCATCATAAATTATCATAAAAATCTTCAGCAAAAAGCCAAAACCCTTGAGGTTCTTTATATTGAACACAATTCGGCCGATGTTGACCTAACCTTGCGCCATCTCAAACAGTTTGCACCCTACATTCACCTTGAAGCGGTTGCCACGGCATCCGAGGCACTTGAACTGCTGGCGAAAAACAATCACGAAGCCAACAAATTTGATGTTTTGCTGATGGATTATAAACTGCTGAAAATGAATGCGTTTGAGGTGGTTAAAACCATCAGGCAAGAAAGACAACTTACAATTCCCATCATTTTGGTGACTGGCCAGGGAACTGAAGAAGTGGCCATACAAGCACTTAAATTTGGTGCCGATGACTATTTGGTGAAGCGCGAAAACTATCTTTTCAGACTTCCTTCCTTAATCATCAGCGCGCATCAAAAAAGTTTATTGATCAAACAGCAATCCGATCTGATTCAAAGCGAGGCCAAATACCGTTTACTGGCCGACAATTCAGGAGATGTCATTTTTGTGCTCGACCTGAATTTAAAATGTACTTATATAAGTCCGTCGGTAAAAACTTTAAGGGATTTTGAGCCTGAGGAAGCCTTAAAATTAAAATTGGAAGAAATGCTTACGCCGGCTTCAAACCTAAAATACCGAAAAATTATTGCTGAAATTATTGATGAGAACAAAAAGGATCCCAAATCTCCACTGAACCAAAAAACAGTGGAATTGGAGATGTTTAAAAAAGACAAGACCACCGTTTGGGTAGAAGTTAAAGTGACGCTTATTTTGGATGAAAACAATGCGCCAATTGGAATATTGGGAGTTTCACGCGACATTACCGCCGGAAGGATTATACGTTCACAACTAAGAAAACTGTCAAGAGCCGTAGAACAGAGTCCTGTCTCCATAATTATCACCGATACCACCGGCGCCATAGATTATGTGAACCCCAGGTTTACAAAGGCAACCGGCTATACTTTTGAGGAAGTGATGGGCAAAAATCCCAATATTTTGAAATCGGAATTTACGCCTTATGCAGACTATCATAATTTATGGGAAACCATTGCGGCAGGCAATGAATGGTCGGGTGAATTTCTTAATAAAAGAAAGGACGGCAGCACCTATTGGGAATCGGCTTCCATTTCGCCCATAAAAAATGACGAAGGCGAGATTACGCATTATTTGGCCATACAGGAAAATATCAGCGAAAAGAAAAAAAAGGAGGCCGAATTGATCAGCGCCAAAGAAAAAGCGGAAGAAAGCGACAAACTAAAAACCGCATTTTTGCACAATATCACCCATGAAATAAGAACGCCGATGAATGCCATTGTTGGTTTTTCTGAATTCTTAACCGATCCAAACCTGTCGCAGGATAAAATTCATCGGTACTCCGGCATCATCAACAAAAGCAGTCACCAATTGCTTTCCATCATCACAGACATTATCAACATTGCCACCATTGAATCAGGCCAGGCAAAAATTACGGAAAAGAACTTCAAACTGAATTCGGTGCTCGAAACGATTTACGACCAGTTTAATGTGCTGGCCAAAACTAAACAAATCGGCCTGACCCTTAAATTATCGCTGCCCGATTATGATGATATCATTTTTTCCGATGAAACAAAAATCACCCAAATCCTTACTAACTTAGTGGGCAACGCGCTTAAATTCACAAATTTCGGGACAGTTCATTTTGGCTATGAAACAAAAGACACCGAAATAGAGTTTTTTGTTGAAGATTCCGGCATTGGAATTCCCGATGAAATGCACGATGAAATTTTTAAACGATTTAGCCAGGTTGAAAACAGTTCGGAATTACAAGCCGGCGGCACCGGACTCGGTTTGGCCATCGCAAAATCGTATGTAAAACTCCTGGGTGGCAAAATGTGGTTGAACTCCCAGCCCGATAATGGATCGAAATTTTATTTTACCATTCCGGTTAAGTTTTAAAGGTTGTCTGTTGTGAGTTGTCAGTTGTGAGTTATCAGTTATCAGTTGTGAGTTGTCAGTTGTGAGCTATCAGTTGTGTGTTATGAGTTCTCAGTTGAAAATAGTTCTGAACATCGACAACCGACAACCGACAACAAAAGAACAAACCGACAACAGACAACCGAGAACTAAAAAACAAACCAACAACCGAGAACTAAAAAAATAACCAATAAGAAAAAATTAAGTTGTTATGAAAAGTTATAAAGAATTACAAATTTATGAGTTGTCGTTTCAATATGCGATTGACGTCCATAAAATGTCATTAAATCTGCCAAAGTATGAATTGTATGAATCAGGCAGTCAATTGAGAAGAGCTTCAAAAAGTGTAACAAATAATATTGTTGAAGGCTATGGGCGAAGGAAATATAAAGCAGATTTTATTAAATTTTTAATCTATGCGCATGCATCATTGCTTGAGAGTACTTCTCAACTTGAGATGATTAAAGTATTGCATGAGGTGGATGGTATAAATTTGTTAATTGAAAATTATGATAATTTGGGAGGTAAAATTTACTCCTTTATAAAATATGTAGAAGACAATTGGAAAACGTAAAGTGTTATCAGTTGTGAGTTGTCGGTTCTCAGTTGTCAGTTGTGGGTTGTGGGTTGTGAGTTATCCGTTTTGAGTTTCGAGTTTTGAGTTGTCAGTTGTCAGTTGTCAGTTGTGAGTCAAAAATAGTTCTGAAAATGGAAAGCCGAAAACCAATGCAAGTTCTTATTAATAAAGCATGGAAAACCAAAAAAACCGACAACTGATAACCGACAACTAAAGAACAAACTGAAAACCAATGCAAGTTCTTATTAGTAAAATAGTGGAGAACTTCAACTAATAAAAACCGAAAACTGATAACTGACAACCGATAACTAAATAACAAACCAACAACCAACGAAAGTTCTTATTAGAAAAATAGCAGGATACCAGTACAAAATATAACAGACAACTGATAACTGACAACCGACAACCAATAAAACTATAAAGGTTAAAGTTCCTTACTAACTAAACAACCACTAAAGCGGCAATTTCTTCTTCAGGGCTTCGACAATGTTATAAACTGCCGGGCAAATTTCCGTATTTTTCATCGTTAAATTGGTGAGCTGGATAAATTTTCGTCGGTTGGTGTGCGGATATTCGTTGCAGGCTTTTGGGCGCACATCGTAAATGCTGCACATATTGTCGTGTAAATCCAAAAAGGAACAGGGGGAAGTTTTTAACACATAAAAATCGTCGGGATCCCTTTCCAAATAGGTCGAAATAAAAAGGGGCTCTTTCATTTTCACATACTTGGCTATGCGCTGGATGTCCTTTTCCGTAAAAATGGGGCTGGTGGTTTTACAGCAATTCCCACAGGTTAAGCAGTCCGTTCTCTTAAATTCGCTAGTATGCAATTCCTGCACCACAAAATCCAAATTGTTGGGCGTGCGCTTTTTTAATTTTTGAAAATATTTTTTGGTTTCCGGATATTTTTCTTTGGACAAACCCGGCAATTCTTTTAAAAACGCTTCCATCTATTTAATTTATTGGCAAAAATACAATTTAAACTTTTAAAAATTATCGTACTTTTGCTCCTTAACGGATTTCAGTAAAAAAAGATGCAAAACAGTTTAGAAACAGCCATAAAAAAAGGGTTCAAAGAAATTTACGATATCGCTGTGGATTCGGTGGAATTTCAGGCAACCAACAAGGATTTTGAGGGAGACATTACCGTGGTTATTTTCGCATTTTTACGCTATATCAAAGGAAATCCTGTTGAAATTGGCACGAATCTGGGCGCCTACTTGAAAGAAAACGTGCAGGAAGTGGCCGATTTTAACGTGGTCAAAGGCTTTTTGAATCTGGTGATTGCCGATCAATTCTTCCTGAATGCCTTCCATAAAATTTATGCCACCCAAAACTTCGGATTTGTAGCCCCCAATCCAGCCGAAAAAGCCGTGATGGTGGAATATTCTTCCCCAAACACCAACAAGCCGCTGCATCTGGGGCATATCAGAAATAATTTGTTGGGCTATTCTGTGGCCGAAATAATAAAGGCTTCAGGAAAAAAAGTATATAAAACACAAATCATCAACGACCGCGGCATCCATATTTGCAAAAGTATGTTGGCCTGGCAACGTTTCGGCAACGGCGCAACGCCGGAAAGCACCGGTTTGAAAGGCGACAAATTGGTGGGAAACTACTATGTGGCCTTCGACAAAGCTTATAAAGAAGAAATTGCCCAATTAATGGCGGCAGGAAAAACCGAGGAAGAAGCAAAAAAACAGGCGCCCATTTTGTTGGAAGCCCAGGAAATGCTCCTTAAATGGGAAGCCGGTGATGAAGCAGTCGTTTCTCTTTGGAAAACCATGAACTCTTGGGTTTATGCCGGATTTGAACAAACTTATCAGGAATTGGGCGTTGATTTTGATAAAAATTATTACGAAAGCAGCACCTATTTGCTGGGAAAAGATGTGGTTGCGATCGGGCTGGAGAAAGGCGTTTTTTATAAAAAGCAAGACGGCTCAGTTTGGATTGACCTGACCGACGACGGCCTGGACGAAAAAATTGTGCTGCGATCGGACGGCACAGCGGTGTATATGACGCAAGATATTGGAACCGCCATTGAGCGGTTTAAGGATTTCGATTTAAGTGAATTGGTATATACCGTTGGAAATGAGCAGGATTACCATTTTAAAGTGCTGTTTCTGATTCTTAAAAAACTGGGCTTTGCATGGGCCGATAACTTGTACCACTTGTCGTACGGCATGGTTGATTTGCCAAGCGGAAAAATGAAATCGCGTGAGGGAACCGTGGTGGATGCCGATGATTTAATGCTGGAAATGGTTGACACCGCAAGAAATATTTCCCAGGAATTGGGAAAACTGGAAGGTTATTCTCAACCGGAAAAAGAGGCTTTGTACAAAATAATTGGGATGGGCGCCCTGAAATACTATATTTTAAAGGTAGATCCGAAAAAACGAATCCTGTTCGACCCTGAAGAATCCGTCGATTTTAACGGCAATACGGGTCCGTTCATCCAATACACTTACGCACGGATTCAATCCATCATCAGAAAAGCCGATTTTGATTTTTCTGAAGCAATAAAAAGCATCGATTTGCATGAAAAGGAACGTGAATTGATCAAACAAATTCAGCAGTTCCCTGAAATCATACAGAATGCCGCCAAAAACCACAGTCCGGCCCTCATCGCAAATTACACCTACGATTTGGTGAAAGAATACAATTCGTTGTATCAGAGTCTGCCTATTTTAGGAAGCGAAAACGAAAACGAAAAAATACTGAGAACGCAACTTTCGGCAAAAGTGGGCGAAATTATTAAAGCCGCTTTTAAATTATTGGGGATTGAGGTTCCTGAGCGGATGTAGCCCCCTAGCCCCGAAGGGGGGAATTGATAATTGATAATTAAGATGTTGAGAAGATAGAAAAGAGAGAAGAGAATAGAGAGAAAAGACTAAAGTGAAGACTGGTGACAGAAGACCGGAGACGGGAGACGGGAGACCGAAGACGGAAGTTAAATATCAAAATTTCAACTAACAGTTAAACGATTAAACAAATAAACGATTAAACAAATAAAACATGAAATACGACATCATTATTTTAGGAAGTGGTCCGGGAGGCTACGTCACTGCCATCAGGGCATCACAACTTGGTTTTAAAGTTGCCATTGTTGAAAAAGAAAATTTAGGCGGCATTTGTTTAAACTGGGGCTGTATTCCAACCAAAGCCTTGTTAAAAAGCGCCCAGGTTTATGATTATTTAAAACATGTGGATGACTACGGATTAAAAGCCGAAGCCATCGACAAAGATTTTGGCGCCGTGATCAAACGCAGCAGAAATGTGGCGGACGGGATGAGCAAAGGCGTTCAGTTTTTGATGAAAAAAAATAAAATTGACGTTGTTGATGGTTTTGGGAAACTGAAAACCGGCAAAAAACTGGACGTGACCGATGCGGAAGGAAAAGTGACCGAATACAGTGCCGAACATATTATTATTGCCACCGGCGCTCGTTCCAGAGAACTGCCAAACTTGCCGCAGGACGGCAAAAAAGTGATTGGTTACCGGGAAGCGATGACTTTGCCTGTGCAACCTAAAAAAATGATTGTGGTGGGCTCAGGCGCTATCGGCGTTGAGTTTGCCCATTTTTATAACGCGATGGGAACGGAAGTGACCATTGTGGAATTTTTGCCAAACCTGGTGCCTCTGGAAGATCTAGACGTTTCCAAACAGTTTGAACGCTCCTTTAAAAAATCGGGCATAAAAGTCATGACCGATTCCTCGGTGGAATCTGTGGATACTTCAGGCGATGGCGTTAAAGCGGTGGTTAAAACCAAAAAAGGCGAAGAAATACTGGAAGCCGACATCCTGCTTTCTGCCGTGGGCATTAAATCGAATATAGAAAATATCGGGCTGGAAGAGGTGGGTATCGTTACCGACCGTGATAAAATTATTGTCAATGATTTTTACCAAACCAATATTCCCGGCTATTATGCCATTGGTGATGTTGTTCCGGGTCCTGCCCTGGCCCACGTGGCTTCTGCAGAAGGCATTACCTGTGTGGAAAAAATTGCAGGTTTGCACACCGAAGCCATCGACTATGGCAACATTCCTGGCTGTACCTATGCAACTCCGGAAATTGCCAGCGTTGGACTGACAGAAGCGCAAGCATTGGAAAAAGGCTACGAACTTAAAATTGGAAAATTCCCGTTTTCCGCTTCCGGAAAGGCGAAAGCTGCCGGAACACCGGACGGATTCGTAAAAGTGATTTTCGATGCGAAATATGGTGAATGGCTGGGTTGCCATATGATTGGCGCCGGCGTTACCGATATGATCGCAGAAGCTGTTTTGGGAAGGAAACTGGAAACCACAGGGCATGAAGTGCTAAAAACCATCCATCCGCACCCAACCATGAGCGAGGCGGTGATGGAAGCTGTTGCCGATGCTTATGGGGAAGTGATTCATTTGTAGCAAGCAGTTTATACGTTAAATGTTAGATGTTAAATGTTATATGTTAAATGTTATATGTTAATTTAAAAATCAAAAGGGCAATTTTTAAACTATAAAAATTGCCCTTTTATTTTTTTCGATTGGCTACAGCCCATTTGCATTTTGTCTTCCTATAATTTTTATTATATTTGTGATGAAGGTTATTTATAAAGAAATATAAAATCCTATGAAAACTATAAAAATTATGCTGTTTTTTGTTTTGGCTCTCTCATTCTCCTGCAAAGAGGAAAAACCAAAACCCTCAATACAGCAAAACACGCTGACCGCCTCCGTAAAGCATTATATTTGCGCGAATAATTGCGAAAACAGCGGCAGCGATGTGCAAGGCGCTTGTCCGGTTTGTAAAAATCCGTATTTGCACAACGACGCTTTTCACGCACAGGATTTATTGAAAAACGGGCCGTTGAATGTCCCTACCAATATTCAGGCACCGGCAGCCAATGCGCCCGCAACCTCCTCTCCTGCCCAAAATGCCAAGGGAATTTATCATTACACTTGTACCAAAGGATGTTATGGCGGTTCGGGCATGGCGGAAAAATGTGCCAATTGCGGAACAGATTTGGCACACAACCAGGCATATCACAACTAAAACATCTAAAAAAATGGCATTTTCCTTCTTAAATCTTTTAAAACCGAAAAGCACGCTGGACATTTCCGAAATTATTTCAGAAATTGATTTTAAGGGCGGGACAAAATACGGTGAAAACGACGGCAATGCCGTGTATCTGGATATAGAAGAACTGGGCGGATTTCCCTTTATCAAAACCATCATTATCGGTGATTTCTCCACCAAAATAAAACGGACAGGCTGCACGCTGACCTTTGTTTTTGATAAGGATTCCTTGGTGTTGGGTTCGGACAATACCGATGTGGAATCCAACCAAATTAAAAACACCATTGCCTATTACACGGAAATAGATTTTGAATTAACGGAAGAAGAAGCCGTAAAAATACAAAACGAACAAGTACGGGAAATTCAATATACTTTTAAGGACAAAATCTTGGCTTTTACGCCAATTTCAGTTAAAAACCAATAACGGTAAACTCAAATTTCAACGGATCGGTATTTTTTAGCAACATTGGAATCAAATCATCACCCATTGTTTCATAAAAAACTGAAAAATTCTGGGTGCGTTCCTGCAGACTTTGGTGGGGAAATAACTCATTTTGCAAATCGACAATGCGTTCGACCACGTCAGAAAGTTTGCGTTTTTGCGCTTTTAACAGGCGTTTCTCCAAATTATCCAATCCGTTCAACTGCTTTTTCTCTTGGGCATTTACCGCGTTCAAAAAAGTAGGGTCGGTTTTCTCCGCAAGCACTTTTAAATCGGCAAATTGCTTTTGCAGGTGTTTCTTTTGTTCGGAAAAATCAATGTTGATTTCAGAAAGTTTCGTCACGACCTTCGCAATTAAAATTTCCTGTTTGCTGAAAATTTCTGGAATATAAATGCCTAATTTATCCAACTTGTGCAACTGTTTTTTGGTGGCCAGCAACAGCGAATTCCGCAGTACCAAGATCGGAAAAGGAACAGCTACGGCATTGAAAAAATCTTTTAGCTGAAACCAATAGGCCAACTCCCCGCCTCCGCCGATATAGGCCAGGTTTGGCAAGATAATTTCCTGGTAAAGCGGACGCAAAATCACATTTGGGCTGAACCTTTCGGGATGAGCTGTAACTTCCTGCAAGATGTCGTTTTCAGAAAAAACAAGGTTGGTGTTATTGACTTTAAAAAGATTGTTCTCAAAAATAATGCGTTCCCGTATTGAATCTTTCAAATAAAACAAGTTAATTTCCCGCGGATTTACCTGAATTTTAGTGAAGGATTCCAACCTTTTATCCGTTTCGGAAACATGTTTAAAAGAAGTGTTTTGAAACAATTCCTCCTTTACAAATGGCGCCAAAGATTTTTTCAGTTTGGCATCATCCCCATCAACAATCACCAATCCGTAAACACCAAAAAGTTCATTTACCAGATTGCGGGTGGCTTCCGCCAGATTTTCGTTATTTAAATAGGCATTTTTGAACAATTCACGCAAATCATCGGCGTTTTGGGAAGTGCCCAAAAGCATTGAAAATTCATTAAAAACGGCCTCAAATCCTTCGGTTTTCAATCGGCCCACTGCCCCGCTGCTTTCCCTGTTCCAGCTAATTTTGGTATTGGTGACGTTAAAATACTGAATTTCCTCAAAATCGTGGTCCTCTGTCGCCATCCAATAGACGGGCACAAAATTTTGCTGCGGAAACTCCTTTTTTAACCTGTCGGCCAAATTGATGGCAGTCACAATTTTATACAAAAAATACAAGGGCCCGGTAAAAATATTCAACTGGTGTCCGGTGGTAACCGTAAACGTATTTTCGTCTGACAATAACGCGATATTCTGATTGGTGACATCCGAAACCGCCGTATTTTCATACTGATTTTTAAGCGCATCTACCAAAAGATTTCGCGAAGCTGCGGAAAATGCCGTTTTTTTTGACCGGATCTGATTTTTAAATCCGGCAACATCTGGAAAATTCCCGTAAAACTGGGATAAATCAGGCTTTTTGTCCAGATAATCGCAAATTAATTTTGAAAAATAACCGGTGGAGGCAAAAGGGATATGGGTTACACTCATGAACCTTTACAATTTTTTTTGAAACAACGTATATACATATTCTCTGGTATTTCCCGAAGGCTGGGTGTAAGTATAATTAAATGATTTCAATAATTCAAAATCGGTTCCCAGGCGTTCTTGCAGCATTTCTTCATTGTAATTAAACACGTCAAGTCCTCTGCATTTTTTGGCGCCTTCTAAATTAAACTCCGCCAAAATTACGAATCCTTTTGGTTTTAAAGCACCTTTCAGCAAATCAAAATATGCCTTTTGCTGATTTTCTTCCGTAAAAAAATGCAACACCGCCCTGTCGTGCCACAAATCGACATTTTTTAATTTCAATAATTCGGAAGGATTCGTTAAATCATCCACTATAAATTGAATCGTTGCATTCATAGGAGCAGGCAAATTGCTTTTCAATTCAGCCAAGGCCACTGATGAAATATCGTTCACCGCCATATTTTCATAGCCTTTCGCCAACAATTCAGAAATTAAAGTGGTGGCACCGGCACCGGCATTAAAAATTAAGGCGTCTTTTGGGAGGTTGCAGGCTTCAATCAATTCTATGGATGGTGCAGGATTTTCTTCATACCAGCCCAAATTGGTGATGGGTGATTTTTGATAGGCATTGTCCCAATGTTTTTCATAATCGTAAGCGGTCGTTTCGTTTTCGTTGGAATTTTCGTTCATTTTAACGCAAATTTAATTTTTTATAAAAGTAAACAATTCAAACCGTTTGTTCGAATACTGCAAGCTATCTAACATTATTTTAACTAAAAAAAAATCTTCGTCCGCAGATTCAGTAATTCAGCTGTGAAGATTATTTAATATAAAGAACATTATTTTTATCAATGAACCCAAATAGCCACACATTTACCAAGCCAATAATTAAGTTTATTTAATTACATTTGGCTTTTAAATTTAACATCAATGAAAAACCTTCTTTTTTTAATTTTTGCTACTTCAGCTATTTCCATTTCATTAGGTGCACAAACCCTCAAATCGCCTGCAGAATTTTTGGGTTATGAATTGGGATCTCAATTTACGAGACATCATAAAGTGGTTGATTATTTCAATTATGTCAGTGAAAATTCAACAAACGCAACACTTCAACAATATGGCGAAACGAATGAAAACAGGCCATTGTACCTGTCTTTTATTTCTTCAGAAGAAAACATAAAGAATCTTGAAACAATACGGGAAGACAACCTTAGAAGAACAGGGATTTTAAAGGGTGATGTCACTTCAGAAGTTGCCACAGTTTGGCTAAGTTACAACGTCCATGGAAACGAAGCATCAAGTACGGAAGCCGCGATGCAAACATTGTATGAGTTGGTTACAAATAAAAAAGACTGGCTTAAAAGCACCCTGGTCATAATTGATCCCTGCATAAATCCCGATGGGCGCGACCGCTATGTAAACTGGTACGACCAAACAAAAAGCACACCATATAATGCAGATCCGAACGCTTTTGAACATAGGGAACCTTGGCCACGAGGAAGGGCAAACCATTATTTATTCGATTTAAACAGAGACTGGGCCTGGGCCACACAAGTTGAAACGCAGCAGCGCATAAAAATATACAATAAATGGCTGCCGCAGGTTCATGTCGATTTTCACGAACAAGGGTACGAAAGTCCGTATTATTTTGCGCCAGGCGCAGAACCTTTTCATGAAATTATTACAGATTGGCAACGTGATTTCCAAACACAAATAGGGAAAAACAATGCCAAATACTTTGATAAAAACGGCTGGCGTTATTTCACAAAAGAAGCTTTTGACTTGCTATATCCAAGCTATGGCGACACCTATCCTACTTATATGGGCGCCATCGGAATGACTTATGAACAAGCAGGAATTGGTGCCGGATTGGGAGTAAAACTCGAAAATAAGTCAGTGCTGACATTAAAAGACAGAATCGCCCATCATTTTACAACAGGAATTTCTACCGTTGAAATGACTTCAAAAAACACTTCAAAATTGCTTTCAGAGTTTAATAATTTCTTCAATAACAATAAACCTGCCTATCAAAATTATGTTTTAAGGGGTGATCCCGAAAAAATTAATCAGGTGGTTGATTTACTGAAAAAACATGAAATCTACAGTTTTAAGCCCGAAGAAAAAACAATAAAAGCCTATGATTATTTTTCAAATTCCGTAAAATCCATCCAAACCACCATACAGGATTTGGTGATTCCAACCAATCAGACCAAAGGAAAAATGGTGAAAGTTTTATTTGAACAGCAAGCAAAGCTCACTGATTCGCTAACTTACGACATCACTGCCTGGAGCATTCCTTACGCCTATGGCTTACAGGGATTTGCTTCAAATACCGCTGTCGGGATTCATAAAAATTCAACTTCTGATAAACCGATATACAACAACAATGTCGCAAATAATAACGCCTATGCGTATATCCATAAATGGAATGAAGTTTCTGACGCTTCTTTTTTGGGTAAATTGCTGGAAAACAAATTTAATGTCAGATTTAATAAAGCCGATTTTTCAATAGAAAATAATTCCTATAAAAAAGGAACTTTGGTGGTTATGCGTGCAGACAATGGACATCTTGAAAATTTTGATGAATTAATCACAAAGTTGGCTAATGATTTTAATACCAAATTAACTTCCGTAACTTCAGGTTTTGTAGATTCGGGAACCGATTTTGGCTCTTCAAATTATGCTCTGATCAAACCTAAAAAAATTGCCGCCATTGCCGGTGAAGGCGTTTCTTCCTTAAGTTTTGGGGAAATTTGGCACTTTTTTGAAACGCAATTAAAATATCCGTTCACCATTATCAATCATTTAAATTTAAACCGCACCGATCTTTCAGCCTACGATGTGTTAATTTTAACCGATGACTACAATGCCGATAATACTGAACTGGAAAAGTTAACTTCATACGTATCAAATGGCGGGACGATTATAGCTATTGGAAGTGCTTTAAATAGTTTTGCCGATAAAGATGGATTCGCCTTACAAATAAAAAAAGATACCTTAAAAGATAAGAACAATCCGAAACCCAATTTAATCCCCTACAACCAACAAGAACGCAATGAGTTGAAAAGGACTATTACGGGCAGTATTTTTAAAAGCACCTTAGACAATACGCATCCGCTGGCTTTTGGTTATCCTAATTATTACCATAGCTTAAAATTAAGCGGCACTTCCTATAAATTATTAAAAGATGGCGCCAACGTTGGTTATTTTCCTGAAAACGCCATAAATATTTCCGGATTCGCGGGGTCGGAAGCTTTAAAAGATGTTCCGAATTCTTTATTGTTCGGGGTTGAGAAAAAAGGAAAAGGACAACTTATTTATATGGTGGACAATCCGTTATTCCGTTCATTTTGGCAAAACGGAAAGCTGTTTTTTACCAATGCCATTTTCTTGAATTAACGAAAAAAAGCGAGCATAAGCTCGCTTTTTTTTAACTTTTAGTAGTGACAGGTCGCGACCTGTCACTACTTTTAAATTTTAACATCTATATTCCCCCTTCTAGGGTTAGGGGGCATTTAACTTTTTTCAGGTTCCCCATACAAATCAAACTCCGTGGCTGAGGTAATTTTTATGTTTGCGAATTTCCCCACCTGGACATAGTTTTCGGTGGCGTCAATCAACACTTCATTGTCCACATCGGGTGAATCAAACTCTGTTCTTCCTATAAAATAATTGCCGTCTTTTCTGTCGATGATGACCTTAAAAAATTTACCCACTTTTTCCTGGTTCAGTTCAAAAGAAATCTGGCTTTGCAGATCCATAATATCGCTCACCCTTTTTTGTTTCACTTTTTCCGGAACATTGTCCTTCAAACTCGCTGCATGGGTATTTTCTTCGTGGGAATAGGCGAATACGCCCAAACGCTCAAAACGCATGGCTGCCACCCATTCTTTTAATTCCTGAAAAATTTCTTCAGTTTCTCCCGGATAACCAACGATTAAAGTGGTCCTGATCGCCATATCCGGAACCGATTTTCTGAATTCCGCAATTAAATTGGTTGTTTTTTCGTGGGAAGTTCCCCTGCGCATCGACTTTAAAATATCGTCGTTGATATGTTGCAGCGGAATGTCCAGATAATTACAGACTTTAGGTTCATTTTTTACGACTTCCAGTACATCCAACGGAAAGCCCGTAGGAAAAGCATAATGCAAACGAATCCATTCTATCCCGTCTATTTTCGCCAATGCGGTCAACAAATCGGCCAAGGCTCTTTTTTTGTAAATATCCAATCCGTAATAGGTCAGGTCCTGCGCAATTAAAATCAGTTCCTTGATTCCTTTTTTGGCCAGCTTGGTGGCTTCAATCACCAAATTTTCAATCGGCGTGGATGCATGTTTTCCGCGCATCAAAGGAATGGCGCAAAATGAGCAAGGCCTGTCACAGCCTTCCGCAATTTTTAAATAGGCATAATGTGTAGGCGTAGTTGTCAAGCGTTCGCCGATCAGTTCATGTTTATAATCGGCCTCCAACACTTTTAACAGGTTTGGCAAATCGTGCGTACCAAAATATTCATCAACATTTGGAATTTCCTTTTGCAAATCGGGCTTGTAACGTTCACTTAAACAGCCGGTCACATAAACCCGGTCAACCTCGCCCAATTCTTTTTTGTTGACATAGTGCAAAATGGTGTTGATTGATTCTTCTTTGGCATCGCCAATAAACCCACAAGTGTTGATTACCACAATGTTTCCGTCATCATTTTCATCTTCGTGAACAACATTTTTATTGTTTGCGACCAATTGCCCCATCAAAACTTCACTGTCGTAAACATTTTTTGAGCAGCCTAAAGTAACCACGTTGATTTTATTTTCTTTCTTCGATTTTGTTCTCATATACCAAATTTAAGGTGTAAAATGCATTATTCATTTTAAATTCCAACTGCTTACACCAGCACAGTTTAATTATAATTTTTGGGAGCAATCCGTTTTTTACTTGCTTTTTCATATTCATGCGCCCATTGCAACAAGGAAATTTCCTGAAATGGTTTTGCAATAAACGTCAGTCCTCTCGGTTTCCCGTCGGTTTGATAGCCCATTGGCACTGTCATTGCCGGATATTTTGCCACGGCCGCATAGCCGGCGTGAAAATTATTGATAGACAAGATGCCGTCCAGATTGTGCTTATTCATCGGTCCCTCAAAAAACAGTTTCCCGTTGGTACTTAAAGTGCCTTTGATGCGTTCCAAATCTTCCGAACTTCCCTTATCCGCCACAATACCTTTAAACAATGCTTGTCCGTAAGGCGCCCTTCTTAAACTATCCAAGCTGTTGAATGCAATCACATCCTCCACCGATTTTAAGGTCACAGCAGCATTGGCATGTTTTTGGAGATATTCCGGCAAATCCTTTTTCATATCCAAATTCAGCAAGCGTATAAATCCGGGCAAATCGATTTCCTGTGGTTCTATTTCGATAATTTCGGCCCCTTCATTTTTAAGTTTTGACAGCGCTTCCACATACAAGGAGTCTTCCATCAACCCTTTAAAAGCGCCGAAGCGTTTTCCTTTTAATGAGGTATTTAAGTTGCTAAACAATTCATGTTCCAATTTAACTGAAGCGCTGTCATCTTTGTCAAACCCTGTCATGGCTTCAAGTATAATGGCATTGTCGATCACGTTTTTGGTCATAGGTCCGGGCGTATCCAAGGTGCTTGAAATAGGAATGATCCCTGTTCTGCTGAGCAAACCAATAGTTGGTTTTAAACCAACCACAGAATTTTGGCTTGAGGGAGACAATATGGAGCCGGAAGTTTCACTTCCCACCGCCGCAACACAAAAATTTGCCGCAACCGCAACCCCGCTTCCCGAACTTGAACCGCCAGTATCGAATATTCTTCTGCCGTACGGATTTAATGTTTGTCCGCCCACCGCGCTATAGCCGCTCGGACAGTCGCCGCAGAAAAAGTAAGCCCATTCGCTTAAATTTGCTTTTCCCAGAATTAAAGCGCCGTTATTTTTTAGTTGCTTCACGATAAAAGCATCCTCTGCGATATTTTCTTGCAATGCTGCAGCACCAGCCGTTGTAGGCATTCCTGCCGCATTGATGTTGTCTTTCAACAAAATTGGCATCCCAAAAACCGAAAATTCAAGCAATGGTTTTGGTTGTTTGTCTTTTTGTCGGGCTTCTGCCACAACGTTTGGATTCAACGCAATTACTGCATTCAGGGAAAGCCAATTTTCCCTGTCAAATTTTCTGATGCGGTACAGGTAAAACAAGACCAGCTTTTCATAGGTCAGTTTGCCTTGCGCTATGTTTTTTTGAAGGGTTGGAATATTTTGTTCTATGATTAAAGGCTTTAAAGAAGTATAGGTTGCTTCAGAAAAACCATTTAAATCAGCATTAAATGGCGCCCACAAAGCGGCATTGTCGATATATTTGGAATCCAACACTTTAAATTCCCTGAAATCTTTGATGGAATCTTTGCTTTGTCTGGTGACATCCTGATTTTGGGCGAATGCATTGCTGATTGTAACTAATAGTAGAAAAGCGATTAAAAGATAATTCTTCATATAAAAATTATTAAAGTTTGCAATTTTTGTCACTTGAAAAAAGAATCCACAAATTCAATTTTATTGAACACCTGTAAATCGTCAATTCCCTCGCCAACGCCAATGTATTTCACCGGAATTTTAAACTGGTCGGAAATCCCGATTACCACACCGCCTTTTGCAGTACCGTCCAGTTTTGTGACGGCCAGAGCAGTAACTTCTGTGGCTTTGGTGAATTGTTTGGCCTGTTCAAAAGCATTTTGGCCGGTGGAGCCATCGAGCACCAACAACACTTCATGGGGTGCATCGGGCACCACTTTTTCCATCACCCGTTTTATTTTGGACAGTTCATTCATCAAATTAATTTTATTGTGCAATCGGCCCGCAGTGTCAATAATCACCACATCGGCATTTTGTGCCACGGCAGATTTCAAAGTGTCAAAAGCCACGGAAGCCGGATCGCTCCCCATTTCCTGTCGGACCATAGCTACGCCAACCCTGTCGGCCCAAACCTGCAACTGGTCAATTGCGGCGGCACGAAAGGTATCCGCAGCGCCAAGCACCACTTTTTTGCCGCTTTTTTTAAATTGTGAAGCCAGTTTGCCAATGGTGGTTGTTTTTCCAACGCCATTTACGCCAACCACCATAATTACATAAGGCTTTTTATTTAAAGGGGTCGTAAAATCAGTTTCATTGCCTGCATTGGTTTCCGACAACAAACCTGCAATTTCCTCCCTAAGAATGGCATTTAATTCTTCTGTTCCTAAATAAGGGTCTTTTAAAACCCTTGCTTCAATGCGATTAATAATTTTAAGTGTTGTTTCAACACCAACATCCGAAGAAATCAGCACTTCTTCCAAATTGTCCAATACCTGATCGTCAACCTTCGATTTTCCGGCAATCGCTTTGGACAGCTTCGAAAAGAAAGTAGTTTTGGTCTTTTCCAGACCTTTGTCTAAGGTTTCTTTCTTTTCCTGGGAAAATAATTTTTTGAATAAACTCATTTTATAAAAATTACTGCTGTAAATATAAAAAAAAACTACTCTCAAAAGATTGAAAGTAGCCTTAGTCGTTAATCTATAAACAAATTGTTATTTTTTGTCCAAGAAGTCTTTTACCATTAAAGGATCCATGATAGCTTCAACAAAAGTGTAAGCTCCGGTTTTAGGAGATTTTACCATTTTAATTGCTTTTGATAATCTTTTTGATCCTGTTTGTAGTGATGCTACTGATTTCTTTGCCATGATCCTATATTATTTAATTTCTTTATGAACGGTCACTTTTTTCAAGATAGGATTGAATTTTTTAATTTCCATCCTGTCTGGCGTATTCTTTTTGTTCTTTGTGGTAATATACCTGGAAGTTCCAGGTAATCCTGTACCTTTATGTTCTGTACACTCTAAAATTACTTGAATTCTATTTCCTTTTGACTTTGCCATTTCCTAATGATTATTTTTTGTAAAAACCTTTTTCTCTTGCCTGTTTTAAAACAGCGGAGATTCCATTTTTATTGATATTCTTTAAAGCTGACGTAGATATTTTTAAAATAATCCATTTATCTTCTTCAGCAATATAAAAACGCTTTTTAATTAAATTAGCGTCAAATTTTCTTTTAGTTCTATTCAATGCATGAGAAACATTGTTTCCAACCATTGCTTTTTTTCCAGTAAGTTCGCAAACTCTTGACATATTTCTGTACCTTTTTAGTGTATTCTCAAAACGAGATGCAAAATTAAATTTTTAAACTCGAATACACAAACTTATTTTACTAGTTTTTCAAAATTTCTTTCCTCAACAATTCCAAAGCTTTATTTGAAGCGCGGGCGATTACTTTTTCCCGGGGTTTCCCAAAGAAAAATTCTTCTGAAAAAACAGTGGTCGGTGTGGCAATGGCGATAAAAACCGTTCCCGCCGTTTTGTTTGTTTCATCGGCAGTTGGCCCGGCGTTTCCGGTGGTTGCTATGGCATAATCGGTTTGGTATTTTTGCTGAATTCCCTTTGCCATCGCCTCGGCAACTTGGGCGCTCACCACCGTGTTTTCAGCAATTATTTTTTCATCAACAAGCAGTTCATTTATCTTAATCTTTTTGTTGTAAGCCACGATTCCGCCCACAAAATAGTTGGATGCGCCGGGAACAGAAGTGATCATTTTGGCGATATTTCCGCCTGTGCAGCTTTCCGCCAATGACAAGGTCTGTTTTTTTTCGGTCAATAATTGTCCGATTACGGCTTCAATCGTTTCATTTTCCCCAAAACCCACGATAATTCCGGGAATTAATTTCACCAGCTTTTCAATTTCCCTGGAAATGGCCTGTTCGAGCATTTCATTCGTGGCCCCTTTTGCGCTTAGACGCAAACGCACCGTTCCGTAGGATGGCAAATAGGCCAACTTGATGAACGCGGGCAAATTGTTTTCCCAATCTTCAATTTTTGCCGCAAGCATGCTCTCCCCCAATCCGTAGGTAATGATTGTTTTATGAAGAATAAAAGGCAATTTGAAGGTCGCCTGCAGTTTGGGCAGCACGCTTTGTGACATCAGTCCTTTCATTTCCACAGGCACCCCGGGCAAGGAAACGACCACCTTATTGTTATGCACAAACCACATTCCCGGCGCGGTGCCAAATTCATTTTTTAAAGGGATACAGGTTGAAGGCACCAAGGCCTGATTTCTGTTTACATCGGTAAATGGATAATTTATCTTCGCAAACATTTGTTTAATATGTTTTACGATGTCTTCATTCAAAACCAGGGTGTCCTTAAAATATTCCGCCAGGGTTAATTTGGTGATGTCGTCTTTTGTAGGGCCCAAGCCACCGGTAATGATCACGATATCGGCATTGGACTGCGCTTCTTCCACCGCTTTTAAAATATGTTGCCTGTCATCTTGAATGGAAGTTATCTGATAAACGGAAACGCCAATTTTGTTCAATTCCTCCGCAATCCATTTTGAATTTGTATCCAAAATTTGGCCTATTAAAATTTCATCCCCAATGGTAATTATTTCTGCAAGCATTATTTCACTATATTTGCGTTAAATATAGTAATTTAGACGCAACCTTTTAAAAAAATAAGCATCTAAAAAATATATACTAAAACTAAAAAAAACCAACTACAGCTATGATTACCCCTGATCAATTAAGCGATAATGAGCTTCTTGAGAAAATAGAAAATTGCTCATTGGAACCGGAGTCATTTACCCACGAAACCATGTTACGGCTTGCATGGATTTTAATCCAAAAGCACGGATTGGATGTCGCCATTGTTAAAAACAATCATATCAAAGAAAAATATTTTAAAACGGCTTTAAAAAGCGATAAGTTCAACAAAACTTTGAGCAGGGCCTATGTCGAAATTCTTTATTATTTTATGAAGAAAACAAACACCAATAATTTTGACAAATTACTGCGTGAGTTTCCGCGGTTACGATTCGACTTTCAAAAATTGGTGAAAACGCATTACGGCTACAATATCTTGAAGGAGCACCGTACTGAGGAACCTAAAGATTTTAAACCTATTATATTTACGTTTTAGGCAATTATTTTATTTCACTTAAACTGCCTGTTTAAGCATTCTGGTTTCCAAAAATACAGGAATGCCACAAAAAAATGCACCCCAAGAAGTGCATTATAGTGAATTGCTGTTTTTAATCCGCAGATTTATTTTACGGTGATGCGAAAGGCTTCAACACCGTTCAGGATTCCAACCAACACATCATTTTCAGAGACTTTGCCCACGCCTTCCGGAGTTCCCGTAAACAGTACGTCCCCTTTTTTTAGCGTGAAAAACTGAGAAACATAAGCAATTAGTTCATCTATTTTCCAAAGCATGGCGTTTGAGTTGCCATCTTGGACTATCTTTTCGTTTAGTTGCAATTTAAAATTTAAATTATTTAAATCCCCTAAATTTTCCTTTGGATAGAACTCCCCTATCACCGCACTGCCGTCGAAAGCTTTTGCTTTTTCCCAAGGCAATCCTTTTGCTTTACAGTCCTCCTGAACATCACGCGCCGTAAAATCGATTCCCAGCCCTATTTCATCATAATAGGTATGGGCAAATTTTTGATCGATGTATTTCCCTACCTTCTTTATTTTTACCAGTATTTCCACTTCATAATGCACTTCCTTAGAGAATGGGGGAATAAAAAAAGGTTGGTTTTTAGTCAGTATGGCAGAATCGGGTTTTAAAAAAATCACCGGATTCAATGGTTTTTCATTTTGTAATTCGGCAATATGCTTTGCGTAATTGCGCCCAATGCAAATTATTTTCATCTGTTTAAATTATATTTTTTAGCTGAACAGCTGCTGTCTGCGGCAGGCAGGTTCACTATTAATCATTCCTTTGTGTATCAAAATTTGTTATGCATGTTTCATTTTAAATCCTATATTTTTTTGAACTTCCGTGATTAGTGTAGACCTGTTTTATTAATTTTTTTCCTTCAACTATTTTTTACACACCCCTAACCCCTCTCAAGAGGGGAGTTAATCGTGGTAAATTTAATAACTTACAACTTTTAACTTAATTACGGTATCCATTTTTTCTCAAAATCGGGTTTTCTTTTTTCCAGAAAAGCATTTCTTCCTTCTGTCGCTTCTTCCGTCATATAGGCCAAACGCGTGGCTTCGCCGGCAAAAACCTGTTGTCCCACCATCCCGTCATCGGTTAAATTCATGGCGAATTTCAACATTCTGATGGAAGTTGGCGATTTCGCCAATATTTCCTGGGCCCATTCATAGGCGGTTGTTTCCAATTTTTCATGGGGAATTACGGCATTCACCATGCCCATATCACAGGCTTCCTGGGCAGAATAACTTCTTCCGAGAAAAAATATTTCACGCGCTTTTTTTTGTCCGACCATCTTGGCCAAATACGCCGATCCATAACCGCCGTCGAAACTGGTGACATCGGCATCGGTTTGTTTAAAAATGGCATGTTCCGCACTCGCCAAAGTCAGGTCGCAAACCACATGCAAACTATGTCCGCCCCCAACAGCCCAGCCCGGAACCACCGCAATAACCACTTTGGGCATAAAACGGATCAACCGTTGCACTTCCAAAATATTTAACCGGTGATACCCATCCTCGCCCACATAACCCTGATGGCCGCGTGCTTTCTGGTCTCCGCCGCTGCAAAATGAATACACGCCGTCTTTGGCGGACGGACCTTCCGCAGAAAGTAACACCACCCCAATTGAAGTATCTTCCTGTGCATCATAAAACGCTTCGTACAATTCTTTTGTGGTTTTGGGCCTGAACGCATTCCGTACATCTGGCCTGTTGAACGCTATACGCGCGACCCCATTGCATTTTTTATAGGTAATGTCTTCAAAATCCCTGACCGTTTTCCAATTAATAGCTTCCATTTTTGTTTCAATTAGAAGGTAAAAATAAATCATTTAAATGATTTAAAAAATTATAAACCCAAAACTTGGGTTCCCTAATTCTCCAGGCAATAAAAATGATTTTAAAAAGAATGTTATTGATTTTATAACTCTTTATGGTTTTGGCATTTAAAAAAATTACATAACTTTAAGGCATGAAAAGTTTACTGATAAAAAAAATAGGTTTCTTGGGGCTTGCCTTGATTATTTCAAGTGCGCTTTTTTCCCAAAACACGCAATTAAAAAAATTCAATTCAAAGGAATTAAATAGCGATCGCTATCTGAAAATTTACATTCCGCCCAGTTATACCTGCGATACCACAAAATTGTATCCGCTCACCATTGTGCTGGATGCCGAATATTTATTTGATGTTTACGTGGGCAATTCCATCCTTTTTTCGACCCAGGAAAAAGCGCCGGAGCAAATCATTGTCGGCATCAATCAAAATCAGTTCAAGGAACGCTTTACCGATTGCGCCTACTCAAAAGAAAACAGTTTGCCAACAGAAGACAGTGAGGCCTTTTACCGGTTTGTAAGAAGTGAACTGTTGGATTATTTTGAAGAAAATTACCGTATTTCGCCTTTTAAAACCATCGTGGGCAACACGCTTACCGCGAATTTTATCAATTATTTTTTTATAGAAACTAACCCGGGTTTTAACGCATTTATAGCCATCAATCCTTATTTTGCGCCTGATATGCCTTCCTTGATGCAACAAAAAATTCCGACCTTAAAAGAGGAAAACAGGTATTATTATTTGTCCAATGGCTCCTACAATGCAGAAAATTGGAAAACCAGCATCATCACCACCAATGCCATGCTGGAAACAACCAACAGCCCAAAATTTAAATACCGCTATGAATTCTTTGATAAAAGCAATGCAGTGGCGTCAATCGGACAAAGCATTCCAAGCGCTTTTGCCTTTATTTTTGATTTGTATTACGCGATTTCAAAGGAAGAGTTTGAAAAAAATATCAAAGATCTGTCGCCTGCGGATGCCATCGCTTATTTGGAAAATAAATATGTTGAAATTGACTATTTGTTCGGAAGCAACCTTAAAATTAGGGAAAGCGATATTTTTGCCATTGAATCCATTATTTTGGACAAAGAAAATGGGGATTATTTGAAGAGTTTTGGCGAAATGATCAACCGACTTTATAAAGAATCTCCGATTGGGGATTATTATATCGGTCGCTATTATGAAATTGGAGGGAAATATAAACAAGCCCTGGATTATTATAAAAGCGGTTATATGAAATTGCCGGAAGGTGACCCAAATGCCGATGGTTATTATGAAAATATTGAAAGGGTGCTTAAAAAGAGGGATGGAACTTATAAAGAATAAAAGCCCCCTTACCCCCGAAGGGGGAATTTAAAAGGATAAAGAGTTAAATATTGAAATGTTAAATGTTAAATGTTTATTGCTGAAAGCCTAAAGTAAAGCTAAAAAATAATGGTTTCTAAACAATTACGTATAAATTATAACATTTAACTATTCCAACAAACTTTCTTTTTGGCCAATTGACCAATCTGCCAATTTGATTCCTTCTTCGGAGATGGTGATCAATTTTTGTCTGAACAATCCGCCAACGGCATTTTTAAAGGCTTTTTTACTCATTCCTAATTGGAATTTTATCTCTTCCGGAGCCGTTTTATCGGTCAAAGGCAAGAAACCTTCGTTTTCTTTAAGTGCTTTCAACAGTTTAATCTCGTAGCTAACAATGGTTTGTTTAAAACCGATGGGCTGCAAACTCACGTCGAGCTTTTCATCTTCCCTAATTTTTTTAATGTAGCCTGTTAATTGCTGGCCTTCATGAATTTTTTGAAAAAGCTCATTTTTATAAAGCAACCCTTCAAATTCATGATTCACCATGACCGTAAAACCCAATGTTGTGGCCTTCACAACCAACAAATCTACCTTATCCCCTATGTTTAATTCTTCCATGATCTATGCTTTTAAATTGTTGAAATATGCTTTTAATATATGGTCGTTTTCCAGCCTTGGCGTGAAGATTTCCAACACTTTCGGTTTGCTGGAAGCTTCATAAAAATCGGCAAGCTGTTTTTGCAATTCCGCTTTGTCATTTGCTGCGCTATATTCAAAATGATACATTTTGCACAAATGTTCCGCAGTTAATTGGTGTGGCGTTTCAAAATAATACAGTGCCTCCGACTCTTTTGGGCCAGGAATGAATCGGAAAATACCGCCGCCGCCGTTGTTGATCACTATAATTCTGAAATTATTTGGTATGTAATTGTTCCACAGCGCATTGCTGTCGTACATAAAACTGATGTCGCCCGAAATGAACAGGGTATTTTCTTTTACCGCATAAGCCGCGCCAATGGCGGTGCTCGTGCATCCGTCAATTCCGCTTGTGCCCCTGTTGCAGAAAATTCGCCAGGTTTTATTGCTGTCGAACAACTGTGCATATCGAATAACGGAACTGTTTCCCAATTGCAGTTGTGTGTGGTCTGGAACGGTGCCCAAAATAGTGTCAAACACTTTCAGATCGGAAAATGGACAGGTTTCCATATATTCCTGATGCTTTTGCAACCGCAATTCTTTTTTATGCAACCAAAAATGTTGGTAATTGCTCTCCCTTGTTTTTGTCAAAAAGAAAAATTGGCTAAAAAACAGTTGTGCTGAAACCTTAAAATGATGTTCCAAACAATGAAAAGTATCATAGGCCCTTAAAGCATCTGCGTGCCAATGGTGTTTAGGTTTGTAGTTTCGAAGCTGTTCCTTTATTTTTTTTGAAACAATCATTCCTCCTAAAGTCAGCAGAATATCTGGTTTAAATTCCTCCAACTCGTCTTCCACAAAAGGAAAAATTAATTTATCGATGCTGTTGATGAATTTCGGATGGGAAACATTGGCCGTATTCTCAATCAGCACCAATACCGACGGATCTTTTGCCAAATGTTCCAATTGGATTTGCAGCAATTCATCGGGAAAATGTTCGCCGACCAACACCATTTTTTTCGTGGAAGCATTCCAGATATCCGCGAATTTCTGAAGTGATTCAACCTCCAGCGGAATTTCCTTCAGCAAAGATTTTTCCGTAATTTTGACGTTTTGCGATTTTAATCTTTCAACTACCTCTTCAATGGCGTCTGCCGTAATTTTTTCATATAAAGGATCCTCGAAAGGCACATTGATGTGTACGGGACCTTTTTTGTTGATTGCTGTCTGAAACGCTTTTTCTATGAGTTCCCTGTCGTTTTCGCCCCCTAAATTTGCGCTGAACAGCATGTGATTTTCAAACACGTTTTCCTGCCGAATCGTTTGTCCGTCCCCAACATCAATAAGGTGTGCAGGCCTGTCGGCAGAAATCACCACCAAAGGAATATTGCTGTAAAAAGCTTCCGCAATGGCTGGATAATAATTTAGCAATGCCGAGCCTGAAGTACAAACCAATGCCACAGGTTTTCTGGTTTGCTGGGCAATTCCCAAAGCAAAAAAAGCAGCACTGCGCTCATCGACCACCGATTCAATTTTGATCTTTCCAGATGCATTAAAACCAATAATCAGCGGGGCATTGCGCGAACCAGGAGAAATCACAATATGTTCAATCTCATTTATAATACAAGAAGCGATGATAAGTTGCGCTAATTCTTTCTTTGGATGTTGTGGCATTCAATTGCTTATTTAAAGATGCAAATTTAAGGAAAGTTATGTCAGTAATTCATGTATTTTTTCATCATTTATCGATGAAATGCGAATTAAATAATTTTGGCAATCACAAAAAAAGGAGGCTATTTCACAACAACACTTTTTTCATGACCTCCGCCTTGGAAACGGTTTCCTCCCACTCATTTTCAGGAATGCTGTCCGCAGTAATTCCCCCGCCCACATAAATGGAAACCAACCTGTTTTCCAATTGCATGCAGCGCAAATTCACAAATAAATTGGTGCGTCCATTGCTGTTTAATTCGCCTAAAAAACCGGAATAATATGCCCGGTCGTAACCTTCATTTTCCAAAATAAAAGCAGCGGCAACGGCTTTTGGCAATCCGCAAACTGCGGGCGTTGGATGCAAGATGTTTATGAGATTTTCGAGGGAATCGGCAGACTTCAATTTACCGGATATGTCGGTTCTTATATGCACCAAATTTCCCGCCTGAACAGTAAATGGCGCGGTAATATCCAACGATTCAACAGATTCTTTTAAGTTTTCCGCCATAAAATCCGTCACATATTGCTGTTCCTGTATTTCTTTATTTTGCCAAACAACATTAACGGTTCCGTTATATTTTTGCGTTCCCGCCAAGGCCATTGTTTTAAAATTGCCCTCAAAACTGGTGAGCAATTTTTCGGGCGTTGCACCCATCCACAAACCAATTTCAGGATGATACCACAAATACACAAAAGCATTTTTGTATTCTTTCAGCATTTTTTTAAAGATATTCACCACATTTAATTGATCAATTTTAAGCGTTTCTTTTCGCGACAAAACGATTTTTTGGGCCTTATTGTTTTTGATAAAATCGATGGCGCTTTGAACCAATGCGATGTGATTTTCTTTTAAAGTATTTGATGCTTCAACAGTCTCAAATTTTGGTTTTTCCGCTTGAATTTCATTGTTTTCGAGCAGATCATTGTCAGTAATTTCTATACTGAAGGAATCACATTCATCAAAAGGAAAAAATATTTTTTTCTCCGACGCACTAAATGGCGCGAATACGAAGCCCGCTTCTTTATAAGATATTAATTCATGCAATGCTTGTGTTCGCTGCACAAAAGCTGTCACCAAATTTTCGTTCGGTTTTCTGTACACCACAAATGGCGATTTTGACTGGTAAACTCGTTCCAATTCAATAAAAAAATTCGCTATTTCTTCAGACAATTGTTCTAAATTAAAAAGTTATAAATGAAGTTATTTCGGCAAAATAATATTGGTGAGCCTGCAGGTTGAAATCAGTTTTCCGAAATCATCTTCTATCCTAATATCGATTAAATGCGTGGTTCGTCCTTTGTGAATAAATGTTGCCGTTGCGATGACATTTCCGCTTTTGGCGCTTCCCAAATGATTGGCTGAAAAAGAAATGCCCCGCACCATAAATTTGTCGTTGTCGATCACCAACATGGATGCCGGACTTCCTACACTTTCCGCCAAAGCCATGGTAGCGCCGCCGTTTAAAATGCCGTCAGGCTGAAAAACGCTTGTGTTTACGGGCATTTTTGCCACCAAATAATCATGGCCAACATCTGTGTAGGTGATGTGCAACGTTTCCATCAAGGTATTCTTGCATAAAGAATTTAATGTCAGCAATGTTTTTTCTTTCTGATTCATTTGTTGGAATTATCTGTTAAAATAAAATGCACTTATCGTTCAAATTTTTATGGTTTAGCGCTGAAAAAAATTTGATTTCGGCTTTTTTATATAAAAAAGTCAGACCGTAAAAATAAGAATTAAAACTTTAAATAGTACATTTGTAATTTAAATCTGTTTATAAAATGGCTTACAAAATTAGGGTAGTTTTAGATGTTGAAAAAGATGTAATTAGAGATATTCTTGTTAATGAAACCATTAATTTAGAAGATTTACATTTTATCATCGCAAAATCATTTGGATTTCAGGGGCTTGAAATGGCTTCTTTCTACAAAACCAATGAAGATTGGGAACAAGGGGAGGAAATTCCGCTTTTTGACATGTCGGAAGATGGCACGGCCTTGTGCATGAGTAATTGTTTGCTGAAAGATGCTTTGATAAAAGAAGGCGATAACCTGATTTATGTGTACGATTTTCTATCCATGTGGACATTTTTTGTTGAATTGTCAAAAAAGATGCCGAGTGATGAAAGTGACCTGCCAAAAGTTATGTTGTCCATAGGAAATAAGCCCGATAAAGCGCCCGAAAAAGAATTTACCGCCGAAGATGAGTTTGATGAATTAAATGAATTTGACGACGAAGCCGATCTTGAAAATTTAGATGAATTTGACTATGATAATTATTAAAAAAAGTACTTAAAGTGCCTTAAGTTTGGAGTACTTAAAGTTAATAAATATTAAAAACAGGAAACCTTGTGTCACATGTAAAGTTGATAATCTTGAACTTTAGGCACTTTAGACACTCCAAACTTTAGGCACTTATTTTATCAACGAATAATATACGTATTCACGTTTTCATAATTTCTGACCACAAAGTCGAAGCCCACTTTTAAAATATCGCCCATCGATTTGCATTTCTTGAAATTTTTATCGTTGGTATATTTCACCAAATCCATTTTTAATTGCTGCACTTTTTCAGGCGTTGAAATGGTATCTTTCGCCATACAGTCCATTAAATTATTTATCCGGTTGTGAGATCCTTTAATTCTTCGGGCAATTGCAGAACGTTCCTCTTTTTTATATTGTTCCACAGATTCTTTCTGAAGATTGTCGGCCACCATTTTAACAAAGGGGTAATTTTCTTTGAAATATTGCGGAAAATAAACCTTTAAATTCCCTTCATAACATTGCTGGTCAAAGTCCATCGCTCGAATTCGGTATTCAACCTGGTCAAAATCGTACGAGGCCACAATCACGTAATTATAGGCACGCATATCGCCCAACAAACGAATTACACAGCGTTCGTTAAATTTCACAAACTCCTTCGACAGTCTTTTTTTACCGCTGGCAGACACATATTTAAGATTTTCCTCGATAAAACTATCGCCCGGAATTCCCAGCACGTGTTCTTCAATTAAGGTATCCTTATAAACCAAAAAGTTAATGTTATTGGGCGAAAGTATGTGCTCTAATTCGAGTCCGTACACCCTTGAGGCATCCGCTTTTTTAATATAAATATAGGTATGGTTGTCGTTTAATATATTCCTGACTTTTACCCTGAAAGGTTTTGAATTTCCGAAAGTGCAATAATCTATGGCATCAACATTCAAAAAAGAGATGGATTCTTCGCTCCCGTCGCCGTGCAAAATAATGTACATGCGTTTCAGGCTTAAATCAATTTCATCGCGCTCGTGATCGGAATAATATACCCTGATCCACAAAGAATCTTCCCCTTTTTTATCATAAACGGCAATGCCGCCCGCAAAGCGAAGCAGGTCATCATAAAAAATCGGAATTTTAATATTCCTGTTGTATTCCGTCAAATAGGCATACAACTGATCGTTAATGGGATAACTCGGTTTTTTTCGCGACATTAATTTTTCTTCCTCCATAAAATAATCTGGTAAAGGCCAAATTTAGTATATTGCCGTAACAAATATTGTTAATAAACGTCTAATTTTCATACTAAACCATAAAAATTTGGAAACGATCCTCTCCTTAAAAAACCTTCATAAAAAATTTGGCGCCATCCACGCTGTCAATGATTTGTCCTTTGATATCAAAAAAGGCAATGTTTACGGCATACTTGGTCCGAACGGCAGCGGGAAATCGACCACGCTGGGCATTATTTTAAATGTCGTGAACAAAACTTCCGGAAGTTTCAGCTGGTACAACGGAAATTTGACAACACACCAGGCATTGAAAAAAGTGGGCGCCATTATTGAACGACCTAATTTTTATCCCTATATGACCGCCATCCAAAATTTGGAATTGGTGTGCAAGATCAAAGAAGTTCCATTCGAAAAAATTGCCGAAAAGCTGAAGATTGTTAATTTATATGAACGCAGAAACAGTAAATTCTCAACTTATTCTTTGGGAATGAAACAAAGGCTGGCGATTGCTTCTGCCTTGTTGAATGACCCGGAAATCTTGATTTTGGATGAACCCACCAACGGTTTGGATCCGCAGGGAATTCACGAAATTAGGGTGCTCATTAAAGAAATTGCGCTAACCGGCACCACTATTTTATTGGCGTCGCATTTGTTGGATGAAGTGGAAAAAGTATGTTCTCACGTGATAGTGATCAGGGAAGGCGTCAAATTATATTCGGGAACGGTGGATGAAATGGTAGCTTCGCACGGACTTTTTGAACTAAAAGTGGATGCTGATGCTGAAAAATTAATGGAATTGCTTACCAAATTTGAAGGAATTTCGGCCATTAAAACAGAAGACGATAAATTCATCGCCACTTTGAACAAACCTGTTTCGGCTTCAGAAATAAACAGTTATTTGTTCCAAAACGGCATTGTATTGTCGCATTTGGTTAAGCGCAAACCAAGTTTAGAACAACAATTTTTAACCTTAACCAACAAAAATTAAGTCATGCTACGATTGTTAAACATAGAAATTCATAAATTAAAATACAGCAGGGCCAGCAGGGTTTTGGTATTCATTTATTTTATTTTACTGACATCCATCGCCTTAATTGCAGCCATAAAATTTGACATCGGTCCGGTTAAATTTCATTTGGCCGATCAAGGGATTTTTAATTTCCCTTATATCTGGCATTTCAACACCTATATCGCGTCTATTTTAAAATTTTTCCTGTTGCTGGTGATCGTTTCCATGATGGCCAATGAATACAGCAACAAAACCCTGAAACAAAATTTGATAGACGGTTTAAGCAAAAAAGAGTTTGTGCTTTCCAAATTTTATACGGTGGTATTGCTGGCTTTAGTATCAACCATATTTGTATTTGTGGTGTCTTTAATTCTCGGTTACAGCTATTCTGATTTTACAGAATTTTCCATCATAACCACAGATCTGGAATATTTAATTGCCTTTTTTGTGAAGCTGGTCGCTTTTTTCTCCTTCGGATTATTTTTGGGAATTTTGGTAAAAAGATCGGCTTTTGCTGTTGGCGCTATGTTGGTCTGGGCCATGATTGAAGGTTTTGCCAAAGGAATGCTTTACTGGAAATTTGACACAATGGTTGCCAAGGTGATGCAATTTTTTCCTTTGGAAGCCATGAGCAACCTGATTAAAGAACCTTTTACCCGTTTGGGCGCCGTTAAAACAGTGGCGAAACAGGTGGGTGAAGATTTATCGAAGGATTTTTCGGTACAGCCAAAAGACATTTTGATTGTGTTGGTTTGGACAGCCATTTTCATATATCTTTCTTATGTATTGCTAAAAAAGAGGGATTTGTAATCGAGGAATTAGGGATGAATTTTAAATTTATTTATAGAAACATCTTCCTTTTACGTTTCTGTAATCGGCTATCCAAAATTCTTTACGCCAAATAACGACGGCCAAAATGATACTTGGAATGTATTAGGTGTCAGTGAAAACTTTTACCAAAGCGCCACCGTTTATATTTTTGACCGGTTTGGTAAACTCCTCACCGAAATTGATTTGTACAGTGACGGCTGGAACGGATTGTTAAACGGCCAGCTATTGCCATCAACCGATTATTGGTTTTCGGTTGAATTGGTTGACCTAAAAGGAAATGTCAGGGTTAAAAAAGGGCATTTTAGTCTGATTAGAAGATAATCAACAGTAATCAAAACTACTATTTTTGATTGGCATTAAAGATTCGTTAAATATATTTCAGCCATTAAAATCTACTCAATTTAGTTTATTTTTGCAAAATGCTATTTAAGTTAGAATCGAATTTTAAACCTACCGGTGACCAGCCCGAAGCCATCAAACAATTGGTTGAAGGATTAAATTCTCATGAAAAATTTCAAACTTTGCTGGGTGTTACGGGTTCAGGGAAAACATTTACCGTGGCCAACGTGATTCAGGAAGTGCAAAAACCTACCTTGGTGTTGGCGCATAACAAAACCTTGGCTGCACAGCTTTATTCGGAATTCAAACAGTTTTTTCCAAATAATTCGGTTGAATATTTTGTTTCCTATTACGATTATTATCAGCCCGAAGCGTATCTTCCAACCACCGGAACTTTTATCGAAAAAGATTTATCCATCAACGAAGATATTGAAAAACTGCGGATCAGCGCTTCTTCAGCTTTGCTTTCGGGAAGAAGGGACGTCATTATTGTGGCTTCAGTTTCCTGCATCTACGGAATCGGGAATCCGGTGGAATTCAAGAAAAATATCATTTATGTTGAAGTTGGCCAGGCCATTTCTCGCACCAAATTTTTACACCAATTGGTGGCGAGTCTGTATTCGAGAACCGAAGCCGAAATCAGCAGCGGCACTTTTAAAGTGAAAGGCGACACCATTACCGTTTATCCTTCTTATGGCGAACACGCCTTCAGAATTCACTTTTTTGGCGATGAAATTGAAGAAATCGAAAGTTTCGACGTGACCAACAATCTGGTGGTAGAAAAATTTGAGCAAATCACCATTTATCCGGCAAATTTATTTGTGACTTCCCCCGATGTATTGCAGAATGCGATTCATAATATTCAGGAGGATTTGATGAAACAATATGAATTTTTTAATGAAGTTGGCAAACATTTGGAAGCAAAACGCCTAAAAGAACGCACGGAATTCGATTTGGAAATGATTCGCGAGTTGGGTTATTGCAGCGGCATCGAAAATTATTCCCGCTATCTCGACGGCAGGGAAGCCGGAACGAGACCTTTCTGTCTGCTGGACTATTTTCCCGAAGATTATTTGATGGTGATTGATGAAAGCCACGTCACCATTCCACAGGTTCACGCCATGTACGGCGGCGACCGCTCGCGCAAGGAAAATTTGGTGGAATACGGATTTAGATTGCCGGCAGCGATGGACAACCGTCCGCTGAAATTCGACGAATTCGAAGAAATCCAGAATCAGGTTATTTTTGTGAGCGCCACGCCGGCAGATTATGAATTGCAAAAAACTGAAGGTGTTTTTGTGGAACAGGTAATCCGTCCTACAGGTTTGTTGGATCCCGAAATTCAGGTGCGTCCGAGCATCAACCAAATAGACGATTTAATTGAAGAAATTCAGTTGCGGGTTGAAAAAGATGAACGCACATTGGTGACCACTTTAACCAAAAGAATGGCTGAAGAGCTGACGAAATATTTAAGCAGAATACAAATTCGCTGCCGTTACATTCACTCTGATGTGGATACTTTGGAGCGGGTTGAAATTATGCGCGATTTGCGTTTGGGCATTTTTGATGTGTTGATTGGCGTGAATCTTTTAAGGGAAGGACTTGATTTACCCGAGGTTTCTTTGGTGGCGATTTTGGATGCCGACAAAGAAGGTTTTTTGCGTTCGCACCGCTCCCTGACCCAAACCATTGGCCGCGCCGCGAGAAATATCAACGGAATTGCCATTATGTACGCCGATAAAATGACCAACAGTATGCAACTGACCATCGACGAGACAAACCGACGCCGCGAAAAACAAATTGCCTACAATACCGAAAATAACATCACCCCTACCCAAATTATTAAGAGCATCGAAAATATCATGGGGCAAAATACGGCTTCAACCTATAATTTTGAAAATTTGGCGAACATTGCCGCCGAAGAAAAAATGGATTATATGACGAAGGCCGAATTGGAAAACAGCATTCGCGAAAAGCGCAAACAAATGGAAGAAGCTGCCAAATCACTCGACTTTATCGCTGCCGCAAAATTGCGTGATACCATTAAGAAATTAAAAGAGCGGGTTTAGTGAGCAGTTTTCAGTTGCAGTTTACGGATGTTTAATTACGTCAACCTGAACTTGTTTCAGGTTCTCACAATGATTGGTAACTCCTATCATGAGATTCTGAAACAAGTTCAGAATGACGATTTTATTTATAAAAAATCGTAAATAAATAAAGAGGCTATCTAAAAAATAATTTTTTCAGATAGCCTCTTTTTAAAAATTCGCAAATCGTAAATCTACAATCGTAAATCCACTAGTTTCCTTTTTTATAATCTGCCAAAAACTGGGCCAAGCCAATATCCGTCAACGGGTGTTTCAGCAATCCCATAATCGCGGATAAAGGTCCGGTCATCACGTCGGCGCCTAATTTTGCGCAATCGATAATATGCATGGTGTGTCGAACCGAAGCAGCCAAAATTTCTGTTTCATAACCATAATTGTCGTAAATAAGCCTTATCTCTTCAATCAAACCCAAACCGTCCGTAGAAATATCATCCAGCCTTCCAATAAAAGGAGACACATAAGTTGCGCCTGCTTTAGCGGCCAACAATGCTTGTCCGGCCGAAAAAACCAAAGTCATATTCACCCTGATTCCTTTATCGGTAAAGTATTTACAGGCTTTAATTCCGTCAGCAATCATCGGCAATTTAACCACAATTTGCGGGTGTAAATCGGCCAATGCTTCCCCTTCTCTCACCATTCCGTCGAAATCAGTTGCAATCACTTCGGCACTTACGTCGCCATCAACAATATTGCAAATTGCCACATAATGTTTTAAAATATTGTCTTTTCCCGTAATGCCTTCTTTGGCCATTAAGGAAGGATTTGTGGTTACGCCATCCAAAACACCCAATGCTTGTGCTTCTTTAATTTGCTCGAGGTTCGCTGTATCAATAAAAAATTTCATAATAATGTCGGTTATATTTTATGGTGCAAAGATATGATTTTAATTATAAAAATGTTGAATCGATTAATTGTTGAATTACACAATTGACATTCATGTAGACAGTTCCCGAACTGTCCCTACTTTATACTTTTCAACTATTTTATTGCCAACGCGCCAGCTGGCACAATCGCTGAAAATGTTCACTGAACATTTTCTTAACTGCCAACTCGCCGGCCGGCCCTATCGCTAAAAACAGCCACTGGCTGTTTTCTTTGCGCTCTGTCCCCCTTCGGGGGTTAGGGGGCTTTACAATTTGAAGTGATTCATGAGCATCTTTTCATAAACTTTATCGGGCAAAATTCTTTTCAATAAAATGGAGAATTTTTGCATAAAACTGCCCACTTTGTAATGAATTTCAGGCTTTGGCGTGTTTATGATCTTAAAAATGGCTTCCGCCATTTGGATCGGATTGCTTCCGCTGTCCACGTGCGCATCCATTAAATCCAGGTTTTTTTGATAGTTTTTTTTGTAGGGAGATTCGTGAAAAACTGGCGTGTGGTAACGGCCGGAAGCAATATTTGTGGCAAAATCGCCCGGCGCCACGTTGGTCACTTCAATGCCAAAACCCTTAACTTCCATCCTGATGGCTTCCGTCACAATTTCCAAAGCGCCTTTTGTAGCCGAATAAATGCCCCTGAACGGCAAGCCCATATAACCGGCAATGGAAGTCACGTTAATGATCAGTCCGCTGTTTTGTTTGCGCATTTGCGGCAAAACGGCTTTCATCATTTCAATCGCCCCAAAAAAATTGGTTTCAAAAACCTTGCGCATTTCATCGGTCGGCGTTTCTTCAATGGCTCCGGTAATCCCCATTCCTGCGTTGTTGATCAAAATATCGATACGGCCTTCCGCAGCAATGATGTCATCAACAGCTTTTAGAATCGTTTCCTTATCATTTACATCCAAAGCAATTAAACGAAAAGGATGATTTGCGATGTTGGCCGGATTTCTGCTGGTTCCGTAAACGATGAATCCTTTTTGAGTTAAAAATTCACCGACAGATTTTCCGATTCCCGAAGAACCTCCCGTAATTAAAACGACTTTATTTCTCATTAAAAACTTAAAATATTAAATATTTAAAATTGAGCCTGCCCGCCTTTTTGGTGGGCGTTACCACAAGGGTCGGGCTATGCGCTTCAATCTTTTTTATCGGCAAAAAGCCTCAAAAAAAAATTTTCGCTGCTATCCCTAACGCAAAATACAGTGGCAATAAGCATTCAGCCAAAAATTGCAATCTATAATTTGAAATCAAAAGTAAGTTATTTATGGAGATTTAAAAAGTCCTTTCCTTTGGAAAGGATTTAGGATAGGAAAGAAAAAGGGCAAGCGACCTGCATCACACCGCTACAACCTAATACCTTTGCTGCGTTCCCGCCCTGGAGGGTTCAAAGGGAGCTGGTTGTGCAGGACTTGCCCGGCTGCAAATTTACAATCATTTTTTAATTTTAGCACTATTTTTTTTCTAATTTTAGTGTAACAAATCTAAATTAGTGTTTACTAATTACTTAATGAAAAATAACCATTATTGTTGGCATTTAACCGCCAATGGTAATAAGGTATTTAGTATATTTGTTCAACCAAAAATCAATCAATTATTATGGAAAATCAAGAAATCACACCAAAGCAAATTATGTTAAACTACGGTTTAATATTGGGTTTTGCGTCAATTTTAATCAATGTAGTTCTGTATGCTGCAGGCAAAACTTATGATCAACATTGGTCAGTAGGTGTTGTCAGCACGCTGATAACCGTTGCTGTCATCATAATGGGGATCAAGAAAATTAAGGATTTAAACGGAGGATTTTTATCCTTGTCAGAAGCCTTAAAAACCGGGTTGGGCATTTCCTTAATCTCAGGAATTATTGCGGTAGTTTATATGTTAATCTTCAGTAACTTCATTGAACCGGAATATTTTGCCAGAATGATGGAAGTACAGCAACAAAAAATGCTGGAAACCTATCCTAATTTTACTGATGAGCAATTGGAAGCATCGATGCAAATGGCTAAAAAAATGTCCGGACCTATGATTACTTCCGCAATTGTTATTATAGGAAGTTTGTTTTTAGGTTTTATAATTTCCCTTATTGGCGGATTGATCATGAAAAAATCCGACGAAGAAATCACCAGTATTTAAAACAAAATTTTACATGGATATATCCATCGTCATTCCACTGCTTAACGAAGATGAATCTTTAAATGAATTACACGATTGGATTGTAAAAGTAATGCAATCCAATCGTTATTCTTATGAATTGCTTTTTATTGATGACGGCAGCACCGACGATTCCTGGAGGGTTATTTCATCGTTATCGGAGAAAAACCCAAACGTAAAAGGCATTCGGTTTCAAAAAAATTACGGAAAATCCCAGGCCTTAAATGCCGGATTTAAAGTTGTGACCGGTGATGTTGTAATCACTATGGACGCCGATTTGCAGGACAGTCCGGACGAAATTCCCGAATTGTACGAATTAATCAAAAACGGCGATTTCGATCTGGTTTCCGGCTGGAAAAAAAAGCGCTTCGATTCAAAAATCAGAAAAAACATTCCCTCAAAATTATTCAATGCCGCTGCCAGAAAAACTTCCGGCTTAAAATTGCACGATTTTAATTGCGGATTGAAAGCCTACAAAAATGAAGTGGTAAAAAATGTTGACGTGAACGGCGAAATGCATCGTTACATTCCGGTGCTCGCCAAAAATGCGGGATTCATTAAGATCACAGAGAAAGTGGTGGCGCACCAGGCCAGAAAATACGGCGTGACCAAATTTGGCATGGAACGTTTTATCAACGGGTTTTTAGATTTGCTCACCATTTGGTTTTTGTCGAAATTCGGCAAAAGACCCATGCATTTGTTCGGATTGTTGGGAACACTCACCTTTTTTATTGGATTTTGTTTTGCCTTGTATTTGGGGATTGACAAACTGTTTTTCAATCCGACAGGTAGGTTAATTACTGCCAGACCACAATTTTATTTGGCGATTGCCGCGATGATTATTGGTACGCAACTTTTTTTGGCCGGGTTTTTAGGGGAACTCATTTTACGCACAAAATCGGATACCAAACGTTACACCATTTCAGATAAAATCAACAATTGATTTTTTTAACATAATTACACTATTTTTGCATTATTAAATTCTTACGATATGACTGAAATCTTAGATAAAGCAAAACTTTGGCTGACTGATACCTTTGACAAAAAAACACAAAAGGAAGTTCAACAGTTGATTGCCGGTGATCCGACGCAACTGACCGAACATTTTTATCAGGACTTGGAATTTGGCACCGGCGGAATGCGTGGCATTATGGGCGCCGGAACCAACAGAATCAATAAATATACCTTGGGCCGGGCAACGCAAGGGTTGTGCAATTACTTAATACAAACTTTTCCGAATAAACCTTTGAAAACCGCCATTGCTTTTGATTGCCGACATAACAGCAAAGAATTTGCAAAAATAGTGGCCGATGTATTTTCCGCGAACAACATTAAAGTTTTCTTATTTGAAGATTTACGTCCAACCCCAGAACTTTCCTTTGCGGTAAGACATTTAGGATGCAATGCGGGCATTGTATTGACCGCTTCCCACAATCCGCCGGAATACAACGGTTATAAAGTATATTGGAATGATGGCGGACAAATTGTGCCGCCGCAGGACAATGAAATCATTGCTGAGGTAAATAAATTGGATTTTTCCCAAATCAACTTCAAAGCCAACGAAAACCTAATTGAAATTGTCGGCAAGGAAGTCGATGAAGCTTTTATAAATGCCAGCGTAAAAAATGGCACCTTCAACACAAAAGGCAAGGAAAACCTGAAGATTGTTTTCACTTCATTGCATGGAACGTCCATTACCCTGATACCGGAAGCTTTTGAGAAGGCCGGCTATACAAATGTGCATTTTGTTGAAGAACAACGCGTGCCAAACGGCGATTTTCCTACCGTTAAATCTCCCAATCCCGAAGAACCGGATGCCTTAAAAATGGCCACTGATCTGGCTGAAAAAATTAATGCAGATATCGTTATTGGAACAGATCCTGATGGCGATCGTTTGGGAATAGCCGTAAGAAATTTGGAAGGAAAAATGACCTTGCTGAACGGAAACCAAACCATGTGTTTGATGACCGATTTCTTAATCAGAAAATGGAAAGAAGCAGGCAAATTAAACGGAAACCAATTTGTGGGTTCCACCATTGTTTCCACCAATTTGGTCAACGAAATTGCCGCCAGTTATGGCGTAGAAACCAAAGTTGGCCTGACCGGATTTAAATGGATAGCCAAAATGGTTCGCGAAGCCGAAGGAAAACAGGAATTTATTGGCGGCGGCGAAGAAAGTTTTGGTTATATGATTGGCGATTTTGTGCGCGATAAAGATGCGGTAACCGCTACCCTTTTGGCCTGTGAAATTGCTGCAAACGCAAAAGCAAACGGAAGTTCCATGTACCGGGAACTGCTCCAAATTTATGCCGACAATCATTTTTACAAAGAACATTTAATTTCCATTGTAAAAAAAGGAATGGACGGCGCCGACCAGATTAAACAAATGATGGTTGAATTACGTGAAAACCCGGTAACGGAAATTGACGGCTCAAAAGTTAAGTATATATTTGATTACAAAGCTTCCACAAGAAAAAATTTGTTGACCGGTAAAGTTGAAAATATAGACATTCCAAAATCAAATGTGTTGATTTATCAAACGGAAGACGATACAAGAGTAGCGGCAAGACCAAGCGGAACCGAGCCTAAAATAAAATTCTATTTTAGCGTGAAAGCAAAATTGGATGCCATTGAAAATGCAAAAAACGTTGAGGCAGCGCTGGATGCCAAAATTCAACGCATTATTTCGGAGCTGAAATTAGTTTAATATAGTCCGAAGACGGAAGACGGAAGACGGAAGTCAGAAGTTTAAGTTTAAGTTTAAGTTTAAGTTTAAGTTTAAGTTTAAGTTTAAGTTTCAATTTCATTTCAAGCAACAAATCAAACTCCCTTTCCTTAGGAAAAGCCTGTCCCGTTTTAGTACGGGAGGTTGGGGATAGGATAAAAATAAAAATATATTAATGAAGTACTTCAGACAAATATTGGTTTATGCCAAACCTTATAAAATATATGGCGTTTTAAACATTGTCAGCAATATTTTTTACGCTTTATTTGGTACCTTGGCCTTTGTGTCGCTGATGCCCATGTTAAAAGTGCTTTTTAAAACTGCCCAACCCATCACCACAAAACCTGCTTATGAAGGCATCTCAAAACTGGGTGACTACATTGAAAATTCCATCAATTATTTCATTACGATAAAAGTGAATACAGAAGGCGAAATGAAGGCCTTGCTGTTTATGATTGTGATTGTCATCAGCACTTTTTTGCTCAAAAACATTTTTGGTTATTTGGCCATGTACTTTATTACTTTTTTAAGGAATGGCGTTTTAAAGGATGTCAGAAACGACTTATATGAAAAAACGGTTGATTTGCCGCTGGCCTATTTTTCTGAAAAAAGAAAAGGCGATATTATTGCAAGAATTTCTACCGATGTGTTGGAAATACAACATTCATTTTTGTCGATTTTAGAATTGATTGTCAGAGAACCTTTAATGATTTTGTTTACCATTTTCGCGATGTTGGCCTTAAGTCCGCAACTGACCTTATTTGTATTTATCTTCATTCCTATTGCCGGATTCGTGATTTCTATGGTCGGAAAAAAATTAAAGAAACAATCGGATAAAGTGCAAAAAGAGCAGGGATTGTTTTTATCCATTTTGGAAGAGACTTTGGGCGGATTAAGGGTAATCAAAGGATTTAATGCAGAAGGCTATTTCAACTCTAAATTCCGGGAATCAACCTCGCGGTTTTACAAATTCTCCAATTCTTTGCTGAACAGACAAAATTTGGCTTCGCCATTGAGCGAGTTTTTGGGAATAAGCGTCATTGCCGTTTTGCTTTGGTATGGCGGCTCGTTGGTTTTGGTATCAAAAACATTGAAACCAGATGCTTTTATTGTCTTTATGGGATTGGCCTACAATATTTTAACGCCGGCAAAAGCCATTTCAAAAGCGGCTTATGGCATTAAAAAAGGAGATGCTGCTGCAGAACGGGTTTTGGAAATTTTACACACAACTTCTCCATTGGCCGACAAACCAAATGCCCTGGTGAAAGATGGATTTAATTCGGCCATCAGCATTGAAAATATTTCATTTAAATATGAAAATGAATACGTGCTTAAAAATTTCTCCCTGGAAATTCCCAAAGGAAAAACTGTGGCTTTCGTTGGACAATCGGGCAGCGGAAAATCGACCATCGCCAATTTGCTGACGCGTTTTTATGACGTAAATGAAGGCAGCATTAAAATTGACGGTATCGACATTCGCGACATCACAAAAAAATCATTACGCAGTTTGCAAGGGCTTGTTTCACAAGATTCCATTTTATTTAACGACAGCATCAAAAATAATATTTTACTGGGCATTGAAAATAAAACCGATGAAGAAATTATGGACGCCGCCAAAATTGCCAATGCACACGAATTTATCAAAGAAATGCCAAATGGTTACGATTCCAATATAGGCGACAGCGGGAATAAATTGTCGGGCGGACAAAAACAGCGGTTAAGCATTGCGCGTGCCGTACTTAAAAATCCGCCAATTATGATTTTGGATGAAGCCACTTCTGCGTTGGACACTGAATCTGAACGTCTGGTGCAGGATGCATTGGAAAAAATGATGGAAAACAGAACTTCAGTGGTCATTGCGCACCGACTTTCTACCGTTCAAAAAGCAGATTTGATTGTGGTATTGCTAAAAGGAAAAATCATTGAAAAGGGCAACCACGAAGAATTGATCGCCAAAAATGGCGTTTACACTAAGTTGGTTGAGATGCAGACGCTTTGATAATTGTTGAGTTGTTGAGTTGTTTAAGCGTTGAATTGTGTAATTGTTTATTTGTGTATTTATTTAGTTTAAACTTTTAAAACTGCCAACTGAAACTGAATACTGCTAACTTCTCAAAAGCCCCATCTTCCCTCCTTTTTTCAGCATAAAATCGTAAGCTTCCTGATAATCATTGGCGATTTCGCCCTCTAAAATGGCTTCTTTGATGGCTTCTTTTAAAACGCCGATTTCACGGCAGGGTTTTAAATTAAAGGTTTCCATAATGAGTTCGCCTGAGATCGGCGGCTGAAAATTGCGCACATGGTCGCGTTCTTCCACTTCCTTTATTTTTTGGCGCACCAATTCAAAATTTTGGTGGTATTTTTTAAATTTCGACGGATTTTTAGTCGTGATATCCGCCTCGCACAAAGTCATCAGGCTTTCAATGTCATCGCCGGCATCAAAAACCAAACGTCGCACTGCAGAATCCGTCACTTCGGTTGCAAGCACGATCGGGCGGGAACTTAACAGCACCATTTTTTGAACGAATTTCATTTTTTCATTCATGGGCATTTTCAATCGCTTAAACAGTTTGTACACCATTTTTGAACCAACATATTCATGGCCATGAAAGGTCCACCCCAAAGTTGGATGGAATTTTTTGGTGGGCGCTTTTCCAATATCATGCAGCAGTGCAGCCCATCGCAACCATAAATCTTCCGTATTTCTGGAGATATTGTCCACCACTTCCAAGGTATGGTAAAAATTATCTTTGTGTTTTTGTCCCTCCACGTCCTCCACACCTTCCAAATTGGTCAACTCGGGCAAAAAACGTTTCAGCAACTGCGCTTTGTGCAATAAAATAAATCCGACCGAAGGCACCGGAGCACTCATTATTTTGTTGAGTTCTTCCACAATTCTTTCACGCGTAATAATATCCAGCCGCTCGGCATTTCCTGCAATGGCTTCAAAAGATTTTTTTTCGATGAGAAAATTCAACTGGGTGGCAAAACGAATGGCGCGCATCATACGCAAAGGATCATCAGAATAGGTAATATCCGGACTTAAAGGCGTTCTGATTATCTTGTCTTTTAAATCTTTCAATCCGTCAAAAGGATCCAATAAATTGCCAAAATCAGCTTTATTTAAACTCAGGGCCAAGGCATTTATGGTGAAATCCCTCCGGTTTTGGTCGTCTTCCAACGTTCCGTCTTCCACCACGGGATTTCGGCTGTTTTCATTGTAGGATTCCTTTCGCGCACCCACAAATTCAACTTCCACCTCTTTATACCTTAACATGGCTGTGCCATAGGTTTTAAAAACTTGCACTTTGGGTTTGTTGGGCAATAATTGAGCAACAGTTTGCGCCAGTTCAATGCCGCTGCCAACGGCAACTATGTCAATGTCCTGCTTATTGTTTCGTTTTAAAAAGTAATCGCGCACAAAACCGCCGATGACGTAGGTTTCCAATTGCAAATCGGCAGCCGCTTGTGAGATATATTCAAAAATCGGATGGCTTATCGCCTCCGTGTGAAGATTTTTTTTAGTCATTTTTTAGTTGCGTAGCACGGTTATATCCCCTTTTTCATTGACCTTCAAAATGGTTGATGATTTTTCGTTCACTTCATCGCGCTGCAAATTTACAACATAATCAACGCTATCCAAAATGGACTTTTCAATTTCATCAAAACTTTTAGGGGTAGGATTTCCGCTGATATTGGCCGAAGTGGAAACTATTGGTTTGCCAAACAAATGAATCAATTCCCTGCAAAACTCATGTTGCACCATGCGAATGGCCACAGTATTGTCCGCCGCCGCCACGTTTTTTGCCAAGCCAACCGGATTGTCGTAAATAATGGTGGTAGGGTTTGTTGCTTTCGACAGCAATTCTATGACTGCTTTAGGAACTTTGGGAATGTATTTTTGAAGCATGTCGAAACTATCAACCAAAATAACCAAACTTTTGCTCTCTGAACGCTGTTTGATCTCAAAAACCTTGGCAACGGCTTCTTCGGAAGTGGCATCACAGCCAATGCCCCAAACCGTATCGGTTGGGTAAAGCAACAGCTTCTTTTGGTTCAACACTTTAAGGCTGTTTTTTAATTCTTGTTGCATTGCTGTTTCATGAATTTACAAATAATTAATATTCATATCACTAATTATAGTTCTAATTTAATGGTATCATAAAAATTTCTTTAACATCCGTTAATATAAATCCTCGCAAATATATCTAATTTTAACTGTCGCTTAATATATATTTTTATGGAAGTTTCAGTGATTATTAGTACTTATAATTCTACAGACTTATTGCAAAAAGTTCTTTGGGGATATAACAACCAAACTTATACAAATTTTGAATTGGTTATTGCTGATGATGGTTCAAAAGAAAATACAAAATATTTAATAGATTCTTTCAGAAATATTGCAAACTTCCCCATTACTCACGTTTGGCAGGAAGATAATGGTTTTCAAAAATCACGGATATTAAATAAATCAATTTTAGAATGTAAAGCACCTTACATAATTATGTCAGATGGAGATTGTATTCCAAAAAATAATTTTGTGGAAGTACACAATTCAAAAAAGAAAGAGGGGTATTTTATTTCCGGTGGGTATTTTAAATTATCAAAAGAATTGTCAGAATTAATTGACAAAGAAGTTATCTTATCTGAAAATTGCTTTACTCTTAAATGGCTAAAAAAGAATGGATTAAAAAAATCCTTTAAAAACAGCAAATTAAGTTCTAAAAAAATAAAATCAGAAATATTGAATAATATTACTCCTACAAAAGCTACCTGGAATGGGCATAATGCCTCTGGATGGAGAAAAGATATTATTGCTGTAAATGGATTTGACGAACGAATGCAATATGGTGGGCAAGATAGAGAATTGGGTGAACGTTTATTAAATTTTGGCATAAAATCAAAACAACTTCGGTATAGCGCTATTGTTATACATTTAGACCACCCAAGAAGTTATGCGAATGAAAAAAGTTGGAAAATAAATAATGAAATAAGAAAATATACTCGAAAAAATAAAATTGTAAATTCCCCTTTTGGCCTAATTAAACATGGTATTTATTGTTAGAACTTAAAAAGTTATAACATTTATTGAAATTATTCAGCTTCTATTACTCCAAATAACATCAATTAGGCTTAATAAAACTTCTTTTGGTTAAAGAATTTTAAGCGTATTTTATAATTCAAAATAATTACTTAATCCTTAGTGTCATTTTTATATAAACCAATCGCCTTTTTTATATCCTTAAAATAGACCTTGAATAATGAATTAGCTTTATTAAAATAACTTAACACGAGCCAAGAATTATACTTTGAAATCCCATTTAATATTTCATCTGCTTTCATTTTGGAAATATGAAATTTATTGATTATTTCAGCATCCACCCTGCCATAACCTTCAAACTTATTTACCTTGTTTTTTGAGTGGATGATGCCCATCCACAATCTTTTATCTTTTACCCGAATGATATTTTTTTCATATTTCCAGGATCCATGGCGGCTTCTGAACCAAACGGTTTTAAAATCATCCTCTTTCTTTTCTATCAGGCTTATAAACGGATTGTACAAATGCTTTTGAAAACCCAACCGTATTTTATCTCCAATTTGAAGCGTATAGCCATCAATTAAATCAATGGCGAGGTGATTTTGTTTGTCGAAATAACTTTGGATAACCTTCACATAATCTTCATGAAGGCTGTCGTCATTGTCCAACCGCGATGTAATGATATATTTTTCATTGTCCATCTGTTTGATGTTTTTAATGATTTCCGGCAAAAAATTAGGCATTCCGTCTATAAAAACCGGATAGAAATTTTCATAGGATTTTCGAAATTCTTCCACTTTAATTTTATAGAATTCCGGTGTATTCACATCAAAAAACACCAGCCATTTAAAATTTTGGTTGGACTGATTTTTTACCGAACTGAAGCAAAAATTTTCAAACAAATCAAATCGTTCTTTCAGCCATTCATCAGTCAAAACTTTTTCCTTGTTTTTTGTTGTTGTCCAATCGGTGGCCCTCAAATTGAATCTTGTAAGAATATAATGCTGAAACATGCGTTAATTTTGTTATATTTTATTGAAATGTATGTAATAAAAACAAGCCAAATTTAAAACTTAAAGTAATTCAGCTTCTTTCTCATTTGAAATTTTCTGAGCAGATTAAGCGGTTTTTTCTTTAAGTAAGACCTGTCTTTCTCCAAAAAGGCCAAAGTCGCATCCACAATTCTTTTGCTTGATTTTCCGTCGCTGTATGGATGCGTAAATTCAATGTACGCATCAATCTCCTTCATCACTTCTTTTGGGTAAGAAAATGCTTTTTCTATGGTCTTTTCAATATCCTCCACTTTTTCAATGTTCATTAAATGCGGCATCGGTTTGTTGTTTCTGAAGGTTACCACAGGCTTGCGCTGCAATATAAATTCAGGAATGGCCGAAGTGGTGTCTGAAAACATCACATCCGCTATTTTTAAAATCGGAATGATATCGGTGGTGTCGAAATACTTCAGATTTTCATTTTCCAGATTTTTGAATTTTTCAACAATGGCAGCGTCCATCATCGGGTGAAGAATCACCAAAAATTGCCATTTTCCCAGTAAGGACAATCTTTTTATTTCTTGATAAACTTCAGGGATTTTGGCCAAACTGTATCGCGTTGTAAAGGTCGAAGAAACGAGCACCGTGGGCTTGTCGTTAATTCTTTGCAGCGTATTGGTTTCTTCAAACAAAGGATCCACTTTTGGCCAGCCGGTTTCCACCACTTCAAAATAGCCGTATTTCTTTTTTAGCTCAATAAAAGGAACTGTCGTTGATGGACCCTGCGTGCAATACAAATCGAAAAATCCCCTGATGCTAAAATGTCCTTTTTCATCGCTCCTTTTATTTACGGAAAATCCATGAAATATTTGAACTTTGATTCCCGGAAAAAAATGAGGAACCTCATTTGTGGCCGCCAAAACAATGTGCGGATTGTAATCCATAACCTCCTTCACTGTTTCCAACAATTCTTCCTCTTCTGTCAGATACTTTTTTGCGTTTTCCGATTCAGAAAACCATTTTACTCCATAACCCCGTTCCCTTATTTCTTTTTGAAGCGGTTTGCCAATAGGAATGCTGTATCCTTGAGAAATATGAATTAAAAATCGTTTCATTTATGTGGAAGAAAATTTTTGTCAAAGATATAAAAATTATACCGCTACATCATTTTCTCGCAGCGCATCATTCAAGGATGTTTTTTTGTCGGTGCTTTCCTTGCGTTGCCCAATAATTAAGGCACAAGGAACCTGATAGTCGCCCGCAGGAAATTTTTTGGTGTAACTTCCCGGAATGACCACAGAACGCGCCGGAACATATCCTTTAATAATTTTAGTTTCGCTGCCCGTTACGTCAATGATTTTGGTGGAACCCGTAAGCACCACATTGGCGCCTAAAACAGCTTCTTTTTCCACACGAATTCCTTCCACCACAATACAGCGCGATCCCACAAAAACATTGTCCTCAATAATAACAGGCGCGGCCTGTAAAGGTTCCAGCACGCCGCCAATGCCAACACCGCCGCTCAAATGCACATTTTTGCCAATTTGGGCGCAGCTTCCAACGGTTGCCCAGGTATCGACCATCGTGCCTTCATCAATATAAGCGCCAATATTTACATAGCTTGGCATTAAAATGGTTCCGGCCGAAATGTAGGAGCCATAACGCGCCACTGCATGCGGCACCACGCGAATTCCTTTTTCTTTATAGCCTCTTTTTAAAGGTATTTTATCATGATACTCAAAAATTCCCACTTCAAAAGTTTCCATTTTTTGAATAGGAAAATACAGCACCACCGCTTTTTTTATCCATTCATTTACCTGCCATCCATTTTCTGAAGGTTCCGCAACCCTTAAAACTCCTTTGTCCAACAAATCAACAACTTCGCGAATGGCGTTTTGGGTAATTTCTTCTTTTAATAACTCCCTGTTTTCCCAAGCTCGCGCTATGAGTTCTTTAAGTGCATTCATCTCTTTATATTTCTGTTTGGCACAAATATATTGCTTTAAAAAAAAATTACCGATCAAAATACCTAAATTTGCACAACTTTATAAATTATGTTAACATTTTGGCGCGAATTTTAGCTTTGGATTACGGTGAAAAAAGGACAGGAATTGCCATCACGGACGAATTGCAAATGATTGCTTCCGGGTTGACCACCGTTGAAACCAAAAATATTTTTTCATTTTTAACAGATTATTTAAAAAAGGAAAAAGTAGAGTTGTTTTTGGTTGGCGAGCCCAAACAAATGAACAATACCGAAAGTGAAAGTGAGCAATTTATCAAACCATTTGTTGAAAAATTAATTAAAACGTTCCCTAAAATCCCAATAAAACGCGTGGATGAACGTTTTACTTCAAAAATGGCCTTCCAATCTATGATTGACAGTGGCTTGAAGAAAAAACAACGGCAAAATAAAGCTTTGGTTGATGAAATCAGCGCAACCATTATATTACAGACTTATTTATATTCAGAAAAAAAATGATTCGGAAAATCAACGTATTTATCAGAAGAAAATTTAGAAGAATTTTCCGGGACCAACTCTGCAAAAAAGATATCTTATTGCTAAAGAATAAAAAATTCGTCATAATTGCAAACAATTGTTGGGGAGGTGAAGTTTATTCTTGGTTTAAAAGGCCTTATAACTCGCCTTTTGTCGGACTTTATCTGCACGGACCTTGCTTCGTGAAATTGCTTTCAAATTTCAGCCATTATATGTCCCAGGAATTAAAATTTGTCAATTCCACCGAATATTCGGCCATTGTGCCAAATTACCCGGTAGCGTTATTAGACGATGTGGAAATCCACTTTTTGCATTATAAATCGGAAAATGAAGCCCGTGAAAAATGGACCCGCAGAACTTCCAGAATGTTGGAGGAATCCAATTTGGACAACTATTTTTTTAAAATTTGTGATTTAAATGGCGGATGTGAAAACGTTTTGAAAAAATTCCACAACCTTCCCTTCAGAAATAAAGTCTCCTTTGGCGTAAAAAATTATGCCTCGCTAATAAATAAAAATCACATCAAGATTAAGGAATCGGGCAAAAATAAAGGGCTGCATGTGCCGAACGGCGTAAAACTGTTTAAACTCACCTTTTTATATTTTTATATTTTGACATTCCAAAATGGTTAACTAGTTAATTTTTCTTTGTTTTAGAAAATCTTTTGTAATTTTGCAAACCAAAAAAAAGAGTATGATATTACCGATTATAGCTTATGGCGATCCTGTTTTGAGAAAAATGTGCGTTGATATTGACAAAGAGTATCCAAATTTAAATGAACTCATTGAAAATATGAAAGAAACCATGATAAATGCCCACGGCGTCGGGTTGGCAGCGCCACAAATTGGCAAAGCAATCAGGCTATTTGTTGTGGACACTTCCCCTTTTGGAGAAGATGAAGATTTAAGCGACAAAGAGCGCGCCTATTTGGGCAGCTTCAAAAAAATATTTATCAATGCCAAAATCCTTAGTGAAGAAGGTGTTGAATGGGCTTTTAATGAAGGATGCCTAAGCATTCCGCACATTACGGAAGATGTTTTCAGAAAGGAAAAAATTACCCTTGAATATTTTGATGGAAATTTTGAAAAACACACTGAAGTAATTGACGGGATGGCGGCCAGAGTGATACAGCATGAATATGACCACATAGAAGGTGTGTTGTTTATTGATAAAATAGCCTCCCTAACAAAACGACTGATTAAAAAGAAACTGGAAAATATTTCAAAAGGGATTGTAAGCACCGATTATAAAATGAAATTTTATACAGTGAAGAAGAAATAGAAAACTTTCAACTTTTCAACAAATAAATAAACGATTAAACAGTTAAACAATTAAACAGTTAAAAAATAAATGGAATTAAAAGACATTGTAGCCATCAACGGAAAACCGGGATTGTATGAGATTAAAGCACAATCAAAAAGCGGAATCATCGTGGAATCATTAATCGACTCCAAAAGAATTCCCATCACCGTAACGCACAATATTAGTGCCTTGAACGAAATTGCCATTTACACCTATGAAGAAGAAATTCCGTTACGCATTGTTTTAAAATCGATTGGTGAAAAAGAAAACGGAAAAGAAGCATTGAGCCACAAAGAAAACGATAAAGTACTGACTTCCTATTTCAGGGAAGTTTTGCCAAATTTTGATGAAGAACGTGTTTATACCTCAAACATTAAAAAAATAGTGCAATGGTATAATTTATTGGCTTCAAAAAACTTCGATTTCGCTGCCATCAAAGAAGTGGAAGAGGAAACCAAAGAAGCTTAAATGATGAATACCCGGGAACAACAACTTCAGGCATTTGGCCGATTGCTGGACATTATGGACGAGTTGCGTTTAAAATGCCCGTGGGACAAAAAACAAACTTTCGAATCGCTTCGCCATCTGACCATTGAGGAAACTTATGAATTGGGTGATGCCATTCTGGACAACGACCTTCAAGAAATTAAAAAAGAACTGGGTGATTTAATGCTTCATCTGGTTTTTTACGCGAAAATTGGTTCTGAAACAGGCGATTTCGACATAGCGGATGTCGCCAATTCAATTTCAGAAAAACTGATTCATCGCCACCCGCACATTTATGGCGATGTGGTTGTGAAAGATGACGAAGAAGTAAAACAAAACTGGGAAAAATTAAAACTGCAGGAAGGAAAGTCATCGGTTTTGGAAGGCGTTCCAAAAGCACTTCCTGCGATGGTAAAAGCAAGCAGAATTCAGGAAAAAGTTGCCGGAGTAGGATTTGACTGGGAAAAGCCCGAGCAAGTCTGGGAAAAAGTTCAGGAAGAACTGCAAGAATTGAATGCCGAACTTGTGAAAGGAAATACCGACGCCATAGAATCAGAATTTGGAGATGTCCTGTTTTCCCTGATCAACTACGCGCGATTTATCAACATAAATCCGGAAAATTCGCTGGAGCGCACCAATAAAAAATTTATCGGCCGCTTTCAGTTTTTGGAAAACGAAGCCAAAAAAATCAACAAATCACTTCACGAGATGTCGCTTGCCGAAATGGATGTATTTTGGAACGAAGCCAAAAAATTGGATAAATAGCCAACGTTGTTCTAAAATTTGCTACATTGGTATTTCAATTTAGCAATATGGAAAAAATACTCATTATTACTGGTGGCAGCAAGGGTTTAGGACTTGGACTGGCAAAAGAATATCATAAAAATGGCTACAGGGTCATTTCAATTTCAAGAAGCAAAGCTGAAAAATTATATTTTGAAGAACAATACCAATGCGATTTAAGCAAAGTCGAAACCATTGAAAGCACTCTTGCAGAAATATTCTCGCATCTCGACAAAAATAACACAAAACAATTGACGCTCATCAACAATGCTGGTGATTTGGGAACGGTAAATACCCTTGAAAATCTGAAGCCGGCAGAAATCAGCTACACCATTCAGGTAAATTTAACCGCACCAATGATTTTAAGTTCCCAGTTCATTAAGTTGTCGAAAGACTGGAACTGCAAAAAGCAAATTATTAATATTTCATCGGGCGCCGCAGTAAATCCCTATGAAAGCTGGGTGATGTATTGCGCCTCAAAAGCCGGATTGGACATGATGACCAAGGTGGTTTCAAAAGAACAAAAAGAATTGGCCAACGGCGTTACCATCGTTTCCATTTATCCGGGAATTGTTGATACCGATATGCAGGAAAAAGCAAGGAACACCCCAAAAGAACACTTTAAAGCGGTTCAACGTTTCATCGATTTTTATGAACACGGCGATTTATTTTCGCCGAAACAGGTTGCTGAAAAAATTTATCATCTATATGTAGAAGGCGAATTAAAAAAAGGACATATTTTAGATATCAGGAATGTATAAAAAAAGGCTGCCATAAATTTGAGGCAGCCTTTTTTAATAGTATAATTTACAGAAATTTAGGTGGTTGGCTTAACAATCGGTGTGATTGTTAATTGTTTTGCATTTTTAACTTTCTCGTTGGTCAAGGCAATGTCAATTACTTCTTTCATCGTGTTCACATAATGAAATTTCAAGCCTTTTAAATACGATTCCTTAATTTCTTCAATGTCTTTTTTGTTTTCAACACAAAGAACAATTTCTTTGATATTGGCGCGTTTTGCGGCAAGTATTTTTTCCTTGATTCCGCCTACAGGCAACACTTTTCCACGTAAGGTAATTTCACCGGTCATTGCCAATTTGGCTTTCACCCTGCGTTGCGTAAATACAGAAACAATGGAAGTCAGCAAAGCAACTCCGGCACTTGGCCCGTCTTTTGGCGTGGCGCCTTCAGGCACGTGAATATGTATTTTATATTCATCCAGCAGTTTTGGATCGATGCCAAAATCGTTGGCATTTGCCCTGATGTATTCCATCGCAATAGTTGCCGATTCTTTCATCACATCGCCCAACATTCCGGTAATGGTAAGGCCTTTTCCTTTGGAAATAATGGATTCGATAAATAAAATATCGCCTCCAACGCTTGTCCATGCCAAGCCCGTCACAACGCCCGCAATCTCATTGGTTTCATATTTGTCGCGCTCCAAATGAGAAGGACCCAATACTTTTTCAATAATTTCATTGGAAATGTTCACCACATATTCTTCTTCCATGGCAATTGATTTTGCCGCGTAACGCACAATTTTTGCAATTTGTTTTTCCAATCCCCTTACGCCAGATTCTCGGGTATAAGCTTCCACAATTTTTTCCAATTGTTTTTTTCCGATTTGCAAATGCGCACTGGTCAATCCGTGTTCTTTCAACTGTTTTGGCAACAAATGTCGCTTGGCGATTTCAATTTTTTCTTCTGTGGTATAACCCGAAACATTGATAATTTCCATTCGGTCGCGCAAGGCCCAAGGGATGGTTGACAAACTGTTCGCCGTGGCGATAAACAACACTTTGGAAAGATCATAATCCAACTCTAAATAATTATCGTAAAAAGCAGTATTTTGTTCTGGATCCAACACTTCCAACATCGCTGAAGACGGATCTCCGTTATGGCTTGACGAACCCATTTTGTCTATTTCATCCAGCACAAAAACAGGATTTGAAGTGCCTGCCTTTTTCATATCTTTAATGATACGGCCCGGCATGGCCCCAATATAGGTTTTTCTGTGGCCTCTAATTTCGGCTTCATCGCGCAAACCGCCCAAAGACATGCGGACATATTTTCTGCCCAGCGCTTCAGCAACCGATTTTCCCAATGAAGTTTTTCCGACTCCCGGAGGGCCATACAAACAAATAATCGGGGATTTCATATCGCCTCTCAGTTTCAACACCGCCAAATGCTCAATGATGCGTTCCTTAACTTTTTCCAATCCGAAATGGTCTCTGTCGAGTATTCTTTGCGCTCTTCTTAAATCGAATTTGTCTTCAGAATATTCATTCCACGGCAATTCCAACAACAGATCCAAATAATTGCGTTGCACAGAATATTCCGCCACTTGCGGATTCATGCGTTGCAAACGCCCCAATTCTTTCTCAAAAGTTTCTTTTACTTCATCGTTCCATTTCTTCGCTTTCGCCCTTTCGCGCATTTCTTCCAATTCCTCATCATAAGAAACACCGCCCAATTCTTCCTGAATTGTTTTCAATTGCTGATTTAAGTAATATTCACGTTGTTGCTGATCCATATCGGAACGTGTTCTGGACTGAATATCATTGCGCAAAGCCAGTCGTTGCAATTCAATATCCATCTTTTTTAAAGTCAGCAATGCCCTTTCTTTCAAGTTATCAGATTGCAATAATTCCTGCTTCTCCTCTACTTTCAAATTCATATTTGAAGAAACAAAATTAATCAAAAACGGATTGCTTTCAATATTTTTAATGGCGAATGTAGCTTCGGAAGGCAAGTTCGGATTCTCTTTAATAATGCGCACCGCCATCTCTTTAATGGACTCAATAATGGCTTCAAATTCGGGTTCTTTTTCTTCCGAGCGATCTTCAATGCGTTCTTTTGTGGTTGCCTGTAAATAAGGTTTTTCCTGCACAAAAGCATCGATTTCAAACCGCTTTTTGCCTTGGATAATCACCGTGGTATTTCCGTCGGGCATTTTCAGCATACGTAAAATACGGGCCACGGTACCCACTTTATAAATATCGTTGGTGGCCGGATCTTCTATGCTTTCGTCTTTTTGCGCGACAACGCCGATAATTTTATTTCCTTTATAGGCGTCTTCAATCAGCCGAATTGACTTGTCGCGGCCGGCGGTAATTGGAATTACGACACCAGGAAACAGTACCGTATTACGCAAAGGCAAAATGGGCAATACAGACGGAATGTCCTCATTATTTATTTCTTCTTCATCTTCCGGAGTCATCAATGGAATCAAATCAGCATCTTCATCTAACATGTGCTGTAATGACAGATTGTCCATTTTAAAAAATTTCGATTTACTCATAGTATTTTATTGGGTCATTTTGTCATTAATAATTTATCGACTTAAAAAATGATTCATGCAAAATTAATTTATATTTCTGATTTTCAATAATTTATAGCAATAACAACTTTGTTATCTCTTTATAAATTTCAATTGTTATGCCAAAAATCTTATTCAGCCTTATTATTTTTTTCAGTAATTTGATAAAAATGGGAAAGGTAAAAAATGATGGTTATTTTTCTTAAAGATAAGCTTTTGAAAAGTTTTGGAATTATTCCACTTCAATCTGATATTTTCCCAACAAACCCGGCAAGCCCTGCAAAGAAAATCTGGCTTTTTTCATCCGGTTCATTTCAGGATCAATGCTGTAATTATAGGAAGTTCTAAAATCGGCTTTTTCCAATATTGAATTTTTGAAAATGCTCCCAATCAAATCACAATTGTTAAATAAGGCATTGGACAAATCAGTTTCCGAAAAGTCAACTTCCTGAAGTTTACATTTGTTGAATTTGGTGTTTTTGAGTTTCAGTTTATAAAAGGAAACGATGTTTAAGTGACATTCTTCAAAGCCCAGCGACAATAAAAAGGGATTGCAATCATTAAATTGAAGTCCCAACAATTTACAATTTTTGAAAATTACGGACCTGAATGAGGTGTTTTTGAAATAGGTATTGCTGAAATTGCAATTCACAAATTCACAATCTGTAAAGGTAATTTCAGAAACATCCGCATTTAAAAACAAGCAGTTTTTGAAAGTGCAATCGTCATATTCTCCCTTTGCCAAGGTTGCTTTTGAATAATCGATTTTTTCAAAAACTTCATTTTCAAGAAATACACTCATCATTATTTATTGTCAACTTTTTTAGCTTCATTTGTTTTGCGAAACATAAAATACAGGCCAATCAAAATAAGCGGAATGCTTAAAACTTGTCCGGTATTAAGTCCCAATATCCAATTTTCACCGCCTTCAACCTGTTTTTCCTTGAAAAATTCAACAAAAAAACGAACCGACCAAAGTGTCGCAAAAAACAATCCGAAAAGATAACCCGATTTCTTCGCTTTATCAGTTTTCCAATAAATGAACCAAAGGAGAATAAACACAAAAAGGTAGCCAACCGCTTCATATATTTGAGTTGGGTGGCGCGGAAAATCCTCCCCTAACTGCCTAAATATAAATCCGTAATCTGAGTTGGTCGGTTTTCCAATAATTTCAGAATTCATCAAATTCCCCAATCTGATAAAAACGCCCGCTATGGCAACGGGAATCACAATTCTGTCCAAAATAAACAGTATTGGTTTTTTCAGCACATTTTTACTATAAAAATACATGGCAAGAATAATCCCGATGGCAGCGCCATGACTTGCCAAACCGGCATATCCCGTAAATTCAAATTTTGGCGAAAATCGAAAAGGAAGCAACACTTCCAATGGTTTTCTGAATAAAAACTCAGGTTCATAGAACAGGAAATGCCCTATTCTTGCACCCAACAACGTTGCCACTATCGTATAAATAAATAAAGTATCTAATTTTTCAATGGGAATATTGTCATTAATAAATATCTTTTTCATTAGATAAAGTCCTAACATAAAAGCTATTACAAACATTAAACTGTAATACCTAACGGCAAATGAGCCAATTTTAAAAATTTCCGGTGCTGGATTCCAATCTATTTGAAGTAGTATCATTGTTGTTTATTTGTTTAATCGTTGAATCGTTTAATTGTTGAATCGTTAAGTTGCTTATCACTAACCTTTTAACTTTTATTATGAACTTTTGAACTGACAGGTCGCAACCTGTCCCTACGGAACAGGATCATGCCCATGGCCGCCCCAAGGATTGCAGCTGATTATTCTTTTAATCGACAGCCAGCCTCCTTTTATAATTCCATGCTTTTTTAGCGCTTCCACGGTGTATTGCGAGCACGTTGGCGAATACCGGCAACTCGATGGCAAATAAGGTGAAATTGCCGCCTGATAAAACCGCACCAGCCAAATAAATGGAATCGCCAATATTTTAGTAATTTCCTTCAATTAATTTATGGAGAATGTTGTTCCTTCTTTTCCGTCTTTAAGTTGAATACCCAAAGTGGCGAGTTCGTCACGAATTTTGTCGGAAAGTGCCCAATTTCGGTTGTCACGAGCTTCTTTACGCATTTTGATCAGCATTTCAACAACGCCGTTTAATTTTTCTGAAGCATTTTGTTCCAAATCATTTTTCAATCCCAAAACATCAAAAACGAAAGTGTTCATCGTGTTTTTAAGCTCCTGAAAATCAGTTGCCGAAATGGTTTCCTTTTTATCAATTAATAAATTAATATATTTCACGGCTTCAAATAAATTGGCAATCAACACCGGACTGTTAAAATCATCGTTCATGGCATCATAACATCTTAGTTTCCAGTCGTTAATATTGATGGATGATATTTTGCCTGTTTCAATTTTATCGATATTATTTATAGCTTCCATCAGCTTTAGATAGCCTTTTTCGGCAGCTTCCAACGCATCGTTGGAGAAATCCAATACGCTGCGGTAATGCGCCTGCATCATAAAAAATCGTGTGGCGCTTGGCGAAAAAGCCTTGCTTAAAATTTTATTGTCACCCGTAAAAATTTCATTGGGCAAAATATAATTTCCTGTCGATTTTGCCATTTTTTGGCCGTTGAGAATCAGCATATTTGCGTGCATCCAATAATTCACTGGATTCACTTCATTTTTAACTTTCGATTGCGCAATTTCACATTCGTGATGCGGAAATTTTAAGTCCATTCCGCCGCCATGAATGTCAAAAGTTTCGCCCAAATATTTGGTGCTCATCGCAGTACACTCCAAATGCCAGCCGGGAAAACCTTCTCCCCAAGGAGATGGCCAACGCATAATATGTTTTTCTTCCGCTCTTTTCCAAAGCGCAAAATCCTGCGGATTTTTCTTTTCCGATTGCCCGTCCAGTTCACGCGTATTGTGAATGGAATCTTCTATATTCCTGCCAGAAAGAATTCCGTAATGTTCTGTTTCATTGTATTTTAACACATCAAAATAAACAGATCCATTGACTTCGTAAGCCATTCCTTTCTTTAAAATATCTTTGATAATTTCAATTTGCTCCACAATATGTCCGGTTGCCGTTGGCTCAATACTGGGAGGTAAATTGTTTATTTTTTGGAGGGTTTCATGAAAATCGACCGTATAGCGCTGCACCACTTCCATCGGCTCAATTTTTTCCAGCCTTGCTTTTTTGGCGATTCGGTCTTCACCTTCATCGGCATCATTTTCCAAATGTCCGGCATCGGTGATATTGCGCACGTAACGCACTTTATAGCCCAAATGTTTTAAATAACGGAAAACCAAATCAAACGACATAAAAGTACGCACATTTCCCAAATGCACATTGCTGTAAACCGTTGGTCCGCACACATACATCCCAACATTTCCTTCAACAATGGGTTTGAAAATTTCTTTAGATTTGCTTAAAGAGTTGTATATTTTTAGCTGATTTGTTTTGTATAATTCCATTAAAACTTCCCTTAATTTAAAAGCGTAAATATACTAAAAATCCTGAACCTAAAAATTTATGCCGATATCGAATTAAGTTTAAAGTAAACGATTTTGTGTAAGCCATTAATTACTGGTCAAACAGCTTTCAAAACATTATTTAGCGCGAAATCATTTTATCAGAATAAATATTTTAAATTTACCGCAAATATTGGCGGCTCAATACGCAAAAATTTCAATAAAGTTTTACCTTAATGAACAATCCATCCGGCGTTAAAAAAAATGTGTGCATCGTAATTCCTTGTTATAATGAGGAAAAAGGCCTGATTATAGAAAAATATTCTCGCTTTATTGAAGAAAATCCGGCTGTTTTAATCTGTTTTGTCAATGATGGTTCAACAGACAATACGCTGGAAATTCTTGAAGGCTTAAAAAAAAGTTTTCCAAATCAGGTGATTGTACACGATTTACCCAAAAATGTCGGAAAAGCGGAAGCGATTAGAAATGGCATGCATTTTTGCGATGAAAACCATCAGTTTGATTACATCGCATATTTAGATGCCGATTTGGCGACTTCATTGGAGGAATGTTTGGAGATGACCCAGTATTTAAATGATAAAATTACTTTTGTTTTTGCCTCAAGAATAAAAAGAATTGGCGCTGTGATTGAACGAAGCTATTACCGTTTTTTCGTTGGAAGAGTTATAGCCACCGGGATTTCATCTATTTTAAAATTAGGGGTTTACGATACGCAATGCGGCTGTAAAGTTTTTTCAAAAGAGCTCGCCTCTGTAGTTTTTAAACAACCTTTTATTTCCAAATGGCTGTTTGATGTGGAGATTTTTGACAGAATCATCAAATTTTACGGACGTGACAAGGTAATGGAAAAAATGCTGGAAGTGCCTTTGATAAACTGGATTGATGCCGGAGATTCAAAAGTAAAAACAAGCTATTTTTTCAAATTATGGGTTGATTTATACCAAATTAATAAAATTGTAAATCGGAAATAATAAATAATAATCAGGTAAAAAACACTTCGTAAAATGCCCTTTAAAAATTATAAAAACACTTCGTTTTATCTGGTAATTTCAGTGATAGTAATTGCTGTATTCCGACTTGTGCTTACCGCAACAATTCCGTTACTGGATAAAACCGAGTCGCGATATGGCGAAATTGCCAGAATTATGTACGAAACCAAAAACTGGGTGGTGTTGCAAATAGATTATGGCATTCCGTTTTGGGCAAAACCGCCATTGTCAACCTGGCTTTCCGCATTAAGTTTTGAAACTTTTGGCGTAAGCGAAATGGCCGCACGATTTCCTTCCTATTTATTGGCTTTGGTTTTATTGATTATTTTAGGAAAACTGGCAAAAACAGCAGGTGTTTCCTTTTATTTGCCCGCTTTTATTTTGCTGACTATGCCGGAATTTTTAATTCACGCCGGCGTTGTTTCTACGGACAGCGCTTTAAGTTTCTCCATTGCGCTGATTATGATTTCGTTTTGGAAAGCGATGCAAAACGAAAAATATTCATTTTGGAATTACTTGTTTTTTATAGCACTCGGACTCGGATTTTTGTCCAAAGGACCCATCATTTTGGTTTTAACGGTTCCTCCTATTTTCCTGTGGCTAATTGTTCAAAAAATATCGCTTAAAACCCTGTATTTAAAATTGCCCTGGCTTACTGGATTGTTAATTACCGCAATTATTTCAATCCCCTGGTATGTGCTTGCAGAGCAACGCTCGCCCGGATTTCTGGATTACTTTATTATAGGCGAACATTTTAACCGATTTCTGGTACCGGGATGGAAAGGCGATTTATACGGCAGCGGACATTCGCAGCCGCTGGGGATGATTTGGGTTTTTTTACTTGTATTTACCTTTCCGTGGATACAAATTGTGTTGTATAAAATTTGGAAAGAAAGAAAAACAATTTTCAAAGATAAGTATGTTTCTTATCTGGTTTTTTGGCTGTTTTGGACTCCGTTATTTTTTACGATTTCAAAAAATATTTTGCATACCTACATCCTTCCGGTAACCATTCCTATAGCTTTATTGATGGTACATTGGTGGAAAACTTATGAAAAGAAAAAAAATCTGCTGTTGGTTGGTTCTATTTTTCCGGCACTGGCCATTCTTTTCTTTTTTGGCGCTTTTTTAACCGGAAAATTGGATTTTTATATGAATTCGGATAAATATCTGATTGAAAATCAACAGATTGATTTCAACAAAAATGAAGCGCTTTATTATTGGAAAGACAAATCGTATTCCGGACAGTTTTATTCCAACGGAAATGCAAAAATTGTTGCGGACACCAAACAATTGGATTCCGTTTTGGCAAGTGATTCCAAGTTGTATTTTATCATTACAAACAAAAGAAAAAAAGACATTCCTTCAGCATACAAAGCGCAAATGAAACTTTTGGACTCCAATTTTAAAAGTTCCATTTATTTGCTGAAACCTGAATAAAGCCAAACTTAAGACTTAAAATCACAAAATTTTCCATAATTTTATTTGAATTATTTTTTCCGATTAAATATTTTAAATTTGCCAACGATATTGAACAGCCAATAAATGCATAAAAAAAAGTCATCAGAATCTGCCTTGCATAAGGTTGAAGGCGTTAAACAGCCCTCATCTGTCAGTGACTATTCCATAAAAAACATCAAACTTAAAAGAAGTGTGCAACCCAGCGAATCAGTTTTTGTGGAAAAAATACTGGAAGGTGACATTTCTTATTTAAGTCGCGCCATTACGCTGATTGAAAGCACAAACCCAAAACACAAGGAAAAAGCCAACGCCATTATTGAACATTGTTTGCCTTTTGCAAATAAATCGGTAAGGATAGGAATTACAGGAGTTCCGGGTGTCGGAAAAAGCACTTTTATTGAGGTTTTTGGCAAATATTTTACTGAAAAAGAAAAAAAAGTGGCCGTTTTGGCCATTGACCCAAGCAGCTCCGTCAACAAAGGAAGTATTTTGGGCGATAAAACCCGTATGGAAGAATTGGTAAAAGATCCAAACGCCTACATCCGTCCTTCCCCAAGCGGAGAATCTTTGGGCGGTGTGGCACAAAAAACCAGGGAAACCATCATTTTATGTGAAGCTGCCGGTTTTGATGTTATCTTAATTGAAACCGTGGGCGTGGGACAAAGTGAAATTGCCGTGCATTCCATGGTCGATTTCTTTTTATTGCTGAAATTGGCTGGAGCCGGTGACGAATTACAGGGAATCAAACGCGGAATTATTGAAATGGCCGATGCCATTGTGATCAACAAAGCCGACATGGACAATATAAAACGCGCCAATTTGGCAAAAGCGGAATTTTCCCGGGCCTTGCATTTGTATCCGCCAAAAGAAAGCAACTGGCAGCCCAAAGTAACGACCTGCAGCGCTTTTTATAATGAAGGAATTGATGCTGTTTATGAAATAATTCAGGATTATTTGAGTTTAACAAAGTCGAATAATTATTTTGAAAAAAGAAGAAATGAACAAAACAAATATTGGCTGCTGGAAACCATCAACCAACAATTAAAAAATAATTTTTACAGCAAACCCGCAGTGAAGGAAGCCCTAAAAAAATATATGGATGCCATCCAAAAATTAAAAACGACGCCGTTTAAAGCCGCCGAAGAATTACTAAAATTGGCTCAAAAATAATGAAATACGAATTTACCATTATTGTTCCTGTTTACAACGAGGAGGACAATTTAAAACGCGTGGAACAGGAGCTTTCCAACTATCTGAAAATTGCCTCAAAAAAGACCAATATCCTTTTTGTGAATGACGGGAGCAAGGACAATAGCCAACAACTGATAGAAGAAATTTGCGCCAATAATCCGGATTTCTCTTACATTTCATTTGAAAAAAATTGTGGTTTGAGTGCGGCCATTGCGGCCGGATTTATGCAAGTGGATACTGATTTGGTTGGATATATCGATTCCGATCTGCAAACTGCCCCAGAAGATTTTAATTTGTTGCTGAAAGAAATTGGGGAATATGATTTGGTTACGGGCGTCAGAACCGGCAGAAAAGATTCCTTTGTAAAAAATATGTCGTCCACTATCGCCAACGGAATCAGGCGTGCTTTCACCCATGACGGGATGGACGATACCGGCTGTCCGTTAAAAGTGATAAAAACGGAATTTGCCAAAAATATTCCCATGTTTAATGGGTTGCACCGCTTTTTGCCCGCCATGATTTTATTGCAAAACGGCAAAATAAAACAAATCCCAGTACAGCATTTCCCAAGAATTGCTGGTGTGGCTAAATATGGTTTGTGGAACCGGTTGGTTGGGCCGCTTATCGATTGTTTTGCCTATTTATGGATGAAGAAAAAATACTTAAACTACAAAATAGCTAAAAAAGGGTAATGAGCAATTGGATCATTTACAGTATCGGTTTTTTGGCGCAGCTGTTATTTTCTGTAAGGCTCATTTTGCAATGGATTTTATCCGAAAAAAGCAAAAAAGTGTTAACGCCTGCCATTTTTTGGAAAATAAGTCTGTTTGCCTCCTTTCTTTTATTTATTTACGGTTATTTGCGTGAGGATTTCTCCATTATGCTGGGCCAAGCCCTCACCTATTTTATTTATATCCGGAACTTGCAATTGCAGGGCGAATGGAAAAAAGCGCCAAAATATGTGCGTATTTTCTTGTGGATTTTTCCATTGCTTATTGTCATTTACTATTTCAACAACAATACCTACGATATGGCCAAGTTGCTTAAAAATGAGGACATCCCAAAATGGTTATTAATCATGGGCATTATTGCGCAAACCATTTTTGCGCTGCGGTTTGTGTATCAATGGATTTATTCCGAAAAAAACAAACAATCGCTGTTGCCTTATGGATTTTGGCTGTTGAGTTTCATTGGCTCAGTAATGATTTTAATTTATGCGATTTTAAGAAAAGATCCGGTGCTTTTGCTTGGTCACTTAATGGGTTCCGTGATTTATTTCAGAAACCTGATTTTATCAAAAAGGGAAAATTTGAATAACATTCTAAAGACACTGTCAGATGATTAAAATCTTTGAAAAATATCCGTTAGCCATATTGTCGAGCGTTGTTTTATTGATGCTCCTGATTCATCTGGAAGTGCCTAACATCACCATTATGGAAGCCCGTAATTTTATTACGGCACGTGAAATGGTGCAGGATAACCATTGGATTTTAACTACCATCAACGGTGAAGCTCGTTATCAAAAACCGCCATTGCCAACTTGGTTAACGGCTGTCTCAGGAATGTTTTTTGGCATTAACAATGTTTGGGCATTAAGGCTTCCGACTGCATTGATGGTCTTATTTTCAGGTATTTGCATTTATTATTTGTCATTAAAATTAAAACTCCCAAAAATTCAAAGTCTGAATAACAGTTTAATATTAGTGACTTCATTTTATATTTTCGCCATTATTATTGAAGCGCCCTGGGATATTTTCGCACATGGTTTTATGCTCGCAGGCCTCTATTTTCTATTTCTCTTTTTTGAAGAAAATAATGCACGATGGAAAAACGCTTTGTTGGCTGCAATTTTTGTCGGATTGTCCATATTGAGCAAAGGTCCGGTATCGCTATACGTCTTGTTTTTGCCGTTTTTAATTTCTTACGGCATTATATTTAAATTTAAAAACCTAAAGTCGAGAATACTTCCATTGCTCATTTTCCTTATTTTATTTATGATGATTGGCGGCTGGTGGTTTGTGTATGTGAGATTGGCAGATCCGAAAGCATTTTTGGAAATTGCCACAAAAGAAACTGAAAACTGGAGCAGCTACAACATAAAACCATTTTATTACTATTGGAACTTTTTTATCCAGTCGGGTTTGTGGGCAATTCCGGCATTTATCAGTTTGCTGTATCCATACTTAATAAAGCGTGTTTCACATAAAAAAGCCTATCAATTTTCATTTTGGTGGACAATTATTGCGGTAATTTTATTGTCGTTGATTCCCGAGAAAAAAGCGCGTTATCTGGTTCCTGCATTGATTCCGCTGGCCATAAACACTGGATTTTATATACAATATTTAATTGCTGATTTTTCAAAAATAACTGCTAAAAAAGAAACAATTCCTGTTTATTTTAACTTCGGATTGATTGCCGCCATAAGCCTGGCTGTGCCATTCGCCTTGTTCTTTTTGTTGAAAGACGGGTTACAGAGTCACCTAATAAGTTATTTATTGACTTCATTGGCAACGCTTTTAATCGGAATTCTTTTAATCAGAAATTTGTATTTAAAAAAGTTTTCTGTCGTATTTTACTCAACCATTTTGTTTGTGGTTTCTTTAGGCGCTTTTGGGTTGCCGCTGTCGAAAAGTTTGAACAATAACGCTGAATTCAAATCCATCAACACATTGCATCAATTTGAAAAAAGCAATAAGATTACCAGTTATTCCATTGGTGAAATTGCCCCGGAATTGCTTTGGGATTATAACGGCATTCTAAAAGATATTTATAAAAACGAAACGCTAAAAATTCCTGCTGAACCAAATTTTGGCTTGTTGCTGATGAATGCGGATGCCGAAATTATTGTGGCTCAATTGCGTCAAGATTACAATTTCAAATTAATTGAAACCTATAATTTAAATGTTGGCGCAAAGAAGAAAGAACGATTAATCAGAGAATTTTATTTAGTTTCAAAAAAATAGTACTTTTGATAGCGGAAATAAACATAACGGGTACAACCGGCAATCACTTATCAAAATTAATGCGAATTCCAAATGACCATAAAAATTAAACAAAATTTATATGAAAACATTAACCTACATAGATAAAGCAGCCTATCTGTTATTAATCGTACTATTCGGATTTGGAATATACTTTGCAAACACAAATCTTCCCTATTTTGATGAAGTTTATACGGTGGAAGATGGCTTTATAGAAAATGGTTCCGCTATTTTTCTGTTGAGTTCAAGCCTGTTGTTGCTTTATCGCCTTTTTAAACTTTTTAAACACAAAGATTTGTTCTGGAAAATTGGAATTCTGGCCATGTCGCTTGTTTTCTTTTTCGGTGCCGGTGAAGAAATTTCTTGGGGACAACGCATTTTTAATATAGAATCTTCCCAATATTTTATAGAAAACAATGCGCAGGGAGAAACCAATTTGCACAATTTGGTCGTTGAGGACACCAAAATAAATAAGTTAATTTTCAGCCAGCTTTTAACAGTTGTTTTGGTTATTTATTTAATCATAGCCCCTTTTTTATACAGAAAATTTGATTGGGTTAAAAAATTGGCGAACAAATTTGCGGTGCCAATTGTGCAATGGCACCATACCATTTCATTTTTAACGGGTACGGTTTTACTCTTATTTATTTCCTCAAACAGGAAATGGGAAATCTACGAATTGGCTTTCAGTGTGATTTTTTTGCTGATATTTATCAATCCCTTCAACAAAGAAATTTACGCCGCTAATTCATAAACTTTTTCAAAAAAGCTTTAAAAAAAACATAAAACAGCGAACCGTAAATCAGTCCGAACAGCATTCCCGACAACACATCCAAAGGAAAATGCACGCCCATATAAATACGGCTGTAAGACACCACCAGCGCCCATATAATTAGTATGGAAAACAAATAGTTCCGTTTACTTTTCAACAACAAACCAAAAAACACCGCTATTGCCATCGTATTTGCGGCATGTGCAGAAAAATAGCCGTACAAACCTCCACAACGGTTGCCCACCAACCGAATTAAATGAGAAATATTTTCATTGTGGCAAGGACGCAATCTTTTAAAACCAAATTTAAATAAATTGCTTGTTTGATCTGATAAGGCTATTAGTAAAACGACAAACAAAACCGCCACAAATGTTTTCTTTAGGCCGAATTGTTTGTAGGTAACATAAAGCAACAACAAATACAATGGAATGGCGCTGTATTTATTGGAAAAAAACAACCAAAAACCATCCCATTGGGCCGATCCTAAATTATTTAAGTAAATTAGCAATTCAATGTCTTTTGTCAGCAGTGAATCTATCATTGGATTACCCTTGATTATTTATAGATTTAATTTGCCAAACCAACCAATTCCAATTCAAAAACCAAATCGGTATTTGGCGGAATGACATCTCCCGCCCCTTGCACTCCATAACCCAAATGAAAAGGGATAAACAACATTGCTTTATCTCCAATTCTCATTTTTTGCAAACCTTCTTTAAAACCGGCAATCAACTTTGCATCCGGACCATAAATTGTTGTAAAAGGCGCGTAGCCATTTTGTTTTTCACGGCCTTCTTCATAGGTTCCGTAAGCTTTGGCGACTTCAACAAAACTGGTGTCAAACAATCTTCCATCGGTAAAATAACCCGCATAATTCACTTTTACATTGCTTCCTTTAGGTGGATATTCGCCATTTTTTGTTTCAGTAATCACCAATTTTAATCCGGAAGGCAGTTCTTTTGATTCAGGTGCATATTTATTTATTTTGGCTAAAGTTGCTGCAACAGCCTGCTGCAATTTTTCTTCCTGTTCTTTTATGTCTTTCAGATACTTTTCATAAAATGCGGAAAATTCTTTTTGTGCATCAAATTTTTTGGCAATTTTTCCAATTGTGATGATTTCAATATTTCTGATGGTGTCATTTTGCATGATAGAATCAACCACAGCCTGTCCGGAAACAACATTTCCAAACACGGTATGTTTGCCGTCTAACCAGGGTGTTTCTTTATGCGTAATAAAAAACTGGCTTCCGTTGGTGGCCAAACCTGAATTTGCCATCGACAAAATGCCTGCCTTGTCATGTTTCAACAAAAGATTTCCGGTACTGTCTTTAGGGAATTCATCAATAAATTTGTAGCCTGGGTCACCTTCGCCCGTGCCAGTTGGGTCTCCGGCCTGAATCATAAAAGCCTTAATGACCCTATGAAAAATAATGCCATTATAATATTTTTTTCCTTTTAGCGGACCAACAACATATTTGTTTGTGCCTGTTGCCAATGAAACAAAATTAGCCACCGTAATCGGTGTTTTTTCAAATTCAAGTTTCAACAATATGTCCCCTTTATTTGTTTCCATATTTGCATACAAACCATCATCTAAATTAGCATACTTGGTTGGTTTACAGGAAATAACAAGCAATGACAACATTATAATTATAAGTTTAACTTTCATCGGTAGATTTTATTTGTTTTAATTACTCACCTTACGCAAAAATAGGATAAATATTTATAATTTTAACATTTGAGATGTTGATAACTTTTAGCAGAGAATACAATGGAAAATTTTGCAGATT
>LNAP01000103.1_pt1 | contig 83907 bp, 82 predicted proteins | sample 602601 | NCBI WGS metagenome assembly LNAP01 (sample SAMN02440304, study PRJNA202911) | soil metagenome | biome: Subtropical and temperate rainforests or woodlands; isolation source: soil samples (1 kg each in a 20% v/v slurry with milli Q water) were... ...
GCCGCTGATCAGCGTGTCGATCGTCATGATGCCGGTAACGGGCTCGATCATGTCCTCATAGCCGAAATCGAGACGTCCCGGACCCGGCAGCCAGTCGAGCTCGGCGTAAAACAGGAGCAGTCCCATCAGGCCAAGCCAGAAGATCGGCACCGAATAGCCGAACAAGCCGAGGAAACGCACCAGATGATCTTGCCAGCGATCCTGATGGACCGCCGCCCAGACGCCGGCGGGAACGCCAAAAATGATACCGATCAGGGTCCCGGCGGTGGCCAATTCCAAAGTCGCCGGAAAAACGCTGGCGATATCGCTAAGGACCGGGTGGCTGGTTCGTAGCGACATGCCGAGATCGCCGCGCAGCACATGGCTCAGATAGATCCAGAATTGCTCCCAGAGCGGTCTATCCAGACCCATCTCGTGACGGGTCCTGGCATAGAGTTCCGCCGGGGCATGATCTCCGACAACGGCGAGTACCGGGTCGACCGGCAGGACGCGGCCGATCACGAAAGTGATGATCAATAGCCCCAGCAGGGTGGTGATCACCGAGATGATGACCCGGATACTCGCCTTCATGTCGCTTTACCCAAACCTCCGATCAGGCGTCAGTGTTTGACGACGTCGTGATAGAGGTCGAGATCAAAGCTGGGACCAACAATGAAGCCATCGACATTTTTTTTGACGGCGGCGGTTTCGATCTGCTGAAACAGGATGACATAGGGACCGTTATCCAGCACCTTCTGCTGAATATCCTGATACATCGCCACGCGTTTACTGCTGTCCATTTCATCGCGGGCGGCATAGACCTCCTTGGTCAGGTCCGGGATGTCCCACGAATTTCGCCAAGCCAGCGGCTTGGTCTTGGCATTGTCCGAATTGTCCATATTCGTCGCAAAGCCTTCGGCATTGGAATGCGGATCCTGATAATCCGAACCCCAGACGCCGACATAGATGTCGTGCTGCCGGGCACGATACTTGGTCAAGGTCTGCTTGTTATCGGCTGGTTTGATTTCCAACTTGACGCCCGCTTTGGCCCAGCTCGACTGGATCGCTTGCGCCAGTTCCATGGTTTCCGTCTTGTTGGTCGTGTCCATGGTAATGCTGAAGCCATTCTCCAGCCCGGCCTGCTTCAGCAGCTCTTTGGCTTTCTCGACATCCAGCTTATAGGGCATTGCATCGGAGGCGCCGAGCTGACCTTCCGGAAGAATGGTCTGGTGCGGTTTGCCGACGCCTTTGAACAGGGTGTTGGCAAGGCCGTCATAGTCAATCAGATATTTGAGCGCCTTGCGAACCTCGGGCTTAGCGAGATCTGGATTCTTGACGTTGAGGCCGAGATACCACAGGGTTGCCTTGGAGGCGGCTTGCAATTTGACATCCTTGTCTTTTTCAAGGGCCGTCAACTGATCGCCGGTGATATTGCGGGCGATATCAACATCGCCTTTCTGCAACAAAAGCTGCTGGGTCGCGCTTTCGGTGACATTGCGGATCAAGACGCGCTTGATCTTCGGAACGCCACCCCAATAAGTCGGATTGGTGGTCAGCAGAAGCGACTCGTTCGGTTTCCATTCCTTCAGGAAAAAGGGACCGGAGCCGGCATAGTTGGTCTTCAGCCATGCATTCCCGAGATCGCCATTCTGCTCATGTGACATCACCAGCTTTTGATCGACGATCGAGCTTGTATAGGTCAGGCAGTTCAGGAAGAAACTCGGTGCATAGGCCTTGTCCAATTCGATTTCCAGTGTCGAGGCATCCTTGGCGCGGATTTTCTCCTTGGCATTGTCCTTTGTCAGACCGAACTGATTGAGGATAAAGGCCGGGGACTTGTCCAAGATAACGTAACGTTGCAGCGAAAAGGCTGCATCATTGGCAGTCAGCTCGTTGCCGGATTGGAATTTGATGCCGGGACGGATTTTGAAGGTGAAAGTCTTGCCATCGGGACTGACCGACCAGCTCTCCGCGGCCCTATTGAGAATCTGCGTCGTATCTTTCACATTGAGCACGACAAGATGGTCATAAACATTGGCCTGATATTCTGAGCTGGAAATCTCATAAATCTCGGCCGGATCGAGCGAGATGATGTCGTCGATCACATAGGCCATGACCAGCGTGTCTTTGGGGGTTGCGGCCTGCGCCACAGTGCCGGCGGCCAGCGTCAGCATCAGCGCGGCCACGGCTGATTTCAGCATCGGTTTCATCCATAAGTCTCCCAGTTTACTGCCCCGTCCCCTGCGATGGCGTCTCAACCGCGCCTCCGGCGAGGGGCACCAGACGCTATCATGGTTGTGTCACAAACGTAAACGCTAACTGACCAGCGGCCTGCGCTTCCGATACGAGCTCAACCGGGAAAGACGGCGCCGGCCTCGCGCGGCGCCGGTGGTCTGGAAGAGGGGCCAAAATGCTTATCACGGCCGTGAAGACAACATTCTCAATCAGGTCAGCCGACTGACCCAATCCGACGCATTGGCATAAGTCGCCAGCAAGTCGTCGCGCTCCGCTACATCGAAATCGGCAAAATCAAAACCGGGCGCCACGGTACAGCCGACCAGGCTGAAGCTGCTGCCGGGAGCAGGATAAGCACCGAACCAGCGACCTGCGGGGACGACATGCTGAGGCACTTGGCCAGCCGTGAAATCGGTACCGAGCGTGGTTACTTGGACGTCGCCACTTTCTGTCAACTCCGCGATCTGAAGTGGACCGCCCAGATAAAAATGCCAGACTTCATCCGACCGGATGCGATGGAAGCGTGATCGATCGCCGGCTGTCAGCATGTAGTAGATTGCCGTTGATGCATCCCTGGCCCCGGGGAATTGTGGCGCGAGGGCTGCCGCATTCAGCGACAATTTCGCACGATAGGTCTCTCGAAAGAATCCGCCTTCAGGATGCGGCTGCAATGCGAGACGGTCGATCAATTGTTGAACGGCAGGTGGCAAGAGATTCATCATAGCATAGGATCCAGATCTTCGGGGGAGGGAAGGCGAGCTGGTTCTGATTTAGCTGTTACTTCATTGTAGATAAAGATCGACGGAATCGATGGCTGTGCCGCAGGGATTGCCCGCTTGCAGCAAGCGCCAAGTTCTTCCGGCGCTTTCGGCATCTTCAAGGAAGGTGAATGGACCATTGCGGTGGCACACTTTGCCGTCGGCGAGATCGCCAATCCGGATGACGACCTTGCCACTGAATTTAAAGCTGATCGTATCGATTTCAATAACGAGGCCGTCCAGCTCGACGCGGACGTTTTCGCCGGTTTGGCGCGCGGTCAGACGCCAGTCACCATTATCGGTCCTTGTTATCTTTGCTTTGCCGACAGCTTTTGATGTTCTCACGCCTTGCCATTGCAGCATCAGATTATGTTGACCAAGCAGCTCTTGCGCCGTGGTCTGGTCAAAGATAATAGGCTCGGACCGAGCCGGTCGTGAAGCAACAGCCGGGACGACTTGAATGACCAAGATGCATAGGATGGCCATGCGCTTGACGGAGCTGAAGCGTGATCTCCTGGCGACGTGGAGGGTCTGATCATCTCGAACATCGTCCTTACGCACTTGCCCCGTCTCCCGCCCATCTCGCCTTCCACTGAAGATGCTACGTGTCCTCGACAAACCGGTCAATCAGTCGCGCCGCCGATAGCGTCCCACAGCTGTTTGCAGCAGATCATGCGGTATGGCATGAACTGTTCGGCCTTTGAAGCCCGTCGTTGTTTCGGCGGCGACCATGGCATTCCAGATCGCTTCTTCGGTGGCTTCGGCTGCGGCCTGGAAAAGCGGCGTGCATTGATCGAGGCCCAGCATGCGGACATCGGCCATCTTGCTGCCGGCTGCCACGACGTTGGCGGTGGAAAATGCAAGGAAGATGTCACCGCTGGAATTGGAGCCGAACCCGCCGACCCAGGCCAAGCCGGTCGTGGCACGACGGGCAAGACGCTGGCATTGGATCGGCAGCAGGGGCGCGTCGGTGGCGAGGATGACGATGATCGAACCTTGGTCCTTGGGCTCTTCCCGCGTTCCGGGCAACACGTCATACCCGATCTCCAGCCCGACCGGCGCATGCCCACAGCGCAGCATTTCGCGATGGCCGTAATTGGCCTGGACCAGGGCGCCGACGGTCCAGCCGCCCTGCTTTTCGGACAAGCGGCGCGACGCGGTGCCGGTACCGCCCTTGAACTCATGACAGATCATGCCCGTGCCGCCGCCGATATTGCCCTCGGCAATCGGTCCGCTTCGGGCGTTCTTCAGCGCTGCCAGCGCGTGTTCGGTGGTGATGGGGAAGGTTTCGGCATCGGAGAGCCAGCCGTCCCACGTCTCGGCGGTGACCGGGAGATGCCACGGATTGGCAATGTAGCGCTCGGCGGCGAGACGGCAGATCGCATCGCGCACGATACCGACGGCATGGGTATTCGTGATGGCGATCGGGCCGGCAAGCGTGCCTTGTTCCTGCAGCCAGATCGTCCCCGTCATTTCGCCATTGCCGTTGAAGGAATGGAAACCGGCGAAGAAATGGTCGGTGTAGATGTTGTCGGACGGCCAGATCGCCGTCACGCCGCTGCGTATCACATGGGGGGTGTCGCTGGTGACCGTGGTGAAGCCCACTTTGACACCCGCGACGTCGGTGATGGCGTTCAGCGGACCGGGCGCGATGCGGCCCAGCGTGATGCCGAGATCCCGCAGGCGTGGCTGTGCCGTTTGATTGGTCATGATCTCCCCCGCAAATTATCGATGACAGACAGTCCGAGACTCGATCTGCTCTATAACAGGCGGAGGGGGTTTTTCCAATTCAGCCGGCGGCGCTCTCCGCGGCCGGTAATCTTACCCAATCGGGCAGTGTCGGGGTCAGTTTCGTCGTACCGGCATACAAGGTGACACTGCTGCCTTTGCGCAGGGCATCGAGGGCCTCCAGCCGCAACATGGCAAGGCCGATCGACCCATCCGCGGCGCGGCTACGTAATTCACCTACTTCCTTGTCGCCGGCGGTAATGACCGCGCCGATTTCCGGCGCCGGCCCCTCGATCGTCACCGGCAGCAGGCGTTTGCGGACCAGACCGCGATATTTGGTGCGGGCGGTCAACTCCTGGCCCATATAGCAACCCTTCTGCCAGTCGACGCCATTCAACTCATCGAAGCCGGATTCCAGCAGAATGGATTTATCCGGGATCAGATCGCGATCGGTTTCCGGTATCCCCAGGGCAAGACGCAATCGGTCATAGCCACTGGCATCGCCTTGCGTCAGCCCCCGTGCCGTCAACCAGGCCAAGGCCTCTGATTTGGGCAAGAAGGCGCGTGCGCCAAGGCCAGGCAGACGGGGATCGGTGAAGACGACGCCATTGCCGGCGGCGACCGCCGCACCGGCTTCCGGCGGCAGGTGCAAGATGTCCAGGGCCCCCGCGCCGTAGATCACTGCAACCGCCCATTCGTTACCGACGTCAGCGATCGTGACCTTGGAGCGCAGCCGATACATGGAGAGGCGCTTCAGCAGATCGGCGCTGCGGGCAGCCGCCGTATCCAGCAGAAACTGCTCGCCACCCGAGGGGCTGCGGCTCGCCGCTACCGAGAAGTCGTGCAGGTACTTGCCCTGAGGCGTCAGGAAGGCCGCATAGATTGCCCGATCAGGCCCGATCTTCGACGCATCGTTTGAGATGAGACCCTGCAGGAAGGCCGCCCGGTCGTCACCGGCGACGCTCAGCACACTACGCGTTTCCGGCAGCAGGAAGAAGGTTTCGCTCATGCTGAAAAGAATCCAATCATCGGATGACACATATCTTTCCCATAGTTGGGTATCGGAGGCGCCTTGACAAGTCCTCCTGGCGAAAGCCCTATGCTCGGTAGGGATGCGGGGCGGGTTTCGCATGCCCCCGCAAGGGATAGGGTCAAAGAAAGGCGGCCGGTTTCCAGCCGGTCGAGGTGGTGCAGTGTGATCAAGCTCAATGCCGACGGCTTCTGGGAATTCAGCCTGGCTTTTTATTGCAAACCCGATGTCGGCGCAGCCCTTCTATCCCTGCAAGACCGGCGCAATGCGGATGTGAACATGCTGCTGGCGATTTGCTGGCTGGCGACGCTTGGCTATCAGATTCCCCTTACCGGCGTGCAATCCGTCGACGCGGCAGTTACGCCCTGGCGAGAGAAGGTGGTGGCGCCCCTGCGCGCCATACGGCGACGCGTAAAGTCGGATTTTGCAGAAGAAATCGGCAAGGTCGATCAGCAATCGTTGAGGCATACTTTGCTCGGCGCGGAACTGGATTGTGAACGCATTGCTCAGCGCCAGATCGCTCTGGCCGCCGAAGCACATTGTTCCAAGCTGCTGGCGCATCCGGCGATGGATCTAGCGGCACCGATCATGCGCGGTTATCTCGATCTGTTGCCGCGTGATTCAATGTCGAATGAATCTGATCCGCAGGACGAAGCGGACCTGTCGATCATATTGAAGGCATTGTAGCAAATTTCCGGCCTGTGCGGGCCTATAGTTTGCCGTGCCTCAGCGATGCTGCATATGGCGGAAGCGCCCAACCACCGAGACGAGAAAGGCGATGGACCAGCCGAGCATGAGAATACCGTTGACGCCCTCGATGGCCCCGAGGATGCGCCAGTCATGCGGCAGGACGATGTCTCCATAACCGATCGTCGCGTAACTCGTGAGAGAAAAGTAAAGCGCAGCTTCCAAATTAATCGTGGCGCCTACCCAAAGATAGAATAGCGCATAGAACCAGATTTCCACCGCGTGGACGACAAACAGGCCGAGGACTGAGGCGATCAGAACCGCGATCTGGCCCAAGGTCATGCGTTCCGCCGCAAAGCGTGGCCGATTTGCGCGAACAAACGATGTCAGTACAAACAGGCCGATAAAATGGATGGTGACGACGACTGTCACCATCGCGGTGGCAACCAGCAGCTGTTTGAGAACGATGACGTTCAGGTTATCCATGGAGCGATACGTCCATAGCCGGATCGCTCAATCTTCAAGGGTGGCTTTGCGCCGCCTGACGGTCTCTTCACCCCAGCGATGCACGTGATCGCTGGCGATGCCAAAAAGGTCCAATGCGCGGCCGAGGCTCTGGTCGATCATTTGCTCCAGGCTTTGCGGCTTGGCATAAAGGGCGGGAACGGGCGGGGCAATGATGCCGCCCATTTCCGTGACGGCGAGCATGTTCTTGAGATGGCCGGCATGCAACGGCGTCTCGCGCACCATCAGCACCAACCGGCGACGTTCCTTTAAAACCACATCGGCGGCGCGTGAAATCAGTGTCGTGGTGACGCCCGTGGCGATCTCGGCCAGTGATTTGACGGAGCAGGGGACGACGATCATGCCCATTGTCAGAAATGAACCGCTGGAGATCGCTGCCGCCATATCGTCGACATCATGGCAGTAGTCGGCCAGTGCTTTTATGTCCTTTACTTTAAGCTTGGTTTCATGGGCCAGCGTGATTTCAGCGCTATGCGATATGACGAGATGCGTTTCGATCATGCTCTCCTGCAGCATCTCCAACAGACGGACGCCGTAAGCCACGCCGGAGGCGCCGGATATCCCGATAATGAGTCTTGGCGGGATATGCTGGGGAATGTGGCTCTTTGTGGAAGTGGTGCTTCCGCGTCGGGGAGGCATTAGGTCAATCCTGTTGTTTTATTAACAAGTTGTTCACTATCAATTTGTGATCGGAACGGGGTCGATCTTCAATTTACTCAGCCTGTCTTCAGCGTTAGCATGGCTTTAGTTTGTTCACGAGGGATTTCGTCCGGGAGGTTCTACACCGGATTTCTTAAGGGGCGTTTCAGCTCCGTTCGTGGAACTGGTAGCCCCGCAACTCCAACTGCCGAGGAGATTTGCCGATGGCTCTTACGTCGCATCTGGAATCCTTGAAAGCCAAGCATTCCGATCTCGAAATACGGATCGCCGATGAAGAACGGCGGCCACACCCGGATGAGACATTCCTGAGCGACCTTAAGAAGCAAAAACTCCGAATAAAGGACGAATTGGTTTCATTGGCACGCGTCGCCTGACGGCGACGGACGAGGCAGCATACCCAGCCGGACGGTTCTGGTCCGGCGGCCGCCAAGCTGGCAAGTGGGATCGCATGATCCGTTACGGCCAGGAAGGACGGTCATAACCGGTCCGCCGGGCCGATCGATGATCGGCCCCCGGGCCGGGCATAGGGCCAAGCTGCTCTTCCAGGCAATCACTTAAAGAAAAACGGCGGGAAAATTCCCGCCGTTTTCGTTTCAGGTTCTGATCGATGTCAGAGGGTCGGATAATCCGTATAGCCCTTGGCGCCTTCGGAATAGAAGGTGCTCGAATCCCATTCGTTCAACGCCGCGCCAAGCTTCAGGCGCTTCGGCAGATCAGGGTTCGAAATGAAGGCCTTGCCGAAAGCAACGGCATCGGCTTCCCCGCTTTCCACCAGTTTCTCCGCCGTTTCCTTGGTCAGCTGTTCGTTGGCGATGAAGACACCACCGAAAGCTTTTTTGACCGCCGGCGCGAGCCGTGGCGCCGCCAGCGATTCACGGCCCAGGATGAAGGCGATCTTACGCTTGCCCAGTTCTTTTGCGACATAGCCGAAGGTCGCGGCGGGATTGGAATCGCCCATGGAGTGGGAATCGCAGCGCAGGTTGAGGTGCATGCCGACGCGGTCGGCGCCCCAGACATCGATCGCCGCATCGGTCACTTCCAGCATGAGCCGGGCGCGGTTTTCGATCGGTCCGCCATATTCGTCGGTGCGATGGTTGCTGTTGTCCTGCAGGAACTGGTCCAGCAGGTAGCCGTTGGCACCATGAATTTCGACGCCGTCGAAACCGGCGCGCTGGGCATTCTCGGCGCCTTTGCGATAGGCGGCGATGATGCCGGGAATCTCGCGGGTTTCCAGGGCACGCGGCGTCACGTAAGCACGCTGGGGCCGCAAGAGGCTGACATGGCCGGCTGCAGCGATCGCACTGGGCGCGACGGGCAATTGGCCCTCGAGGAAATAGGGGTCGGAAATGCGGCCGACATGCCAGAGCTGCAGCAGGATAATGCCGCCGGCTTTGTGGACGGCGTCGGTGATCTGTTTCCAGCCCTCCACCTGCTCATCAGACCAGATACCCGGTGTGTCGGGATAGCCGACGCCCATCGGTGTCACCGAGGTGGCTTCGGACAGGATGAAGCCGGCCGACGCGCGCTGGACATAGTAGTCGCGCATTAGTGCGTTGGGGACACGGCCCTCGCTGGCACGAGTCCTGGTGAGGGGTGCCATGACGACGCGGTTGGGCAGATCGAAGGCACCAATTTTGATGGGATCGAAAAGCTTCGGCATGTTTGCGCTTTCTATAATTCCGTTCTGGGGTTAGGGATCAGGAACCTGACACCGGCGCGATAGCAGGAAAGTGGTGCGCCAATTAGGACTGCGATATCGACGATCAGAACCTATATAATATTCGAAGTTCGACGAATATCGAATATAGGACAGTGAAGGCGGGATACAAGAGCCCAATGAAACAGCCCGAACACCCCAAACTTGAGGATATATCCCTAACGGGCATATTGGGGGCCTTGAGCGATCCCGTACGCCTATCCCTTGTCTGTCGCCTGTCCAAAGGGGAGGAACTGGCATGGAGCCAATTTGAGGTCGATGTCGCCAATTCCACCCTTAGCCATCACCTGAAGATCCTGCGCGAAGCAGGGGTGACGCAGTCCCGGAAGGAAGGGACGCGATGCTTTGTATCCCTGCGACCGGATATCGAAGAGCTGTTCCCCGGTTTGGTCGACCAGGTGCTCACTTGCGCCCGCCGCAACTACGAGAAGATTTAGGCCCATTGGCCAGTTGATATCGGTGCCGCACTTTCCGACCATGGGACATGGGTTCGAAGAAACTGGCTGCCATTGCGCTGATCTTGTGGGGCGGCTCTTTCCTGCCGGCGGCGGCACAGCCAAGTCAGCGGGTCGCCTTTTTCGGTTTTGATCTGATCAATACCTCGCTGGAGCCGACCTCGACGGCTGAAACGGAACGGCTGCATCGCCTCGACGAGTTGTTCCGGCAGAAGCTGGGCGCCTCGACGCAATACGTCATCGTGGCAATTCCACCGGGTTTGCAGGCTGAGCTAGCTGGCGAAACAGAAATCCGCAATTGCAATGGCTGCGAGCGAGATTGGGCCAGGAAGGCCGGCGCGGAACTCGCTGCCTGGGGCACGGTGCAGAAGGTCAGTAATCTCATCCTCAACATCAATCTCTACATGGAAAATGTTGAAACCGGCGAGATGGCCTTCGTCAAAAGCGTCGATATCCGCGGCAATACCGATGAATCCTGGCAGCATGGCCTCAACTACATGCTGCGGCAGTATCTGCTGAAGCAGCCCTGAAGTGTATGAATTTAATCCTGATCAATTGAGGGATTAATCCTTGACCTGGCGGATCATGGCTGTTTAATTAGCCTCATGTCTATGAACCCGACCATTTGGACGCAGCTTCTGCGACTTACGACCCCGGCGTGCTGATCGCGCCGGGCGTGGCCCTATGGGCCGGCCGTATAGGGTGAATTTTCTCCAGGCCAGTCTTCGTCGTATTCCAAGTCGGTTAGAGGTTGATCGTGGTTTCCGCTGCTTTCATAACATTGGTCAGGTCCGGTCTGTCTTCGTATGCGCTTGAGCTGCGACTTCGAAACGGTCGCCGGGTCATGGGCTCGCAGGCTCACGACGACCGCCCGGCGGCTGTAGACGGTGTCGTCATACGCCAAGACCGAAACTGATTACGGGAATTTTCATGATGCGTGTCGACCCTTCGACGAAATACCGTCCGTTCCAGCCGATCAACTTGCCCAACCGGACCTGGCCCGCCAAAACCATTACCAAGGCGCCGATCTGGTGTTCGGTCGATCTGCGCGACGGCAATCAGGCACTGGTTGAACCGATGGGGCCGGAGCGCAAGCTCCGCATGTTCGAAACCCTGGTCAAGATGGGCTATAAGGAAATCGAAATCGGTTTCCCCTCTGCCTCGCAGACCGATTTCGATTTCGCTCGCCAGCTCATCGAGCAGAATTTGATTCCCGACGATGTCACCGTGCAAGTGCTGACCCAGGCGCGTGATCATCTGATCAAACGCACCTATGAAAGCCTCATCGGTGCCCGCCGCGCCATCGTCCATGTCTATAATTCGACCTCGACTCTGCAGCGCCGGGTCGTCTTCGGCCAGGATATGGAAGGCATCAAGCAGATCGCCGTTAACGGCGCAAAGCTGGTGCGTGAATTCGCCGAGAAGCAGGAAGGCAAGACCGAATTCGTCTATCAGTACTCACCGGAAAGCTTCACCGGCACCGAGATCGATTACGCGATCGAGGTCTGCGAAGCTGTGATGGATGTCTGGGAACCGACGCCGCAGAAGAAGTGCATCCTCAACCTGCCGGCAACGGTGGAGATGTCGACGCCGAATCTCTATGCCGATCAGATCGAGTATTTCTGCCGTCACATGAAGCGGCGCGACAGTGCCATCATGTCGCTGCATCCCCATAACGATCGCGGTACCGGTGTCGCTGCGGCCGAGTTGGGCGTCATGGCGGGCGCCGATCGCATCGAGGGTACCTTATTCGGCAATGGCGAGCGGACCGGCAACGTCGATCTCGTCACCTTGGGCTTGAATCTCTTCACCCAGGGTGTGGATCCGGAAATCGATTTCTCCGATATCAACGATCTGGTCCGCACCGCCGAATATTGCAATCAGCTGCCGGTACATCCGCGTCATCCTTATGCCGGCGATCTCGTCTTCACCGCGTTCTCGGGCTCGCATCAGGATGCGATCAAGAAGGGTTTCGCGGCGATGAAGACGGCCAATGATCCGGAATGGGCGGTACCCTATCTGCCGATCGATCCGGCGGATGTCGGCCGCGATTACGAAGCGGTCATCCGCATCAACAGCCAGTCGGGCAAAGGCGGCGTCGCCTATCTCATGGAAAAGGACCACGGCATGCAATTGCCGCGGCGCCTGCAGATGGAGTTCAGCCAGGTGGTGCAGGACATTGCCGATCAGAGCGGCAAGGAAATCTCCGCCCAGACGATCTGGCAGGCCTTCAATGACGAATATCTCGGCTTGAAGACGCCCTATGAATTCGTCTCTTACCAGACCTCGGCCGACGCCCATGCCAGCGAGATGCGCAATCTCACGGCCAGGCTGAAGGATAATGGCAAGGAAGTGGTGATCGAAGGAAAAGGCAATGGCCCGATCGATGCCTATATGGATGCCATTCACAAGCACACCGGCATAGAGCTCAAAGTCGTCGATTATCGCGAACATTCGGTGGGCCTCGGCAATGATGCCTCGGCGGTGGCCTATCTCGAAACCCGCTTGCCGGATGGCCGCACGGTTCATGGCGTGGGCATGAACTCGAATATCGTGAAGGCGTCCTTGATGGCCATCGTCAGTGCCACCAATCGTGTCGCCGGCAATAAGGTGCGCGACAGCCAGGGCTGACGGTCATCAATGAAACGACATAGCGCGGCGACTGGAAACAGTCGCCGCGCTTTTTGCATCGATCAGGTGGGGCGCCGCCGATTGTAAATCAGATCGTTACGGCAATCTCGCCAAGTCGCTTGGTGAGCAGGGGATTCTCGCGGTAATCGATCGGCACCACGATCAGTGACGGCCCCTTGTGGTCGAGCGCGTTCTGAAGGGCGCCGCGCAGATCCTTCGAGCGGTTGACATACTGCCCTTGCCAGCCGAAGGCCTTGGCGAGATCGAGCCAGTTGGGGTTGCCGAAGCCAAGTTCGGTATGCTTGCCGAATTCGTTGTCTTGCTTCCAGGCAATCAGGCCATAGCCGCCATCTTCCCAGACCATGACATTGATATCGGCATTAAGCCGCCGCGCCGTCTCCATTTCCTGTACGTTCATCAGGAAATCGCCATCGCCGCAGATCGCGAAGATCTTTTCCTGCGGGCAGACCAGATGGGCGGCAATGGAGCCGGGCAGGGGCAGACCCATGGAACAGAATCCGTTGGGGATGATGCAGGTATTGGGCTCGTCGCAGTGATAATACCGGGCGATCCACATCTTATGCGCACCGACGCCGGAGAGCAGGATATCCCTCGGCCCCAACGCGTCGCGCACATCCCAGATAACTTTCTGGGGACGGATCTTGCCCTCCGTATCGTCGTCCTTATGCATGGCAAGATCGCTGGCCATCATCTGGCGCCAATATTGCTGGCGCGGCAGATCATAACGCGGCAACTTCTCGGCCTCCCAGAGATCGGTCAGGATAGCGAGGTTGGTGGCAATCTCGCCGGTCAGTTCGATATGCGCCTGGTATTGCCCGTCGATCTCGGCCGGCAAGGTGTCGATGTCGACGATGATCTTGTCGCCCTTGGGATTCCACAGACGCGGCGGATACTCGACCAGATCATAGCCGATGGTGATGACAAGATCGGCCTCCTCCACGGCGAAGGCCGGATAATCCTTCTGCTGCAGACCGATCGTATAGAGGCAATAGGGCGAATGGCGATCCACCGCGCCCTTGCCCATGAAGGTGCTGATGGTGCCGATGCCGGTCGCTTCGACAAAGCGGCGCAGTTGCGGTGCCGCTCGCCGCCGCATGGTGCCATTGCCGGCAATGATGATCGGCTGCTTGGCGTTGCGGATCAGATCCAGCGCCTGATCGAAACTTTCCCGATCGCCTTGCGGCCGGCGATAGCGATGCGGTTCGATCGGCTGGGCATCGGTCTGCATCTTGGCGATATCTTCCGCCAATTCCAGCAGGACAGCACCAGGCTTTTCCGAGCGTGTCAGGCGCACGGCCTTGCGCACCATTTCGGGGATGGCGTCGGGGTGACGGATGCTGGCAGCCCATTTCGTGACGGGCCGATACATATCGACCACGTCCATGATCTGATGGCTTTCCTTGTGTTGCCGGTTGGTGGCGCCCTGGCCGGTGATCACCAGAACCGGCGCCCGGTCCATATTGGCATCGGCCACGCCGGTAATGAGATTGGTGGCACCCGGCCCCAGCGTGCCGAGGCAGACAGCCGGCTCACCGGTCAGGCGGCCATGTACTTCGGCCATGAAGGCGGCACCCTGCTCATGGCGTGTCAGCACGAATTTGATCGTGGAGCCCTGCAAGGACATCATGAAATCGGCATTCTCCTCACCCGGTACGCCGAAAATGTAGCTGACGCCCTCGCGCTCAAGACAACGCACCAGCAGGTCGGATGCTTTCATCGGATGGTCCTTTGTGATGTGGATGACAGGTCAAGCCCTGGAAAGCTTCGGTCTATGTAAGGTTAGGCGATGACCGGGCCGGCAAGCAATGCAATATGGGCAGGGCTTATGCCGAATGGATGAGGTCGTTGCCGTTGCGAAATGGTCGGGGCTAGAATGACTGGCACAATCTCCCCATAATCTCCGCGCGCGCACAAAAAACAGTAGAATAGAAGAGAAGGTCATGAAACTTACCAGCAGCAGCTTTCGGGATGGCGCGGCCATCCCCGGCGAATTTGCCTTTGCCGTCATCGCGCCTGGCACGCATGTCGCCCTGTCCGGCAACCGCAACCCGCATCTGGCCTGGGGCGACGTACCGGAGGGGACGAAATCTTTCGCCTTGATCTGCCATGACAAGGATGTTCCAAGCCGGGGCGATGATGTCAATCAGGAAGGCCGCGAGGTGCCTGCCTCGCTGCCGCGGGTCGATTTCTTTCATTGGACATTGATCAACATTCCGGCTTCAACCCGCGAGGTTGCCGCCGGCGGCCACAGCAACGGGGTGACGGCGCGCGGCAAGCCAGGGCCTCAGGTCTCGGCCGATTTGAGCGGCCTGCTCCGTCACGGCATCAATGACTATACGGGCTGGTTCGCGGGCGATAAGGATATGGCCGGCGACTATTACGGCTATGACGGGCCGTGCCCGCCCTGGAACGATAGCCTCGTGCATCATTACTATTTCACGCTTTATGCGCTGGACGTGCCGCAGCTCAATGTGAGCGGCACGTTGACGGGGCAAGCGGCGCGCGATGCGATCAGGGGCCATGTCCTGGCCGAGGCCCGGCTGAGCGGTACTTACACGCTCAATCCGAAGCTCGCCGGTTAAAATCGGGACGATCCCCGCCGCGCCTGCGCTTCCTGCGCCGCCTTTAGATTGGCGCGGATGAAATCGCGGGCGTGGCGGGCGAGATCATTGCCGTCATCCCAGAGATTGCGCCAGATGGCGAGAATGCCGGAGAGTTGGGGATTGACCACCGTCGACGAAAAGGATTCGAAGGTGATCGGTCCCGTATAGCCGGCACGTGCGAGGCCGCGGAAGATTTTGTCGAAATCGATCGAGCCGGCGCCGAGATAGCCGCGATTTGATTCGCCGATATGGAAATAGCCGAGATGGCTGCCGGTTTCGATGATGGCGCTCTCGATATCGGCCTCTTCGATATTCATGTGATAGGTATCGAGATGCACCTTCACATTTGCCGCGCCGATCCGCTTGCAGAAATCGACCGCCTGCATGGCGGTGTTGAGCACATTGCTCTCATAGCGGTTCACGACTTCCAGGCCGATGGTGATATTGCTCTTGGCCGCCGTGTCGCATAGTCGCTGCAGCACCTCGATCGAGCCGGCGACGCCGCGTTCCGTTGCGGGCGTGAAGTATTTCTGAAAGCCGGAATAGAGGATGCCGCCCATATAGCTTCCGCCGATATCGCGCGTGACGGCCAGTGCCGCCTGCAGATGCGCCTCGCCCCGCTTGATTTTTTCCGGATCGCCGCTGGAAATATCGCAGGAATCGTCAAGGCCGAGAGAGACGGTGGCGCCCAATTTGTGCTGTTCGAGGATGCGGCGCGTGAAGGCAACATCGATGGTCTTGGGATCGAGCGCCGGGATTTCGATCAGATCGTACCCCAATGCAACCGTCTGCTCGATGGCCTTGGTGCATTCGGGGTGACTCCAGCCACCGACCCAGACCAAGGCATGTACGCCAAGTTTGTTCATGCTGCTCTCCTCGATCAACATGGCAGAAAGATCATTCCGCCATTGCCCTTGCTTCCAAGAAGCGAACTTACTGAGTGCATTCGCCGACCCGCTTGCCGGTCACCGTCATGTCGGTGATCATTTTCATATTGCCCTGACTGCTTTCCACATGGGTGACGGCTGCATAGCTGTCGCCCGTCGAGGTAATCGTCGAGGTGCTGACAACGCTATCGCAGGTGGCGCGAATCTGCGTCTGGTTCCCGCTACGCCACAGAAATTCCGTTTTGCATCCCGCTATTTTCGGTGCGACGGATTCCTCGGCAGCCTTTTTTGCCTGATCGGGCGTGACGCAGCTTTCGATCTGGTTCTTCGGCAAGGGCGTCTGCTTGCCGTCCATAGCCATCACGCCTTCGGTACTGATCTGCCACTTGCCCGGCTTCATTTCCGCCGCTTCGGCGGTACCGATAGAAGCGGCGCCGGCCAATGTCACAAGGGCGAGGGCGGCAGGAAACAGGTGACGCATCATGTTCTCCGGAATCGGGCTGAATATCTGACCAAGGTGACAGCATAAGGTTCCCGTGACCGCGATCAAGGATTCGTCCTTGTCGCATCTCACCGAGTTCCCCAGAATGAACCAAAGATCAAAACAGGGGAGGCCTGCATGGTAAGGGCTGAATCGGCTGGGACCTGGGTGACAGCTCACCGGCAATCGATCGAGAATCCGAGCCAATTCTGGGGTGACGCGGCGGCTGCGATCGATTGGACGAAGCCGTGGGACCGGGTGCTGGATGATAGCCGGCCGCCTTTTTATCGCTGGTTTTCCGGGGCCGAACTGAATACCTGCCATAACTGCCTGGATCGCCATGTCGAAGCGGGTCGGGGTGACCAGACCGCGATCATCTATGACAGCCCCGTCACCCAAACGATCCGCAGCTATTCATATGCCGAATTCCGTGACCAGGTGGCGCTGTTTGCCGGTGTCTTGGCCAATGAAGGCGTGGGCAAGGGCGACCGGGTGGTCATTTATATGCCGATGGTGCCGGAGGCGCTGGTTGCCATGCTGGCCTGTGCCCGGCTTGGCGCCGTTCATTCCGTGGTGTTCGGCGGTTTCGCCGCGCCGGAGCTGGCGACCCGTATCGACGACGCCAAGCCGAAAGTGGTGGTCAGTGCTTCCTGCGGCATCGAGGTCATCAGGGTCGTACCCTACAAGCCATTGCTCGATGCCGCTATCGATCTGGCGCGATTCAAGCCGGATCGCTGCATCATTCTGCAGCGGGACATGGAGCCGGCCAAGATGATCGCCGGTCGTGACGTCGATTGGCGGCAAGCGATGTCCCAAGCCGTGCCCCAGGCTTGCGTGCCCGTCAAGGCTACCGATCCGCTTTACATCCTCTATACCTCTGGCACGACCGGCCAGCCCAAGGGCATCGTCCGCGATAATGGCGGCCATGCCGTCGCCTTGCGCTGGACCATGACCTATCTCTATGACGTGAAGCCCGGCGAGGTGTTCTGGACCGCCTCGGATATCGGCTGGGTGGTGGGGCATTCCTATATCGTTTATGCGCCTCTGCTGGCCGGCTGCACCAGCGTCCTCTACGAGGGCAAGCCGGTCGGAACGCCCGATGCCGGCGCCTTCTGGCGGGTGATCGCACAGCACAAGGTCTCCGTCCTCTTCACGGCGCCCACGGCCTTCCGGGCGATCAAGCGCGAAGATCCCGAGGCGAAGCTGCTGCACCGATATGACCTCGGCAGTTTGCGCACATTGTTCTTGGCCGGAGAGCGTTCCGATCCGTCGACTCTCGAATGGGCGGAGCACCATCTGAAGGTCCCGGTGATCGACCATTGGTGGCAGACCGAGACAGGTTGGGGCATCGTCGGCAATTGTCTGGGGCTGGAGGCTTTGCCGGTGAAACATGGATCGCCCACCAAGCCGGTGCCGGGCTGGGATGTGCGGGTGCTGGATGAAGGCGGGCATGAAGCGCCGACCGATGAAATCGGCAATCTGGTCTGCCGCCTGCCATTGCCGCCGGGTTCGCTTCCAACCTTATGGCAGGCGGAAGAACGTTTCTTCAAAACCTATCTGGAGCAGTATCCAGGTTACTATCTCACCGCCGATGCCGGCTATATCGATGAGGACGGTTATATTTATGTCATGGCGCGGATCGACGACATCATCAATGTTGCCGGTCATCGTCTGTCGACAGGCGGCATCGAGGAGGTACTGGCGGCGCATCCCGATGTGGCAGAATGCGCGGTGATCGGTGTTGCCGACGAACTGAAAGGTCAGCTTCCGTTGGGACTGCTGGTCTTGAAAGCCGGTGTGATGAAACCTCATGCCGAGATCGTTGCTGAAGCGGTGCAACTGGTCAGGGCGCAGATTGGCCCGGTTGCCGCTTTTAAAACAGCAGCGGTTGTGGCGCGCCTGCCGAAGACCCGTTCAGGTAAAATTTTGCGGGGCACGATGAAGAAGATTGCCGACAGCCAGCCTTTCAAGGCGCCGGCGACCATCGACGATCCGCTGATCCTGGACGAGATCAAGACGGCGTTGCGTAAGGTCGGTTATGCAGGAGATGAACGGTAAGAATTCCGCCCCCTCTACCGATGAGGAGAGGGGGCGGACAATGTGTTAGCGCGCGCGGGGGGCGCCGTCGCGCTTCAGCTTCTGCTGACCGCCCGGCTTATTGGCGCCGGCATTGCGGGGACCGCTGCTATGTTGACCATTGCCGCGCTGACCGTCGCTGCGATGATTGCGATTGCCGGGCTTTCCCTTTGCTGCCTGATGATGGCTGCGGTCGTCGCGGCCGCGGCCTTCGCCATGACGGCCTTCCGCCGAGCGGCTTTCGGTGCGGCGATTGTCGTGATGGCGAGCCTCGGCATGGGAGTCGCTGCTGCGTTGTCCATCGCGGCGCGGCTGCCCCTCGCGTGCTTCCAGTTCGCGGATCATGGCCGCCGGTTGCGACAGATTCCGGTCACTGCGAGCCTGGCCGTTGCGAGCCTGGCCATTGCGCGGCTGGTCACCACGCGCGTGATCATTGCGTGCTTGCGGACGATCCTGGCGCTGCGGGCGGTCCGAGCGGGCGGGCTGGGCATCCCGGTCCCGGTTTGGCCGGTCGGCGCGATGGCCATCACGCGGCCTTCCTTCGGCGGCACGCACTTCACGGCGCGGTGCCTCGCTGGTCCGGTCGGCGACAAATTCCAGGTCGTCGCGCGAACGCCCTGTCTGCCGCTTGCGCTGGGCCTGTCCTGAACGCGGTGCACGCTCCTGGCGTTCGCCGCGGCCACCGCCGCCACGCTTCGGTTTCGGACCGATGACATTGAGCGGTGGCAGATCGCCGGTGAACGGATGATCCGCGATGACGGGAATCGGCTGACGCGTGACCTTCTCGATATCGCGCAGGAAGGCGCGTTCTTCTGCATCGCAGAACGACAGAGCGATACCCGAGGCACCGGCACGCGCCGTGCGGCCGATACGGTGGACATAGCTCTCGGGCTCGTTCGGCAGGTCGACATTGATCACATGGGTAACACCGTCGATATCGATGCCGCGGGCGGCGATATCGGTGGCGATCAACAGATTGATGCGTCCACTCTTGAGATCGCTGAGCGCCCGCTGGCGGGCATTCTGCGATTTGTTGCCGTGAATGACGGCGGCTTCGAAGCCGTCCTTTTCAAGGTTTTCGGCGATGCGGTCGGCACCGTGTTTGGTGCGGGAGAAGATCAGTGCCCGGTCGACCGGGTTGCTGCGGAGCAGATGGGCGAGCAGCGGCCGCTTGTTTCCTTTGGAGACGTGATAGAGACGCTGCTCCACCCGTTCTGCCGTCGAAGAGACGGGTGCCACTTCGACACGTTCCGGATTGTTGAGCAGGCTGTAGGCGAGATCGCTGATCTCGCGCGGCATGGTGGCGGAGAAGAGCAGCGTCTGCCGCTCTTTCGGCACCATCGCGACAATACGGCGGATTTCCGGCAGGAAACCCATATCCAGCATGCGATCCGCTTCGTCCAGGATCAGCACCTCGACGCTCTTCAGATCCATATGCCCTTGATTGATGAGGTCGCGCAGGCGACCCGGTGTGGCGACGACGAGATCGACGCCGCGCTGCATCGCGCGTACCTGGGAGAATTGCGTGACGCCGCCGAAGATCATGGTGCTGCGCAGCGGCAGGTGGCGCCCATAAGTGCGGATCGATTCCTGGATCTGCACGGCCAGTTCGCGGGTCGGGCAGAGGATGAGCACGCGCGTGGATTTCGGGGTCGGGCGGCCCTTCTTCTCAATCAGGCGCTGCAGGGTGGGGAGGGTGAACGCGGCGGTTTTGCCTGTTCCGGTCTGCGCCAGGCCCAGAAGATCGCGGCCGGCCAGCAGATGAGGAATCGACTGCGCCTGGATCGGCGTCGGCGTCGTGTAGCTTTCCTCGGCAAGCGCCTGCATCAGCGGCGCAATTAGGCCGAGGTCGGTAAAGGTCGTCATTGGAAGAAATATCCTTTCGGGCGACCGCCAACAAACCGTGCCCGAAAGGCGTCACAGGAAGCGGAGAGCCGCATAGGACGCATCGACGGGCGACGGCCCTTCGGGGGCCGGCTTCATGATCCCGAGGCGCGCAGGCGCGGAATCATAGGTTTGTCGATGGATCTCAAGACGCGACGTCGGTCAAAAAACGCTATTGTTTCAAGCGCGTAATATCGAGGACGTCTGCGCGCGGTCACGAGAAATGACAGTGCTTTTTACCTATCCCGCATCGCAATGTCAAGGCAGATTAAGCATGGCGCCAAAACCGTCCGGAAGCGATCTATTGCGGCTTGATCCGGTAGATGCTGGCCGTCCAGCGCATTTCCTTGATGAAGTCCCGATAGTTCATCAAATACTGCCCCGTATCCAAAGCGGTGGCGCCGGCATCGACATAGGGGTCGGAACCGACCTCATAGACCTTCGGCTCGTTGATGATGATCTGTAAATTATCAGCCGATCCCTTATAGCCGATGATCAGTGCAACCTCATTGGTGTTCTTGTCGGCCGCCGACACCTTCGGCGGTTCGATGGCGGCAACGACCGGACGTTCGAATTCGATCTCGTGGATGAGTTCGTCAGGCGGCAGAACCTTTCCCTGTTCGGAGCGCATGACGATGGGGTCTTCCTTGAAGAACTGATAGGCGTAGGGCGAATAACCGCCGATGACTTTGAGTGCCGCTTGATAAGCACCGAGTTTTGCCGGCGCCGCACAGTCAGTTGAATTGTCCTTGCCGGTCAGAAAATTTGCCAGGCCGCATTGATAATCATCATTGGGACCGGTATTCGGCACCGCATAATAGCGCATGATCATTTCACCGACCGCGGCCCAGCTTCGGCCCGGCTGGCTCTCCTGTATCGGGTCGATACTGATGGCGTCATCGGCCCGAGCATGCACTGGCAAGACCGCTAGCAAACAGGGAAAGGCGGCGACCAACACGAGCAGCAAAAATGCGGATTTCCGCAAGTCACTGCCGGACGTTGTCAGACGCCAAGGGCTGATCATTAATGGCCTCCCCGCTCTTTTATACGTTTGGCTGCAATCTGACGGCATGCTGCCCGAAGGCCCGGCGGGTCGCAAGGCCTTCCGGCGTTCCGCCGGTTGACAGCCTCCGGTCCATCCCGCATGGATTGGGGCCATCTGACGCGGCTATTTTGAAACGGAGACCTTATGTCGATTACCAAAGTCCTCAAGCAGCTCGGCCTTGATGCCAAGGAATTGAAAGGCGGCGATCTGATCGCCCGGTCTCCGATCGATGGCAGCGTCATGGCCAAGCTCAAGAGCGACGGCAAAGCTAGCACCGAAAAGAAGATCGGCCGCGCCGCGGACGCCTTTAAGGCATGGCGTGCCGTGCCGGCACCGCAGCGCGGTGAGCTGATCCGTCTGTTCGGTGAAGAGTTGCGCGCCCATAAGGAAGCCCTGGGTGCCTTGGTGTCTCACGAAGTCGGCAAGATCGTCCAGGAAGGGCTGGGCGAAGTTCAGGAAATGATCGACATTTGCGATTTCGCCGTCGGTCTGTCGCGTCAGCTTTACGGCCTCACCATTGCGTCCGAGCGTCCCGGCCATCGCATGATGGAGACATGGCATCCCTTGGGAGTCATCGGGGTCATCAGCGCTTTCAACTTCCCGGTTGCGGTCTGGTCCTGGAACACGGCGCTGGCCATCGTCTGTGGCAATAGCGTCGTCTGGAAGCCCTCCGAAAAGAACCCGCTGACCGCTTTGGCCTGCCAGAAGATCTTCGAGAAGGCGGCGAAGAAATTCGGGGCCGCGCCGAAGGGTTTGCTGGAAGTTGTGATCGGCGGGCGCGAGGTCGGCGAAATGGTGGTCGACGACAAGCGCGTCGCCCTGGTCAGCGCCACCGGCTCAACCCGCATGGGACGGGAAGTCGGCCCGCGTATCGCCGCGCGTTTCGGCCGCTCGCTGCTGGAACTGGGCGGCAACAACGCCATGATCGTCTGCCCCAGTGCGGATCTGGAGCTGGCCGTGCGCGCCATCACTTTTTCGGCGGTCGGCACGGCGGGGCAACGTTGCACAAGCCTGCGCCGCGTGATCGTGCATGAAAGCATCCGCGACAAATTGCTGCCGCGTCTCAAGAAGATTTACGGCAATCTGCCGATCGGCAATCCGCTGGATGCCAAGACGCTGGTCGGACCGTTGATCGACGAGGCTTCCTTCAACCGCATGCAGGCAGCTCTGAAGACGGCAAAGGACCAGGATGGCAAAATCACCGGCGGTGAGCGCGTCAAGGTGAAAGGATGTGAAGGGGGCTTCTATGTGACGCCGGCCATCGCTGAGATGCCGGGGCAGAGCCAGGTCGTGAAAGAAGAAACCTTCGCACCGATCCTCTATGTCCTCACCTATAAGAAGTTTGAAGACGCGATCGAATTGCAGAATGACGTGCCGCAGGGTTTGTCTTCCTGCATCTTCACCCAGGATCTGCGCGAGGCGGAATTCTTCCTCTCCGCCCGGGGCAGCGATTGCGGCATCGCTAATGTCAATATCGGTCCCTCCGGCGCCGAGATCGGCGGTGCCTTCGGCGGCGAAAAGGAAACCGGCGGTGGGCGCGAATCCGGCTCTGACGCCTGGCGCGCCTATATGCGCCGCGCCACCAACACGATCAATTATTCCGACAAGCTGCCGTTGGCCCAGGGGATCAAATTTGACGTCGGGTAAAACGGCTTGGCCAGGATCGGCCATTTGAAACGACGGCGCTCCGCAAGGGGCGCCGTTTTTTGTCAGTCGATATCCTTCACCCACATATGGGTGAAGACCATGATCATGTTGACCGTGCTGTCATCATCCGAGAGCGGGAGGAACAAAATGTCGTCATGGGCCATCTTACCCAGCGGCGTTTTGTAGGGTGTATTGAAGAAAACCGGCTGCCGACTAGCAACGACCTCGTTGTAGCATTTCAATGCTTCTTCGGCGTCGCTGGCGAAGAATGCTTCGACAACCGGTTTGCCGGTGGGGTCGCGACGCCGTTGGGTGACTTCTCCCGTGCCGACCAGGCGATAGACAAAGCGGGGTTCGGTCGGCAAGACATCGACCAGCATCATATGCGCCAGCCAGGGTTTCATCTCGATTGGATCGATATCCCGTCGGCTGGGCATGGAACGGCCGTTGCGCTTGCTGTGCCAATAGCGATAAAGCGCTCGGACTGACTCGTGACAGACGGTCAGGAACGGTGGATCTGGGATCTGAGATTGATCCGGTGTTCGGTGTTGCATTCGAGCCCCCGGCACGCAACAGCGCGGCGGTTCATATAGCTGGGATTGGGTGTAGTGAAAAGAGTAACTTCAATTTTAGTGATAATATTCTCAAATTTTACACGATTTGTGCTGCATCGCACCGTCACAATATGGTGTGGCGCACCTTATTTCTCCACCAGATGGACATTAAAGGTCACAATAGCTGCCGCAATTTTGGCCGCAATACGGGCATTATTCTTAATCAAAGCGATATTGGCAGCGAGACTGGCGCCAGCGCTGAGCGTTTTAACCCGGTCAAGAAGAAAGGGCGTGATGGCTTTGCCGCTGATGCCCTGCCGCGAGGCGTCTTCCAACGCGGCGTCGATGAGCGGCTGCAGCCTATCGGCCGGAATCTCGGCTTCTGTCGGAATTGGGCAGGCGACGCTGATGCCACCGGTGAAGCCGAGGCGTCGATGAGCCTGGATCAATTGCGCAATTTCCGGGATCGAATCGAGGCGTAGCGGGGCGGGACAACCGCTTTCCCGGGAATAGAAGGCGGGGAATTCATCGCTGCCATAGCAAATGACCGGCACGCTTAGGGTTTCCAGCTTTTCCAGGGTCAGGGGGATATCCAGGATCGATTTGACACCGGCCGAGACCACAGTCACGGGCGTTGTGGCCAATTCGGTCAGATCGGCGGAGATGTCGAAGCTCTCGGCTGCCCCCCGATGCACGCCGCCTATGCCGCCGGTCGCAAAGACATCGATACCGGCGAGGGCAGCCAGGCGCATCGTTGCGGCCACGGTCGTTGCCCCGGAGCGCCCAGTGGCCAGCAGATAGGCCAGATCGCGGGTGCTGGCCTTGGCCATGCCGGGATCGGTTGCCACCTGCTCGAGTTCGGCCGCCGACAAGCCGATTTTGGCGCGTCCCGCCAGCACGGCGATTGTCGCGGGGATGGCGCCGGCCTCGCGGATGATGGCTTCAACCTCCAATGCTGTCCGGAGATTGTCGGGATAGGCCATGCCATGGGCGATGATGGTGGATTCCAGGGCGACGACTGGTTGGCCGCCGCGGAGCGCGCTCGCCACTTCAACAGTCGTTTCAAGCTGCGGAATCATGAGGTATCAGCGAGCCTTCTTCATCAAGCGCCAAGTGCGGCTTCGGCCGAGTACTCTTCGCCATGGCCGGACCGCCGCGGCGCTCTCTTCGGCATTCTTCCTTCAAGTGCCGGGCGTTCTTCCTGGAACAGGCGGATCAATGCGTCCATCACCGCGCGGATGCGGGGCAGGGAGCGCAGGTCTCGATGCACTAACAGGAATTGATCAGCCATGACGTCTTCCAGAACGCCGCCAATACGGCGCAAAGCCGGATCGGCATCGCCAAGATAGCAGGGCAGCACGCTGAATCCCACGCCGGACCGCACGGCCTCCTGCAGCACGAGCCAGTTGTTGACGCGGATGAACGGCTTCTTGCCGTCGAGCAATTCACGCATCCAGGCCTGACCCGGCATGTAGGCATGGTCATCATCGAAGCCGATCCAGGTCATTTCCCGTAGCTTCTCGCGGGAAGGATTGCCGGCTGCGGTCTTGGTCACTGCCGGATCCGCCGCCCCATAGATCGCATAAGCGACGCGGCCGAGCCGGCGACTGACGATGCTGGCCAGATCCGGCACCTGTTCGCGGATCAATAGGTCGGCCTCGCGGCGGGAAAGATTGGCCAGCATATGGCTGGCGCTCAATTCGAATTCGATGCAATTCAGGTTGTGCCGCAGGCGCGGCAGGCCGCGGGCGAGAAAAGCCGTCATTGCCTCGCCGGCCGAAAGCCGTACCACGCCATGAGCCGTATCGCCGAGATTGGCGCTGCGGCGATGAATCGAATCTGCCGCCTGTTCCATCGCCTGTGCATCAGCTAATAGCTCCTCGCCGGCAGGGGTGATGACGAAACGATCCGGCAGACGGTCGAACAGCCGCGCGCCGATCGCTGTCTCCAGTGCCTTGACGCGCCGTGCGATGGTCGGATGGCTGACCTCCAGCTTGCGCGCCGCCGCCGTCAGGCTGCCTTCCCGCGCCAGGGTCAGAAACACCCGCAGGTCATCCCAATCGGCATCCATCACAGCATCTCCGGTCAGTTGACGATGTACAAAAATGTACCGCCGGTTTTCCGATTTGTCGAATGGCGAACGAGAATGTTCACGATATTGTTGTCCTTTATCGGGCGATGAGCCCACAGCCCTGCCTCAAGCTGGAGACGACGCAGATGCATTTCGAGCCGCGCCTTTGGAATTTTACTGCCGGGGTTCGGCTGCGCATCGTCTGGGCGGTGCTGGTAGGACTGGTCTCGGTCGCGCTGGGGGTGGCAAGGCTGGCTTTGCTGGGCTGGCTGATCGGTGCGGTTTTCGCCGGCCGTGCGTTGAATGATCTCGCTTGGTCGATCGCGCTGATCGCCGCCATCATGTTGCTGCGCGGCGCCGCCGAACATATTCGGGTGATGACCGCGCATGAGACCGCGGCGAAAGTGCAGAAGACCCTGCGCCGGGCGATCTATGACAAGATTGCCGCGCTCGGTCCTGGCGCCGTCGCGCGCCAGCGTTCCGGGGCTTTGACCCTGTCGCTGATCGATGGTGTCGAGCAGCTGGAGGTCTATTTCGGCCAGTTCCTGCCGCAATTCTTGATCGCCTTGCTGACGCCATTCCTGATCTTTGTCGCCATTGCCTGGATCGATCTGCCGGTGGCGGGTATCATGTTGATCTTCGCATTGGTTGCCCTGTTCGCTCCTGCGCTCTGGCATCGTCACGATACGGCGAATTCGCTGAATCGGCAGACGGCCTATGCTTCTTTCGCCGCCGAATTCCTCGATTCAATCCAGGGCCTTGCGACGCTGAAGGCTTTCGGCCAGAGCCAGGCGCGGGCCGACAGGCTGCAGGAGGAGGCGCAGAGCCTGTTTCGCCGAACGATGTGGGTGCTGGCGACCAATTCACTGGCTCGCGGCATTACCGATTCCGCGATCGCCTGCGGTGCTGCGGCAGCTCTGGCGCTGGGCGCCTATCGGGTCGAAGGCGGGGCGATGTCGCTATCGGCGCTGCTGGTGATCCTGATGCTCGGCGTTGAGATTTTCCGACCCATGCGCGAGCTACGCTCGGTCCTGCATCAGGGCATGGTCGGCATGTCCGCGGCTCAAGGCATCTACCGGATTCTCGATGCCGAGCCGCTGGTGGCAGATGCGATGCCGACGATGCAGAGCGTTTCCTTGGTGCCCAGCATCAGTTTCGACCAGGTACGGTTCCGCTATCCCGGTACGAAACGCGTCATCCATGAGGGGCTGGATTTCCGGGCCGAACCCGGCGAACGCATCGGCCTGGTCGGCGCCTCGGGTGGCGGCAAGTCATCGATCGTGCGTCTGCTGCTGCGTTTCTACGATCCCGAAGCGGGTACGGTCCGTATAGGTGGCCGGGATCTACGGGATCTCTCTTTCGCGCAGATCCGCAGCATGATCTCTGTGGTCAATCAGGATACGTTCCTGTTCCACGGCACCATTGAAGAAAACATTCGCATGGGCCGACCAGATGCTAGCCCTGAAGATATAGAGGTGGCGGCCCAGGCAGCCAATATCCGCGGCTTTGTCTCATCATTGCCGCATGGCTATCAGACTGTGATCGGCGAAAAGGGGATCAAGCTATCCGGCGGCCAGCGTCAGCGGGTGGCTATTGCGCGGGCCATTCTGCGTGATGCGCCGATCCTGGTGCTGGACGAAGCCCTGTCTGCGGTCGATGCCGAGAATGAGGCTGTGATCCAAGACGCGCTCGACCGGTTGATGCGCGGCCGCACCACCTTGATCTTGGCGCATCGTCTCTCCAGCATCATCGATTGCGACCGCATTCTTGTGCTTGATGGTGGGCGGGTGGCAGAAAGCGGGTCCCATGACGTGCTGATGCAGCGCGGTGGCACCTATGCGCAATTGATGGCGGAACAGGCGCGCGGAGGAGATGTCGATCTATCGCCGGTCCTGAATGGCGCATCCGCTGATAACGGCGCTGCCGTCGAAACCGTGGCTGGTCCATCCGGCGGTCTCAAGCAAGTGACCGAAGGTATTATCAAGGCCGAAGGGCTGAGTTGGTGGCAATTGATCGGCGCCCTGATGAAGCTGGTCATGCCGTGGAAAGGCAAGCTGACACTGACCTTCATCTTCGGCGTATTGCGGGTCATTTCCTTCATCGGCATCGGTGTCTGCAGCGCTTTCGTCGTGCGCGACCTGAAGAACGGACAGGATTTCGAGATCTGGCTCTGGACATTGGCCGTGCTGGCGCCGCTATCAGGCGTGGTACACTGGCTGGAATCCTGGATCGCCCATGACATGGCCTTTCGATTGCTGGCGGAGATGCGCATCGACGTCTTCCGCAAGCTCGACCAGCTGGCCCCCTCTTATCTGGTGCGCCGGCGGACCGGCGATCTGATGGCACTGGTCACCAACGACGTTGAGCTGGTGGAATATTTCTTCGCCCATACCGTGGCGCCGGCTTTCGTCGCGATTCTGGTGCCGGCGGTCGTCCTGGTCGTGCTGGCTTTGGCCAGTCCATGGCTTGCGCTGGCCTTGCTGCCCTTTCTTTTTCTGGTCGGTCTCTGCCCCTTCCTGATGCGCAAGCGGGCCGATCGTCTGGGTTCGGCGGCGCGCGAGGCAGCCGGCGAATTCGGTGCAGTGGCGGTCGATTGCGTCCAGGGTCTGGGCGAGATCGTGACTTTCCAGCAAGAGGCGGCGCGGGGCGAGAAGCTGGATGCGCTGTCCGATCGGCATATTGCGTTGCGCCTGCCGTTTTTTCGCGAATTGACCCTGCAATCGAGCCTGCTGGAAATCTTCACCGGTCTTGGCGGGCTGGCTGTCGTCGTGACGGGTGCTGCACTATCGGCGCAACGAGTGATCGACCCGGCATTGCTGCCGCTATTGACGCTGCTTGCCATGGCGGCCTTCTTGCCGGTTTCCGAGATCGCCCAGGTCGGCCGCCAACTAGCTGACACCTTGGGTGCGACAAGGCGAATCTACGGCCTTTTCAACGAGCCGGTGACAGTGCGGGATGGCCGCGGCATGTCCGGCAATGTGCCAATGTCGTCAGGGGATGTTGTGTCGCGTGCGAACGCCGCGACCTTGACCCTGGAACAGGTGAGCTTCGCCTATCCCGGACAGAATCGTCCCGCCCTGCAAGACATCACCCTGACAATCCCGGCCGGCGCCACTGTCGCCCTGGTTGGCACGTCGGGTGCCGGTAAGACAACGACGGCGCAGTTGCTGATGCGTTTCTGGGATCCCGATCACGGACGCATCACGCTCGACGGTACGGATCTGCGGGACTACCGGCTTGACGATTTGCGGCACCGCGTTGCCCTGGTTGCCCAGGATACATATCTTTTCAACGACACGCTTCGGCGCAACATCTTGATCGCCCGACCCGCGGCGAGCGAGGCAGAGCTGCATGCAGCTATCGCCCATGCCTCGCTGACTGATCTGGTCGACGCCTTGCCTGATGGTATCGATGCCGAGGTCGGTGAACGCGGCACCAGCCTTTCCGGCGGTCAACGCCAGAGAGTCGCGATCGCCCGGGCCTTCCTGAAGGATGCACCGCTGCTGATCCTTGATGAGGCCACGTCGCATCTCGATGCCGTCAATGAACAGGCGGTGCGATCAGCTTTGGATTTGCTGCAAACCGATCGCACCACGGTCATCATCGCTCATCGCCTCTCGACCATCCGCAATGCCGATTTAATCATCGTCCTCGATGCCGGCAGGATCGCAGAAACCGGTACGCATGAGGCGCTGATGGGGAAGGGCGGCCTCTATGCACGCCTGGTGTCGCGGCAGCTCGCTGCCAGTTATGTGCCGGCCGCACAATGAAACAATGAGCCCAGGGCACGGCCCTCCCAGGCAAAACAAAAGCTGGGTAAAACAAAAGGGGATGCATCAGCATCCCCTTTTGTCGTGTCGTGATAACGAATTTCGCCGGCTATAGCTTCGCCTTATCCGGCGTGACTGCCATCAGTTTTTGTTCGGCAGGAACGTGCTGATATCGAAGCCGCCAGGCAGGCGCGTGCCGCTGCCATGTTCTTCTTCGTGATGCTCTTCCGTCGGCAGCGGATCCAGCGTCGCCGGCTTGCCGGCGGCTTTGCGCGCCTTGATGATGGCGGCATTGAGATCGGTCTGCGAGCAGAGGCCCAGCAGGACCGGATCACGCGGCCGCAGATTGGCCGAATTCCAGTGGCTGCGGTCACGCACCGCGGCAATGGTCTGTTTGGTCGTGCCGATCAGGCGCGAAATCTGGGCATCGCTCAGTTCGGGGTGATGGCGCACCAGCCAGGCGACCGCGTCAGGTTTGTCCTGCCGCTTGGAAATCGGCGTGTAACGAGGGCCTTTCGTCCGGGTGACGGGCAGCGGAATATCGATACGCGAGAGCTTTAGCCTGGCCGCAGGATCGGCCTCGCAGCGTTGAATCTCTTCCTTGGTCAATTGCCCGTTACCTGTCGGATCGAGGCCGACAATACCAACCGCCACTTCGCCATCGGCAATACCTTGGACTTCCAGCGGATGCAGATTGCAGAAAGCGCCGATCTGCTCAAAAGTCAGGGCTGTGTTTTCCACCAGCCATACCGCCGTTGCTTTCGGCATCAGAAGTTGCGCCATGATTCCTCCTTCTCGGCCGCCAGGAACCGCGCTCGGCTCCACTGCGGACGGCCAAGGCATTCCTTGACCATAGTCGAAACGATAAAAATGCCGGCTCGTTCCGGCCGGCAGGGTTTCGAGTACGTTGCTCGAAAATCACCCGCCACTTACCATCATTGGCCGCCGCATGCCAAGAGAAAGTTCCAATTCGGCAAACGACTTAGCCTTCCCGGACCGGTTAACCGCCTTCTTCTCATATGGATATAATTTATTGTTTTTAAAGAAATAAATATAGCTGAAATCGTCATGGGTGAGGCTGTGAGAAGGTTTCGGGCGGCTATCGCCCGGAGCGCCGAGGTAACGCCGACGATCTTCGGCCATACCGGTTCCAATGCGCCCAATCACAGCCTTCACGACTTGGTTCCGCCACGGCATCCGCGAGCAGATCGAGCGGGATTCGCTTTGGAGCCCCGCCTATTCGCCGTCAGGTTGTCAGAACGATTTTTCCAGTATGAGCGCTGGATTCCATCAGACCGTGCGCGGCATCGGCCGCAGTCAAGGCAAAGGTCTTGTAAATGATCGGTTTGACTTTGCCGGCATCGATCAACGGCAGGACTTTTTCATCGAGCGCGGCGGCGATCCGTGCCTTGTCGGCGATCGAACGCGGGCGCAAGGTCGAGCCGGTGATGGTCTGGCGCTTCACCATGATCTGGGCAAAATTGATCTCCGCCATGTTTCCTTGCAAAAAGGCGATCATGACCAACCGACCGTCGACAGCAAGGCTTTTCAAATTGCGCGGAATGTAAGTGCCGCCGACCATGTCGAGGATGACGTCGATCCCGGCGCCATCGGTCTCTTGATTGATCACCTCGACGAAATCCTGCGTTTTGTAATTGATGGCGATATCGGCGCCCAATTCCCGACAGGCTTGGCACTTCTCGTCGCTGCCGGCGGTGGTGAAGACACGGGCGCCGAATTGATGCGCAAGCTGGATTGCCGTGGTGCCGATTCCGGAGGATCCGCCATGGACCAGGAAGCTTTGGCCGGCTTTCAGTTGTCCGCGGTCGAACACATTGGTCCAGACGGTGAAGAAAGTCTCCGGAATGGCGCCGGCCATGACCATGTCGAGCCCGCGCGGGACGCGCAGACACTGTGCTGCCGGGGTAATGCAATATTCCGCGTAGCCGCCGCCGGGCGTCAGGGCCATGACCTGGTCGCCGATTTTCCAGTCAGAGGTCGCCGCCGGCCCGGCTTTGTCGCCCATGGCAACGATCGTACCGGATACTTCCAGCCCAGGAAGATCGGATGCGCCGGGTGGTGGAGCATAGACTCCCATCCGTTGCAAGACATCCGGACGATTGACGCCTGCTGCTGCCACTTTGATCAGGACTTCACTGGCTTTTGGCAGGGGGACGGGGCGCGTCGCCGGTTTCAATACCTCGGGTCCGCCAGCACGGGTGATTTCAATGACAGTCATCTGACTGGGCAGGTTCATACGCAACTCCCTTGGCTTTTCTGCGGTCGGTCCCGCAGTCATCGGATACTCCGTCTCTTAGTCCATTCGACCAATGGCGTCGATGCGCCCAATGGCGGATGCTTGGGCCCGAATCCGGCAACAGCCTTTGAACTTGAGCTCGGGGCGCCCTAAAATAATGCTGAAAAATGGAGGTCAGCATGGATCTGGAAGATTTGGAGCCGCGTAAAGCGAAGTCGCAACTTCGCAATCTGGATCCCCTCTCAATCGAGGAACTCAATGATTATATCGCCGAGATGAAGGCTGAGATCAGCCGCGTGGAGGCAAAGATCGCGGCGAAGAAAGCGCATTTGTCGGCGGCGTCAGGATTGTTCAAGAATGCCTGAGTTAAGTTTCTACTCCTTTGGGCGAAGATCGGTTGGCTGATCGGTTTTTTGGGGCGATCCGAAAAAATCTTGATAAATTAACGCTTTGTTCACGGCTTTCTGCTATTTTGATAGATAGGAAGATGGTTTTCCATCGCTCCTCCTGGGTCAGTATCGACGATCCAGTTTCATGCCTCCCTGTCTAACTTGCCGCCGTAACCCGGCGGCTTTTTGTTTTGCGTTTTTGTTGCTGACTTTATCTAAAAGACACACCTCTTTGTGTGAAAAGCAGGGCTTCGGGTACATATTGTCGCTCATGTGAATTTTTTTGGCGCTTGACGTCAAAAAGCGTCACTCGTACCTTTCCGGAGCCTGAGGGCAAGTTAGACAGGTTGAGGCTAAAAAAGAGAGGGCCGCCGCTGGGGAAATCCGGTCGAGCGGCCCTCCGCTTTTTGCAAAACCGGATCACAATCGGCAAGGTGGTCGCTTATTGGCGGTTGGGTGCCTGGCGGTCTCTGGGGAGAGTAAAGATGGCAGAAGCCAAGTTTCCCGGCCTGGAGACCCTGAGCCTGCATGCCGGCCAGGCGGTGGACCCCGCAACCGGCGCCCGCGCCGTGCCGATTTATCAGACCACTTCCTATGTCTTCGAAGATTCGGATCATGCGGCTGCCCTGTTCAATCTGGAGCGGCCCGGGCACATCTACAGCCGAATCAGCAATCCCACGGTTGCCGTCCTGGAAGAACGCATTGCCGCGCTCGATGGCGGTGTCGGTGCGGTGGCGACGGCCAGCGGTCACGCGGCCTTGCATCTGGCAATTGCCACACTGATGAATGCCGGTGGTCATATCGTCGCATCGCAGGCCCTTTATGGCGGCAGCCTGAACATGCTGCGTCTGACCTTGCCGCGCTTCGGCATCACGACGACCTTTGTTCCGCCGCGCGACATCGCGGCCTTCCGCGCCGCGATCCGGCCGGAAACGCGGTTGGTTTTTGCCGAAACGATCGGCAATCCCGGTCTCGAGGTTCTCGATATTGCCGCCGTGGCCGAGATTGCTCATCGAGCCGGCGTGCCGTTGCTGATCGATTCCACCTTTACGCCGCCGGTGCTGCTGCGGCCGTTGGATCACGGTGCCGATCTGGTGCTGCATTCCGCCACCAAGTGGCTGGGCGGTCACGGCTTGGCGATCGGCGGGGTACTGATCGATGGCGGCCGTTTCGATTGGCGGCAGAACGATAAATTTCCGACCATGACCGAGGCCTATGCCGGTTATCACGGCATCAGCTTCGCCGATGAATTCGGTCCGGCCGCCTTCATCATGCGCGCCCGCCTGGAAGGATTGCGTGACTTCGGCGCTTGCCTCAGCCCGACCAACGCGTTCCATATTCTGCAGGGTATCGAAACCTTGCCGCTGCGCATGGCACGCCATGTCGAAAATGCTACCGGCGTTGCCGCTTTTTTGAAGACCCATGCCGCCATCGCCTGGGTAAACTATCCCGGTGATCCTGACAGTCCCGATCATGCGTTGGTTGCCCGTCTGCTGCCCAAGGGGGCGGGTTCGATGATCAGCTTCGGTGTAAAAGGCGGCCGTGACGCGGGACGCAAATTCGTCGATGCTCTGCGCCTGGTCTCCAATCTGGCAAATGTCGGTGATGCGAAATCGCTGGTCATTCATCCGGCCAGCACGACGCATCGCCAGTTGGACGAGGCAGCCTTGCGTGCCGCCGGAATTGGCGCGGACATGATTCGTCTGTCGGTCGGTCTTGAAAGCCTGCAGGATATCCTCGACGATCTTGGTACCGCCCTCCGCGCCTCGCAAAAGGAATAGCACCGGCATGATCATTTCGGTGGCGGGTGAGCCAACTTATCTTTCGACAGGCGGACAATCGATCGATGCGACGAAGCCGGCCGTCATGCTGCTGCACGGCGCCGGCCTCGATCACTCCGCCTGGACCTTACAGGCACGTTATCTCGCGCATCATGGTCGATCCGCGATTGTCCCCGACCTGCCCGGACATGGGCGTTCCGGCGGCGCGGCCCTGACCACCATTTCGGCATTGGCCGATTGGTGCTGGGGTCTAGCGGATCAGCTCGGGCTGCAGCATATATCGCTGGCTGGGCATTCGATGGGCGGCCTGATTGCCTTGGCGATGGCTACGACCCGGCCTGATGCCGTGACCTCCTTGCTGCTGCTCGGCGTGGCGGCGGAAATGCCGGTTCACACGGATCTTTTGACGGCGGCCCGAGATGACCGCCACCTCGCCGCTGCGCTGATTACCATGTGGGGCTTTGGTCGCACCGGCCAGGTCGGCGGCAATGTCGTCCCGGGCCTGCAGATGCGGATTGCCGGTCAGCGATTGCTGGAACGTGCGAAGCCTGGTGTCATGGCGGCGGATCTTGTGGCCTGCGCCCAGTATCGCGACGGTGCCGCATCCGCTGCGGCGATTCGCTGCCCGACAGCGTTGCTGCTCGGATCGGAGGATCGGATGACACCGGCAAGCAAGGGCAAGCAGCTTGCCGCCCAGATGAAACATGTACCGGGTGGGGCGGAGGTGACGATTTTACCGGCATGCGGCCATATGATCATGGCCGAACGACCCAATGAAACCATTACCGTGATGAAACAGGTATTGTGAATCCGCAACGTTAAGCGGGTGTGCAACAAACGGGTATGCAACAAAGAAGAGCCGGCCGAACAGCAACGCTATCCGGCCAGCTTCCTGCTCATGCTTGATCGCTCATGCGATCGTCAAATGGTTGACGCTTACGCAGCTTGTTCCAGCACTTTGGGGCTGGAGGCCGAGGTGATGGGCACCGTCCGCGGCTTCATCGCTTCGGGAACTTCACGTACCAACTCGACGTGCAACAGACCATTCACCAGGCTTGCACCGGCAACACGGATATGATCCGCCAATTCGAAGCGGCGCTCGAAAGCGCGACCCGCGATGCCGCGATAAAGGAAATTGCGCTCTTTCTCTTCCTTCGTCGGCTTGCCGACGATCAACAGGGAGTTTTCCTGCGCCGTAATGGCGATCTCGGCTTCCGAGAAGCCAGCCACTGCCATGATAATGCGATAGGTGTCATCGCCGGTCCGCTCGATATTATACGGCGGATAAGAGAGTGATGATTCATCGACGCGAGACGCGCTATCGACCAGACGTGAGAGACGATCGAAACCGACCGAGGAACGGAAAAGAGGGGAAAAATCGTAGGTACGCATGCCACATTCTCCATTGAGCAACATGGTTGACAAAAGGGTCACCGCACGGTCGACCCGGCTTTCACCGGTACCCATCGGGTCATCCGGTATAGGGGAAATAGGCAATGGTTTTCGCCTGTCAAGGGGGGAGGGGGCTGGCTGAATGCGGGAAATTTGCATAGGCTGCGCATTTTTTCGGTACATGTTCCTGATTGGCGGTATCGGCCCAGATCGCAAAGTTTTGTTAATCCGTCATGCGTATTAGTGATGCGAGGGGATCGGATTTTGTCTTAGGCTGAAGGTAGACGCCTGAGGTAGCCGGCGGTGAAACACTCGGTATAGGCTTGATGGCGACCGTAGAATTCTTCGACCGCACAATGATAGAGACGATGGCGCTGCTGGCTGAATCGCGGCGCTATTTGATCGACCGGGCTGAAACCGAAACCAATGCTCGGCCCGTGGATCAGGGACTGGTCAGCAGCATGGAGACGATGCGTCTGGTGGCGCGCCTCACGCAAGTGCTGGCGTGGTTGTTGACGCACAGGGCCGTCCATGCCGGTGAGATGTCGTTGTGGGAAGCGACCCGGCCGGAACGTCGGCTCGGCGGCCATAGTCTTTGCAATACCGATCACGATGATGCCGCCCTGCCGGAAGAGCTGCGGCGGCTACTGCAACGTAGCCTATCGCTCTATCAGCGGATCGCCCGTCTCGACGAACAAGTGGCGCGAGCAGCTGAAGAAGGGCCGCGTAGTTTGGTTGGCGGCGCCAGCGGCCCCCAGAAGCTAAATTGACAGCCGGCGATTTCTGATCGTTCTATTTTGCCGGAGGCGTCCTGTCCCGTTATAGGACTGTCAGGTATCGCCACAAAGCGGCCCGCTCTTGCAACAAAAATCGATAGTGATGATGCGATACCAGGGGGAACGGCGAGCAGGGCACGGGCAAGTCCGTCGGCAGTGTAATCGTGTGAACCAATGGGGGCGGTTTCGGCGCGGATGGATAGGCATGGCGGTCTGCGCGTCCTTGACCATCGCGCAAGCGCCGGGGGGCCTCACCGGATCGGCATCCGGCGCCGAGGCGATCAACGATCTTGCGGGATATGGCCTTGGCATGACTTTGACGGCTTTCAAGGCGCTGCCGCTGATTGATCATGGTAAATTTCCCCAGGCCAAGGCGCTTTGCTCCGGTGATCCCGAATTACAGAAATCCACGGCGCTGGGCGACATGTGGCCCATGCCGGATGAGGCGCGTGCAGGGATGATTCGCTGCAACGTTTTTCACCCTGATCCCGTCAATGTCTCTTGGTGGGCGCCGCTTGCTCCCATGATCGGGGAACAGCAGGGCAAGGCAGTCACCTATTTTTTCGTGCCATGGGATGGCCAGACCTACCGGCTGCTTTTCAGCCAATATCGTTTGCAGGCAAGCATGATGCAGGACACGCGTGACCGGCTGATTGCACATCTTGGCAACCCGACCCGATATGTCGCCGGTACCGACGGCCTCAACCATGTTGCGTGGACCGATTACTGGCAGGCGAAGGATATCTGGGTTCTGCTGGACGGTAAGACCAAGTCACGGACCTTCACCATCACCTATGTGGCGCCGGCCGTGGCAGCCAGCCCCAGCGGTCGCCGCTTCGACAGGAAGGGCGACATTCTCTATTACTCGACCCATCAGCATCTGCGCTGAAAAACGAACAGCCGCCCATTCGGGCGGCTGTTGGACCGGCTGACGCCGTATCTTCGCAAGCTTACTTCTTGAGCGACAAGCCCTGGAAGCGCTTGTTGAACTTCGCAAGCTGACCGCCGCTATCGAGCAGACGATGCACGCCCGTCCAGGCCGGATGGGACTTCGGGTCGATATCCAGCGTCATCGTGTCGCCGGCCTTGCCCCAAGTCGTCCGGGTGGTGAACTTGGTGCCATCGGTCATGACCACGTTGATCTCGTGATACTCGGGATGAATGTTGGGCTTCATAATAAAGAACTCCTTGAATCTCGGGGCGGTTTATACAGAAGCGGAGGATGTGGCGCAAGTCCTTGCGCCAAAACGGGTAAACAATCCCCGCTGCCGGTGGCCGATGATCATTTTGTGAATTAATCCATTGAAATATAATGATATTAAATGAAAAATAGGAGTCGTCTCCAGACTGGGCGGATTTAGTACGGCTTCCTTTAACCCCTGCGACGACCCTGGCGATTGCAACCCCGCCATAACATGTCTATGCAAGGCCGTATCAGGGAAGCCCATCACGCGGAAGAGGAAGATGGATCAAGGTGCGTTCGAGCGGCAGGCTGCGGCCGTGCTGGAAGACCTGTTCGACAAGATCGACGATCAACTGGGCGACCAGCTCGACGTCGATTACGAAGGCGGCATTTTGACGCTCAAACTGAAGGACGGCGGCACCTTTCTGATCAACAAGCACGCGCCCAATCGAGAGATCTGGCTGTCTTCACCCATCAGCGGGGCCTGGCACTTCGCCTGCGAGACGGCCGGCGGCCGGTGGCGATCGACCCGTGCCGTCAGTTCCGGTCCCGACGACCTGTACAGCTTGTTGACAGCCGAGTTGACGACACTCACAGGTGGTATTCTGGACCTGCAGGATTAGTTTCATCGTAATGGCCAATATCCGCGACACCCGCCAGATCGACCGACCGAAATCGCGCAATTTGCGCCAGCTCAGTCATTTGTTGCGTTTTACCATGCCGTATCGCTGGCATATGGTCGGGGCTACGGTTGCCCTGGTGGTTACGGCCGGTACGATGCTGGGTTTGGGACAGGGGCTTCGGCATCTGATTGATCGTGGCTTCGGGGCCGGCGATCGCGGTCTGCTGGAACATTCCGTTATGGTCCTTTTCGGAGTCGCCGTGCTGCTGGCTGCCGGCACCTATGCGCGGTTCTATCTCGTTTCCTGGGTTGGCGAGCGCGTCGTGGTGGATATCCGCCGGGCGATTTTTGATCATCTGCTGACCCTTGATCCCGGCTTCTTCGAAACCACGCGCACCGGCGAGGTGCTGTCGCGCATGACGACGGACACAACCCTGTTGCAAGCCGTCGTCGGGTCTTCGATTTCGGTCGCCTTGCGCAATGCGCTGTTGCTGCTGGGCGGCGCTGTCCTGCTTTTCATCACCAGCCCGAAACTGACCGGGCTCGTCTTCCTCGTCGTGCCGCTGGTGGTCGTGCCGATCCTGGTCTTCGGCCGCAAGGTACGCGGCCTTTCCCGGCAGTCTCAGGATAAGATTGCCGAAGTGAGTGCGGAAGCCAGCGAAGCCCTCTATGCAATCAGCACCGTTCAGGCCTTTGCCCATGAGGAGCATGAACGCCGGCGCTTCTCCGGCCGCAACGAAGAATCCTTTCTGACGGCGGTATCACGTATCCGCGCCCGTGCCGTGTTGACGGCCATTGTCATCCTGTTGGTCTTCGGATCGATCAGTGCCGTTCTTGGTATCGGCGGCCTGGATGTTGTGGCCGGCCGTATGTCGGCGGGCGACCTTTCGGCTTTCGTTTTCTATGCTGTGATCGTTGCGGGTTCGGTCGGGGCGATCAGCGAGGTCTTCGGTGACCTGCAGCGCGCCGCCGGCGCCATGGAACGCATTCTGGAGCTGCTGGAGACGAGGCCGACAATTGCGCCGCCCGTCGCGCCGAAACCGCTGCCCAGCCCATCCCGCGGTGCCGTGGCTTTCGACCAGGTGATTTTCCATTATCCGTCGCGGCAAGGTATCGCCGCGCTCGATCACTTTTCGCTCTCGGTGGCTCCTGGCGAAACGGTAGCCCTGGTTGGCCCGTCCGGCGCGGGGAAGTCGACCGTCTTTCAATTGCTGTTGCGCTTTTACGACCCGGCGGCAGGGAGCATCACATTCGATGGCCGTGACCTGCGCGAACTGGATCCGGCGGCGCTTCGCGGTGCGATCGGTCTCGTGCCGCAGGAGCCGGTCATCTTCGGGATGAGTGCCTGGGAGAATATTCGATATGGCCGGCCCGGCGCCAGCGATGCCGAGGTGCGTGCCGCCGCCGATGCCGCCTATGCAAGCGAATTCCTTGATCGCCTGCCGCAGGGCTTCGATACCCATCTTGGCGAACGCGGTCTGCGGCTGTCGGGCGGCCAGCGCCAGCGCATTGCCATCGCAAGAGCCATTCTGCGCAATCCCTCGCTACTCCTGCTGGACGAGGCGACAAGCGCATTGGACGCTGAATCCGAGCTGGTGGTGCAGCGCGCTTTGGACGAGATCATGCGCGATCGCACCACCATCGTCATCGCCCATCGCCTGGCGACGGTCTTGAAGGCGGATCGCATCGTGGTGATGGAGCAGGGCCGCATCGACGCCATCGGGACGCATGGCGAACTGATCAAGCAGGGCGGCCTCTATGCCCGCCTTGCCGCCTTGCAGTTTCAGCAGCCGAGAGCAGCGGAATAAGATCCGGCTTCATCCTATGACGCCGCGATCGGTCGACCGGCCGGCCGAACGCGTTCCGGCGGGAAAACCATGTTCACCAGGGTGCCGATGCCGCGGCCGCTTTCAATTTTCAGGCAACCGCCATGCAATTCCATCAGCGCCTTGCTGATCGGCAAGCCAAGACCGGTGCCCTCGTATCGCCGGTTCAATGCATCGTCAACCTGCGAAAAGGGCTGTAACGCGACAGCGATATCCGCCTCGCTCATGCCGAGGCCGTTATCTTGCACTGTGATGACGCAATTGCCCAACGGATCACGCTGGATCGTGATGGCGACCTTCCCGTGATCAGCGGTGAACTTTGTTGCGTTGGACAGGATGGCCAATAGAATCTGACGGAACTTGCGACGATCGGCGAAAAGAGAAACCGGCGAAGTCTCAGGTTCGATCGTCACGGCGAGATTCTTGCTTTGGATGGTTTCCTCTTCCATGCGCAGGCAGAGGCGTATTTCCGCAACGGGATCGAGCAGACTGCTTTCGAGATTTTGCTGGCCGGATTCCGCCTTCGTGAACTCGATGATCGTGTTGATCACCGCCAGCAGATTCGTGCCGCTGCGATTGATGTCGCGAGCAAATTCGAGATATTGGGCATTTCCAAGATCCCCAAAGGGCTGCTGCAGCAGAAGATCCGAGAAGCCGATGATGGCGTTCAGCGGGGTGCGCAATTCATGGCTGATGTTTTTCAGGAAGGCGGCCTTGCTACGATCGGCGGATTCAGCCTTTTCCTTTGCGGCCGTGAGTTCCTGGGCAACCCGGCGCCTTTCCGTGATGTCACGCAGGGTCAGGACCACGCCGCCGACACTGGGATCGGCGGTCAAGTCGGTGCCGGTCAATTCGAGCCATTTCAAGGTGCCGTCGGCCGCAGCCATCGGAAGTTCATAATCGATCTTGCCGCCGTTCCGCAGCTGCAACAGCAAGTCGCGCAATTCGCCCTGATGCAACGGCTCGACGAAGCCCAAGAAGGATTTGCCGATCCAGCTATCCGGGGAATATCCCAGAATGCGTTCTGCCGCCGGCGTGCCGTAGCTGATGCGGTTTTCCTGATCGAGCACCACGATGATATCGGCGCTGTTGCGGACCAGGGAGTGATAGCGTTGTTCGCTGCTCTGGCGAATATGTCGTTCGCGGACTGCCTGATCAGCGATCCGGCGATCCAGCAAAGATGCGCCGAAACCGAGCATCAAAATCAATGCCGTGATGGCGGTGATGACGAGGGCAAGCAAGGGCTGGTCGATGCCGCTGGTGAAGACCAGCGCCGGACTATCGGGTGCCTGCAGATCCATTGCGGCCATGCCGGTGTAATGCATGCCGACAATCGCCGCTGCCATGATTAACGAGGCAGCCCAGCGGCGCCAGTGGGTTTGCAGACTGAAGTTGAGCCAGAGAGCCGCAGTTGAGGCAGCGACGGCGATACAGGCCGAAAGAGTGATGAGGGCCGGAGCATAAGTGGCCCGGGCGGTCATGATCATGGCCGCCATGCCAATATAATGAAGCCCGGCAATGCCGAGACCGATGATCAATCCGCCGGCGATGAGACGCCACGTTGCGGCAGGATTATCTACGATAATACGGTAACTGACACCGGTCGCGATGATCGGCAAGAAGAGGGCAGCGAAGACCAGTTCGGCATCATAGGTAACGCCGACGGAGATGTGGAAGGCCAGCATGGCAATGGCATGCATCGACCAGACGCCACCACCCAGTGCAATCGCCGCAGCACAAAGCCAAGCCATCCGCGCCGCCCCTTGATGGGCGCGCATTCGATCGGTCAATTGCAGCGAAGTGAATGACGCGAATAGAGCGATAACAATTGAAACCGCGATCAAGTCAGGATCGTGGAACGTCGAGACGTGATGATCCATCGCGTAAACCGGCCTGCCGTTCCCCCGATCGTCCGTTCAGTATACCAGTTTGGCGACAAGAGACGCCATGGCCGGCGACACTGCGTATCCGTTATCTCAAGTAAGCCGACGAAGGATTAATGAACTCTTGCGCCGGTGCACGGATTGGCTGATCAACGATAAAATCGCCTGTTTGCAATGAAACTCTCTTTTATTATACCATCATAAAGTGTATTTTATAATTAGTTTATCTAATAATCGTGATCAAAGGCTCCTTGATAATCGGGAAGATCACCGAAAATAAGCGGGATCGTCGATGCAGAGAACAAGGCGCTCGCGTTGCCTCGGTGGCCGGCGGGACAAGGCCGGTGAGCGATGCAACACGCGCGGCGTTTGATCAGGAAAGGCGCGCCCCTTGAAAATGGCGACTTGCATGAGACCGAGGATCCGCACCTGGCCATCCGCATCTACCCATTCGGTCCCAGGACCGGCATAGGTACAGAGCATGCGCAGTCCCACGGCATCGACATGGAATTTTCGGCAGGCGTCATCTTTTACAAGTTGAAGGCGGATCCGGACATCGGCGATGCCGGCAATATTTGCAAAGCGTCGTGCGAGGAACCGAATATCTTGGGCCAAGGGCCGCGCAGCAACTGGCAGGTCGGCTTGTAAAGCCCGCGTTGCCGTCTCGGGCCGGTCCTCTGTCACGGAGGAGTGGTTCGGCATTTGATGGAGCGCGTATCGTGCACGTTGGGGTATGGCGCTGGCCGGTCGCTGCCAGATCGCTAAGCCAATTCCATCGTTACGAATCTGGTCCAGAGTCGTTACGGAATCGTCGCGGATGACGCAGTGCCTGGCGTCGATATAGAGCCCGGGCATGGTCAGTTATCCGCTTGCGTGACGGCATTGGCGAGGCCCTGCAGCAATTGGGCGGCGCGCTCCGGACCGTAGATCGATCGCAGCCGTGGCATCAGCTCGATGACCATCGCCGCCATCACCGTCTGTTCTGAAAGGCCCTCCGTCAGACAAAGCTGCCAACAGTGGCGCCATTTTTCCAAGGCGTTTGGCAGGTCCATGGTGAGCGGCTGCTCGTCATGCGGATATGCCTGCATGGCCGAGGGTCTCAATTACGTTGCCAGACAGGAAAAGGATCGTCCAGATGTGCCCATTTCTGGCTGTGGTAAACGCCATCGTCCTGTTCCGGGATCAGACAGTCATCCAATTCTTGGCGCAACCCAGCCTCATTCATGTCGTGACCGATGAAGACCAGTTCCTGGCGTCGATCGCCATAGCCCGGGTCCCATTGCGCATCATGCTGCCGGCGCCAGTCGGGATCGTTGGGCCAGCGAGATTCCGGGATCGAGGCCCACCAGAAGCCGATGGCCTGGTGCCGCACCAACGATCCGGCCTGTGAAATCTCGCCGACCCAGTCTGGCCTGGTTGCGAGCCAGAAAAAGCCCTTTGCACGCAGAACACCGGGCCAGGCACGCCTGGTGAAGTCGTAAAACTTCTTTGGATCGAAGGGGCGTCTGGCACGATAGACGAAACTCTCGATGCCATATGTATCCGTTTCCGGCTGATGGTCCTGAAAACCGTAGAGTTCCTTTGCCCAGCGGGCATGCTGTTCGGCTTTTTCGTGGCTGAAGCGCGACGTGCCGAGGACATCCGTCAACGATACCTTGGAAAAGCTCGTCTCGATGACGCGCGCATCCGGGTTGAGGCCGGCAATGATGCGGCGGACTGTTTGCCGTTCGCCGGCATCGACATCGCCGATCTTGTTGATGACGATGACATCGGCGAATTCGATTTGATCGACCAGGAGATCCACGATGGCACGGCTGTCGGCCGGGCCCATATCGAGTTGACGGTCGCGCAGAAAATCTGCACTGGAATAGTCCCGCAGGATGTTGGCGGCATCGACCACGGTCACCATGGTGTCGAGACGGGCGATATCGGAGAGGCTCAAGCCGGCCTCATCGCGGAACTCGAACGTCGCTGCGACCGGCATCGGTTCCGAAACGCCCGTCGATTCGATGACCAGGTAATCGAAGCGCTTTTCCGCCGCCAGCCGCCGCACCTCCTGCAAAAGATCGTCACGCAGGGTACAGCAGATACAGCCATTGCTCATCTCGACGAGCGTTTCCTCCGTTCGCGAGAGATTGGCACCTCCCTCGGCAATCAGGCGCGCATCCACATTTATTTCGCTCATGTCATTCACGATGAGCGCCACTTTCAGGCCCTGGCGATTATGCAGGATATGCGTCAGCAACGTGGTCTTTCCGGCTCCAAGGAAGCCGGACAGGACAGTAACGGGCAGACGGGTATCGGATTGCATTAAACTCTCCGCTTACAATCAGATCGGACGGGTTTGGCGCGGCAACGCTTCGAATAAGGATATGTCGCTGTATTCCGACGCCACCGGCGACAAGGTCAGATCCTGCTCGGCGGCGGCTGCCGTCACGAAAATCCGCAGCATGTCTCGCAGGACGGCTTCATCCAGGTCATATCCGATGAAAACAATCCGGGAGCGGCGATCCTCGCTTGGCCATGCCTTCAGGAAGACCGGCGGGTGAAAGATGTGCTGCACGCCATGAATGACCATCGGACGATCATGGCCGGCGACGTGAATCAAGCCCTTGACGCGCAGAAGATCGGGACCGACGAGCGTGGTCAACGCGCCGATCCATAGATCGAAGCTGTAGCCGCTTACCGGCTCTTCGATGGTGAAACAAAATGCGCGGATATGCGGGTCATGCCGATTGACGTCGTGCCGGTGATCATCGTGGTCACTGTCATGGTCTGCCCGATGGGCGTCGGCATGTTCGTGGCTATGAACCTGCGGATAATCATCGGCCTTCAGCCAATTTTGCACATCCAGTGTCTTGCGGCTTGCATCGTAAAGTCCCAAGCCGATGACATGTCTCGGATCTATCACGCCATGATGCGAGAAGAGGATGGGCGCAGCCGGATTGATATCGCGCAATTTTCCTTTCAGACGTGCAATTTCATCGCTGGAAACCAGATCTATCTTGGTGATCAGCAGCCGGTCGGCAAAGGCCGCCTGTTTGACGGCCTCCTTATGTCGGTCGAGCGTGGCGGCTCCCGTCGCGGCGTCGACGACGGTAACGATGCCATCCAGGCGCAATCGCGACGCGATGACGGGATCCGTCATCAGCGTTTGCAGGATGGGGGCGGGATCGGCAAGACCCGTGGTCTCGATCAGAATGCGGTCGAAAGGCAGAACCTGCTGGCGTGCCTGTCGCAGAAAAAGATCATGGATGGTCTTGATAAGGTCGCCGCGGACGGTGCAGCACAGGCAGCCATTGTTGAGGAGGATCAGATCGTCTTCGGAGGTCTCAATGAGATCGTGATCCAGTCCGATTTCGCCGAACTCGTTGACGATGACGGCAGCGCCGCGGATCAGCGGGCTGCGGACCAGGTGATTGACAAGCGTTGTCTTGCCACTGCCGAGAAAGCCGGTCAGCAGGGAGACTGGAATGCGGTCCGGTGCCGGCATGTCACTGCACGGCGGCAATGATGGCGGCGAAGATTGCGGGACTGAGGAATCCCGGAACGAGGCGGTTTGTTGCTTCATATGTTATGATATAACATAACATATTTTCGGATGTCGATAGAAAAGCGAGGGGAGGGCTCGAGGCTACGGAGACCGGCGGAAATCCTCTCAATAGCGCCTCAGCGCTGGTCGAATTTCATCTCGATGCGGCGGTTTTTCTTATAGGCCTCTTCGGTATCGGCCGTATCCAGCGGATTGAATTCGGCAAAGCCGGCAGCGGCCAGGTTTTCCGGCGGAATGCCGCGGCTGATCAGGTATTTGACGACCGCCACGGCGCGCGCGGTCGAGAGCTCCCAATTGGAGGGGAAGCGCGAATTGGAGATCGGCCGCTTGTCGGTAAAGCCGTCGACCCGCAGCACCCAGTGAAGTTCGGGCGGAATTTCGTGGGCGATCAGGATGAGCGTCGTTGCCAGAACGTCGAGCTGGCTTTGGCCGGCCGGGGTGACATCGGCCGAACCGCTGTCGAACAGAACTTCGGACTGGAAGACAAAGCGGTCGCCGACGATCTGGATATCCTGGCGATTGCCGAGCACCTCGCGCAACCGGCCGAAAAATTCCGACCGGTACCGCGCCAGTTCTTCGACCTTCGAAGCGAGGGCGGCATTCAGACGCTTGCCGAGCTCGGTGATCTGGACATCCTGGTCCTTGCTTTTCTGTTCGGAAACATCGAGCGCCTTGGCGAGATCGGCGAGCTGCTGGCGCAGGGTGAGTATCTGCTGGTTCAGCAGCTCGACCCGGCGCTGTGCTTCCGTGGTGACCTGTTGGGTATTGGCGTCGCTGGCATTCAACTTCTTCTGCAGATCGTCGCGCAGGCTCTCCAGCGCGGCGATATCCGTCAGCAGTGCCTGGACTTTCTCTTTGTCGGCATCGATGGTCTTATAGGCTTCTGCCAGCTGTTTCGCCTGATCCTGCGAAACGGCTGCCTGCTCTTGCAGCTTGTTGCGTTCGGCGGTCAGGGCCAGCACCTGATTGTGCAGGTCATCGCGCTCGGCGGTCGATTTCGTGAGCTCGCTGGAGAGCTGCTGGATCTGCGACTTGAGCTGGGCCGAATTGGCCTGTTCCAGCGACAGCATATCCGCCAGTTCGGATACCTGTTTGTTGAGCTTGTCGAGGGCGGCATCCTTGCCGGTGAGGATCTGGCTGAGGAAAAGCTGGCCGATGACGAAGATCATCAGCACGAAGACGATAACCATCAGCAGATTGGAAAGCACATCCACATAGCCGGGCCAAACTTCGACGTGACGACTTCGCCGGCGGCTGACAGCCATGGTTCAGACTCCTTACCGCTGCTCCGGCCCGCTGCTCATGCCGGCAGCGGCGGCGATGGTGCGGGCCAGCACTTTGATCTCGCTGCGCAGCTCCTGCACCGACTGATTGCGGCCGTGGCTGACTTCCTGCAGCACATGGGACAGCTGCGCATCGATATTGCGCAGATGCGCACGGCTCTGGCTATCCAGGCCAAGGCCGCCGCTTTGCGCCACATCGACCAGCTTCGTGAGCACGGTGCGGATGTCGCCTTGCGCATCGGCAAGCCGGTTGCCCATCTGCTGCTGACTGCGCAGGTGATCGGCCAGGCCGACCAACTGATCGGCCAGGGCGTTGAAGCTGTTGATGCTGTGAACGCGGTTATCTTCGGCACGCGCCATCGTGCGCTGCAGATTTTCCAGGCTTTCGGCGGTCTGTTCCAGTAGGGCCTGAATATAGGCCGGTACCGATTGGTCGCCATCGGCCAGGGCACCGCCACCGGTCAGGCGGGCCATGCCGGAAAGCCAATCCTCGACATCCACATAGAAGCGATTTGTCGCCTGGCCGGCCTGCAGATCCAGGTAGCCCATCAGGAGTGAGCCGGACAGACCGAAAAGCGAAGCCGAGAAGGCCGTGCCCATACCGTTCAGGGGGCCGTCGAGCGCTTCCTTCAACTGATTGAACATCCCGACCGGATCGGTCGCACCCAAATTGAGATCGTGGATCGCGCCGGCAACGGCACTGATGGTGCTGAGCAGGCCCCAAAACGTCCCCAGCAGGCCCAGCAGGATCAGCAGCGAGATGAAATAGCGGGAAATCTCATGGCTCTCATCGAGGCGTGCCTGCAGGCCATCCAACACCGAGCGCAATGATGTCGCCGACATGTTGAGGCGACCGGTCCGTTCGCGCATCATGGCGGCGAGAGGGGCGAGGAGGCGTGGCTGCTCATGGCTTGTGGCATGGCCGCCGCGCACGAAGGCTTCGAGCCAGGAAATATCTTTGTTGAGGCGGATCACCTGCCAGAAGACAAAGACCACCCCAATCAGCAATACGGCGAGAATGCCGCTATTCAGTGCCGGATTGTGCCAGAAGGCTTCGGTAATTTTGGTCCAGAGCAGAAAAACCAAACCACCGGCGGCGATTAAACCAATCACCATCCAGATCAATTGTCGATTAGGGCGACTCATCAATGCCACCTAGTGAGTAAAGGACCAGATCAATGCCGCCACAACGCGGTCAGGCGAGCCATCATATTCATCCTGACGTGGCCAGCAAATCCTCAGTAGGCATCACGATGCTGTGTGCTCCCGCGGCAGGTCCCGCGTCGAGTCGAACCTTACTGCGCAACCTCTGCCGGCACCACGTCAACACGGTCGGCGCCATTGCCTTTCAAGCCTAGCGCTCGAACGTCGATCCGAGTCGACCGGATACCCTTGTTATATAGATATTGCCGGACGGCAAGACCGCGCGCCAGCGAGGTACGGCGTGCCTGACTTTCGGTCTCGGGCGTGCCCGACGCATAGGCCATGACCTGCACACGTAGATTTTCATTGGCCGTCATCTTATCGACCAACTGATCGAGCGCCGCCGTGCTGGCCGGCGGCAAATCCGTGCTACTTGCATCAAACGCGATGCTGAGTTCTGACGCCGGCGCTGCGGCGGGCTTGGGCTCGGCTGTGGCAGCGTCACTCGATGGCATCGGTGATGTGGCCGCGACGGCCGGGGCCGCCGGAACTGTGGTATCCGGTGCTGGCGGCGTCGGCGTGGTGGCCGATGGCGTTGTTGATGCCGTCGCCGGTACGGATTCCGTCACTGGCGCCGGTGCCGCCGTAGCGGGGCTTGCCGGCTTCGCTTCTGGCGCGGTGACTGCTGCGGTTGACGTCGACGCGACAGGAGCCGGTGCGGCAGTGGCAGGTGCCGGCTGCTGGCTTGCCGTCTCGGTCTTTTCCGTATCCGTTTTTGTCGCAGGCGCCTGCGAGGTGCTATCGGCAGTCGGTACGGGGATGCCGGTTCCTTGCAGCATCTGTGTCGGCGACGGAACCGTGGTCGGTACCGCATCCGGCTCAGGCGGCGGTGTCTGGGCAACTTCCGTCTGCGCTACATCTCCGCCGGTCGTCGTCGTGGCGGCAATCTGTGTGGTGGCACTGGCCAGCTTGGTGTTTGCCGCACTTGCCGAATTGTTTGCCAAGGTCGCTGCAGAGGCTGAGCCGACGAGTGCCATGCTGTTGGTTGTGGTGCCGCTGGAAGTGCCATCGCTTGGCTTGGCGGCCGCTGCGCTTGCATCGCCGGTGTCAGTCGTGGCTGTTGATGCACTATCTGTCGCCGCGTCGGATGCGGGCGTAGCCCCACCGGCGTCACCGGAAGCCGGCGTCGCTGAGGGTACTGGCGCCGATGACGCTGTCTCGCCGGATGCGGCCGCCGCCGTAGCCTGCGATCCCACCGCCGTGCCATTGCTCGACGTGCTGCTGCTGTCAGATGACGAGCCGGCGGTTGATGGCGTCGCGCCGGTCGCTGTTGCAGCGGTGGTTTGTGCGCCGGCCCCGTTATCGGTCGATGCAGTATTATCCGACAATTTGCTGACCGCAACATCGGCCGCCGGCGCATTGCCGTTGGTTGCAGCTGTGTCGGCGGTGTTCTGGGCCGCAGGGGTGCCGGCGTCGGGATTGCTGGCAGCGACCGCCTTATCTGTTTCGCCCGCTGATGCGACCTGCGTGGTGCTGGGACTATCCGATTTGGCATCCGCCATTTTCTGGTCTGGCGAACTTGCCTTTTCAGATGGGGTGCTGGCTGCCGGCTTGGCAGCGGCGGCAGTATTGCCGACCGGCGACGCCGGTTTGGCGGCAGAAACCTTTTTCTTCTTTTTCGACGAGACAGCCTTCTGTTTCTGGCTGCTCGGCGGCTTCAAATGAATCGGCTGGTCCGGGGTTGCTGATGAATAGCCGGTAACCGCTGAATAGGGCGTAAAACCCGGTGCGATGGCTGGCATAGAGGTATTGGCCGATCCGACATTTGCAGGCATGAAAGCAGCCTGCGGATTGCCGGCAGGATAGGCGCCTTTATAGGGATTGGCTTCCGGGGTGGCAGAGGATATCGGCTGATAATTCGTCCCCTGATTGCCCGGTACGGTCGCACCGGCCGGTGGCAAGGAATCCAATACGTCATAATTGACGATGACCCGATTGGAGCCGGCATTGTAAGCCTGCGCATGCGCCAAGCCAGCCTGCGACAAAAGAGTCGTGCCGACGGCACCTGTCAAAATCGCAGCTTGCAACCAGAAGAGACGGCCAGACGTCGTCATCATTTTGCTTCCCGTACCCATTCCCCAGATCGCCGCCTCTTGTGCCTATCCCCTTGCGGCAAGGCGACTATAACGCAACGAATTTTACCTTAACAGCCTGTTGATCCAAGCGTTTCCATGAGGTCGGGCCGTTCGAAAGCCGCCCCGCCAGACGGACGGGTGCTTCAGCGATCGGCACGATTCGCGCATCAGCAGGGTGATGGATAAGGTTTAGGCTGCGTTGGTTAATAAAGCCTGAAGCGGGGCATGCAGCAGTCCGTTTGTGGCCAGAACCATGCCCGTCTCCAGCATGGTCTGACCGCCCTTCAGATCGCTGATATATCCGCCGGCTTCCTTCACGAGCAGCAATCCTGCGGCCATATCCCAGGCGAACAGGTCCTCTTCCCAGAAGGCATCGAGTCGGCCGGCTGCGACATAGGCCAGATCGAGCGCCGCGGCACCCCAGCGGCGGACGCCCGAGGTTTCCCGCATCATCACGCCAAGCTGTTTGACGAAACGGTCGGGATTGCCTTGGCCGCGGAAGGGAATACCGGTGCCGACCAGGCATTCATGTAGATTCTTGCGGCCGGAAACGCGAAGGCGGCGATCGTTCAGGAACGCGCCGCCGCCCTTTTCGGCGCAAAACATCTCGTCCTTGATCGGGTCGTAAATGACCCCGGCGATGATTTCGCCGCTCTTTTCCAGCGCGATCGAGATCGCGAAATGCGGCAGGCCGTGCAGGAAATTCGAGGTCCCATCCAAAGGATCGATGATCCAGCGATGCTCCGGGTCGCTACCTTTGACCGTGCCGCCTTCCTCCAGCAGGAAGCCGAAAGCGGGACGTGCCTTCTGGAGCTCTTCACGCAGGACTTTTTCGGCCTTGAGATCGGCATTGGAGACAAAATCGGCCGGGCCTTTTTGCGAGACCTGGAGCTGCTCCACTTCGCCGAAATCGCGCTTCAAGCCGCGCGCCGCCTTGTCGGCAGCACGGGTCATGACATTCAGGAGGGGGGAACGCGTGATCATAATCGCGTCGCCACCTTAATCCTTGGCTCGTTCGACATAGGTGGCATCGGCGGTATTGACCACGATGCGCGTGCCGCTTTCGACATGGGGGGGCACCATGACGCGCACGCCGTTCTCCAGCTTGGCCGGTTTAAAGGATGAAGCTGCAGTCTGGCCCTTGACCACCGGATCGGCTTCGACGATCTGCATGATCACGCTTTCCGGCAGGGATACCGAGATCGGGCTGCCTTCATAACTTTCGACCGATACCACCATGCCCTCTTGCAGGAACACGGCCGGCTCGCCGATGAGATCCGTATGGAGGGTCAGCTGCTCGAAAGTCACGCTGTCCATGAAAGTGTATTCTTCGCCATCGGCGAAAAGGAACTGGTACTCGTGTTCGTCCAAGCGCACGCGCTCCACGGTCTCCGAAGAGCGGAAGCGTTCATTCAGCTTCGTTCCGTCGCGAATGTCCTTCAGTTCCACCTGCAGATAGGCGCCGCCCTTGCCGGGTTGCGTGTGCTGCGTCTTGATCGCGCGCCACAACCGGCCCTGGTGCTCGATAATGTTGCCGGGGCGAATGGAGTTGCCGTTGATTTTCATGGGATCAACCCGTTAAGTCTCAGATAATTGTCGGAAAAGTGGCGCGGAACCTAGCAGGAAGGTGGGGCAGAGTAAACCGGGATTCCGGGTATGTCTGTTCGATCTTTGTTTCCACACGCAGAGCCGGACACATGGCCGGACATATGGAGGTGTCAAACGGCACAACCAGTGAGCGGGCGTTTATGCTTCTATTTCGCAGTTCGAGCGAAGGTGTTTCGCATCCCTGATACCTCAACTCTCGTTTGGAAGACGGCGCCAGGCGATGAAAGTTCCTGCCAGCCCATATCCCAGGTTGCAAACCTTCTGCGTGTAATGTAAGAATTTTGTCAGTGTTCAATGTCTTTCCGGGAGGGTCGCATGATTTCGGTAATGATGCTCGTCGCTCTCCCGATGCGTCCGCGACATTAGGTCGGACTTTTAGCGAGCCGGTTTCCGCCTCGCGATTTCCCCTCACTAATCACAGCTGACCGTCGAGCGAGAAGCCGGCGCCATTCGCTTTGGCGCTGCAGGCTATCAGTCTCCCAACGGTTTCTTTCCTTTTTGCATTTTGGGCGGTGTGTGCCGCCGGACTCCGTATTGCGGTCCCCGCCTCGGACCCGGCCCAGCGCCACCGAAAGACATGATGACTTTTGCTGAACTCAAACGGCGCGCGGCACCGTTCCGCGACGTTCTCGGCTTCACTTTCGGTCACTGGCGCCGCCACAGCGGCCTGGTCTGGACGACTGCCGTGACGATCATCCTGTCGACTTTGGCCGAGGTGCTGGTGCCGCTCTATGCCGGCCATCTGGTCGATGCCGTGGCCCCCGGTCTTGGCGACCGCCAAGCGGCATTGGACGATGCCTGGGCGGCACTTGGCGCCATGATTGTATTGGGAGCGGCTATGCTGATCCTGCGGCATCTGGCCTTCCTCGGTATTGTGCGCCTGACACTACGCATCATGTCGACCGTGGCCCAGGAAGCCTTCTGGCGAGTGCAGCGCTTTGCCACCGACTGGCATGCCAATACCTTCGCCGGCTCAGTGGTGCGGAAGGTGACGCGGGGTATGTGGGCACTCGATCTGCTCGACGATGTCCTGTTATTGGCCTTATTGCCATCGATCGTCGTCCTGTTCGGGTCGACCCTGCTGCTCGGCTTCCAATGGCCGCTGATGGGGCTTGTCATTCTAATCGGATCAGCCGGTTATCTGGTCCTGACGACGACGCTCTCGATCGCCTATGTCGGGCCGGCGGCACGACTTTCCAACACCTGGGATACCAAGACGGGTGGCGCCCTGGCCGATGCGATCAGTTGCAATGCCGTGGTCAAGGCTTTCGGTGCCGAGATTCGCGAGGATGAGCGGCTGGCCAGGGTGATTGCCAAATGGCGGCGGCGCACCAACCGGACCTGGGGCCGGGCGACCAATAACGGAACGGCACAGCTGATAGCCCTGCTGGTCTTGCGCACGGCGGTGATCGGGACGGCATTGTGGCTGTGGGTGGAAGGAGAGGCTTCGGCAGGCGATGTCGCCTATGTGCTGACCAGCTACTTCGTCATGCATGGCTATCTGCGCGATGTCGGCATGCATATCCGAGATCTGCAGCGCTCGGTCAATGACATGGAAGAACTGGTTGCGATCCATCGAGATCCGCTTGGAATCGAGGACAGGCCGGATGCCCGGCCGATCGCTATCGAAGAGGGACGGATCGAGTTCGAGCGGGTCGGTTTCCACTATGCCGGTCATGATAGGCCCCTATATGCCGATCTATCCGTGACCATCGGGGCAGGGGAGAAGATCGGGCTGGTTGGCCTGTCCGGTTCGGGCAAGACCACGTTCGTCAAGCTGATCCAGCGGCTGCATGACATCAATAGCGGCCGCATCCGCATCGATGGCCAGGATGTGGCACGCTGTACCCAGGCATCCCTGCGCGCGCAGATTGCCATCGTGCAGCAGGAACCGATCCTGTTCCATCGCAGCCTGGCGGAGAATATTGCCTATGCCCGGCCGAATGCCTCGATGGCGGAGATCGAGCGGGCGGCCCGGCTTGCCAATGCCGATGACTTCATCGCCCGGCTGCGGCAGGGCTATGGCACGCTGGTCGGTGAGCGGGGCGTCAAGCTGTCGGGCGGCGAGCGACAGCGCGTCGCCTTGGCCCGGGCCTTTCTGGCCGATGCCCCGATCCTCATTCTGGACGAGGCGACGTCGAGCCTGGATTCGGAATCCGAGGCGCTGATTCAGGAAGCAACAGAGCGGCTGATGGAGGGGCGCACGGCGATCGTCATTGCCCATCGCCTCTCGACCATCCGGTCATTGCCGCGGATCCTGATCTTCGAGCGCGGCAAAATCATCGAGGAGGGGGATCATCACAGTCTGATCCAGTGTGACGGCACCTATCGGCGGCTGTTTGACCGCCAGGTGCTTGGCCTGACTGACGCGTGAGAGCCAGCAGGTGGGATGCCGAATGGGCGAAGCCGGCGGCATTGTTCCTGCCGATATCGAAGGGCATTGCCACCTGTTGTAAACTCGATAATGATAGAGACCGCGATCTTGGGGGAGACATCGCGATGTTGGAACAAGCCCATAAATCCGTTGGGCGTCGCATGATGGCGGAAGACATATCGGGCGACCGGGCGGAGGTTATCATCCGTGAGGCACAAGACGATGATGCCGATGGCATCATTGCCATCATCAGTGCCACCTTCGCGGAATATCCTGGTTGCATTTTTGACCTTGAAGCCGAAGCGCCAGAACTGAAACAGCCGGCCAGCTCCTTCGCTGCCGAGGGTGGCAGGCTCTGGGTGGCGGAAAGCCGTGGCGAGGTGGTGGCATCCTTCGGATTTTTGCCAGCCGAAAAGCCGACAGGCATTGAACTGCATCGGGTTTATCTGCGTCACGACCAGCGTGGCAGCGGTCTGGCGACACGTATGTTCAAGGTTGCCTTGTCCGCTGCCAAGGCCAAGGGCGTAGAATTCATCGAATTGTGGACGGATACCCGCTTCCATGCAGCTCACCGCTTCTATGAAAAACTGGGTTTCAGCCGTTCTCCGGGCGAACGCCTGCAGAACGACCTCAGTCGGTCGAGCGAGTATCACTATTTGCTGAGACTTGGATGAACCGACCGACTGAAGGCTCCTGCGCTGACAGGATAAATCGATCGACAGGATGCTTCAGTGGCTTCGCTCATCGGAAAAGAGCATCGTATCCACGCGTGTCCAGAGCAAATCGGTAGGACGCATATAGCGGATGGCGCGGCCCAAAGTGACATTGTCCTGCCGCGCGCTGTAAAGGGCCAAGGTCATCTTGGCATCATCCAGGATGATCCAGTCGACTGCCTCGATCAGATGTGAGGCCTTGCCGACGGCTCCCCTGGGGGCGGCGTGAATACTGGGTGTGGCGTGAATGCCGGGCATGGTGCCGATATCCATTGAAGGACGAGCAAGGCTGCCTGACGTTTCTGCGGCAGCCGGCGCAGCCTGTTGTTTTCCGGTGGCGAAAGCTGAACCGGTTCCCGCGATGGCCCAACCCTCATTTTCTTCCGCGGACATCATATAGGGGCGCTGCCGTGGCATGAGCCTGCCGGATCGATGTCTGGCCAGAATATCGCCGCCAAAAGGAATCACATTGCCGGTGGCTGGGACGATGCCATCGTATGATTTGCTGAAAATTATCTCGTCGCTTCCCTGCAGCTTTTCCTCGACCTGGACTGCCAGCGTGCCAGGTTCGGTCAGCGATGGTGCGATGGTACAGAAAATGCTTGGCAACTGTTCAGCAGCCGAATACTCGGCAGTCGGACGGTTACGTCGCTTGCCCGTCCAGTCATCCGGCGAGGTGTCGGTGAGGGGGATGAGGCCGCGAGTCAAAATCGCGCCGCCCGCCTCTTCGTGACGAGCGGCATCTACGATGAAACTGACATTCAGGAGATAGCCCGGCACCTGTTGGTCTGGTTCCGGCGTTGTCAGGGGGTCCGACGGGATCGGTCCCTGCATGAGTCGCCAGACATCCTCGGTATCGGCATGGGCAATCAGATTATCACCGGTCTCCGCAGTCGTCAGGATGTCGATCATGGCGCGGTTCGGCGCATGATAGGCGAAGACCGGGCCAGCACTCTCCGCAGGCATCTTGAACATCTGGTCAACAATATCACTGTCCAGCGCTTCGCCGATCATACCGGTCTCTGAAATTGACGTCGCCAGCGACGCGGCTTGATCAGGAAATAATGCATTGGCGGCCACTGTACTTAAGATGAAAGAGGCTTTGGCCAAATAACGGCGAACCAGCGCCATATCCAGGCCGCGTATATTATGTACCAGCAATAGAAAGCCAAGCTCGGCCGCTGGCGAGCTTTCATCCAACGCCACGCTGACGGACCAAGTACCTGCATTATCGGGGCTAAAATCCCCAAAACTCAGGAAGTCACCGGGGCGCATATCAGCGGCGAGACATCCAGTGACCGTACCGACCGGATGATTATCGACATAGACCACGAAGACGGCTGCCAATTGGTCGCTATGTGTGTCACGAATACAGGCGGCCCGCAGCATATCTAGCTGCACGGTGATCGTTGTGGCCATCTGTCCTCTCGCTTGCAGGCTGCTTAGCATCTTTGTGACGAATCTGCGGGTCAAACATCCGCTGAACGCTGGCGCATCATAGCCAACTGATAGCGGGTTACACATGAGATGACGTCACTCGTCCGGACTAGGCCGCAGCATAAAATGATCACTGTCCGGTGATGTGCCTGCGTCTTAGTCAGGCATCTCTGGGTCGCGTTGCAATGGCGGCGTACCGACCGAAAGGCTGACACGTATACCGGTTGCCGGCGCCGGCTTCAGACCCATGCGCCGGCAGATGCCGAGAATGAGATCTGCGCGATTGAGCGTGTAAAAATGAAACTGATCGATGCCTTCAGCCATCAGGGCGCGGCATTGTTCGGTGGCGACCATGGCGGCGATCAGCTTGCGTGTTTCAGGATCGTCATCGAGGCCGTCGAACAGATCGTGCAGCCATTGTGGGACCGATGCCCCACACATGTTACTGAACTTTACCACTTGCGCGTAACCGGTGACCGGCAAGATGCCCGGAATGATCGCATTGTCGATGCCGGCGCGTCGGGCGCGATCGACGAAAGTGAGAAAGACATGGTTGTTGAAGAAATATTGGGTTAGCGCACGATCGGCCCCCGCATCGAATTTGCGTTTCAGATTGTCGAGATCGGCATCGCTGGAGGAGGCCTGCGGATGGGTCTCGGGATAGGCCGCGACGCTCACTTCGAAATCGGCGATTTGCTTGATGCCGGCGATGAGATCGGCGGCATAGGCATAGCCTTGTGGATGCGGCTGATAGATTTCCCCGTTGGGTGCATCTCCGCGCAATGCGATGATATGGCGAATGCCGGCATCCCAATATTGCCGCAGCAGATCGTCCACTTCGCCCCGGCAGTGGCCGACGCAGGTCAAGTGCGCCGCTGGATGCAATGAGGTTTCATTGGCGATCCGCTGCACGGTGGCAAAAGTGGTCTCCCGGGTCGTGCCGCCGGCGCCGTAGGTGACTGAGACGAATTGTGGATGCAGTGGCTCCAGCGCCCGAATGGTGGCCCAAAGCTGGTCGCCCATCGACGGTGTCTTCGGCGGAAAGAATTCGAAACTAACGCGAGGAAAATTGCTGACGCGGGCGATCATTTTTAGGGCCGTCTACCTATGCTCTTTACCGATGGCGCAAATTGAACAAGAATCACCGCTTTTAAGCTAACACCTGACTCGCTGCGAGGCGAGCGCCAAAACACACCCAGCCGGGTCTAACCAAGGAGGGGTTCCGATGCAGGAGGATAGGATGTTCGGACGCCGGACCGCCTTGCGTGCCTTGTTCGCAACCGGTGCCGCCACGTTACTCGGACCATCGCTCGCATTTGGGCAAAGTGCGGCCATCATGACCAAAACAATCCCGTCGACCGGCGAAGCTCTGCCGGTCATCGGCCTCGGCAGTTGGATCACGTTCAATGTGGGTGATGACGAAGTTGGGCGCGAGTCTTGTGCTGCAGTGATGGGCGCCTTTTTTGAGGGCGGCGGTCGCTTGATCGATTCTTCGCCGATGTATGGATCGTCGCAGGACGTGATCGGCTACGGCCTCCGGAAATCGGCTTCGGGGTCGCAGGTCTTCGCCGCCGATAAGGTCTGGATTTCGTCAGGAACGCGCGGCCCGGCTCAGATCGAGGAATCACGTCAGCATTGGGGCATTCAGAAATTCGATCTCCTCCAGGTGCATAATCTGCTGTCCTGGGAGGAACATCTCGAAACGCTTTTCGCCATGAAGGCGGCTGGCCAGCTTCGCTATGTGGGTATCACGACGTCAGAGGGGCGCCGCCATGGCGAGGTCGAAAAGATCATGCTCAGCCGGCCGCTCGATTTCGTGCAGGTCTCCTATAACGCCCTGGACCGCGAGGTCGAGGACCGCATCCTGCCGCTGGCCCAGGAAAAAGGCATCGGCGTGATCATCAATCGGCCGTTTCGTGAAGGCGCGCTGATGGAGCAGGTCCAACGTCATCCGCTGCCAGGCTGGGCCGCTGAGATCGATTGCGTGAGTTGGGCGCAAGTCATTCTGAAATTCATCGTATCGCATCCCGCCGTCACTTGCGCGATTCCGGCAACCAGCAATGTGGATCACGTGCGGGAGAATGTCGGGGCAGGCTATGGCAAATTGCCTGACGAGGCGATGCGCCGGCGGATCATCGCCGATATCGAGGCGCTTTGATGTCCGAATGGTGGACCTATTCCCTGTCGGACTTCCTGCTGTTTTCGCCGCGCACTTATTATCGCTTGTTCGAGATCTATAATACGGCCATCTGGCCTGGGCAGTTCCTTGCTTTGGCGGTGGGTGCGGTGATCGCAGCCTTGCTCATGCTTGTGCGGCCCTGGCGAGATCGCGTCATCCTCGTGTTGCTCGGCGCCTGCTGGCTGTGGGTCGCCTGTGCCTTTCTGTTCAAGCGCTATGCCTCGATCAATTGGGCGGCAACCTATTTTGCCGTCGCTTTTGCAATCGAGGCACTTCTCATCATCGGCACAGCAGTTTTCAGTCGACCGGTCAGCGAGATTCGTTCCGCTCCAAATTGGCCTGATCGGATTGGTGTCACGCTTTTTCTCTTCGCGCTCGCGATACAGCCGCTGATCGGCCCGGTGGCGGGACGAAGCTGGTCCCAGTTGGAAATCTTTGGTGTCGCGCCCGACCCCACCGTCATCGGCACGCTGGGTCTTTTGTTGATTATGCGGGGCGGGATGAGAGGGATATGGTTTGCCATTCCAATTATCTGGTGCTGTATCACCGGCGCGACGCTATGGACCATGCACGCGCCGGACGCCCTGGTTGCGCCCGTCGCCGCGATGCTTACCCTTCTTGGAATCGTTGCCAAGGCGCGCCGGTCGTCACACAAGCTGGCGGCCTGAACGCAGGGTGACGGCGTCGCCCCGGTTCCAGGGAAATATCCATCGAAAATCGCTTTTCTCAATCTTGTACGAGTGTTAAATAGTCGGTCGTTCGGGAAAACAATCTCAGGGGCTGGCCATGTCCAAGATCGTCGATCAGGTGCAGCTTAGCGGCAGAAGTCCGGGAACGAAGCGCTTTTTAACGGTTCACCGTTATGGCCAAGCTGGCGCGAGGCCGAAGGTATATATTCAGGCATCGCTCCATGCTGATGAAATTCCCGGCATGATGGCGGCGCATCATCTGATCGCGCTTTTGGATCAAGCCGAGGATAAAGGGGCAATCCGGGGCGAAATCATCGTCGTGCCCGCCGCCAATCCCGTCGGTCTGGCACAGATCGTCAATGGCTTTCATGTCGGCCGTCACGACCTGGGCGGTCTCGGCAATTTCAATCGGAACTGGATGGATCTGTCCGCGGGTCTTGCGGAGGCGGTGGCGGACCAACTGACTCAGGACGGCAAGAAGAATATCGCCATCATCCGCAAGGCGATCGGCGAAAAGCTGTCGGCCAAGACGGTCTCAGGCGAAACGCCGCAGCTGAAGCTTGAGCTGATGCGCCTCGCCTTTGACGCGGATATCGTTCTCGATCTGCATTGCGATGACGATTCGCTGATGCATATCTATATGCCGCCGGAACATTGGGATGCTTATTCCGATCTGGCCGCCGAACTCGGCGCCGTTGCCTGTCTGACCAGCATCGATTCCGGGAGCTTCTGCTTCGACGAGGGTTTCTATACGCCGTGGATCAAGCTGCAGCAGCATTACGGCGACAAGTTTCCGATTCCGACGGCCTGCTTTAACAGCACTGTCGAGCTACGTGGCCAGGCCGACGTTTCCGATAAGCTCGGCAGCCAGGATGCGCAGGCACTTTATCGCTTCCTGCAGCGTCATGGCTTTATCGAGGGGGCAGCGGGGGCGCCGCCGGCCCTGCAATGTGCCGCGACCCCGTTGGATGCCGCCGATATCATCGAGGCACCGATGCCGGGTATCCTCGCCTATCGGGTGGAACTGGGTGATCAGGTGCGGAAGGGCGATCTGATTGCCGAGCTGATCGATCCGATGGCCGACCAGATGAATAAGGCGCGGATCAGGATCACGGCCGCCAATGACGGTTTCGTCCTCGCCAAGCGTCTACATAAGATGGTCACGGCGGGCGATACCGTTGCCATGATCGTCGGCACGGAATCCCTGAAACATCGCCAAGAGAAACTGATGACGGATTGAGTTCAGCATCCCGCCTGCATTGACCTGCTCTACGATCAAAGAAAAACTGGGAGCCTTTATGAAATCGACTTTGCTGAAGGCGGTCTTTGCCGCCTTGATCATGCTCGCCGGCGCCCAAGCGGCGCAAGCCGAGGAGTTGCGTTTTGGCGTTGCCGCGGAATCTTATCCGCCTTTTGCCTAAAAGGATTCAGCTGGCGTCTGGAAGGGATTCGAGGTCGACCTGATGAACGCCGTCTGCAAGGAAATGAAGGTGGACTGCAAGCTGACGGAAGTTGCCTGGGATGGCATCATTCCGGCTTTGAACGAAAAGAAGATCGACGTCATCTGGTCGTCGATGACCATTACCGCGGCGCGCAAACAGGTGATCGACTTCACGATTGCTTATTATGATTCGGCGATCGCCATCATCGGCGCCAAGAGCGACACGACCAAAGTCGATCTCAAGCATCCCGAAACGGTCGCAGGCAAGATTTTCGGCGTGCAAACCGCGACCATTCACGCCGATGTTATCCAGAAATATTTCGGCAAGACCGCCGAAGTGAAGTTTTATGACGTGCTGGACAACGCGCTGGTCGATCTGGCTGCCGGCCGGGTCGATTACGTGCAGGAGGGGTTGCTGTCGCTGAACCCGTTCCTTAAATCCGAACGCGGCAAGGATTTCGAGGTCAAGACCCTCATCGAGAACGAACCGTTGCTCGGCGAAGGTGTCGGCGGCGGCTTGCGTAAGGGCGATCCGATCAAAGCCAAGATCGATGCCGCAATCAAAGCCGTTACCGCCAGCGGCGAATATGCCAAGATCGAAAACAGCTATCCGGAATTGGCCGGCAACCTTGTGCGGCCGAAAGTAGACTTATTGCGGTCATGAACTTGCCGGATCATCCCCGGCAATGACCTACTCGCTTCTCACTCTCGAACTGAGCCGAGGGTCCATGGAAGATGCAAGACGCGTCTTTCCGATGGATCCTCGGCTCAACAGCGTTCAGCGCACCACCTGCATGAAATCGCGCAAAGCGGAGAGGGAATCCGGTTGCTGCCAGATATCGGATGTGACGGCGATGAAATCGGCGCCCGCTTCGGCGAAGAGCGATGCTTCGCCCGGCGTCGTCGCAATGACCACGCTGGGCACTGTCATCATTTCGCCCCACCATTGCACCAAGGCCAGGCCTTCCTGCGGATTGGCAGCCGGATCAAAGGCAACATAGTCGGCGCCTGCTTCTGCAACGGTCATGGCGGCGTCGCGCTCCAACGGACTGATGGCGCCGATCGACAGATCGCCGAGCTTGCTGCGCAGGGACCTGATCTGCGCTGTATCGCTCAAATGTACGCCATCGGCATCGGTCGCCTCCAGAAGATCGACGCGGTCTTTCAGCAACAGGGCGAAGTCACGCTGCTGTATCAGCGGCAGCAGATGTTTTTCGAGCAGGGCTTCTGCAGCCGGATCATTGCCGCAATCGACCAGCAGCGCAGCCGCCTTTGTTTCATCGATGGCCTGGACGAGCAGACGGCAAAACGTATCAGGAGAAACGCCGCCCGGAACCAAACCGGGCGGCGTTGTCAAATACAAGCGGCAAGACGCCGGAACACTGGCGATGGCGATTACTCCTTGCCCTGATAGATCTTGACGATCTGATCGAGCATGGCGAGGGCCTCTGCTCGGGGCCGCTGGAAGGTATTGCGGCCGATGATCGAACCGTTGCCGCCGCCGTCGCGGATGCCGCGTGCCTCGTCATAGATGCCGTTGAGATCCTTCGCAGCACCGCCGGAGAAAACGACGATCCGGCGACCGTTGAAGCATGCCTGAGTCACATGGTGAATGCGTGCCGACAAGGTCGAGATATCGATCTTTTCCTTTTCGTAGACTTTCTTCGCTTCGGATTGTTCGAGGAAAGCTGTCGGCGGCTTCACCTTGATGATATGGGCGCCGAGCAGTGCCGCCATATGCGCGGCATAGGCGCAGATATCCATGGCCGTTTCACCGTCCTTGGAAATGCCGTCGCCACGAGGATAAGACCAGATGACCACGGCCAGACCGACGGCCTTGGCTTCCTCAGCCAATTCGCGGATTTCTTCCATCATCTCGAAGGCATATTCGCTGCCCGGATAGATGGTGAAGCCGATAGCAGCGCAGCCGAGACGCAGGGCATCATTGACCGAGCCGGTCACCGCCTGATCCTTTTCACGCGCCAGGCTGTTGGAGCTGTTGACTTTGAGAATGGTGGGAATGGCGCCGGCAAAAGTATCGGCGCCGGCCTCGATCATGCCAAGGGGGGAGGCATAAGCGCTGAGGCCAGCCTCGATTGCCAGTTCGAAGTGATAGTGAGGGTCATAAGCGTCGGGATTTGGGGCGAAACTACGCGCCGGCCCATGCTCGAAACCCTGATCCACGGGCAGGATCACCAACTTTCCGGTGCCGCCCAGTTTGCCCTGCATCAGGATGCGGGCGAGATTTGCCTTGGTACCGGGATTGTCGCTTTCGTAATTCGAGAGGATCTTGCGAACTTTCTGGGTGATTTTCATTATAATTCGAGGCTCCAGAATGACGGGACTGCCGGTTCTTAACTAAGATTCTCACGCTTTTCAACGCTGTGCCACCGAAATAGCGATTTGTTGATCGGTTTTCCCATTCGAAACGAAAAAGCCGCTCCAAACGGACCCGCTTTGGGGGAGAAAAACTGGATAACGCTGTCATGGATCTGCAGCAATGGCGGTCTTGCCATCGCGTCACCGGCCACCAGATGTGATGCACGTTCCAATGAGATTCCTGGGTAGAGGACACCCGTTTCGGATCTGATTGATCGCCTCGGCGCGTTCTCTCTCAGTCTTGTGCCGGATGTGCGGTTTCGATCCGGGCCCCCAGCTTCTCGGCAATATTTTGCAGCTTCGCCAACATCGCCGGTTCGCCCTGGAAGCAGATGACACGCAGGCCTTCGCACATGGCCGCGTGGGCAAGGTCGGCGCGGTCGCCACAATCAAGCACGATGATCGGCTTTGCCATGGGAAAAGCAGCCGTTGCCAGACGCTGGAGCTCGGCGAACCAGAGAACGCCGTGGATGGAGGCGGCATTTACCGGCGACCATAACACCGGCTGTTCTGGTGGGCCGTCCTGCAATGCTGCGGCCACATCGTCGAAGGTCTCGACAATTTGAGCAGATTTATCCGCTGAATGATTGATTAACTGCGCCATCATGACAATCTAGCATGGAAACAAATATGATGATCTTCATGACATGAGGAGATGGGAGATGAAACACAGAACCGCCATTTTTGTCGGTTTGACATTATCTCTGCTGACAAGCGGTGCTGCGCTGGCGGATCAACAAGTGGTTAAGATGAGGGCCATTTCCGATCAGGGTATCGGCGCGGAAATCGGTACGATCACCTTCACCGATTCGCCGGAGGGGCTGAAGCTAGCCTTTAACCTGCGGGGTCTGCCGCCGGGCGATCACGGCATTCATGTCCACGAGAATGGTTCCTGCGAACCGATGGAAAAGGATGGCCAGATGGTGGCGGGTTTGGCTGCCGGCGGGCATTTCGACCCTGCTCATACCGGACATCATGAAGGACCGAACGGGCAGGGACACCTTGGCGATCTCGAGGTAATGAGCGTCGATGCCAGCGGGATGGATACGGAGATTACCACGGCAAAGAGATTGCAGCTGAAGGATCTTCGTGGTCACGCCATCATCATTCACGTCGGCGGCGACAATTATGCCGACACGCCTAAACCCCTGGGCGGCGGCGGTGGGCGCATTGCCTGCGGCGTGATTTAAGCAGGACCGCGCCAATCAGGCCTGTTGCGGACCGGCCTTGTTCTGAACGCGGAGGAGAAATTTCTCCTGATCGATGACGGCGCGGTCGTGAAAGCCCGAGCCGATATCATCGATCTCGTCGCGGCAATAGACCTTGAAGCGTAACCGCCGCTTCTCGATCTCGATCAGTTCCACATCGGCTGTCACCTGCATACCGATCGGCGTCGCAGCTTTGTGGCTGACATCGACATGGATCCCGACCGTATGTTGATGTGGCAGAAGATAGGGACGCAGCGCTTCGACACAAGTCCATTCGATGAAGGCGATCATGAAGGAAGTGGCGAAGACCGGTGGCATCTCGGCGAGACTTGGATAGGCATGCGCCATAGCCGGCACCGTCAGCGCCTCGGTGACGCGTATCGAGCGTTGACATGTCAATCCAGGTGCTAGTTGATCAAGACCCATGGCCGCTTTTCCGCCTGCTGCTGGTTGTCCCGCTTATTCAGATGCTGCGCAGAGTCGTCTGCGCCCGACGAGACCGGGCAGGATCAGAGACCAGAGCGCTTCAAAGGCGTCATCGATACCGGGCTCGGCCCAGCTTGCCGCAAAAGCCGGATGATGAAAACGGCTGGTCGCATCCAGGACCGCTTGCGCCACAGCTTGCGGGTCATCAACCGAGAATTCATGACGCTCGATTCCATCCGCGATGATAGCGGCTACTTGCGAAATCAGCTTTTCGACATGCGAGATGACAACCTCGCGGGAGTCCGCCGCCAAGGTCATATAGGTCGCAAAAAGTTCGGGATCGTCGAGAGCCTTGGCACGCTTCACCTTCATCAATGCCTTGCACCAGCGATAGAGGCGTTGCGGTGCCGGAGCATCTTCCGCGACGATACTTTCCAGCGGCCGCGAGACCCGTTCCAGCCAGCGTTCGGTCACGGCATCGCGCAAGGCGGCCTTGCTGGGGAAATGACGATAGACGCTGCCATGGCTCACCCCCAAGGCGCGGGCAACATCGACGACATTGGCCTTGCTCGGTCCGAAGCGGCGGAGCACATCCTCCGCCGCTTCCAGAATACGATCAGGCGTCAGCGCCGCCTCATTCATGATGCGGCGTTCCGATCAATGCTCGCTGTCGAGATGCGCCATTTGCTGGGATGCATATCGGCCGCCGGCCGCGGCGCCTGGCGGCACGGCGTGTTCGATGGCAGCAAGATCATCAGCGGTAAGATCAACATCCAGTGCTCCCAGGGCCTCGCTCAAACGGTCGCGGCGACGCGCGCCGACCAGCGGCACGATATCCGAGCCTCGCGATAATGCCCAGGCGATTGCGATCTGGGCAACGGTGACGCTTTTGGCTTCGGCGACTGTACGCAAGGCCTCCACAAGCGCCAGATTATTGGCCAGATTGGCTTCGCTGAAACGCGGACTATGCGCGCGAAAATCTCCCGGCATGGTGGAACGATCCTTTGACCAATGGCCGCTGATCAGGCCGCGTGACAGCACGCCATAGGCGGTAACGCCGATGCCCAATTCGCGGCAGACCGGCAGGATTTTCGCTTCGACGCCGCGCGAGATCAGGGAATATTCGATCTGGAGATCGCTGATCGGATGCACCGCATGGGCCCGGCGGATTGTCTCGGCGCCGACCTCGGAGAGGCCGATGTGACGCACATAGCCGGCCTTTACGAGATCGGCGATGGCGCCCACCGTTTCCTCAATGGGGACGTTGGGGTCGAGCCGGGCGGGGCGATAAATGTCGATATAGTCGGTGCCGAGGCGCTTCAGACTATAGGCAGCGAAATTCTTTACGGCGACAGGTCGGGCATCATAACCGATCCAGGATCCATCCGGTCCCCGCAAGCCGCCGAACTTAACGCTGATCTGCACGCGTTCCCGGTCGATGCCGCGAAGCCCTTCTTGCAGCAGCAATTCATTATGTCCCATGCCGTAAAAATCGCCGGTATCGAGCAAGGTCACGCCGGCATCCAACGCCATTTTCAGGGTGGCAAGATTTTCGGGCCGATCGGCAGGACCGTAGAAATCCGACATGCCCATACAGCCGAGGCCGAGAGCGGAAACACGGGGGCCGGCTTTGCCGAGTTGACGCGTTTGCATGGTAAGGCTCCAAAAGGGAATTAGGCGTAGAGAATATGTATAATTGAATGACAGATTTCAATATCTGTCATTCAATACAAAAATTACGCCTATTTCCCAGATGGATAGGGGTCTAGTTAATTGGCGGGACCAAGAATCTCAAAGGGATAGTAGGTATTCGGCCCGTTCTGCTTGCTGAGAGAATGGATCACCGTCGCCTGGGCGAAATGCCTGCCGCCGAAGAGCTCAAAACAGGTGCCGGCCTTCCACCACACCGAACTTTTAAGGCAGAGATGGCCCGTTTTATCGACGCGCCAGGTGCCGTCCTGCACGATCAGCCTGTTGCCGAGGCCAGCCGTGACGCCGTGATCGCGGGAAAGATTGAGCCAGAACGGGCCGCCTTCATCGGTGATTTGAACGCGGTGCCCGGCGACCTCGTTGCTGTTGAGCAAAATGCGCTGGGAGGAGATCGCCGCCGGCTTGGCGAACCGCGCTTCGTGGCCTTCCACCGGGGCCCGTGCGGCTTCTTCGTCGGAAGCGCCGAACATGGCGCAGCCGGCAAGCAGGGAAAGAGCAACCAGGCCTGCGATGCGTGTGAGACCGGCGGCCGGACGGGCAATGTCATTCATGTCGTCGCTCTGGAAGGCATAGTAGCTAAAGAAAACCCCTGCCGCGGTTGCCCAGGGCAGGGGTCGAGACGAACGGATAACGTGAGAGGTGTCGTCCGGTTCCGATGACTGAGCTGAATTTCTCAGCCCAAATTCGCCATGGCGACAGCCGTGTCGCTCATGCGGTTGGAGAAGCCCCATTCATTGTCGTACCAGGACAGAACACGCACGAAATTGCCATCGATCACATGGGTCTGCGATAGATCGAAGGTCGAGCTGTGCGGGTTGTGATTGAAGTCGCTGGAGACCAGCGGCAGGTTGTTGGTGCCGAGGATACCCTTCAACGGACCTTCGGCCGCCTTGACGATCGCCGCATTGATCTCTTCCTTGCTGGTCGCCTTGCGCGCCACGAATTTGAAATCTACCAGCGAGACATTGGGCGTCGGCACGCGGATCGCCGTGCCATCCAGCTTGCCGGCCAGTTCCGGCAGCACCAGGCCGACGGCCTTGGCGGCGCCGGTGGTGGTGGGGATCATGTTGAGGGCCGCCGCGCGGGCGCGGTAGAGATCCTTGTGGAACGTATCCAGGGTCGGCTGATCGCCGGTATAGGAGTGGATCGTCGTCATGAAGCCATGCTCGATGCCGATGGCTTCGTTCAGAACCGCTGCGACCGGCGCCAGACAATTGGTGGTGCAGGATGCATTGGAGACGATCGTATGGCTCTTTTGCAGCTTCGAGTGATTGATGCCGTAGACGACAGTCAGATCGGCATTGCTGGCGGGGGCGGAGATCAGCACGCGTTTTGCGCCGGCTTCCAGATGCTTGCCGGCCTTTTCCTTATCGGTAAAGAGACCCGTGCATTCCATAACGATATCGATGCCATGCTGCTTCCAGGGCAGTTTGGACGGGTCGCGCTCGGCGCTGACGCTGATCCAGCCCTGACCGACATCCATTGCATTGTCCTTGGTCGACACCTTGCCGTTGAAGGCGCCGTGGACGGTGTCATAGCGGAACAAATGGGCGTTGGTTTCCACAGGGCCCAGATCGTTGATCGCCACGACCTGAATATCCTTGCGGCCGCTTTCCATGATGCCGCGCAAAACCAGGCGCCCGATGCGCCCGAAGCCGTTGATCGCTACTTTCACTGCCATGATCTCGTTTTCCTCTTTTTGCTAGAGCAGTCTCGTATGAGGGCACTCACTCATCCCATCATCCCCGAAGTCTCCGCCGAAGATTTGTAGGGCGCCCTCATACCCAATAATATTGCGGCGCTTACAGCCGGGCCTTGGCTGCAGCGACGGCCGCATCGGTGGTAATGCCGAAATGCTTGTACAATTCGTCGATCGGGGCGGAAGCGCCGAAACCCTTCATGCCGATGAAGGCGCCCTTGTCGCCGAGATAGCGATCCCAGCCGAAGCCGCCGGCGGCTTCGATGGCGATACGGACCCCGTCACCGAGGACCTCCTTGCGGTAGCTTTCCGGCTGCTGCTCGAACAGCTCCCAGCTGGGCAGGGAGACGACGGCGGCGCCGATGCCCTCGGCCTGCAGTTTCTCGCGGGCGGCCACGGCGATTTCGACCTCGGACCCGGTGGCCATGAGGGTGACCTTGCGGGTTCCCTCAGCGGGACGGATAACATAGCCACCGCGGGCGCAGTGATTGGCGACGGCTGCATCGGCGCGCAGCAGCGGAAGCGGCTGCCGGGTCAGGACGATGATCGAGGGCTGGTCCTTGGCGGTGAGCGCCAGGGCCCAGCATTCGGCCGTTTCCATCGTGTCGCAGGGACGGAACACCAACAGGTTCGGAATGGCCCGCAAGGCCGCCAGATGCTCCACCGGCTGATGGGTCGGGCCGTCTTCGCCAAGGCCGATGGAGTCATGCGTCATGACATAGATGACACGCTGATGCATCAGCGCGGATAAGCGGATCGCCGGCCGGCAATAATCGGTAAAACACAGGAAGGTGCCGCCGAATGGAATGAAACCGCCATGCAGGGCGAGGCCGTTCATGGCCGCCGCCATGCCGTGCTCGCGGATGCCGTAATAGATATAGTTGCCGCCATATTCACCGGGCTTCACAGGGACGGCAGCCTTGACCTTGGTGTTGTTGGATCCGGTCAGGTCGGCGGAACCGCCGAGCAGTTCGGGCAGGGCCGGCACCAAGGCCTCCAGCACCTTCTGGGACGACTGCCGGGTCGCGATTTTCGGCGCTTCCGCGGCAATCGCATTCTTCAGGTCATTGACCGTCGCTGCGAAATTCTCCGGCAGCTCGCCCGACATGACGCGGTCGAAGTCGGCTTTTTTGGCATTCGCATCGTGACGTTTGGTCCAGGCGTCGTAATCCGCACCACCACGGGCGCCGACTTTGCTCCAGGCATCGCGGATGGGCGCTGGTACCTCGAAGGGCGGGTAGGGCCAGTCGAGCTTTTTGCGGGCGCCGGCGATTTCGTCCTTGCCGAGCGGCGACCCATGGGTGGCGGAGGTGCCGGCCTTGGTCGGGGCGCCGAAGCCGATGACCGTCTTGCAGGCAATCAGGGTGGGGCGGTCGTTCTTCTGCGCGGCGGCGATCGCCTTGGCGACGGCTTCCGGATCGTGGCCGTCGACTTCGTCGGCCGCCCAGCCGCTGGCCCGGAAGCGGGCCAACTGGTCGTCCGACGTCGAGAGCGTGGTCGAACCGTCGATGGTGATGCTGTTATGGTCCCACAGGACGATCAGCTTGCTGAGTTTCAGATGCCCGGCCAGCGAGATCGCTTCCTGGCTGATTCCTTCCATCAGGCAGCCGTCGCCGGCAATCACGTAAGTCCGGTGGTTGACGAGGTCATCGCCGAAGCGGGCATTGAGCGCACGCTCCGCCAGCGCGAAACCGACGGAATTGGCAAGACCCTGTCCGAGCGGACCGGTGGTCGTTTCGATGCCGGTGGCATGGCCATATTCCGGATGGCCGGCGGTCTTGCTGCCCCATTGGCGGAAGTGCTTCAGCTCGTCCAGCGTCATGTCGGCATAGCCGGTCAGATGCAGCACCGAATAGAGCAACATCGAGCCATGGCCGGCCGAGAGGATGAAGCGATCGCGATCCGGCCATTTAGGATGCTTGGGATCGAATTTCAGGAAACGGCTGAACAACACCGTGGCAACATCTGCCATGCCCATCGGCATGCCCGGATGGCCGGAATTGGCCTTTTCCACGGCATCCATGCTGAGAGCGCGTATGGCGTTTGCCATCTCACGCGTGGTGACAGAATTACCGGCCGGGCCGGCTTTGTCGGCAGCGTCCATCATGAGTCCTTGAATTTGCAGAATGATATCGAATAGCGCGTTGCGGAAGATGCCGCCTGCCCCGGCTTTGGTCAACCACCGAATCCCGCAGAGCAGCATCGATCTGATACAATCAACGCAATGCTTGGCATGCGGTTCCGTGCCCATGCTGAATGGTGCCTGCAATGTCAGCTATTTGAAGGGGTTGTCCGGCGATATGCCTATTCTTACGTTCTTATTGTGAATAAAACTGTTGTGAATTGAGGGGGATGCGCCACCTTGTTGACGTGACGCTACGGTGTCGCTTTAATCTCAGCACGTCCTGCATGCTATATTAGGTAGCTGGCACCGATTCTTGGCTCGGTGTTTGAGACAGGATAGGGAATAAAAATAAAAGGCAGGGCATGTCGAAACTGGAACTGGCGATCAGCCGGCTGGATGCCGCCATGGAGCGGCTCGATGCAGCAGTCGAAGAGAGCGCGCAGCGCGGGGCCCATGATCGAGATTCGTTGTCCAATGAACTGGCGGTGCTGCGTCAGACCTATGCCCTCCTGCAGCAAGAAGCGCGTCTTGTCTCCGACCGTCTCGATACCGTGATCGGTCGCCTGCATAACGTGACAAAAGACAGCCAATAACGTGCGAAACGGGGCCTAACCCATGCCGACTGTGACTGTGACGGTCTTCCTCAATGGACGAAATTACGACATAGCTTGCGACCCCGGCGAGGAGGCCCGCGTCCAGGAAGTGGCCGGCCGCTTGCGCCAGCGCATGGAATCGCTCGCCAAATCGATCGGTTCCGTGCAGGAGAATCTGCTCTTTGCCGTCACCGCTTTGCTGCTGGCCGATGAATTGGAACAGCGCGAACGCGAGGTTGCGGAGCTTCAAGGCACCGGCCGCGAGCTGGTGAGCGATCGCGATGCGGTGCTGGCCGACGCGCTGGAACATTTCGCCGGCAAGATCGAAGCCCTTGCCGCGCGGCTCGAAGCAGCTTAAGTCTATTCCTGGGCGGAGCTGCCGGGTGCGATCGGCCATAGCTATCCCTGGGGCCAATAAGGACCTCTAGGGAGCTGTCCCTGTCGAGACCGTGGTTTCGATACATGGCACCCACCTGCAATAGCAGGCCACAGAGGATCTCTGAGCCACCGGCCCATGCGGCCCCGCCCACTTTCGACCAATATGGCTAATCAAAAGACCCCCTCGGCAGATCACTGACCGGGGGTGGGTAGTTCGTTTCCGTCCGGCCGGAAATCGGTCTAGCATCCGGCCCGAGGACAGGTGCCGAATCAATGGGGAGATATGACGATGGGAAATCCACCAGGCATCGAATTCGCCAAGGGAACCAGAACCCATCAGTTGTTGCTGAACCTCTCCAATCGGCACGGTTTGATCGCGGGCGCCACGGGCACCGGCAAGACCGTCTCGTTGAAAGTGCTGGCGGAGGGATTTTCCCGTGCTGGGGTGCCGGTTTTCGTCGCCGATGTGAAGGGCGATCTCGCCGGCATTGCTCAGCCCGGCACGCCCAATCCTAAATTCAATGAGCGCGCCAGCCAGCTCGGGCTGAAGGAGCCGAGCTATGCCGGCTGTCCGACCGTCTTCTGGGATCTCTATGGTCAGCAGGGCTATCCGGTCCGTGCCGTGATTACAGAGATGGGGCCGGTGCTGTTGTCCCGTCTGCTGCAGCTGAACGATACACAGGAAGGTGTTCTCAATATCGCTTTCAAGGCAGCGGATGAAGAAGGGCTGCTGTTGCTGGATCTCAAGGATTTGCAGGCGCTTCTCGCCTTCATGGCGGACAATGCCTCCAAATTCACGGGGACCTACGGGACGGTTTCCAAGACCTCGGTCGGGGCGATTCAGCGGCAATTGCTGATCCTGGAACAGCAGGGAGGCGAAGGCTTCTTTGGTGAACCCGCCTTGGAGCTTAAGGATTTCATCCGCACGACCTCGGACGGCCGGGGTGTGATTAATGTGCTGAGCGCCGACAAACTGATTCAGTCGCCGCGTCTTTATGCGACGTTTCTGCTTTGGCTGCTCTCGGAGCTGTTCGAAATTCTGCCGGAGGTAGGCGATCCCGAGAAACCCCATCTGGTGTTTTTCTTCGACGAGGCCCATTTGCTGTTCGACGATGCCCCGAAGGCGCTGGTGGAAAAGGTCGAACAGGTGGTGCGACTGATCCGCTCCAAGGGGGTCGGCGTCTATTTCGTCACCCAGAATCCTGTCGATATTCCCGACCGCGTTCTGGGGCAGCTCGGACACCGGGTCCAGCATGCCTTGCGCGCCTTCACCCCGCGCGACCAGAAGGCTCTCAGGGCCTGTGCCGAGACATTCCGTTCCGATAAGGGCTTCAATGTCGCCGCGGCTTTGCAGGAATTGGCGGTGGGCGAAGCCCTGGTTTCGGTCCTCGATGAAAAGGGCACGCCGGAAATCGTGGAAAGAGCCTTCATCTATCCGCCGCAATCCCGTCTGGGGCCGTTGACGACCGAAGAACGGCGGTCGGTTATCGCGGCCGGCGGGTTCGATCTCAAATATGCCACGGCGATCGATCGTGACTCCGCCTATGAAAAGCTGACCGCCCGCGCGACCGAACGCCAATCAGTCGAAGCCGAGGAGGCAGCAGAGAAGGCGGCTGCCAAACCCGGACCGCGTGGCCGGCCGCGCGACGGTTTGGCTGAATCGGTCTTCAAGAACGTGATCCGCAGTACCGGCAGTTCGGTCGGAACACAAATCGGGCGGAGCCTGGGTAAAAGCATCGGCGGGGCCGGAGCCGGCACCTTCGGCAGCACGATCGGCCGTGCGGTGATGCGCGGTATTCTCGGCTCAATTCTCGGCAATCGCTGATTTCACCCATAAAGGTCACATCGGAATTATTATTTGACTTAGTCAATTAAATAAATGACTATGTCAATTATAGATTCGGCCAGCGAGATACCATGTCCGAGCTTGATTTCGATCAACGCATTGATGCGGTTCGTAAATTTAATCGCTTTTATACAAAGCAAATCGGTTTGCTGCATGAAGGGCTACTGCAAAGTCCCTTTTCGCTGACGGAAAGTCGCGTGCTGTATGAACTGGCTCATCGCCAGGAGCCGACGGCAACCGAGCTGGGGCGCGAGCTCGGCCTCGATGCCGGTTATCTCAGTCGCCTCCTGCGGAAATTCGAGCAACAGGGATTGATCGACAAGCTGCCGAACGCGGCTGACGGCCGGCAGAGCCTCTTGTCCCTTACCGCAGCGGGACGGAAAGCCTTTGCACCGCTGGACGAAGGATCACGGGGCGAGATCGGCGATCTCCTCGCGCGGCTCGCGGTCTCGGATCAAAGACGCCTCATGGCGGCCATCCGGACCATTACCGACTTACTGGATGATCGGACATCAAATGCGCCGGTGCCGTATCTGCTGCGTCCGCATCGTCCGGGTGACATGGGCTGGGTCGTGCATCGCCAGGCTGTGCTTTACGCCGAAGAATATGGCTGGGACGGGACTTTCGAAGCGCTGGTGGCCGAGATTGCCGCCAAGTTCATTCAGAATTTCGATTCTAAATGGGAGCGATGCTGGATTGCCGAGCGGGACGGGGAGGTGGTCGGGTCGATCTTTCTGGTCCGCGAGACCGATGAAATTGCCAAGCTTCGCCTGCTCTATGTCGAGCCGAAAGCCCGCGGCCTCGGTATCGGCCGCCGTCTGATCGAAGAATGCCTGCGCTTCGCGCAGCAAGTCGGATATCGAAAAGTAACCTTATGGACCAATGACATATTATCAGCTGCTCGACATCTTTATGAGGAATTTGGTTTTCAGTTGATACGTGAAGAACGGCATCATAGCTTTGGCCACGACCTGGTTGGGCAGTATTGGGCCGTGGATTTGCCACCGAAACTGACAGCCTGCGCCGTGATCCTGTGAGGTGAGGGGGCACCCGCTTTCGCTGGCCGGTGCGCAGCTTATCTCGCTTCGATGTCGTTTACAGACTTGCCTGACCCGATGTTCTGGGCTTCTCTGCAGACTTGAATTGCCCGGACCAAGTCTATGGAAAGCCAAGAAATTGCCGAGATGAAAGCGGGATTGCGGGAGCTCGCCGCGCTACGGCGGGAACGAGCCTATGGCGCCAATCCCACAGCTGGCGGGCAACTCGCCGATCAATTCCTGCATGCGATCGCGATTTCGCCAGGCCTCGCCGTCTCGGGCTATTGGCCGCTGGAGGGCGAGCTTGACGTTCGGCCTCTATTGGTCAAGTTGCGCGATTTCGGGCATCAGATCGGCCTGCCGATCGTGGTCAAGCGGCATGAACCGCTGATTTTTCGCGAATGGCGTGACCATGACGACATGGTTGAGGGCAGGTTCAAGGTTAAAACGCCGCCCGAGCATGCGCCGGAGATGATCCCCGACGTCCTGCTGGTGCCGTTGCTGGCTTTCGATCCGTATGGATATCGTTTGGGCTATGGCGGCGGCTTCTATGACCGTACACTCGACAAGTTGCGGCGTCGTGCAGCGGCAATCGGACATCATGCGCCGCTTGCCGTCGGGATCGCCTATGCGGCACAAGAGGTTCCCGATGTGCCCCGCGGACCTTATGATCAGCCACTCGATTGGATCGTGACTGAGCGATCTGTCTTTAAGTTTACCTAGAACCGAAAAGATTAAGCACATGAATTTGTTGTTTTGTGGTGACCTGGTGGGCAGGGCCGGCCGTGATGTTGTCATCGAGCGCCTGCCGGCGTTGCGACGCGACCTCGCACTGGATTTCGTGATCGCCAATGGCGAGAACGCCGCCGGCGGCTTCGGCATCACCCAGAAGATCTGCCAGGAACTATACGAGGCGGGCGTCGACTGCATCACCACCGGCAATCATGTCTGGGATCAGAAGGAAACGGTGGGCTTCATTGCCAGCGATCCGAAGCTGCTGCGTCCGGCCAATTTTCCGGCCGGTACGCCCGGCAAGGGCATGGGGCAGTATCAGACCCAGCGCGGCAAGAAGGTCGTTGTCATCAACCTGATGGGCCGGCTGTTCATGGATCCGCTGGATGACCCCTTTCAGATGATCGAGGGGCTGCTCAATACCTATCGCCTTGGCGGCAATGCCGATGCCGTGGTGCTGGATTTCCATGCCGAGGCGACCAGCGAGAAGATGGCGATGGGACATATCGTCGATGGCCGGGTCAGTCTCTCGGTCGGCACCCATACGCATGTGCCGACGGCCGATTACCAGATCCTGCCCAGGGGTTCGGCCTATCAGACCGATGCCGGTATGTGCGGCGACTATGATTCCGTCATCGGCATGGAAAAGACGACACCGATCGCCCGCTTCACCAAGAAGCTGCCGACGGAACGGCTCTCCGCCGCCAACGGGCCGGGCACGCTTTGCGGCATCTATGTCGAGACCGATGACCGCAGCGGCCTCGCCAAGCGGGTCGAGCCGATCCGCCTGGGGGGCCGCCTGAGCCAAACCAAACCACAGGTTCTGGCGGTGACTGCCTGACCGTAGCATTGACGCTTTCGGGATTTTCGTCAGCGTCCTGTCGTCAGAGCAATGCCTGAACCATTTTCACGCCGGTGATGCCAAGGAACAGCGCGAAGGATTTGCGCAGCAGGCCCACCTTGATGGTATGCGCCGTCCTGGCACCCAGCGGCGCGATCAATATGCTGCTGGGCACGATGGCGGCAAAGCCGATCAGGCTGACATAGCCGAGGGAATAGGGCGGCAGATCCGCCTTGCCCCAACCGTTGAAGATGAAGCCGATCGTGCCGGGAACGGCAATGATCAGTCCGATGGCAGCCGCGGTTCCGACCGCGCGCCGGACCGGAAAATTGAACAGCGACAGGATCGGCACGGAGAGGGTGCCGCCGCCAATTCCCATCAATGTGGATAGACAACCGATGACGCCGGCGATGGCGTCCCGGAAGGGACGCGCCGGCAAATGGTCGCGCAGTCTCGTGCCCTCGCGTGAGAGCAACATATAGAGCGCCACCACCAAGGCCACCGCGCCGAATACGCCGGTCAGCGCTTTGCCGTCGACCCAGGCGGCAATTGCCACGCCGACAAGCACGCCGGCGGCGACCATCGGACCCCAGGATTTCAGCAAGTCCAGATCGACCGCGCCGCGCCGGTGATGGGCGCGCAAGGAGATGATCGAGGTCGGAATGATCGTGGCCAGCGAGGTGCCGACCGCCAGATGGGCGCGTACATCCGGCGAGATATCCAGAAAATCGAACACATAGAAAAGGGCGGGGACGATCACGATTCCGCCGCCCACGCCAAGCAGTCCGGCCAGGAAGCCCGAAACGCAGCCGACCAGCACCAGCGAACCCGCCAGCGCCGCAATTTCCGTCGGATTGATGTCCAGCAAGCCGATTCCCCTTGTTGGCTGCCGCGTCCCGCCAATCGGCTGGACGCCGGAGGACGATTGCCCGGCTGCGCCGGTCCGGGCAATCCTCCGTAACCTGAGTTCGCCTTTGGGACGCTAGGCGACCCGGATCCGCAACTCGCCGATGCCGTCAACGCCGCCCAGCAACTCGTCGCCACGCTGGACCGGCCCGACGCCTGCCGGGGTGCCGGAATAGATCAAATCGCCGGCTTTGAGCTCGAACAGGCCGGAGAGATAGCTGATCATCTCCGGTACTTTCCAGATCAACTGATCAAGATCGCCTTTTTGCTTCACGACGCCATTGACCTTCAGCCAGACGGCGCCCTTCGCCGGATGGCCGATCTCGCTGGCCGGAACGATCTCCGAGCAAGGGGCGGCGAATTCGAAGGCCTTGCCGATTTCCCAGGGCCGGCCGGCTTTCTTGGCTTCGCCTTGCAGATCCCGGCGGGTCATGTCGAGCCCGACGGCGTAGCCGAAAACATGGTCCAGGGCGGTCTCGACCGGAATATCCTTGCCGCCGGATTTCAGCGCCACCACCATTTCCAGCTCGTGATGCACGTCGCTGGATTTGTCGGGATAGGGAAATTCCCCGCCTGTCAGCACCAATGTGTCCGGATTTTTCTGGAAAAAGAAGGGCGCCTCGCGATTGGGATCATGTCCCATTTCAATGGCATGGTCGGCATAGTTGCGGCCGACGCAATAGATGCGGTGGACCGGAAAAACCTGGTTCGAATGACGGATCGGCAGAGACGGAACCGTCTGCGGTGCGAAGGCGTAACTGACATTGGTGTTCTGGACGGTCATTGTCTCACTCCTGCGTAATATTCAACTCGTTTCTCAAGCATTTCCATTCCCTCGGCCAGCAGCATCGCGAAAGCGAAGAGCAGGATCGTCAGGGCCCAGAACTCTTCCATCAGGAAGTTCCTGGAATAGAGTTCAAACAGCTCTCCATAACCGATGATCGATACCAGCAACTGACCGATCACCACGCCCTTGACCCCACGGATGAAGCCCAGACGAATGCCGGCAAGAATCTCGGGCAAGGCGGCCCAGAGAATGATCTTGCGATAGATGTCGATCCGGCTGCCGCCAAAGGATTTCGCCATATCGACCAGCGACGGCGTGATATGACGGACCCCGGCTTGCGTATCCAGGGCGATGATCCAGACGGCAAACAGGAAAACCGCGACGACGATGGTTGCCTCGCCCATGCCGAACAGGATCATCAGCACGGGAATGAGCGCCGAAAGCGGCGCGCTGACAAAGATATTGACCCACATGCCGAGCAACTTCTCGGCTGCCCGCACCCGGCCCATCAACAGCCCCAGCGGTACACCGACACCGATTGCAAAGGCCATGCCGATGGCAAAACATTTCAAGGTGGTCACTGTCGCCGCGTGGAACTTGGCCGAGAGCAACAGTTCGCCGAGACTGGCCAGGACGCTGCTGAAGGGCGGGATCAGTAGAATGATATTGGCGCGCCCGACGATCTCCCAGACCACACACCAGAGGAGCAGCGAGGCCATCATCGGAATACGAATGCCGAAGATCGTCATGCTCGCCTCTCAATCGACATAGTGGCGCAGGCTCTGCCAAATTTCCTCGACCGTGTCGAGGTAATGACGGTCACGACGGATATCGTCGGGTGGGCCGGAACGGTCGATTTTCGGTGTGATGATCTGGGAAACGCGGCCGGGCCGGGGTGACAGCAGCACGATCTGGTCCGAGACATAAACCGCTTCTTCGATGCTATGGGTGACAAAGATGAAGGTCTTATTCTCGAAGCCGCGCAGCCGCAGCAGGTCTTCCTGAAATTTGCGGCGTGTCTGTTCATCGACTGCAGAGAACGGTTCGTCCAGCAGCAGCACGTCGGCATTGACGGCCAGGGCTCTCGCCAGACCGACACGCTGGCGCATGCCGCCGGACAACTGATGGGGATATTTGTCCTCGAATCCGGTCAGGCCCACCTGAGCGATATAAGCGCGGGCACGGTCATGACGCTCCTGTTTCTGTACGCCGCGCAGTTCCAGCCCGAAGGCGACGTTGCGCAGGACGGTGGCCCAGGGCATCAGGGCAAAATCCTGAAACACGAAAGCGCGCTCCGGACCGGGGCCGACGACCGGATGCCCATTGACCAGGACTTCGCCGGAATTGGCGTCCAGCAGGCCGGCGATGATCTTCAGCAACGTCGTCTTGCCGCAGCCGCTGGGGCCCAGCAGGGTGGTCAGGGCGCCTCTCGGAAAGCCGAGATCGACATCCTTCAAGGCCAGCAGCCCGCCCTTGTAGATCTTGTTGATCTTCCGCACTTCAACAATGTTTTCGACTGGCACCATGGTTTCCTTCAGCCAATCCGATTGAGCCGCCGTCACGCGCTGGGCCGAGACCATGGTCACTCTCCTCTTTTTTCCGGCCGGAATAACGTCATTTCGATGTGCTGCAAGGCCGCCAATGTCGCTGCAGAAAAGGCGATGATCGACGCGATCACCGCATACATATGGGCGTAATTGGCAACCGCCCGATGATAGGTGATGAGGTCGCCGATACCGGTCGGCGTGATCAGCAATTCGGCCAGGATGATGCCGATGAAACCGGCCGAGATGCCAAGGCGCAGGCCGGCGAAGATAACCGGGCTGGCATCGGGGATGATGATCTTCCAGATTTGCTGCGGCCGCGACCCGAGAAATGACCGACACATGGCGACCAGCGACGGGTTCACGTTGCTGACCGCCTTATAGCTGTTCAATACGATGACCGGGAGCGCCAGCATACAGACCGCGAGCGCCTTTGCCGTCAGGCCGATGCCGTAGATGAATGTGATCATGGGAATGAGTGCGGCAACCGGTGCAGCCTGCAACACGATGAAGATCGGCGCCCCGACCCATTCGATACTTTTGCGCAGACCCATCGCGATCCCCACCGACACCCCGATGATGGCCGAAGCGAGAACACCGATCACCAGCGGCTGCAGGGTCAGGAGATAGGCCTTGAGGAGCGAGCCATCGAGCAGCATTTCCCAGAAGGCAGCGAGGCTGGCCGAGAAGGTGGGGAAGGCCAGGTTGATCGGAATCCGTCCCGCGATTTCCCAAGCGCCGCAGAACAACGCTATGGAGGCGAGGCGCCACCACATCGTGGTTCTTGTTGCGGCAACCTCTTGCCCGGGCTGGCCGCTCTCCCTGTCGGCTACCGTGGCGGTGGGTTGATCGAGCCTGGCCTCCATGCGGCCGCTCCTATTGCCGGCCCAGTTTATCGAGGGCACGGTTGAGGGGGACGAAGGTCCAGAAATCAGTAACCTTCAGGCTTGCCGGATCGCCCTCGATCTGACCTGCCAGGGCATAGAAAGCGAAGTCATCCTTCGCGGAGGTTTCGTCGCCGCCGTTATTGGGGAAGGTATCGGCCGCGACTGCTTCCTCATAATAAGGCACGATCTCGGGTTCCAAATCCGCCGGCAGATCAGCCAGGAGCTTGTACTGCTTTCGCAGATCGGCAACCGTGGCCGGTTTGGCATTGATTTCGCGCCATGTCTTCAGCAGCTCCTCGACCAGGATCTCGATCGTGTCCGTGTTCTTCTCGAGGAACTCGGTATTGGCATAGAGCGCCTCGTCGGTCGCATTGACGTTTTCGATCGGCAAAACAGCGAATTTGCCGGGCGCTTTTTCCATGATCATGCGCCGGCCGGCTGAATCGACGATGGACGCTTTGACATTGCCTTGAAGCAGGGCGCCGGCCCGAACTTCCGAGCCGGGCACATAGCTGATGTTGCTATAGGTGATGCCGTTGCGCTGGGCCATCAGTTTCATGATCGCCTCAGTGCCCGACCCGCGGGAATGGACCGCCACTTCCTGACCATTGAGGTCTTTCCAGGTCTTGTAGTATTCGGTGTTGACGATCGGGTAGAAGCGCAGCGTGCTCATTTGATAGAACATGCGGATCGGCGCTTTGACCTTTTGCAGAATCGCGTAGGGCGTTCCGACGCCGATATCGGCTTGTCCGCCGACCACCGCCTGGGCGGCGATGTCTTCCGATTTGAAGAACGTGATTTCAACATCCACGCCACGTTCCTTCGCTCGCTCTAAAGCGATCAGAAAATTGAGCGATTCGACCGATGCGATATCGCCGAACGCGACGCGGACGGCTGACGCAGCCGAAGCCTGATCGGCCCAGCCGAGTGTTGCAATCGCCAAAACGGCGGCGACGCAGGCATTCTTCATGCTCTTGACGCGACTGCTCATGATGTCCTCCCCGTGGATGAGCTTTTTGCTCGGGCTTGTTTTCCAAACCAATTATCTATTGGTTATATTTGGTATCCTCATATTGTCAACTATTACCTTGAAATTCAGCTAGAATTCGCGGATAGTCAAAAACCAATCGTGAAATTGGTTTTTCGGAGTGATGCTTGTGATCCAAGAAGACGGCGGGGCGTTGACTCAGCTGCGGGCCTATCTGGTTCAGTCGGAATTGCCGCTCGACAGTCGCCTGCCACCGGAACGGCATCTTTGCCAGACGCTGGGGATCAGCAGGGCGGAGTTGCGCAAGGCATTGGCTGTGCTGGAATCGGAAGGGCAATTGTGGCGCCATGTCGGCAAGGGCACTTTTGTCGGCAGCCGGCCGATCGATACCCAGGCGGATATAGCCGCGATGACCCGTCGGACCAATCCCACGGAGGTTATGCGGACGCGGCTGTTACTGGAGCCGGAGGTGACCCGGGCCGCGGCCTTGATGGCCACATCCGGCCAGATCGCCGAAATGCGTGTCTGTCTCGTCAAGATGAAGACGGCACAAACCTGGCGTCAATATGAAGCCTGGGACAACCGGCTGCATCGCTTGATTGGGGAAGCGACCCAGAATTCGCTCATGCTGGCGCTGCTGGACACGCTGAACGCGGTACGCCGCGCCGTGGTCTGGGGAAGGCTGCGGGCCAATAAGGTAAAGCCCGATCCTGACCATCACAGCTTTGCCGAGCATGAGGTGATCGTCGCGGCGATCGAGGATCGCGATATGGACCGCGCTGCCGAGGCCATGCGCCGGCATCTGGAAAGCGTCGAACGGAAACTGCTGAATAAGAACGTGGAGAACGGCGAGGCGGATCGGTCGGCACAGCGGCCAGGCACCGTCGCTGATTCGTCAGCCTAGACTTGCGTTCTTGCGCGTAGGGGATGGCATGCCAGAGCGGGAGGGCTTAATTCCTGCCAGCCAGCTTTGTCGTGGCGAGCGGTGCATATGTGGCCACACTCATGAAGCGGCCGATCTCGGTTTGCATGATCTCCGCGCGGGAAAGCAGGTCATTGGCGATATCACGGACCCGGTCCGGAGCGGCGGCCCCGCCTTCTGCGGTTAACGAAAGCGCAGCAGCCACGGCTTCCAACCCGGTATCGCGGGCGACACCAAAGACCAGCTCGGCCATGCGTTCAATCTCGGCCTGCAGGCTGCTGATGCTCTGCTGTTCCAAATCTGACATCGGAACGACTTCTGACATCTGGCTCTCCCATTACCGAGAAAAAATCCGCGATCCGAAACTGATCGAGCTTATCCTGGCGGTTGGGCGTTAAGATTGGGTAAAGCGTGGCCCGGGTTAAAGCCCAGTTGATCACAGACTGGCCGTCCGAGCGCGTCACACTGTGGTGAGTCGGGCGAAACCGGCCAACTTTGCTTAAGGACTTGGCCGGCGCATGAATTGTGCTAAAAGGCTTCCAAATCCGCCGCTTATTGCCTTAGCCTTCGGCGCCAGCTTGCATGCCGTCCAGCAAGATGTGGTAGGATCCCGACAAAGCGAACCTCAATCACTGGATTTAGAGTCAAGACCATGGCTGGTCATTCACAATTCAAGAATATCATGTACCGCAAGGGCGCACAGGACGCCAAGCGGGCCAAAGTGTTTACCAAGATCATCCGGGAACTGACGGTGGCCGCCAAAACCGGCCAGGCCGATCCCGACGCCAATCCGCGACTCCGGGCGGCCATGCTGGCGGCCCGCGAGGCAAATATGCCTAAGGATACGATGGAGCGCGCGATCAAGCGCGGCGCCGGTGGGGAAGACAGCACCAATTACGATGAGGTCCGCTACGAAGGCTATGGCCCGGGCGGCATTGCCGTCATCGTCGAGGCACTGACGGACAACCGCAACCGTACCGCGTCGGAAATCCGCACGGCCTTTGCCAAAGCGGGCGGCAATCTCGGCGAAACCAATTCGGTTTCCTTCATGTTCGAGCGCAAGGGAGTTATCGTCTATCCGGCCAAGGCCGCCAAAGGTAAGCCCGTCAGCGCCGAGGCGATTTTTGAAGCTGCCCTGGAGGCCGGGGCCGACAATGTGGAGAGCGACGACGAAGCCCATACCGTGACTTGCGCCATCGACGATTTTTCGGCCGTGCGCGATGCACTGGAAGCGAAATTCGGCGAGGCCCGCGAAGCCAGGCTGCAATGGCTGCCGCTCAATGCGACGAGCGTGGAGGCCGAGACGGCCCAGTCGTTAATGAAGTTGATCGATGTCCTGGAAGACAATGACGACGTGCAGAACGTCTATGCCAATTTCGAGGTCTCCGACGAAACCCTGGCATCTCTGACGGCTTAACCACGGTGGCTCGTGCCAGCCGGCCGCCTGCGCCATGGCATGAACTGCGGGATGGGAACGGCTTCAAGGCGTTGGCGGAACAGTGAAGTCACAATGGGCGGTCGATGCGTCTCCTAGGTCTTGATCCGGGTTTGCAGCATACAGGTTGGGGCATCATCGATGCTCACGGCAATCCCCCTGGTTCCCGTCTCAGTTTCATTGCCGCCGGCGCGATTCACACCGATGCCAAGCAATCCCTGGCCGAGCGGTTGGTGGATATCCATGAGGGCCTCAAGCGCGTGATCGATCTCTACCAGCCGGAAGAGGCGGCGGTAGAAGAAACTTTCGTCAATAAGAACCCGACATCGACCCTCAAGCTCGGTTTGGCCCGTGGTGTGGTTCTGTTGACACCGGCGACCTATAAGCTGGCGGTGGCGGAATACCCCGCCAATCTGGTGAAAAAGTCGGTGGTGGGTGCCGGCCATGCCGGTAAGGAACAGGTGCAGATGATGGTACGTGTCCTGCTGCCGGCCAGTTCGGCCGAAAGTCCGGATGCGGCAGACGCGCTGGCGGTGGCGATCTGCCATGCCCATCACTTGGGATCGCTGCGCCGATGGGGTGCCAAGGATTTCCGTGAGGTCGCGCGGTGATTGGCAAGCTGACGGGTGTGGTGGATAGCGTTCAGGGCGATGCAGTCATCGTCGATGTCGGCGGTGTCGGCTATGTGGTGCATGCTGCCGGCCGGACCTTGCAGCGGCTTGGCCATAACGGTGCTGCCGTCTCATTGCTGATCGAGACGCAGGTGCGCGAGGATGCCATCAATCTCTTCGGATTTCTCGATCAGGCGGAACGCGACTGGTTCCGGCTGCTGTTGACGGTACAGGGTGTCGGATCGAAGGTGGCCTTGGCTATTTTAGGCGTCCTGGCGCCCGACGACCTCGCGACAGCGATCGCCGCTCAGGATAAGACGGTGGTGACGCGGGCGCCGGGCGTCGGCCCGAAACTGGCGGCGCGCATCGTCGCCGAGTTGAAGGACAAGGTCGGCGGTCTCAGCCTCGGCACGGCGGCTCTGGCTAAGGCGGCAGGCGGTAAACCAGACAATGTGACTGTGGCGGGTGCCCTGATCGAAGATGCCGTCTCGGCCCTGGTCAATCTCGGCTATCGACGGGCCGAAGCCTTCACTGCCGTTGCCAAGGCTCAACATGCCGCCGAGGGTACCGCTTCGCTTGATCAGCTGATCCGCGTCGGGCTGAAGGAGTTAAGCCAGTGATGCGGATTGCCGGCCTGGCGCCTCGGCTCGAGCCCGGATGTGAGGGCAACTGGAATGGTTGACGACCGTTCGGTCGATCCGCGTCTGACCGATGGCACGCGCATCGAAGAAGACAATGGCGAACA
>LNAP01000104.1_pt1 | contig 83889 bp, 97 predicted proteins | sample 602601 | NCBI WGS metagenome assembly LNAP01 (sample SAMN02440304, study PRJNA202911) | soil metagenome | biome: Subtropical and temperate rainforests or woodlands; isolation source: soil samples (1 kg each in a 20% v/v slurry with milli Q water) were... ...
GGCGTCCAGCGCGCGATCCCGCGCGAGCCACATTTCAAAGGGCAGCGTCAGCTGCCTTTTGAAATGCCGCCACAGGCGGCTCGCGAGCAAGAGGCGCACCGCGCGTGCCGGCGCGGCGCCCTCAATCATGCGCTGCAGCTCGCTGCGCACGCGCTCCATCGCGATGTGGCGCAGCAGCGGGGCTTGCCTCAGCAGCGCCTGCCAAGTGCCCGCTTCGACCTCGAGCCCGTAGGCCGAAGCAAAGCGAATGCAGCGAAGCATGCGCAGCGCATCTTCGCCGAAGCGCTCCTCCGCTGCGCCGACGCAGCGGAGGAGGCCCGCCTCCAGATCCTTTCGTCCGCCGAAAGGATCCACCAACGTTCCCTCGCGATCCATTGCCATCGCGTTCATCGTAAAGTCCCGCCGCCTGAGATCCTCAGTCAGACTCGAGATATAAGCCACCGACTTCGGACGGCGGAACTCTTCGTACGCGGACTCCTTGCGAAACGTCGTGACCTCGAAAGTATGCTCGTCCATGATTACGGTGACCGTGCCGTGCTGCAGTCCCGTCGGAGCCGTGCGCGGGAAGCACGCCATCACCTGCTCCGGCAGGGCGGAGGTAGCAATGTCCACATCTTTGACAGAACGGCCTAATACCGCATCGCGCACGCAGCCGCCAACGAAATAGGCCTTATATCCGTGATTGGTCAGGACGTCCAACACGCGCCCCGCCTCCAACTCCATCTCACCTAACATGGAATGTTCCTTACTCCTTTTATCCGGGTTATACGCAAAATTCTTGATAACCCAAATATTCTTGTAATTTCCTACACTCTTGTTTTGTCATCACTCTATAAGCCTTACTCCCGGGAAATGTGCAGAACATGGCGATGCGATTCGGGCAATGCCCTGCCCAGCACCCGGTAATAAATTTCCTCATACTGCAGCGTAATCAAATCATTGCAAAACGTTTTTCGCGCCCGTTCCAGGCAAGCATCGTAAAAGCGGGCATATAATTCATTATCCTTCAAAAGCCTTATCGCGTACTGCGCCATTTGTTCCGTATCGCCGATATCAGCCAAATAGCCGGTCTCGCCGTGTGTAATCAGCTCGGGGATACCTCCCGCATTGGAGCCGACCGTCGGCACGCCGCAAGCCATTGCCTCCAGGGCGACGAGTCCGAAGCTTTCTTTCTCCGAAGGCAGCAGCATCACATCGGCCAGCGAGATCACCTGGGCGATATCGTCCTGCTTGCCGCAGAACGCAACCCGCTCCTGAAGACCGAGCTTCTTTACTTGGGCAATAATTTTAGAGAGCTCCGGTCCCTCCCCGACAAAAAGAAGTCTGGACGGTACCTCTTTGTTTACTTTAGCGAATATATCAACCACATCCGATACTCGCTTTACCGGCCGGAAGTTAGAGATATGGATCAATAGCTTTTCGTCGGGTCTCGCATATTCTTGCCTCAAAAGCTCGACGTCCCGCGGGTAATACACCCGTTTATCTACAAAGTTGTAAGCCAGGTCAATGCCTCGTTCGATATCGAGCAACTGCCGCGTCTCCCTGATTAAATCCTCGGAAACGGCCGTTACCGCATCACTGCGGTTGATCGCATAACGAATCAAATCGCTGATGGACTGATCCTGTCCCAGAACCGTTATATCAGTTCCGTGGAGCGTTGTAACCACCTTCAGTCGATCTCCTACCATTTGCTTGGCTAGAAGCGCGCAGACCGCATGCGGAATCGCGTAATGCACATGCAGAAGGTCAAGATTCTTCATCTGGGCCACTTGCGCCAGCTTGCTCGCAAGAGACAAATCGTAAGGAGGATACCGAAACACATAATAGTCGCTGACTTCCACCTCGTGGTAGAAAATGTTTTTATCGAATTTACCTAATCGAAACGGCATGCTGTGGGTAATAAAATGGACTTCATGCCCTTTTTCAGCCAGTAGCTTCCCCAGTTCGGTTGCGACAACGCCGGAGCCGCCTAGCGTCGGATAACAGGTAATCCCTATTTTGAGCTTTTCGTGCATACGTTTCCCCTTTTCCATTCACTTGAATAACTCGACGAGCGGCGGAAACCTGCTGACAAAGCCCTCGGCGCAAGCGACCAACCGTTTTTGCCCCAGCAAGCGGTCTCTGGCTTCCACCCTTTCCACATAGCCCTGGTTGAGCGGAGTTGCAACCCTATCCCTGCCTTCGCCGACAGCTTCAAACTGCGTGCGGTATGCGCGCAAAGCGGCTATCTTTTTCTCATAGTTCGCCGAGATATCCACAAGCAAATCCGCTTCATAAACATCATTGATAAAATAAAAATAAAACTGCGAAACGTGATGAGCTTCCTTCTCGGGCATATACTTTCTCAGCTTGGCGTTAAAAACGGCTTCCTGCACAAGCTGCGAGCATGCGATATGATCAGGATGGCGGTCCTGCCAATAAGGCGCAAAAACGATGCGGGGACGATGAGCCCGGATTTCCAGAGTAATAGCGTCAATGTGTTCCTTGTTGATAAAAAGTCCCCGGTCCGGCAGACCGAGGTTCGAACGCTTGCAAAGACCGAGGATCCGGGATGCTTCCTCCGCTTCCAGTTTACGAGTTTCCACGGTGCCGTTGGAAGACATTTCGGCATTCGTCAAATCGCATATGCCTACCCGGTACCCCGCAGCCGTATGCTTTGCTATCGTCCCGCCCATGCCGATTTCCGCATCGTCCGGATGAGCGCCGAAGATTAATATATCCAGGGATTCGTTCATCTTACATGTCACCCGGTTTATATTTATGTACGAGTTCTCTCCATGCGAAATCTCCCCGGTCCAACGCCTTGACTAATATTTCCGCCGTAGCAATGTTGGTGGCGACCGGAATGCCCTGCACATCGCAAAGGCGGAGCAAAGCTATAATATCCGGCTCATGCGGCTGCGCCATCAGCGGGTCGCGGAGGAAAATGATCAGGTCCATTTCGTTCTGGGCAACCAGCGCCCCGATCTGCTGGTCGCCTCCAAGCGGTCCCGACATAAAGCGATGAATCTTGAGGCGCGTGTTATCCATAATTCGCTGGCCGGTTGTGCCTGTAGCGAAGAGCTGATGCCCGTCAAATACATGCTCATAAGCAATAACGAAGTTAATTATTTCTTCCTTTTTACGATCGTGCGCAATTAATGCTATGTTCATCCGGCTCGCTCCTAGTCTATAAAATGCTCGAATCCGTATATCATTCCGGTGTATGTCATGACCTTTCTTGCCGCAAGCGCCACTCCGGGCATATAAGCTCCCCTGTCATAAGAGTCATGACGGATTTTAAGCGATTGGCCAAAGGCGGCCATAATGACCTCTTGCTGGGCGAAGATTCCAGGAAGCCTGACGCTATGTATTCTGAATCCATTGTAATACCCGCCGCGGGAGCCTTCGATGATCTCCTCTTCCTTCGGGTTCCCCTGGCGGATTTCTTCGCGCACTTGGGAAATGAGCTCCGCTGTTTTGACGGATGTTCCTGATGGAGCATCCAGCTTTTGGTCGCCATGGTATTCAATAATCTCCAAGTGGGGAAAATACCTGGAAGCTTGAGCAGCGAACTTCATCATCAGAATAGCGCCAATAGAAAAGTTCGGAGCAATAAGCCCGCCGATTCCCTTATCTTTGCATTGCTTGTCCAGCATCTCTATATCTTCCGGAGTAAACCCGGTAGTGCCTATAACGGGACGAACCCCATGACGAATCGCTAAACTCGTATGGGAGACTGCCGTTTGAGGCGCGGTGAAGTCCACCATTACATCCGCCTTGGACTCCACCAGAGCCAGCTCCAAATCGTTTTGCATCCGAATTCCGCACTCCTCTAATCCTGCCAAGCGTCCCAGGTCTATCGGATCCGAACTGCGGTCAATTCCCGCAGCCAGCTCGAAATCCGGTTCCGTCAGCACGGTTTTGACGACCTCTCTACCCATTCTGCCGCTCGCGCCTACAACTGCTATTCTTATTTTTCGTTCCATTGTCGGTATCGTCCCTTTCCGGTAAATGTTATTCCAATTTAGGTTTCCATATCCACTGATTCAGCTTATGACGATATTCGTTCAGTTGACGTTTGGCCAATTCATGCATGGGGTCTAACTTCAGCGCTTCCTGCACGAAATGCACAGCCGAATGATAATCCTTAAGACTGGCATATGCCTCGCCCAGAATCAGATACGCCTCAAGCGCCAAAGGGTCGAGCTTGATCGCATCCTTTAAGTAGGTTACGGCTGCATACAATTGTTCTTCTGTTTGTCCGAAACATTTCTCTGCGAGAAAGATGAGCTCCCGGGCATGCAGGTTTTGCAGGTGGAAGCGGTATTGCTCGCTATCCGGCTGCAGGAATAAGGCTTTCTTCGCGAGTTCTATCGCCTTCAACAGCTTATTGCTTCGGGCATAGGTGATGGACAGTTTATAATGATAGGCGGCATTTTCAGGTTCCGCCTCGATGGCTTTTTCAAACCATTCTATGGCGCTCTCGAAATCATGTCCCAGAATCGATTCATAAGCCTTCTGTATTTTATGCTCACCATCCATCTGTCCATCCTCCTTTCGCTTCACGAAAGTTTCCCGAATGAAAGGGAATAGTACATTTTATGATGTTCAGGCCTAATCGGTGTTTATTTTCGTCCAACGGTTCGCATCCCGAGTATTGAATTTGTGCATGACCTTCTCGTGGGCTTCCGTCAAATCGATGCCTAATGAATTCGCAAAGCAGATCGTAATAAATAAAATATCGCCCAGCTCCAGCTCGATGGAGTTGTCTTTTTCCGTAGATTTCTTCGGCTTTTCTCCATAGCTGTGGTTGACCTCTCTTGCCAGCTCCCCGACCTCTTCCGACATGCGGGCCAGCATGGCAAGCGGGCTGAAATACCCTTCCTTGAACTGGGAAATGTAGGCATCCACTTCCTTCTGAAGATCCTTCAGCGTGCGTTCAGACATATCTTTCCTTCTTTCCGCTTATTTCCTTTATTATCATTATCCATGTTAACGTAAACGCGATTACTTGACAAATCATTTGTAGCTTTTTTTGTTTCTCTAAAAAAAAGGTATAATGGATTCGCTATACGAATCATTATACCCATTAGGAGGGTTAAACTCGATGCAAGCCATCGCACTGAAGGAACGTTTCGTCAATTTGGTCGCAATCGCACTTGGAACCGCCATTTATGCGTTCGGGCTTCATTATTTCGTCATTTCCAACGAGTTCATGGAAGGGGGAATAACCGGCATCGCCTTGCTGCTCAATTATGTGCTGTCCATCCCTCCGTCCATAACCACACTTGTCCTCAACATCCCTTTGTTTTTTATCGGTTGGAAAGCTTTTGGAAAAGAAGCGATGTACTATACGATTTTCGGTACACTTTCGCTTTCCTTTTTTCTATGGGTGATGGAGATTATCATTCGCAAGGGCTGGATTCATCCGTTTACGGCTACGCAGGATTATTTTTTGGCAACGCTATACGCAGGAGTTACGATCGGCGCAGGACTAGGACTTGTATTCCGTTACGGCGGCACGACAGGAGGTTCCGATATATTGGCCAGACTTGGCCACAAGCTAAAAGGCTGGAGTGTAGGACAAGTCATTCTCATCATCGATGTCATCGTTATCGGCTCTTCCTTGCTGTATATTCCGAAGGAAAAAGTACTTTATACGCTCGTTGCCGTCTTTATCGCTTCCAGATTGATCAATTCCATAACAGAAGGCGCTTATGCCGCTAAAGCTTTCACAATCATCACCGATTTCGCGGAGCGATTGGCCGATGCGATCACCAAGGAAATGGACCGCGGCGTCACGCTGTTTCCAGCCCGGGGGGCTTATTCCAAAAAAGACAAGGAAGTCGTATACTGCGTCGTATATAGACATGAAATACGGCGCATGCGCGAGTTGATCAAATCCGTAGACCCCAGCGCTTTTATCATTATCGATGAAGTGCACGACGTGCTTGGGGAAGGATTTAAAAATCCCTAGTTATGTGCCATTTTGCCAATCAGCCTTGCTCCTTATGTTTGACAGGTACTACATCCCTGCCTCCCTTAAACATTCTCCAGGCTGAAAAAGTCAGCACGGAAATAATGATTGCCGCAATTAATAAGGTCCATAATAACGGCTGCTGGGGATCGTTTATCGGCAAGTAAGCTGTCGTTTCTTTCTTTTTCGCGAAAAGTTCATCCAGGGCTAACCGCAAATGTCCGATGCCCGATTCTACATGATTTATGGGTACAGGGTCGCTTCGCAGGCTCGTTTGGATAAAAGAGAGAAGCGAATCGATTTTCTCTACCTCCGAAGGGGTACGGCTGATCATTAAAGAGGGACGGATGATTCCATAATGCTGAGCTAACTTACCGTATGAGGCTCGCATTTCTTGCAAACGGGCAGTTTTAACATCATTTTCAAAGCGATCCATGTCTTCCTGCAGCACTTTATGGTACTGAAGCCACATCGGTTGGTTCGAATGCGTCAGCGCATCAGTGGCCAAGCGAATTTTGGCGACGGCAATCCTGCCTTCATCCGGAGAGTAAGCTGCTGCGTTGAACACTCTTTTGGCTTGTGTAATCGTTTCAGTCAACGCATTCAGGCCCTCGATCGATGTTACGCCGTCAAAGCGGATTCGCGTAATCTGATCGCTGATTTCCTGCAGCTTGCCGCGCGCCGCCAAAATTTGACCGTCCATCGTTTTTTTATACATCTCATCTGCCGTGCGGTTTAACAGCTCCATTTTTGCCAGCTGCTCCTGGTCCGCTTTTACCATGTTGCCGTTCTCTGCTGGGACGGATTGACTGCAAGCGGTTAACAAAGAAATCAAAGCAATTATGAGAATCACCGCCAATACTTGGCGAATCGCAGATTTTGCCAGCATGGGACATCCCTCCTTCACCAACATTTTATGGAGGATTGTCCCAATTTAGACCAATGGTTATTCGCTTTTTTTCTTTATTCTCCGATAACCGAGAAACAGAAGGGCAATTACGATACTAATCAGACTGAGAATGACCGTAAATGCTTCAATGATCCCCAAATCATCCTCCAATACGAGGGGAAGCCATGGAAATATCCCCCTATGATAGTCCATAAAATCGTTCCAGACGGCCCATATCGCAACGAGAGCTACCGACATCCATCCATATCGATAAAATCGGCCGTAGAGCAGCGCTTCCGCCGCCATGCCTAAGTGGGATGCTGTCAGCATCCAGTCCTGCCAAACGAGGCCGTCTCCTTGCGCCGCTCCGGCAAAGATCATGGCCACCGCCCAAATCCCATATTTAAAGGAAGTTATGAGCGCGAATGCTTCGATAAAACTTCTAAGCCCATTGGCTCTGCTTGATTCCAAAAGATTTTCTTCGCGTGTATTAAACAAATAAAGGAGAGAAAACGTGAACAACAAACTCGCCGTTGGACTATCGGGAACAAAGAGCAGATACCAGGCGGGTTTAGACAAAACCGTAACCTCTATCTGTTCCCAATACCATACATAACCGTAGACAGTGCCTGCCGCATTGACCCCAAACAGCATCCATAACATCGGTTTGCTCAAAAGAAATGATCGGCTCCAAAACAGCGAAAAAGAAATACTTTCCTTCAATAATGTCCCTCCTTATCCAAAAAAACCTGACCGTAATTTCTACGGTCAGGTTCAAATCAAATTGTTGCTTATTGTGCCTTTTTTTGCTGAGACAACCAATCAGCCAACTTATCCAGATCGGCATCGGTTAATCCTTTGGCTATATTATCCTTGTATTGGGCAGTCATGTTGCCCTTACCGTTTTTAATAACATCGAGAATTTGATCCTTGGATAGCTTATCCCCTACACCTAACAGAGCTGGAATGCCGGAAGACGGCATTCCTTTCAGTCCTCCGCCATGACAGGCAATGCAGGTTGCTTTTTTATAAATTTCAGCGCTCGGATCATCAGGAGCTACGATGGCAATCGCTTTATTCGAAGCTTTTTTGCCGTCTCCGCCGCCTGCTTCTCCTTTTGAAGCATGCATCTCTTCCTCACGTTTGATGTGTTCGGGAATGATGCCCTTGTCGGTCAACTCATGCTGGTAGTGGGCCCAAGACGTATAAGTCAAATACGAGCAGGCAACCAAAGAAAGAATCATCAAGCTGGAAGCGATAGGTCTTTTGTAGAAGCGGCGCTCTTTACCTGTATCCAGAAAAGGAGCAAGCAGCAATCCCCCAAAAGCCAGTCCCGGAATAAGAACCGTTCCCAGCACGACAAACTGGTCGGAAGTATACGGATACTTGAGCAACTGGTAAAGGAACAAGAAATACCAGTCAGGCATTGGAATGAACTGGGTATTCTTAGGGTCTGCGGGGTAACCGAGCGGTGCCGGATCGGACATGACCAGTACCAGGATTCCGACCAGCACGACAACCGCTACCATCCATTCTTTTAACAGAAAGTTAGGAATGAAAGCTTCCGATTTCCCCGGATAAGCGGAGTAATCTCTGGGAACGAGCTTTTCCGTTTTTTTCACAACGCGGGAGTCCCCAACGTAAATTATTTTCTCGTCTGATTTATGACCATGCGCCACGCAGTGCTCCTCCTTTCAATTATAGCGGTCCGGAAATACCTTGCTTACGAATCATGAAGAAGTGTCCCGCAAGCAAAGCGAGCAGAACGCCCGGTAAGAAGAATACGTGTATCGCGAAGAAACGGGTTAACGTTTGGGCTCCTACGATATCTCCGCCCTGCAGAAAGGTTTGTATATAACCCCCGATAAAAGGAACGGAAGCCGCAATCTTAATCCCTACCTGTGTAGCGAAGTAGGCTTTGTTATCCCACGGAAGCAGGTAACCTGTAAAGCCTAGTCCTAACATAACGAAAAAAATCAGCATTCCTACAACCCAGTTCATTTCACGAGGAGCCTTATAGGAGCCGGTGAAGAATACGCGCAGGGTATGTAAGAACATCATCACGATCACAAGACTCGCTCCCCAGTGGTGCATACCGCGAACGATAACGCCGAAGGCTACCTTGTGCTGAAGAAAATCGACACTCGCATAAGCATTAATAATGTCAGGCGTGTAATACATCGTCAAGAACATCCCCGACAAAATTTGAATTACCGTAATAAAAAACGTCAACCCGCCAAAGCAATATACGAAAGCGGAGAAGTGATGGGCCGGATTTACGTGCTCGGGCACCTCATGATCGGCAACATCCCTCCACATCGGCGTGATATCAAGACGTTCGTCAATCCAGTTGTACATAGCCTTTAACATCTGATCGTTGCGCCCCCCTTATTTCACTCTTGTGTTAGGACGAAGCTGGCCCAAATAAACGAAGCCATTTTCTACCTTCACATCGTACTCGTCGAGCGGCAGCGGAGCAACCGCAAGGTTTTTCCCGTCCTGGCTATAGTGCGCGCCGTGGCAAGGACAGAAGTATTGATTTTTGTATTGCGGATTATCGTTCCAGTTCACCGTACAACCAAGGTGCTTACAGGTCGGGTTTAGGGCGAAAACATTCCCGCTTTGATCTCGGGAAATCCAAGCGGCCAGTTCCGGATCGCTTTCGAACCAACCGTCTACCTGATGAACCTGGAATGTAAACGATTTAGGCTCAGCCGTAATCTTCGATTCCTCGACGACCTTCACCCATTCAGCTGGTTTTTTAGGCTGCAAAACGGGGTCAACCGCAAATCTCAGCATCGGCACTAGCATACCGGCTGCCATGAATCCCCCGGCTCCACCCAGTGTATAGGAAAGAAATTGACGGCGGGACATTTCGCGCCGAGTTGCCGGTTTCTTCCCATGCTGTTCTTCATTGTGATTGTTATGGTCACTCATTTCTTAGGTCTACCCCCCTAGACATTTGCCCGCGCGCTGATAACTCAGGCGAAGCAAAGCTATATCACGTGTCGTTCGACATTACACTGCATAACTAGGACATTTCTAATAATAGCCTAGGACCCGAAAAGCGTCAAGAATATCGGACTCCTTTTGACTCCCCATTCCTGAAAGGTGCGGGGAAATTTTAACGAAATTGTCACATCTCTTTAGCCCCTGGAATTACGGCTGCTACGTAGTATCTTTCGCATTTTATTTTCCAATAATACACTCGTTTTCAATTGGCCTTAAGAACGCCAAAGGAGCTGGATCCGCTCGCTGACGTTCCTCTTCCATTCCTGCGTTTTTTCGGGCAATTCATCTGGATTTACCGTAAGAACCAGATCCGCCGAATCAAGCTCCCAGGAGCCGGCCGATTCGTCCGCCGTCATGACAAGAACATACCGAAACCCCGCTTCCTTTAGTTTCGCGCAGACAATGCGGGCGGTTTCGGCAGCTTCCCCGGACATGTAATGCAGCGCCGGGTAAGTAACAACCCTTCCATGATACGGAATTTCCACAAGCTCTAAAGCAACTCTAAGCTTTTCAAGCGCTGCAGTCGTCTCCCAAGGCTGCTCGTCCCCGCGAAGTCCCGTAACCGGCAGCAAGCATGTGTCCAGATAAGGCTTTAGCGCAGACCAGTCGCCTGCCGCAATATCGTTAAATTTCATTACACGTTTCCCATCCTTTCTTTATTTGTACTTTATCACAAAAAAAAGACATATGAAAACGCGCTCCACATGTCTTTTTTAATGAAAAAGTTATACGAGCCTTAGCGAGCATTAAGCACGCGAGAGTTTACGATTTACGGGTAAACTCATGCCAGGGATTGCAAGGCTTTGAGCTTTGAAGTAAGCGTCAGGAACATGGCTTGATCGCCTTTGGCTAACGCGCTGTCAATCTCTTTGTAGAGATTCTCTTCTTTATATTTGCGGATGGCTTCATCCCAAACCATCTCCGCGAAAAGAGCTAGCAGGGCATCGTTAGATACGTTCATTTTTCCCATAGGACCTACCTCCAAATGTTCTCCGCGGTTATAAGAGACATTAGCGGCTCGACCGCGAATCCTGCTCCATCCGATACTCACTACCTTTAAGCACATAGCTTTCTGTCGTACGTTTCATCCGTTTCAAGTCAGCCTCGGTCAGCTCCCGCACGACGCGCGCCGGAGAGCCAAGTGAAAGCGTATAAGCCGGGAGGGCGGTATTCTCTGTCACAAGCGAGCCAGCCCCTACTAAAGCATATTCACCGATCGTAGCGCCGTTAAGTACAATAGCCCCCATTCCGATTAATGTGCCTTTACCTATCGTGCATCCGTGGATAATGGCGCTATGTCCGATTGATACGTCCTCGCCTACTTCTAGCGGCTGATTAAGATTCACATGACCGACACAGCCGTCCTGAATATTAGACCTCCGTCCGATACGGATGGGGGCCAAGTCCCCTCTCAATACCGCATTGAACCATATGGAGGTTTCGTCTTCGATAGTAACATCGCCAATGACTTGTACCCCTGTTGCTAAAAAAACACTCTCGCCTATAATAGGAAGTTTACCTTGATAGGGATGCAGCATGAAACATTCACTCCTTATCCCAGTCACGAGTTTTCAATCGCAATAGCTCTTGAACTCATACTCGGGCAGTTTCCTTTATCTTATTAGGCGCGGACGGGTAAAGTCAATGGAGTTGATCCAGCTTTAATTCGATTTTATCTTCCTCCGCTACATAAGTGCCCTGTACGATACTGCTCCCGAGCTTCGTCATTTGCACGACCTGTCCGAGTGCTTCATCCTCCCCGATCCTCAGCAAACCCAAATGCATCATCATTTGCAGAATGCGCTGTTCGAAAATAGAATCCGATGTATCGTAGTAGAAAGGCCGTATCAGCTCACGAAGAACGCTTCCGAGCGAAGAAACGGTTATCCATTGACCGGCCAATCGATCTACCCATTGCACGATAGATTGAATATTCGGAATCGGACCTTTATAAAGGCGGAGCCATAAACGATAAACTTGGGCGATATTTTCCTTGACGCCGTCCATCAGTTTGCTTTTTCCTTTATCCGTAAGGGTCAAAATCAGGTTTTGCTCCGAAATCAGCTCTTCAAAGTAACAATAGTCGTATATGAGAGAGAAACGGTTCGGATACTCCTTGAACATACGACCGTAACCGAAGCGCCACCCCCCCTTCGACACTTGCACTTCACGAACCGACATGCAGTCCAGGATTTGCTGCAGGACTCTCTTATACATGTAGTTTTCCGAAGTCAGCTGAATGCCCGAGTGCTGGTGGACGGAATGCAAAAAATGCCTGATATCGTCCACAATGAGCATCTGCTCGTCCCGGTATACGCTCGGATTGTCGGTCGTTCTCAGGTTTTCCTGAAATTTTCGGGTCAGCACATCGCTGAATCTCCGTTTTAGATCCAGAGGCACCTGAAATAAATACTTCGTGTGTTGAGAATACCCTTTAAACAACCATCCGAGATGCTTGAATTTCGAAATCATTTCGCGCGGGTTGCGGCTCTCTTCCCCTTCTTTTTGAAACTTGGACAGTTGCGCCCGAGCTATCAGCTCCTCCAAGCTGAACGAGTTTCGCTGGTCGAACAGCAGAGAATTCAGAAACCGGATATCTTCCAGATCGAGGCCGCGAATAAGTCTCTCAAACACCTCTCTGCGATTCACCGCGCTTAAGATCGATTGAATCAACTCATTCTTGGAGTTACCGCTGCATTCACACTCATACGTATCCGCAATCCGGCTCAATTCGTAGATATCGGCGTAGCTGAGCATATCAGCCAAGTTCATGTGCATCCCTCCCATCTGGGTTACATTGTTGTAGTCTAGTATCCATTATGGGAAATTTTTCTTAAAATATAACCAGGTTATTCACCTTTCAGGTGAGATAAGCAATTGTAGAGCTGCATTTCCCAGGTATTTTGATGTTTCCGAAGAATGGTAAGCGATGTATTTTCCAAAAATTCCTCACGCTCCAATTGTAAGCTTCGCAAGACTTGAACGATAAATCCGCCATGGCTGACGAGCAGAATCTTTCCTTGCGGGTATTTCGTCGTCATTTCGCTTGCGAAGTCAAACCATCGCTTCCAAACCTGCTCATCGGCTTCGCCGCCCAAGTCCAGCTTCCTCCAATCCGCTCCAAAACGCTCCAAGCGCTCCATCTGCGTCGTGCCTTCCACGAGCCCAAAGCTGCGTTCCCGCAGTCGGACATCGAAGCCGAGGAGCTGTATGCCGGACAACTCGGAAATAATCATTGCCGTTTCTTTTGCGCGCAACAAATCGCTGCTGAGAATGAAATCCCACGCTTCGTTTTGAAGACGGAGACCTAATCGTCTAGCTTGGCTCCGTCCTTCCTCCGTCAATTGCGTATCCAGCTGTCCCTGCATACGGCCGAGCCGATTCCATTCCGTGCTGCCGTGTCTGATCATTCCAACTGTTGTCATATTTGCCTCCAAATGAAAAATGCCCTTCTCAGGGCACCGAAATGTGGTATATTTTGCTAGGCTTTCGTGCGGGAAAGCCAATTCATAATAAGCATAGTGCAGGTTAAACCGAGCAACGATACGACTAACAAATAATGCGGATAAGAATGGATAGGGCCTACGTTGAAACGGAGCGGGGCGATGAACGTTGAGTTCACGCTGGCAACCGCTGTAATCATTGTATGCCCGTTCATCGATTCGCTTTGGCCGGTTGTTTTGAGCGCCTGCGGCGCCTGAAGATCGAACATCGGGCTATCTGCCGAAGCTATGGTCGCCTCCGGCGTCCGATGATAAATGATGGCGATCAGAAAGCTGAACATGAACAGCGCCAAGCAAGCGGCGATGATCGCCGTCAAATTTCTTCTAAGCTTATAGGAAATGGCATACATGCGCTCAGGAACCGGAATTCTCCAAGACTCGTCCTCATAAATGCGGTTCATGACTTTACCGGAAATTGCAGGCAGCCCCTCGGAACAGCTTTCCGCAATCGCAGAGGTGCGAATCAACAGAGTGCTTTCTTCCCACATGCGGAACTCTTCCTCGCACTCCGCGCAATGACGGATATGTTTGTCCACCGCCGCGCGTCTCAGATCATCATTCGGTAAATCCCAATAAATCCCAAATAATTCCTGAATGTCACTACATTTCATCTTTGATTCATCCCTTCGTACTCTTCAAATATCAGGTCGGATAAATAAGGTTCCAGCTGCAGCTTCACGCTCGCTCTTGCACGGAACAGCAGCGATTTAACCGAGCTTACGGTTTGCCCTAGGATATTGGCAATCTCTTGGTAATCCATCTGATCGTATTCCCGCAGAATCAAAGCGGATCGCTGCTTTTCGGGCAAACTGTTGATCGCCTCACGGACCATCGTAACTTTCTCGTTACGCAGCACGGTTTGCTCCGGCATCGCCTCGAAGGAGGCCAGCGGCGTATGTCCGCTCTGCTCTAAAGAGATTTTAATGCTTTTATTTTTGCGCAGCTCACTCAGCACCGTATTACGGGCGATCGTGTACAGCCAAGTGGAGAAAGAAGCCTCGACTTCGCGGAACGAATGCAGACTGCGGTAGGCTTTGTAAAAGGTCTCATTGCACAAATCCTCGGCTAACGCTTCCATGTGTGTGCTTTTGAGCATATGGAAAATAAAAGAAAGGATCTTGCGCTCGTAACGACGCATCAATTCATTGTATCGTTGAACGTTGCCATCCTTGATTTCTCGGATCAACTGGGAATCGGTCATTACGCGGCGACCCTCCTTGCGATTCCAGGCGGATACTCCCCAGCTGCTTTCCACAATGTTGTACGGCTTTGGGAGGTAAAAGTTGCGCTGCTATCGATAATTTTTTTGAAACCTGTTATATTGGTATAAGGTTCTTGATCAACTGCAAAAATCCTGCTTTTTTCGACAAGCTTTCGAAAAAAAAGTTGGAAACAGTCAGGCAAAAAAACGGGTTGTTCGAATGGTCCCCCCTCTTATTGTATAGGGCAGTCCTTAAATTTATGGTAAAAACTTTGGGTAGTACCTGCTTCTCTCCCGCTTTGCTTTGAGACAAAAAAAAACCACCTCGCAAGGTGGGTGCACTTATTGTGCTATTATCGGATAGGAGTGGAGAGAAACCATACTGTACTTTCATTATATGAATCCGTTTTCAATTTGTCAACGTTTTTTGAAAACGTTTCCTTTGATTTTTCATGCATGTACGGAGTATTGTTCTCCCAAGATTCCTGCAGCCTTGTCGGCATCGTCCTGATTGCGGAACGAGAGTCGAAGAACTCCTGGCACATCTTCTCTGCTTTCGATAATTTGCACGTTGCCCAAATTGATTCGTTCATTACCCAGTAAAGTCGCGATCTGTCCGATGATTCCGGGATGGTCGGGGATATCGACATAAATATCGTACAAAGAACTAATCATGCCTTTCCTGCGTTCAGGAAGTTGACGACGAAAATCTCCGGCCTTCCGAAATTGCTCGGCAATCCCTTCCCCATCGCTTTGCTGCAGTAAATGAATAAAGTTAGAAACCTCGTTATTCCAGTCCTTCAGCAGTTTCAGCAAAACCTCGCGATTATTGATCAGGATGTCTCTCCAAATCATCGGTTCGCTGGAAGCGATTCTGGTAATGTCCCGAAAACCGCCCGCTGCAAGATTCTGATAAAGTGGATTGGTTTGGTTATAGCCGCTAACTTGATTGACTAGCGCTACAGCAATGATGTGCGGAAGGTGGCTGACTGCACCCACGATATCATCGTGCTGACGGCTGTCCACCCGGATGATATGCGCTTTAGTCGCTTTCAACAAGCTGGCCAGTCGTTCCACTTCGCTCTCCGGCGTACGGGCGTTAGGAGTTAACACGTAATATGCATTTTCAAATAAATGCGAGGAAGCCGCCTCGACGCCTGAACGTTCCGAGCCAGCCATCGGATGGCCGCCAATAAAATGAACCCCATCCAAAGAAAGCCGCTCCGCGCATTCGGTAATGGATGCTTTTGTGCTCCCGACATCGGAAATAATGCAGCCGCTTTTGAGAGATAGTGTCTGCAGCTTCTTTAAATAATCTTCAAGCACGCTAACAGGACCGCAGAGAAAGATGAAATCTGCATCCTCCGCCGCTTCCTGCATAGATGTCGTCGCATGGTCCACAACGCCCCTCTTCAGTAATTTTTCCACGGAAGCGGGGTTGTTGGAGTGTCCGACGACGGTGTTGTCCGGCTTACCTTTGAAACACAGGGCGAGAGAACCACCGATCAGCCCTACACCGAAAATCGCTATTTTCGTCATGGAATCAACCTTTTTAATATAAATTATGCTTGCACCGCTGTATCGGCTAACACTTGCTCCAGCGCGGTGATGAACTTCTCGTTCTGCTCGCTGCTGCCTATTGTTACACGAAGATAGGTAGGGAAGCCGAGCTGATGTCCGCCTCTCACGATAATGCCTTTGCGCAGCAGCGCATCGAACACAAGTTCCGCCGGGCGCTGAACGTCCACCATCACAAAATTTCCATGCGCCGGAAAAGACTGAAGACCCAATCGCGCGAACTGTTCCTTCATGTACTGGAGACCTGACGCGTTAGCTTTTCTGCAAAAATCAATAAACTCCTGGTCCTGGATAGCAACTAAAGCAGCCGCTTGAGCAAAACGCGACGTATTGAACGGCTCGCGAACCTGGTTGATCGAGCGAATCACTTCCGGGTGCCCGACTCCATAGCCGATCCGCAAAGAAGCAAGCCCATAGATTTTGGAAAACGTGCGCAGCAGCACGACATTCTTATGCTTCTCCAGGAGCTCTAAGCTCTTTGGATATTGGCCGGATAAATCGTATTCGCAGTATGCCTCGTCCAAAATAACAAGTACATTCGCCGGGACCCCTGCCAAAAAGTCTGCAGTCTCCTGGTGCGAGTTTATCGTGCCGGTCGGATTGTTCGGATTGCAAATCCAGACGATCTTGGTACGCTCGGTAACCTTGGAAAGCATTGCCGGTAAATCATGCGTTCCGTCCTTCAAAGGAACCTCAATGCATACGGCTCCTTCAATCTCTGCGTTATGCTTATACTGAGGGAACGTATGTGTAGCCATAATCGTTTCGTCTCCCGGAACCAGAAATGCTCTTGCGATCATGAGAATGACCTCGTCCGAGCCGGCTCCGAAGACCAGCTGATTCGTCTCAACGCCGAGATGCTCCGCAATGACTCCCGTTAATTCGACGCTTCCTCCATCGGGGTATAAACTGATAGAGCTAAGCTCCGCTTCAATCGCTTCCTTTACTTTCGGAGAACATCCAAAAGGGTTCTCGTTGGAAGCCAGTTTGATTACTTCCTTCAATCCCAGCTCTCTCTTTACTGCTTCGATCGGTTTTCCCGGTTGATAGACCGGCAAATGAACTATTGTTTGTTTCGGCTGCATGTATTAGTCACCTCGTCCATGAAATTGCTATCCCTTCAATTGTGCCACAAATCGCCCAATTTGCAAGAGCCCTTCCGCCCTGTTTGATTCATCTTTCAATTGCGGCAGCACCTCTTCGATTTGTCGAACGATTGCGCTTCCGACGACAACGCCGTCACAGATCCCCTCAAATCCGGCCACTTGCTCCCGACTTGAAATTCCGAAACCGACTGCGATTGGTAATGTTGTAGCTTCCCGAACCGTAGCCAGGAAATCATGAATGCCGCTGTAAAATTCAGCCCTTTCACCCGTCACGCCCAGCGAGGAAACGCAATAGACGAACCCGCTGGCATTCGCCGCGATTCTTTTGATCCTGGCATTCGAGGTAGGAGCTATCAGAGGAATGAGATGAATGCCGCATTGCTCGGCTAACGCCCTTGCATAGCTGTCTTCCTCTAAAGGAAGATCAGGGATAATAACGCCGCTAATATCGTTTTCCTGCATGACGCGAAAAATTTTCTCAAGGCCCATTTGCAGCACCGGATTGTAGTAGGTAAACAGAATGAACGGCAGCTTGGAGCCCCGCTCCCTGGCTTTTCGAGCCACTTCAATCACATCGAGAATGGTGATTCGGGTTTGAAGCGCACGCTCGGACGACCGTTGAATGACCGGTCCGTCGGCAAGAGGGTCGGAGTAGGGAACTCCCAGCTCGATCAGGTCCGCACCTGACTGTTCCATTTGCAGAATAATTTCCAATGTAACGTCCAGTGACGGATCTCCTACGGTGAGGAAGGGGATGAGCGCCGTGCGCTTTTGATTCTTCAATTCCGCAAAAACTTGATCGATCCGATTCATGCCGCTCACTCCTTCCCTTCGCCAAGATAACCCATAATCGCTTCCACGTCTTTATCGCCGCGGCCGGATAAGCTCACGATAATAATCTGATCCTTCGACATCGTCGGGGCCATCTTCAGCGTATGGGCAATCGCATGAGCGCTTTCGAGCGCCGGAATAATTCCCTCAGTTCGGCTCAGCAGCTGCAGGGCATCTAAAGCTTCTTGATCGGTGATCGGAACATACTGAGCGCGCTCCGCATCCTTGAGATACGCATGCTCCGGTCCGATCCCGGGGTAATCGAGGCCAGCGGAAATCGAATGAGCCGGCTGCACTTGCCCGAATTCGTCCTGAAGCAAGTAGCTCATCGAGCCTTGGAACACGCCGGGCGTTCCTTTGGTCATCGTTGCCGCATGCTCCTCCGTATTCACACCGCGTCCTGCGGCTTCCACACCGATCAGCTTCACGCTCGTATCGTTTACAAACGGATAGAAAATCCCCATTGCATTGCTGCCGCCGCCCACGCAAGCAATTACAGCATCCGGCAGCCTGCCTTCCGTTTCGAGAATTTGCGCTCGCGATTCGTCACCGATAACTCTTTGAAAATCGCGAACCATCATCGGGTACGGATGCGGACCCGTTACAGAGCCGAGAATATAATAGGTATCCTCCACGTTGCTAACCCAGTAACGCAGCGTTTCGTTACATGCATCCTTTAAAGTGCGGGTCCCGGACATAACCGGAATCACTTCGGAGCCGAGAAGCTTCATTCGGAACACGTTCAGCTGCTGACGCTTCGTATCCTCCTCGCCCATGAACACTTTGCACTCCATACCGAGCAGAGCGGCTACAGTCGCTGAAGCGACACCGTGCTGGCCGGCTCCAGTCTCGGCGATGACCTTCTTCTTCCCCATCCGCTTGGCGAGCACCGCTTGCCCGATCGTGTTATTGATTTTATGGGCGCCGGTATGGTTTAAATCTTCTCTTTTCAAATAAATTTTGGCCCCGCCAAGCTTCTCGGTTAATCGCTCCGCGTAATACAGAGGGGTTGGCCTTCCGGAATATTGCCTTTGCAAGTATGTGACTTCTTTTATAAATTCAGGATCGTCTTTATATCGTTGATAGGCCTCTTCCAGCTCGATCAGCGCGTTCATCAGCGTCTCCGGGACATAACGGCCGCCAAACTTTCCGAACCTTCCCTGCTCATCAGGAACCTGCACTTGCACCACTTTGGGTCACCCTTTCAACAAACGATGTGATTTTCGCTATATCTTTTCTGCCTTCCGTCTCAACTCCGCTGGAAACATCAACACCATCCGGCGCGTATTGCGCGATGAGAGAGCCCACATTGTCCGGCTCCAACCCCCCGGCAACCAGCAGCTTAATGCCGGCCTCGCGCGCCCATTCCAAATAAACCGGGATGATGCTCCAGGTGAACGTTTTGCCTGACCCGCCGCCGTATAGCGGATCATACGTGTCCAACAAAACGGCATCAACGGCCCCCAGATAACCATTTAACTGTTCCGCCACCTGTTCGCAGGAAGGGGAGATGGGGTCCTCCGCGGATAGGCCGCTGGGCCGCTGCAAGGAAACCGCTTTGAATACTTGTACTTGAAACCGCTGCTTGACCCATCGGCAAAAGTCAGGAGACTCCTCGCCGTGAAGTTGCACAACATCAAGCGGCGCATCGGCAAACGTGCGCTCCAGCTCGTCCTCGGTCGGGTTCACGAACACACCGACGGAAAGCGGAGACGTCGAGCCTTCTTTTCTACCCGCTTGAAGAGCCCGAATCATCGATCCGGCTTGCTCCGGAGTCACCTGGCGCTTGCTTTTGGCAAAAACAAAACCGATATGCGCGATCGGTAAATGTAAGATTGATTTTAACACTTCAACGCTCTGAAGTCCACAGATTTTGACGGTAGGCACTGCGCCATTCGACATAAAACCGCCCCTCTCTAAACCGTTTTACCCTCGCTTCCATTCACGGCTCCCAACAAATCGGTGACGGCAAGCTCCACCGATGGCCGTCTCATGAAATGCTCTCCGATCAGCACCGCATGGGCTCCCGCCGATCTCACGTACTCCATATCAGCGGTGGATGCGATTCCGCTCTCACTGACTACCGTTTTCCCCTTAGGCATCCGCCCGATCAAGTATTCGGTCGTTTTCAAATCTGTTACGAACGTCTTCAGATTGCGGTTGTTAATCCCGATTAGGCTTGTATCCAGTTCTAGAACCCGCTCCAGCTCTTCTTGGTCGTGTACTTCCACTAAAGCATCCAGGCCTAAATCGCGAGAGAGTGATAGGAACTGCTTCATTTGTTTGTCACTCAGTATCGCGGCGATGAGCAGCACAGCGTCAGCGCCGATACAGCGGGCTTCATAAATTTGCCTTTCATCTATCGTAAAATCTTTTCGCAGGAGCGGCAGGCGGACCGCTTCGCGGACGGCACTTAAGTAAGCGTTGCTCCCTTGAAAATAATCGACATCCGTCAGCACGGAAATACAATCCGCACCGGCTCGCTCATAGGCTTGAGCCAATTCGACCGGATCGAAATCGGCACGGATCAGCCCCTTCGAGGGAGACGCCTTTTTAACTTCGGCAATAAGGCCCATGGTACGCTTTCGGCCTTCTGTGAGCGCACGCTCAAACCCCAGGCAGGGCGGCATCTCATTTATGCGCTTCTCCGCTTCCTTGAGTGAAAAGCTTTCTTTCAGCCGCTCAACTTCTCTATGTTTGGTTTCGACGATTTTATCTAGAAACATGGCTCAGATCTCCTGTAAAATGGACTAGTTCATTAAGTTTTTCCATCACTTTTCCGGAATCGATCAGCTCTGCGGCAAGCTTGACGCCCTGCTGCAAGGTGTTGCAGCGCCCCGATACGTAGAAACAGGCGCCGCTGTTGGCTAGCAAAATGTCCCGATACGCTCCTCGTTCTCCATGAAACACTCGTTTTATGATCTCCGCGTTAGCTGAGGCATCTCCGCCGGTTACTTCTCGCAGCGGATATGTCCGCAGTCCAAGTTTATCAGGTGATATTTCATAAGACTGAACGGCGCCATCCTTCAGTTCGGTCACCATCGTCGGTTCGGATATACTAATCTCATCAAGCCCGTCCAGACTTGCCACGACCAGAGCTCTTTTTAAACCTAAAGCCTGAAGCACCTTGGCCATGATTTCGGTCTTGGTGCGGTCGAATATGCCCAAAAGCTGGAGATCCGCGCCAGCAGGGTTCGTTAAAGGCCCCAACAGATTGAATACCGTACGGAACCCAAGCTCTTTTCTCGGACCGGCCGCATGCTTAAAGGATTGATGGTACAGCTGGGCGAACATGAAGCAAATTCCGACCTGGTCCAAGCATAGCGCCGCTTGCTCACTCGTGAGCTGAATATTGACGCCAAGCGCCTCCAGCACATCCGCACTGCCGCTTTTACTGGACATCGCCCGGTTGCCGTGCTTGGCTACGCGAATACCGCCGGCGGCAGCAATAATGGCAGAAGCGGTGGAAATGTTAAACGTTTCCGCTCCATCTCCTCCGGTACCGCAAGTATCCAGCAGGTTCTGCTGTACGGTTCTGACTGCAGTTCCCTTGCTGCGCATCGCTTCCGCAAATCCGGTAATCTCATCCACCGTTTCGCCCTTCATTCGCAGAGCCGTAAGCAAACTGCCGATTTGTGCCGGGGTCGTGTTCCCCTCCATCATTTCCGACATCACATCGCGAGCTTCTCTCCGATTCAAATGCTGACCTTCCAATACTTTCAAGATCGCCTGCTGAAACGTCAATGGCATCGTCATGATTCCATCCTCCCAGGTTAAGAATTGATATAATAATCGCTATTGATTGCGGTCGCTCTGCGCGGCGCGGGGGCAAACATTGCTTCCGCCATGCGAATTGCCTTCAGCAGCGCTTTGGCTTTGTTCTGCGTCTCTTCGTATTCTTTCTCGGGAACGGAGTCCCACACAATTCCTGCCCCCGCTTGAACATAAGCTTTGCCTTGCTTGAAAATAATCGTGCGGATTGTGATGCAAGTATCCAAATTTCCGGAAAAGCCCAGGTACCCGATAGCCCCGGCATAAGCCCCGCGGGATTCCTGCTCAAGCTCCGCAATGATTTCCATCGCCCTCAGTTTGGGAGCGCCGGATACCGTGCCTGCCGGCAAGCACGAAAGAAAAGCATCAAAGAAATCCTTGTCCCGGCGGAGCTTGCCGGATACGTTCGAAACAATATGCATGACATGAGAATACCGTTCGATTTCCATGAACATATCGCATTTGACGGTGCCAAATTCGGAAACGCGCCCGATATCATTACGTCCCAGGTCTACAAGCATGAGATGCTCCGCTCGCTCCTTCTCATCCGCCAGCAATTCCTTCTCGAGCGCCGCATCTTCCTCCGGCGTTTTGCCCCTTGGCCTCGTGCCGGCGATCGGCCGCGTCTCCACCTTCTCCTCTTCGACACGAACCAGCATCTCCGGCGAGGTGCCGACAATCACTTCATCTTCCATTTTTAACACATACATGTATGGCGATGGATTCATCGTTCTGAGCACCCGGTATACTTGTAGTGGAGACACTTCGGTTTCGATTTCAAATCGTTGAGAAAGCACCACTTGAAAAATATCTCCGGCCCGAATATACTCTTTGGCCTGCTCCACGTTCGAAATGAATTGATCCTTCGAAACGTTGGAACGGATCTCGCCAAGCTCTGGCTCCGCAGCGATCGGATTGTGCGACATGGCATCCATGCTCAACGGACGTTTCAGCTTTTCCACGATCGCGTCGATCTTATCGACGGTTCTTTCATAGGCTTCGGCAATCTCGTTATCCGACGCATTCGGCGGGATATGTACATTGGCGATAACCTTCATCTGCTGCTTGAAATGATCGAACACGATTACCTGATCGCAGAACATGAACTGGATATCGTTCATCTGCAAATCGTCCACGCGGTGAGCCGGCAGTTTCTCATAATATTGCAGCAAATCATACCCGAAGAATCCGACGGCTCCGCCTGTAAAACGCGGCAGTTCCGGCAATTGCGGACTGTTGTAAGATCTCAGGTAAGCCTTCAGCGTTTCGATCGGCTTCTCTTTGCTCGTCATTTGTTCCCCGGATTTGCTTATCTCTGTTTTACCATTTTTAGCGCGAATCATGAGAAAGGGGTCCGTTCCGATAAAAGAGTATCGAGCCCATTTGATTCCGCCCTCGACGCTCTCGAGCAAAAACGCATAGGGCTGCTGATAAAAATGCTGAAACACGCGAATCGGCGTCTCCGTATCCGCCAACAAATGGCGTACGATTGGGATCAGATTGTACGATTTCGACAGCCGGATCACTTCTTGCAGTTCCGGTGTATACATTTGTCATTCCCCTTTCCGTCTATGAGCAACAAAAAAACCTCTACCGCAGTAGAGGTTGATTGAAAATCAGTAAGTATACAAATAGATGATAGCCAAGGACAAATTAACAAACAGACGACAGCTATCCTCAGTGGGATGCGCTGCATCTATAGTCTGGCGCTGGACGTTCCTCATCTCATCTACACTCAACTGAACTCTGCTCTTCTCTACTAACTGAACTACATTCAATATACTACGCGAGTTATGGATTTGTCAATTTAACGATATCGGGCCGCAGGCTTTGGGCAGCCTTTAAATATACATGGTGCATGTCGGCTTGGTCCTTTTCCGTGTTGATCATTACCATCAGACGAATACATTTCGGCAGGCTGTTCTCTACCGGAATTTCCAGCGAACACATCAACGGCACGAGTTCCCAACCGACCATTTGGCGAATCGCCTTGGCCGGAAACGTCGCTGTAATATCATGAGTGACCGTAATGAAAAGAGCGCCAATATCCTCCGGTTTGAATTGATTAGCATCGATGATTGCGTTTAACAGCTCGAATGTTGCCGACAATATTTCTTGTTCATCGTTATGCTCTACTGTTGTTGCGCCGCGAATACCCCGAACGAACATGTTTACGCCCCCTTCAACTGTTCCACGACTTCCCTGACCCATTCAGCCGAAACCTGCTTGTTGATTTCCACTTTGCCGATTTCAGTCGGAATAATGAACACCATCGTGCCTTCTTTAAATTTCTTATCATGCATCATCGCGCTCATAATACGATCCGTGCTCATGTGGGCCGGGATTTGTACCGGCAGGCCAAATTTCTCAAACAGTCTCTTCGTCTCCAGATGAATCTGTTCCGAATGCCCGAGACGTTTGGCCAGCAGGCTGGCGCCTACCATTCCGATAGAGATCGCTTCGCCGTGCAGCAGCTCGTTATACCCCGCCACCGCCTCCAGCGCATGACCGATCGTGTGGCCAAGGTTCAAAATGGCGCGCAGATCATTCTCCCGTTCATCCCTGGATACCACGATGGATTTGATTTTGCAGCCTTGATATAGAGCGTATTGCAGCGCTTCCGTATCCAGACGGAGAAGCTTCTCCGCATGATCGTCGCACCACCGGACAAAAGCTGCGTCCCAGATCAGTCCATGCTTGACCACCTCGGAAAGGCCCGCGCGAACTTCACGAGGAGGCAGCGTCGTTAGAGCGGCAATGTCGAAAAGCACCATCTCCGGTTGATGAAAAGCGCCGATAATGTTCTTGGCGAGCGGATGGTTAACGGCCACTTTACCGCCTACGCTGCTGTCATGCGCAAGAATCGTCGTTGGTATTTGTACGAAACGGACCCCTCGCATAAAGCTTGCTGCGGCGAACCCGGCCAAATCGCCGACAACGCCTCCGCCTAGTGCTACGATGGCCGAATTACGGTCAAGACCCGCTTGAAGAGCAGCGGTAACAATATTCTCCAGCATCAAGAGAGATTTCGATTTTTCTCCAGCCGGCACAACGTAAGATAAGGCTTTATATCCGGCTTGCGCTAAATGTTCCGTGACTTTTGGCAAATGTAAAGCAGCGACCGACTCGTCCGTTACGACGAGCAACGGAGAACCTTTACTCAGCTTATGCTTATCGAAAAACGTCCCGATGTCGGCAAGAATTCCGTTTCCGATATATATGGGATACGAACGTTCCCCCAGATCGACCTTGAGCTCCATCATATTAATAGCTCTCCACTTGGGACATGTAATTGCTCAGGTTGTTGCGAATTTCCTCCATGGAGTCTCCCCCAAATTTTTCCATAAACGCCCGAGCCACTTCCCACGCCACTACGCTCTCCAAAATAACGCTGGCAGCTGGAACGGCGCATGTGTCTGAACGTTCCACTTGAGCAGTGAACGTCTCTTTCGTATCGATATCGACGCTTTGCAACGGTTTATACAAGGTTGAGATCGGCTTCATCACTGCGCGAACGACAATCGGTTCTCCGGTCGTCATTCCGCCTTCAAAACCGCCTGCCCGGTTCGTTGCTCGTCGGAAGCCGCCTTCCGGCGTGTACAGGATCTCGTCGTGAACTTGCGAGCCTCTGCGCGTTGCGGCTTCGAAACCGATGCCGAATTCCACACCCTTGAAAGCTTGTATGGAAAGCACGGCTTGAGCTATGCGCCCATCAAGCTTGCGGTCCCACTGAACGTGGCTTCCGAGACCGACAGGCACGCCCTCAATCACCACTTCGACTATACCGCCTAACGTATCCCCGTCATCCTTCGCCGCATCGATCGCGGCTATCATTTTAGCTTCGGCGTCTTTATCAACAACGCGCACCGGAGATTCCTCCGTGATGCGAATCAGCTCGTCGATAGGCAGTTCCTGCCGCCGAGCTTCCACCTCGCCGATGCGAATGACTTGCCCCGCAACTTTGATCCCGAATTCAGTCAAAAGCTGTCTGGCAGCCGCTCCAACCGCAACGCGCATTGTCGTTTCTCTGGCACTGGAACGCTCCAGAATATTGCGCAAATCCTTCTGGTTATATTTAAGACCGCCGTTCAAATCGGCATGGCCCGGACGCGGGCGGTTGACCCGGCGTTTGCTTTCGCCTTCATCCTCTATCGGCTCAATGCTCATGATCGAGGTCCAATGCTTCCAATCGTTGTTCTCGACGACTAGGGCAATAGGAGCTCCCGTCGTTTTGCCGTGGCGAACACCGCCCGCGATGCGGGCCGTATCTTTCTCAATCTGCATCCGACGGCCGCGGCCATAGCCTTTTTGACGTCTATGTAACTGAAAATTCAGTTCTTCGAAATCAAGCGTCACATTGCTAGGAAACCCTTCAATAATTGCTGTGAGCTGCGGGCCGTGCGTTTCTCCTGCCGTTAAATACCTCACTTCCAGTTACCCCCTTCTCCGATCCACAAGTTGCTGCGCCGCAAACACTTTAGCGCTTTGATGTGCTTAAGTATCTTTTGTCATTATAGTATAGCCCTCCCGTTTTGGCAACGGACAAAACCAAAAAACACGCTCCGGCAGCAGGTTTCCGCCGCGAAAGCGTGTCGATCATCGCCGGTCCGAACGCGAAGGCTCGTTAACCGTGCATAGGCTGTTTTTGCATAACTTTCGGAACTTCAGCCATTTGAGGATCGTTCATCATGCCCATGATCTGCATCGAATCGATGCCGAGTATTTGTGCGCATTCCTGAATTGTAATAAATCCCCTGCGATAAGCAGAAATCACTATTCTTTTGTCCATACCAACCCTCCTAGGAGCTTTCCGCAGCATGCTTTAGTCCTAGTATAGGAATTTATGGAAGAAGTTATACATAGCCGTCGTCAGCCTTTTCTGCGATAAAAGAAAGTATCTGCCGGTTCGAGATCGTATTGCCCAGGGGAGAAAATTTGTTCGGTAGAGCCTACAAACAATAAACCGCCTGGTTTCAGCGCCTTCGCAAACTTTTGATAAAGCACATGCTTTGCTTCTTCGGTAAAATAAATGATAACGTTGCGGCACACGATCAAGTCGAACCCGGAATCAAACGTGTCCGAAAGCAGATTCTGCTTATGAAACTTAACAGCTTTCTTCAGCTCGTCCGCGACATGAAACGCCATTTGGTCCTGGCGAAAATATTTCTTTACGTACTTCCCGGGCACATCCCGTAAAGAGCGTTCCAGATAGACGGCCTTACGGGCCTTCTCCAATGCGCCCTCATCTATATCGGTAGCCTGTACATGAGATTCCGAAAGCGCTCCCTGCTCGGCAAGAATCATGGCAAGCGTATACGGCTCCTCACCCGTCGAGCATGCCGCGCTCCACACTTTCAGTCTGCGGTTTCGGCGCAGCATCTCTGGAATATACTTTTGCTCCACCAGCCCCCAGCGGTTCGGATTACGCCAAAACTCGGACACGTTGATCGTCATGCGATCCAGGAACTCGTAGAACAGGCTCTTATCCTTCATCATTGCATCAAAAAAAGCGTGAAAAGTATTGTAGCCTCTTTTCATCCGTAAGGTCGTCAATCTTCGCTTCATTTGCGCTTCTTTATATTGAGCCAGATCGATAGAAGTAAAGTCTTTGACCTTTTTCACGAACAGCAAAAAATCCTGATCCTCCAAGTATCATCTCCACCTCAGCAATAGCGCTTTAAAAAAACCTCTATTCAAGACCGATCGACGAGGAACGACCTTAATTAGAGGCTCTTTTGAAAAATTAAGATTAGATCCACTCTTGAATCGTTTGTTTGTATTCGACGATTTCTTGCTGCTTGAAGAAATTGTTGATTTCCCGCTCAGCGCTCTCCGGTGAATCGGAGCCGTGGATGAGGTTCATTCCCGTATGTAAGGCAAAATCGCCGCGGATGGTGCCTGGCGCCGCATCGAGCGTGTTGGTTTTACCCATGAGCGTGCGGGACAAAGCAATAACCTGATCTCCCTGCCATACCATGGCAAACACAGGACCGGATGTAATGAAATCCACTAACTCGTTATAGAAGGATTTGCCTTTATGCTCGGCATAGTGGAGTTCCGCTTGCTCTTTGGTGATGACCATGAGCTTGCTGCCGATGAGTTGAAATCCCTTTTGCTCGAAACGTTTGACGATTTCTCCGATGAGACCGCGCTGCACGCCATCGGGCTTAACCATTAAAAATGTTTTTTCCATGAAAAAACTTCCTCCAATATTGTAGGGTTGGTTGTTCAACCCATAGTTTACTACTATATACGCAAATATTCAAATTTAATAGGAACGGTTTCCGATAAAGTGAGCGATTTCAACAAGATCCTTTTTGGCTTGCAGTTCCGGCAGCCCGGCCAGGGAAGCGATAGCTTTGTCTATATATTTCTCGGCGAGCTGCTCGGATTCGGCAATTCCAGCGCTATCGCGGACCATGCTCAGAAAAGCGCTGACATCGGTTTGTCCGTCAGCTTGTTGAATACGGACAAGCTCGGCTAACAGTTTATTTCTCAACTCCGGTTCCTGTAAAGCGTATAGAACGGGGATCGTAATGTTTCCTTGTTTAATGTCGTTGCCCGGAGGCTTCCCCAGCTGCTTCTCGGTGCCGCATATATCCAGAATGTCATCGCGGATTTGAAAAGCCATACCCACATTATATCCGAAGGAATACAGCTTGCTGCTGATCTCATTTGCGGCGCCTGCGGCTATAGCGCCCAATTGGCAGCTGATGGCGATCAGCAAGGCTGTCTTGCGCTTAATGCGCAGCAAGTAGTCGCGAATCGTTTGCTCCGCATGGAAAAAGAAGCGGATCTGCTCCATCTCGCCGATGCACATTTCCACAATCGCTTTGGACATGATCTGGTGGATGGCCGGATTGCTGATCTGCGTCACTACCTCCAGCGCCTTGGCAAAAATATAATCTCCCGTATACATGGCAATCCGGTTGTCCCATTTGGAGCGGACTGTCAATTGCCCCCGGCGCGTATTGGCGTCGTCAATCACATCGTCATGCACCAGCGTAGCCATGTGTATGAGTTCCAGCGGAACGGCGATGTTCTTCATCGTCTTCAGGCTATAGCTGCCAAACTCCCCTGCAAGAAGCACAAAGACGGGACGGATTCTTTTACCGCCCGCCTTCAGTAAATGCAACGATGTTTCGCGTAAAATCGAATGATCGGATTCGATGCTGTTCTCCAGTTCTTTTTCAATTGCAGCAATATCCTTTTTCTTCCGTGCGTATATATCGATTAATTTCATTCCGTCACCTGTGCCACCCTATTCTCCGACCAGATTTGAATGGGAACCTGCTTCGGCAAAAAGCCCAGCTCCCACGCATACCGGTAATACAACTGCAGACCCCTCCACTGCTGGGGACCAAAATCATAACAAAGATTGCGAAAATAACCCAACCAATAGGCTGCTGTGCCGCCAATCGTATCCTGAGCTTCCTTGACCATTGCTTCCGGATTCGCAAGCGTTATGTTTTTGCTATGCACGAAGCCGCGAAATACTTTCGCCACCAGGTTGGGATGCTTCACAACCGTCTCTTTCCGAATCGCCCAAACGGCGAAAGACATCCACTCTCCTGTCCATTTCGCCCATTCTTGTCCCAGATCGGTAATCCTGTACTTCTGATTTCGCCACCCTGCACGAATCGCATCATCCCCAATCAGCAGCGCGGCGTCCTTTCCTTGAATCATCTCTTCCAGCACAGGCGGAGCGGACGTGTACTCCGGAGATCCGCCATAAAACTTTTTCATAATGATTTTCAACAAATTCACCGAGGTTGCCGATGTGGTCGGAATCGCAATTCTCCCGTTGGCGATTTCCTCCAGCGGCTTTTCATGAAAGAGCAGAATTGATTTGACCGATTCTTTGGCGCTCACGGACAAGTCCGGGTAAAGCGCATAATCCTCGAACGATTCCCCGTAAGCGAAGGATGAAATAGGACCCATATCAACGAGACCCGCGGCCATCGCTTTATTGAGTCCGGTCGGCACCTGCTTGATCATCTCGACCTGTTCATTCAGCTCATCGAGCGGAAATTGATAAAAAACAGGCCATACATTCGTGAAATCGATACGTCCGATGCGTATTTTGCTAATTTTGTCCGTCATGACTTTCTCCCCATCTTCGGTACAATTGATGCTCGATTTCCATCGTGTCCAGTACTTTGCCGACTAGAAAATCCACCAAATCGTCAAGAGATTCAGGACGATTGTAGAAAGCCGGCATCGCCGGTATGATGCGAGTCCCGAGCTTCGCCAAAGTAAGCATATTTTCCAAGTGAATGGCGTGCAGCGGCGTCTCTCTAGGGACTAGGATCAGCTTTCTGCCTTCTTTCAGCATCACGTCCGCAGCTCGTTCGAGCAGGTTGTCGGATGCGCCTTTGGCGATTCCGGACAGCGTACCCATCGAACAGGGAACGATGACCATTCCCTTGGTTAAAAAGGAACCGCTCGCTATGCTGGCCCCTATATCACCGATCGGATGGAACGTATAGGAACCCTCATGTCCGCCAAAGTGCTTGTCGAGCATTTCCTTCCGGCGGGAAGCATCCCAATCGAGCTCATCGTGAAGCACTCTCCAGCCGGCATCCGTAATGACCAGATGAATCGGTATTCCTTGCATAAGCATAACCTGGCATAGCCTGACGCCGTAAATCGCTCCGCTAGCTCCCGTTATCCCGATTACCCAGCCGCTCATGGGCGGTGCACCAGAAGAACATCAAGCAGGGTAAAGGCGAAGAGCACGGTGCTCAAAATCCCGTTCATCGTAAAGAAAGCGGTGTTGAGTTTGGATAAATCTTTCGGCGAAACGAGGCGGTGTTCGTAAAATAAGATGATATAGGATATGGTTAAACCTATCAAATACCACCAGCTTAAATCAGTCATAAAAAACAGGCCGATCAAGCCGACGGCGGTGAGAGCATGCAGAATCCTGGCAGTCATTAACGCCCCGGCTATGCCGAAACGGCTGGGAATTGAATGGAGACCTTCCTGACGGTCAAATTCCGCGTCTTGACAAGCATAAATCAGATCGAAGCCTGTGGTCCAGCAAACGATCGTCAAGAAAAAAACGATCGAGGTTAAGGTAAACTCCCCCGTTACCGCGATCCATCCGCCAAGCGGGGCAAATCCTAACGTAAGTCCGAGAATGAAATGACAAGCCCAAGTAAATCTTTTGGTGTAGGAGTAAAAAACAAGAAAAAACACTGCGACCGGAAGCAGTTTCATGGATAAAGTGCTTAAATGGGATGTTGACCAAAGCAATAAAGCGAAAGAAAGAACAATGTAAATCCACACTTGGTTCGAAGAGATCAATCCCGCAGGTATCGCTCTGTTTTGCGTGCGCGGATTTTTCTTATCGATCGCTTTGTCGATCACCCGGTTGAGCGACATGGCTGCCGTCCGGGCACCTACCATCGCCAATGTGATCCAGCCGATCTGCGCCCAGCTGGGAAATTGGCCGAACACGACAACTGAACCGAGCAGAGCTCCCATAAAAGCAAAAGGCAGCGCGAACACCGTGTGCTCGAACTTGATCATTTCCAGAAATATCTTTAATTTGTTAAGCATAATATGATTACACTCCCGAGTTCGTTTTCCCCTTGGTCCCCATGTGCAGCGCCGCGATGCCGCCTGTCAGCGGATAGGCCTGAACGTTCTGCAAACCCGTTTTCATAAATATAGCGGCAAGCTGTTTATGATCGGGAAAATGGATTAATGATTCCGGCAGCCACTTGTACTGCTCATACTTTTTGGCGATCAGCTTTCCGAGAAAAGGAAGCACCCGCCGAAAATAAAAATAATAAATCGATTTGAAGGGCTGCCATGTAGGTTTGGACAGCTCTAAAGAAACCACGAGCCCTCCCGGTTTGACAACCCGCTGCATCTCGCGAATAACCTGCTCCAGGTCAGGGACGTTGCGGAGAGCAAAACCGATCGTTGCGTAATCGAACGTGTTGTCCTCGAACGGAAGGCTCATCGCGTTTCCGCGGATCAAGCTGATTTGCTTGTCCAAGCCGATCTCCTTGATCTTCACGGCTCCGTAATCGAGCATGTTTTGGCTGAAATCCAGGCCGACCATGTTTCCGGTGCCGCTCGCCCGAGCCAGGCCGATCGTCCAATCACAAGTGCCGCAGCACAGATCGATCGCTGTGGAACCGGGTTTAACCGCCATCTTTTTCATCGTAAAATTGCGCCATGCCTTATGCCTTCGAAAGCTAAGGATGTCGTTCATTAGATCGTACTTAGGGGCTATGCTCTCGAATACGGAGTGAACGAATTCTTCTTTGGATTTCATCTGCAATTGTCGTCACCTCAAATTTCTTCGAGCACTTTGGGCTTGGATAAAAAACGGAGAAACGGCTCCCCAATGTGAAAGAGTTCACTTATGAGCTTATCCGAATCAAGCTGCTGCACTTTCATGTAAAGCTGATTGATATGCGAATCCAGCATCTGGTACAGCTGCGAGGATACATTATACTTATGCAGCAAGGTGCGCAGCTTGGCAGGATCCGTCTCGGCGGTTTGCAGCTGCTTGCGCTCCTCCTTCGAGCCGTTCTGCAGAATGTGCCAGAACCCCCAGCTGCCCCGGAAGTCGCCCAACGATTCCGCGCGGTAAATCTCCTCAAAGATCACTTCGCATCGTGTAAAGCCCTTCAGCAAATCCGGCCAAACCTGATGATACATATCTTCGATAAATCCTGTAAACGAGAGAAAAAGCTGAGATTTAATCTCTACGGATTGTTGGATATAATCCTCTGCGGTAACCTTCAACTGCTTCATCGTCAGATAAAGGTTCAACTTCAGCCGGTTAACCTCGCATATCGCGCCCGACATCAGTTTAACCAGTTCAATATGTCCGGCTTGCGAAAGCAGATTGTAAAATCTGGAGCTGAAGTAATCGCCGGCCAGCACCTTCAATTGACGAGCGCGTGCCGCCTTCTTTTCCTTCATGTCGTTCGTAACGGAGACTAAATCATGCGTATCCATGCCGATCTGGACCAGGGATGTCACTAAGGCGAACAATTCGCCGGAGCCGTTAAGTCCCGAATTGCGATTCAAAAAAGCATACAACAGACGTGTACGGAATTCCGGAAAAACAGCCAACTCCGTATGAGCTTGAATCATATCATAGTCCGTGTATTGTTTAGCGATCTCTGGGATCCGATAAGAATTCATACCAAAAGCCTCCGTAAACATGTGCCGAATATCATTCAAGCATTATCCAAGTAATTATATCATATCCAGTTCGGATAAGCACAATTTATTATAAGGAATAGCGCTGCTGCCATTTTTGCGTATAGGTCATATGGAAGCGCTCCTGCAGCAGCTGCTCCAGCGCTTTCGCGCTCGCATACTTGGGGTGCGGATCAAGCGATTTGGCATGCTCGCGGTCTGCATCCATCGCTAAAACCAGCTGACCTCCGCCTGAGCCGGCCGCATAATCCATCATTCTCACCAACACCTGATTGACGTTAGACGTCTTCGCAGTTACGAACTGCGCAATCGTATATAAGTCTCGGTAAACGAGTGTGCTGTCCGCATTTTGCGGAAAATTCAGGTCGATAGAGAGGATGGAGTGGTTCAATTCCACCTTCCGAATGCGCAGCTGTACGGGCAATTGCACCATTAAATCCACTACATTTTCATCTGTAAGCTGTTTCGTTCGCTTGCCCGCCCAACTGCCCGGGGCCGAGCCGTACCCGCCGGAGAAATCCAAAACCGGCAACCAGGATAAGGATAACGCGATCGCCACCGATAAAGCTGCTGTAACGATGATTCGCACTGACCATTTCATTGCACCATGGCACCTCCCTAAGAAGAAGGCACAGCCGGATTGATTGAATAACTGGGCCTATACACCATTGTACAATGAAAAAAAGCAGGCTATGCCTATGCCTGCGAATTTTACTCCTCGGTATCGATCGTACCGAATTTGGTCATGATGAGCGCTTTGCCGCGGATTTTGACAGCTGACGTATGCTCGGTGAATTGTGCGATCATGACTTCGCCTTTGTCGAGCTTCTCCGTATGGTGAAACCGGGTATCCTGGCCGCGTGTCAAGCCTATCACATGCACCCCGTTATCCTTGGCCTTAATCACGAAAAATTCCCCTTGGTTGCCGCCTTCCATTGTTCATACCCCCCGTTCTTGCTTAGACCTAAGCCATTATGCTAATGATGCTAAAAATACGGCAAGAAGTCAACACCTGAGCGATAATAGAAAAAGACATCGCATTTGACGATGTCCTTCTCATGGTCGGAGTAACACGATTCGAACGTGCGACCTCACCCACCCCAAGGGTGCGCGCTACCAGGCTGCGCCATACCCCGATTAGCTGTTTAAAAAAACAGCTGCAAAGTCGAGTATAGAAAAAGTTAAAGAAATTGTCAACAAAAAAGTAAGCCTATGAAGACGGCTTACTTTTTTTGAAAAATGATAACTTTATGTAGGGATGATTATTGTATTCCATCTCTAAGCGCCTTGCCAGGCTTGAATGCCGGAATTTTACTTGCCGCGATTTCAATTTCTTCACCGGTTTGCGGGTTGCGTCCCTTACGAGCGGAACGTTCACGAACTTCGAAGTTTCCGAATCCTACTAGTTGAACTTTATCTCCGCTTTGAAGAGCTTCAGAGATTGCATCAAAAACAGCATCAACCGCTTTTGTCGCATCTTTCTTGGAAAGCTCGGAGGATTCAGCCACCTTGTTAATCAATTCAGATTTATTCATGCCATTCACCTCCCCCCAAAAATTCTTATGCCATTACTCTCTGTTTTCACCGTTTCGCCAGAAAATATACATAGAAAACGGAAAAATCCTTGATTTTCTTAGCGAAAATCAACGTATGAACGGACGAACAAACTTATAGTAATACACGGAGAGTGCAATTACAAGTCTAGTTTTCCTATTGTATGATATTTTTGGATAAAAAACGACAAAAAGCGCTCACTTGAGCGCTTTGGTCATCGGTGCTTAATGCCGCTGATCGTTTCCGTCTCTTACAAAATGATCGCGATCAAGCCGCCGGAGCCTTCGTTAATAATGCGTCCAAGCGTTTCTTGCAGCTTATACCTCGCATTGTCTGGCATCATCGCGAGCTTGCCTTGAATCCCTTCCCGAACGATTGAATGGAGCGATCTGCCGAAAATATCGGACTCCCATATTTTCAACGGGTTTTCCTCGAAATCCTGCATGAGGTAGCGTACGAGCTCTTCACTTTGCTTCTCCGTTCCGATAATCGGCGAGAACTCGGATTCAACATCCACGCGAATCATATGGATGGAAGGCGCGGTCGCCTTCAGTCGAACGCCGAATCTGGAGCCTTGACGGATGAGCTCCGGCTCATCCAAAGCCATCTCAGCCAGTGTAGGCGGCGCTATGCCATAACCGGTCGTCTTCACCATCTCGAGCGCTTCGGCGAACTGATCGTATTCACGCTTCGCATGAGTAAACTCCTGCATCAACTGAAGCAGATGATCCTTACCGCGGATTTCCACTCCGACCACTTCCACCAGAATTCGGTCGTAAAGCTCATCCGGAGCATGCAAATCAATCTCTGCAACCCCTTGCCCCATATTCATTCCGGCAAGAGCGGCTTTATCGATAAATTCATATTCAGCAAACTGACTGACGACCCGGTCTACATCGCGCAAACGGCGAATGTCTTGAACGGTTTCGCGAACCGAATTTTCATATCGATTCCGCAGCCAGTGGTTTTCATCAAGTACCATTACCCAGCTTGGCAGATTCACGTTGACTTCATGCACCGGGAATTCATAGAGCACTTCCCGCAGAACGGAAACCATCTCTTCTTCACCGGCGTTCGCTACCCCCATAGTTACGACAGGAACGTCGTATCGCTTCTGTATCTCGCTGCGAAGCTCCATTGCGGGCTCGCCGTTCGGTTTCAAAGAGTTGATAATGACAATGAACGGCTTTCCAACTTCCTTAAGCTCCGAGATCACTCTTTCTTCCGCGAGTACATAAGAGGAGCGGGGAATATCGGAAATCGTACCGTCTGTGGTTACAACCACACCTAATGTGGAATGCTCCTGTATCACTTTACGCGTGCCGATTTCAGCCGCTTCCTGAAAAGGAATCGGTTCATCAAACCATGGCGTATTGATCATCCGAGGTCCGTTTTCGTCTTCGTAGCCCTTTGCTCCATCAACAGCGTAACCGACGCAATCTACTAAACGAACGTTGACGTTCAAACCATCCGCAACCTGAATTTGTACAGCGCTGTTCGGAACAAATTTGGGTTCCGTCGTCATGATTGTGCGACCTGCCGCGCTTTGCGGCAGTTCATCCGTGGCACGGATTCGATCCGCTTCGCTTTGAATGTTAGGCAGCACTACAGATTCCATAAAACGTTTGATAAAGGTTGATTTGCCTGTTCGGACGGCGCCAACGACCCCCAGGTAAATATCTCCTCCCGTTCGCTCTGCAATGTCTTTAAAGATATCCACTTTCTCCAAAAGAATCCCTCCTACAGTTTGGTCGACAACTGACAGTGCTTACTTTCTGTCACGGTTACGATTCGGTTAACAACGGTTAGAGAAGTGCAAAAAAGTGTCGTTACCGGATAACTCGTACATTCATTTAGACTAGTAAGAAATATATGTACGTTCTTTCGAATTATGATAGGCAAGCCTAAACTTTTTTCATCTGGCCCCCTGTCTATCGAACATAACCCGCCCTTTATCTCTGGACTCAGAAAAATATATGTGAAGGGCTTGGCGTATATTCGCAATAAATGAGAAAAACCTCTATGCTCCGTATAGGAACGATAGAGGTCATCTTCGTTATTCCGTCGCTGGCAACGGTTGATTCTGACTCCAGCGGAAAGGGGCAGACCAAACCGGAACAAAATACGATTCGGCTACCAAAAGCTCGCGCAAATCCTGCCCGGGTTCCAGGCTGCCGGCCAATCCTTTGGATTCGATCAACTTCATTAAATCAGGACCGTAATCGATAGTGACGCGACCCGACTCATCGATGATGAAATGGATGAAGCTCTGCCGATTATAAGCGGATCGGATGGATGGAAGCTTCGAACCTAGCTTTTCAAAATCAAGATAATAGAAGGAAGGAGCAATCTTTTCACCCTTTGGTATCTCTCCGTTGTGCTTCTTCCTGTAATCATCCGCCAGCTTCTGTATGTCCACCGCCGCTTGATAGGCTGTCAAATCAATCAGCTTGACCTCGGGTTTGGACTCGGGGTTCACCAGCACGTACATGAACACCCCTCCGCTTTCAAATGCATTGGCGGGGATGTCGGACAAATAGCCGCCTTTTTGCAGCTTGCCGAAATCAATGACATACTTCTCGTAAATCGGCGTTGACATATCGCTATTTTTAATAGGCAGGACGCCGTTCTTGGTGTGAAATTGGTTCACAGCCTGTTGGACGACCGTCATGTACTCCGAAGGGTTTACCTGATTCTCCTTGCGCAGTTCGCCAGGATACATGCATCCGCTAAGCATAATGAGGGAGATGATAGCGATCGCAACACGTTTAGCCATGATTCATCATCCTTTTTCTTTATATCGGATCATCCTCTTGCTGCTTGGCAAGCTGCGCCCTAATCGCCGCTTTCAGAGAATCCTCCGGCAGCAGCACCTCTACAGCGCCGCGGACTATCGCTTGGCAGGCTAAGCGATAGCCTGCGGATGCTTGCTCGCCAAGCTTGTTTCGTTCATTAGGGTTCATCGGCGCAAGCCCCGATTGATTCTCCACCTTCACCTTGCACATCAGGCAGGCGGCTTTCCCTCCGCAGCGCGTGCGGATCTGAACCCGCGCTCTTCGACCGGCGTCAAGCAGCGTAGTTCCAGGCCGCACTTGAATTTTTTTGCCGTCAGGCAGGAACGTGATTTCCGGTTGTATCATCGCGTGTTCTCTGCTCCCTTTACCTGGCGGAATCGAACGGCAGCCTCAGCAGCTCTTGGATGCGTTTGAAGTCTTCTTCCCCAAACTGATTTCGGTCCAGCAAATCCTGCAAAACAGGTTCATGATCTTCAGGCTGCGAACGAATAGTTTGGGCAATAGCTTCATAGCGATCCTGGCGGTTGCGCAGCCAATTGAACAAGTACTCATGCGCCAAGGGCATAAGAGTAATTGTTTGCCCCCACAACTCTTTCCTTATTCCGTGGTGATCATATAAATATGAGGCTTCAACGCAGTAAACGGAATCGCCTGCATGAACTCGAAACCCGCCTACGACCTCCACCTGGAGACCTTCCAGAGCATAGTGACTTAAGCATGATTCATACATATCCGTATGGCTGAAATGCGGCGGGTCAGTCGCCCACATTTGCAAGGCTTGGTACACACATTCGACGTCACCCTGATCTATGTAAATATCAAGATCCCTGGGAGGTGCCGCAACAGCAACTCCTTGCAGCGTAAGCCCGCAGCTGCCGCCTAATAGCCATTTGGCGCCGGTGGCATTCAGCGCCTTGCTTACACTTTCCATGACATTCATTAACGAGACAGAAAGGACCAAGAAGTCCACACCTTTCCGATGGTTCCTAGTTTAGAAGTAAGGCTTATGTGTAACCGTGATTTGGCCAACCTCCCGGATTACCGCTTGGCAGCCTAACCGAAAGCCCTGTTCAAGCTCCTCCGGCTCCAGACGAATCTCCTCCGCCTCGGTCGGAGCCTTGAGCAGCTCCATCCCTTTACTAACGAAGCAGCGGCACCTGGCGCAGGATCCCCTTGTGCAGGAGAATCCCCAATCCACCTCGTATCGAATTGCGATATCTAAAATGGTCAGCCCCGTCTCCGGCGCAACCGTTTTCTGCACTTTGCGGCCTTTAAGCACCAGCATTTTCTTTAATCCCCCTAACCGTCATAGCATGGAAAACAGCATGTAGACCACAATCGGGATAAATAACAAGAAGGCTATGACCGACAAAACGGCTCTTACCCATCCTGTCGTTCTTGTCCGGGCAAAAGTGATCAAAAGCGACGAAACAACCATAAGGCCGATGGCCACGAACGATGCCCACATCTTATCTAAACTCGACATACCGGTTTTTTCTCCCATTCCAAAAAAATAAGTGATGCTGTTCACCATTATACCATATAGGCAAAAAAAAGCATAAACGCCGCAATTCAGACGATTATGCTTCCATTCTAATAAAGCGGGCGATTATTTCTTGCCCATCATCATTTTCATCAGTTGCTGCATATTGTTTGTATCCAGCTTGCTGCTCTTTACAGCTTGAATAATCTCATTGACGGTTTCTTCGGAAACTTTTACGTTAACCAAGGACGATACTTGTTTGATCAATTGCCGGAGTTGAGTATCGCTTTGCAGCGTCGAGGGCTTTACCCCGCTTGCGATCTTTTGAATATCCTTGGGAGAAACGGATTTGCCGGTTTTTTTCTTCACGACGTTGAGGACGTCTTTGGACATATCTTTATCCACCACTATGGTTTGCCTCCCTGCCTTAAGGTTGTTGACTATACTCACTTAAGGTATCTTATGAAGGCGAGCCTCCGGTGGTGTAGGCTACCCAATCCAATTTGCGTTAGAAGGGTTGGCGGCCTCTTCCATCTCATGCGTTCTTCCGCGGCCCATGAGATCCTCCACCGCCAGCTTCGGCGACTTCTTCGCAAACAACACGCTGTAAAGCTCATCGGTGATTGGCATCTTGATCTGATATTGCCTGGATAGATCATGAGCCGCTTTCGTCGTTTTGACGCCTTCAACGACCATGCCCATTTTTTCTAATATCTGCTCGAGTGGAGTGCCCTGCGCCAGCAAAAAGCCGGCTCGCCAGTTGCGGCTGTGCTGGCTCGTACAAGTGACCACAAGATCCCCCACCCCGGCAAGTCCCGCGAAAGTATGCGCGTTCGCTCCCATCGCAACGCCGAGTCTGGCAATTTCGGCCAATCCCCTGGTTAGCAGCGCTGCCTTTGCGTTATCGCCGAAGCCGAGACCGTCGCTAAGTCCGGCCCCCAGAGCTATAATATTTTTCAATGCGCCGCCCACCTCAACTCCGGCGACATCAGGATTCGTATAAACGCGAAAATAAGAATTGATGAACAGATCCTGCGCGGTCTCTGCCGCTTGCAAATCCTGCGAAGCGACGACGAGCGTCGTTGGACATTTGCGGATCACTTCCTCCGCATGGCTCGGACCAGAAAGAACGACGATGCGTTCCTTCTGAAGCTGCGGCAGCTCATCGGCCACCACCTCCGTCATCCTTTTCAGCGTGCCGGCTTCAAAGCCTTTCGTAGCGTGAATGACCAGAGTCTCCGGCTGCAGGAACGGGCGGATTTGCGCCGCTACCTCGCGCATGCCGGAGGAGGGTGCGGCCAAGATGACCGCATCCGCTCCTTCTACCGCTTGCTGCAAAGACCCTGTGGCTGTAATCAAGGGCGAAAGGATCGTCTCGCCTAGAAATCGGCTGTTAAGGTGTAATGTGTTGATTTCCTCTACCTGCGCTGCGTTTCGCGACCATAACAGCACCTGATGATCATTGTCGGCCAATACGGACGCCAAAGCCGTTCCCCAACTGCCGGCTACAAGGACTGATACTTTTTTTGACAATGCTCTTCCCCCTTATTCGTGCCCGGGCCATCCTGAGCATTAAGCTTTTTTGGAACCTAGCTTGTTTTCCTTTCCTTGAAGGAGCTTCATGATATTAGAGCGATGTCTAAGAAAAGCAAACAAGCATATAACGATACTTGCGGTCAAATACGGCATCGGGCGATCCATCCCCCAAATAAAAAATGGAATAAGTCCGGTAAACAATAGGGAGCCGAGGGACACATATCGCGTGATGACGATTGCCAAAATTGCAATTAATCCTGCATAAAGGGTGGGGAGAAAGCACAGCGTTGCCATCACGCCGATTGTGGTGGCGATGCCTTTTCCACCCCGAAATCCGAAAAAAATCGGCCAGTTATGACCGATTATGGCGGCGACCCCGCACAAGACGGGGATCCAGAGCTCGTCTTGCTGAAGCCATTTTCCGATCCATACCGCGAATATCGCCTTCAAAACATCGAGCGCCAAGACAAGGATCGCCGGACCCTTTCCCAGGACTCGCAGCGTATTCGTCGCCCCAGCGTTGCCGCTGCCGTGATTGCGGATATCAATTCCTTTAAACAATTTACCATACAAATAACTGAAGCTGATCGATCCCAGCAAATAACCGGTAACGATTGCCGCTATAGATAGCAAATAAGTTCCCCCTATTCATCCGATTTTCTGCGCGTAAATATACGGAGCGGTGTTCCTTCAAAGCCGAAAGCAGCGCGGATCTTGTTCTCCAGATACCGTTCGTAAGAAAAATGCATGAGCTCCGGCTCATTCACAAAGAAGACGATGCTGGGCGGCTTGACTGAAACTTGTGTCGCATAATTGATGCGCAGCCGCTTTCCTTTATCCGTAGGCGGAGGGTTGAAAGCTACGGCATCGGACACGACATCGTTCAGCTTATGCGTCTGTACCCGCATGGAATGCTGCTCGGCCACCTGCATGACTAGCGGAAGCAGCTTATTCAGCCGTTGTGTCGTTTTGGCCGAAACAAAGAGAACAGGCGCATAGGCCATGAACAAAAAATGATCGCGGATTTTTTGTGTGAATTGATGCATCGTTTTGTCGTCCTTCTCCACAACGTCCCATTTGTTCACGACAAAAATAGCTGCTTTACCCGCTTCATGCGCATATCCTGCAATGTGTTTATCCTGATCGATAATTCCTTCTTCCCCATTGATTACGACCAAAACGACATCGGCTCTTTCGATTGCTTTCATAGCGCGCATTACGCTGTATTTTTCCGTGTTTTCGTACACCTTGCCTCTTTTACGCATACCCGCAGTGTCGATAATCACATATTTCTGCCCATCCCGCTCAAAAGGGGAATCAATCGCATCTCGCGTCGTTCCTGCTATGTCGCTGACGATGACTCTTTCCTTGCCGAGAATGGAGTTGACCAAGGAAGATTTGCCGACATTGGGCCTTCCGATCAAGGCGAAACGAATCACTTCTTCCCCGTAATCTTCTTGCTCCACCTTCGGAAAATGTTTGGAAGCCGCTTCCAGCAAATCGCCAATTCCGATCCCGTGTGATCCTGAAATACCTATCGGCTCGCCAAATCCTAAACTGTAAAATTCATAAATATCATCCTGACGCTGCAGGTTATCCACCTTGTTTACGGCGAGCACAATCGGCTTTTTGGCACGAAAAAGCAGCTGCGCCACTTCGGAATCGGCAGGGGTCACACCGGATTTTGCATCCACCATGAAAATGATGACGTCCGCTTCTTCAATCGCAAGCTCCGCTTGCACGCGAACGGACTTCATAATCGTGTCTTCGCCTTCGATTTCAATCCCTCCCGTATCGATGACGCTGAACTCTTGATCCAACCATTCACCGATGCCGTAAAGCCGATCACGCGTAATCCCTGGTTTATCTTCAACAATAGCGAGCCGATCCCCGATAATTCTGTTAAATATCGTAGATTTCCCGACGTTCGGTCGCCCGACAATTGCAACTATGGGTCTTGCCACATCATTCACTCCTTAAGCCCGCTGTTCTTGGCCGACATTACCATGGAAAAATTCACAATCTACATCATAACAAAAAAGCGCCGAATTGGCTAATCCCAATTGTAAAGGCTTCAATTATGCTTCACGAGAATCAAGAGGCCGTTTTTCAAATCGTGAGCGGTGGCGTCCAACATTTTCTCAAGGGAAAACGCAATTTGCTGCTGTTCCTCCGCGTGCCGGGCGATAAAAATCGGAGCTCCTCCGGCAACCCGATCGCGGTCGTTCGTAACGATAGCCAAGATCTTGCCCATGGCCTAGCTAAACCCCCTTTCCCTTTCCAATCTTGACCTCCGAAGGCATTCGAACTGCGCTCTCCAATACCGGCACCCGCAATAACACCTGTTTGGCTTTTTCCGGATCCTTCTCTTGCGGCAGCAGAAATACGGCCAATGTGCCGTCATTGATATCCAGCTTGGCCATAGGGACTAATGATGGCTCCCCCTCATCGCGGTATACGCCGAGAATCGTGGAAATGTCGTGCAGCATCGCTTGTCTTTGACCTAGATTGGAAATGGTTGCGCGGCAGTTTTTGTTTTTCGGTTTAATAAGCAATCCTATGGCATGCTCTTGGATGAGCTTTCTGCTTTCCTCCAAGCCAACATTCATGATGTAGACCGGACCGACATATAAATCGGGACCCTTCAGCTCTACCTTGGCGATCTCGATGTCGGCAAGTTCCGAAATGGTTTTTCCCGTCTTGAAATAGTGAGCGACCCAAATCGATAAAACTCCCGCAACGATCCCCCAGTACCATGCAAACAAAATACTAAAGAAGGCGCCAATGAAAGAGGAAAAAATAACCAAATAGTTTCGGCCTTCAAACGCCATAGCAATACCCTCAATGTAAGTAGCTCCCCGGGGTACCAGCTCCTGGCAGTCAATCTTGGACAAGCTCTGCCGCTCCATATTGCGAACATCGCGGAACTGCTGCGCAGCTAAAGCCAGGAAGGTGACGGCCGTATAATTCTTATCGAGAAGCGATGGAACCGCAACCGCTCCTAACGCTGCCGCAATAACGCCGAGCGAAATATGGATAATCCTCCCGTGAGGATAGGTCGGATATTGGCGATAATCGGTTCTCAGCATATTGAGCCGTGCCAAGATCCCAAAAAATACACCGGTCAAAATGCCGACCGTATAACGGTGCTCAACCCACCAAACCGTCATTTTTTCCAACCCCTTTTCCGTTCCAGCCACATTTTGACGGCACCCTTACAGCCTAGATAAGCAGATTGCATGATCAATGTCACCGTTCTCGCCAGCAAAATAGAAAGCCACCATTTATCTTGAAAATCGGGTGCTCCCAAATAAACGGGCACTTCGGATTTATGAACATAACTGTAATAGAAGTCGCCTAATAATAAACCGATGGACAAACAAGCAATCTGCTCCAATTCGTTTCGCTGCAATACAACGACAAGCAGGGAAAGGCAAATAGCCGTATCGATCTCCGGCTTGGAAATAATCATCATCGGGTTCAGCAGGAGAATTTCCAGGAGCAGAAAATGAGAAGAACCCAGGAGCAATCCGATTGAGAGTAAATGCAGCTTATGAGCAACTCCCCGGCGAGTCAATACAATGAAGGAGCTGACAAAAGCTACAAGCAAATAGGTAAAACTGATTTGCACATGCCGGATATGAAGCGTAGCCCACGATAAACAGAGCCAGCCAATAAAAAAAAGAAGTATTACCTTGTTCGATATACTTCTTATACAGATCTCCCGCCAACCGCTTACGAGCATAATGAGCGTAATCGACAGGAGAATGAGGGAGAGATAGCCCGGATTCATTACGGATCACCTTGCTCATCTTCGGACTTTGCAGCGATGCCAGCCGCAATCTACTCCTTAGTATGGCAAGAAGTTGCTGTTTTACTCGCGCTTCCTCTTCTGGCATATTCAGTTATATCAATGCCGCGCAATCGGCACCACTCTGCTGTTTCCCCTGTAATCACCACAGGGCGGGACCACAGCTCTTCGACGGTTGCAGCGCCAAGCGCCGTCATAAGAATGATTAATCCATCGATCAGTTCATCGGCAAAAGCCATCAGCGCAGGAGTGCCTTCCGTGCGCAGCACACGGAGAAACGCACCTGCCATTCCTACGACAGACGCCCCCAAAGTGAGAGCCTTTGCCGCCTCCAGAGCATTCGTAATCCCGCCGGAAGCGATGACCGCCCCTCTCGGATACACAGACAGAGCTTCCATCAGCGCCACACTGGTCTGGCAGCCCCAGTCGTTGAGCCAATCTAAAGGAGTTTGTCTCCTTGCATTCTCAATAGCAGCAAAATTCGTACCGCCCGAGCCTCCGACATCGAGGATATGAACTCCGATGCTTTTCAGCTGCCGGGCGTTGTCACTCATGATCCCGAATCCGACTTCCTTGACGATGACGGGAACCTGAACCCGTTCGACGATCGCGGAAATACGGTCAAGCATTCCGTTAAAATTCCGGTCGCCCTCAGGCATAATGAGTTCCTGCATGACATTCAAATGGATTTGAAGCGCATTGGCCCCGATCATTTCTACTGCCTGCATAGCTTGGTCGACTGTTGCTTCGCTTCCCAGGTTAGCAAAAATAATGCCGTTCGGATTTATCTGGCGAACTACCCGGTAGCTGGAAGCTACCTCTTTATTCTTAATCGCCGCCATTTGCGAGCCTACCGCCATGGCAAACTGTTTCTCTCGGGCTACAACGGCCAGCTCGCGGTTGATTTCCTCCGTCTCCAGCGCTCCGCCTGTCATCGCATTAATTAAAATCGGCGAGCTCAAGATGAGATCGCCGATTCGGGATGTTAATGAAATGCTGTCGGTGGATGCTGAAGGCAGGCAGTTGTGCACGATTTGGATATCCTTCAGCCCTTGCCGGCCGGATTGGCCGATCTCCAGGGCGTGATGGACATGCTCCATTTTACGTGGAATGCGCACCTTGCGCTCCCCCTTTGCAAGCAATTTCCTGTTTCTTATTTGAATTTGGAAAGTTTGTCTCCAAAACGTTCACCCAAAGTAAGGCTCAAACCTTGATTATTCAAGGAAACATTCTCGTTGCCGGCAATTTCTTTGTGGTGACTGCCGCTGCTTGCTGCTCTTGGCTGTTTTTCCGGTTTGGCGGCAGGCGCCGGGGCGTCTTCCGTTTCCTTAATGCTAAGGCTTACACGTTTTTCCCCGATGTTGATTTCGAGAATTTTCACTTTAACCTCCTGGCCTTCCTTCAGAACCTCATGAGGAGTACCGATGTGACGGTGCGCGATTTGTGAAATGTGTACCAAGCCTTCAACCCCAGGGGCAATTTCGACGAATGCGCCAAAGCTTGCCAGACGTTTGACGGTGCCGGTTACGATGTCGCCAGCTTTAAAGTTTTGCTCCACTTTCGTCCAAGGACCCTCTTGAGTCGCCTTAATGCTGAGACTGATCTTTTCGTTTTGCGGATCAAGCTTCAGAATTTGAACTTTAACCTTATCGCCTTCCTTCGCGACTTCGGAGGGCTGCTCCACATGGTGCCAAGCCATTTCGGAGATATGGACAAGACCGTCGATTCCGCCGATATCGATGAACGCGCCGAACGGGGTAAGACGCTGTACTGTACCGTCAAGCACTTGACCGACTTGGAGTCCTTCCATAATCTTTTTCTTATTCGCTTCAAACTCTTCGTCGAGCACATCTTTTTGGGAAAGAATCACTTTGTTCTTCTCGCGATCCATTTCCTTCACGCGCAGACGAAGCGTGCGCCCTTTGTAATCGCTGAAATCTTCAACGAAATGGCGCTCCACCATGGAAGCCGGCACGAAGCCTCGAAGCCCTACGTCAACGACAAGACCGCCTTTAACGACTTCGGCTACCGCAGCCTCGATAATTTCCTTGCTGTCAAGCTGAGCTTGCAGAGTTTCCCAAGCCTTTTCGCTGTCTACGACTCGCTTGGAAAGAACGAGCGTTTCCTTTGCGTCATTAATGTTGACAACTTTAAGTTCTACTTCCTGGCCTACTTGCACCGCTTGGTTTGCGCTATCCAGCTGCAGGGAAGACAGCTCGCGAACCGGAATTACACCGTCATATTTATACCCGATATCAACGAAGGCTTGATCTTCATCAACCTTCACGATTTTCCCTTTTACGGAGTCACCCTTTTTCAGAGCCACCACATTAGACATCGCTTGTTCAGCTTCCGCTTGAGAAACCGGGGTTTCCTGTACCTCTTGTATTTCTTGGACTTGAGAGTCTTGCACTTTTACTTCTTCTGACATTGATTTACCCTCCTCAATTTACAACCTATCAATAAAATTTTATAAGTCACAAAGCACGAGCCCGAAGCCAGTGCTCTGTTTGTCAATACTACCATCGTTTAAGAATAGTATAAATCCAAGCTTTCGTTTCCATACATGCTAACGGGTAAGCTTATATTGTTCGGCCATATTGCGAATGGTGGTCATGATTCGCTCGGTCGCTTTTTCCAAATCTTCCGAGGAAGCAGCGGCGAATTCGCTCATATCGAGCGGCTTTCCGTACACGATCGTCATCCTGCGGAATAATTTGTAATCGCCTATGATCGCTACGGGGATGACTATAGCGCCAGATTTTAAAGCGAGGCTGGCTGCTCCCTTTTGACCGGTTCCTCCAGCATTGCTGCGGGTGCCCTCCGGAAAAATGCCCACGACGCTGCCTTCTTTCAGCAGCGAAACGGCTAATCGGATGGATTCTCTGCTCACTCCTCCGCGCTTGACGGGAAAAGCGCCGACCCGGGCAATGAGAAAGCCGAGTACCGGAATGTCGAACAGCTCCGCTTTAGCCATAAAATGAACCTTGCGGGGCAGCGGGGTCCCCAGCACTGGGGGGTCCCAGAAGCTGGTATGATTAGCGCAAAGAACAACGGCCCCGTCAGCGGGAACATGTTCTCTGCCGATCGCCCTGAGCCTGTATAACACGGCGAATAAAATGCGAAAAAGAAGTCGCCCGATCCGATAAAGCATCGCTAATCTCCTCCGCTGACTTTGGCTTTACAGAGCTTTAAAATTTTGTCGACAACCTCAGAGATGCTTAATCGTGTACTGTCAAGCAGGATTGCATCGTGAGCTTTCACCAGAGGGGAAATTTCCCGCTCCTGATCCATTTGATCGCGGCGGGCAATATCACGTTCAAGCTCCTCGAGCGACATTGTGCAATCTCCGGCTCGCTGCAGTTCTTTATAGCGGCGTTCCGCCCGTTCTCTCGCGGATGCTGTCAGAAAAATCTTGATTTCCGCATCCGGAAGAACGTGAGTGCCAATATCCCTGCCGTCCATCACGACGCCTTTGGCAAAGGCCATCCGTTTCTGCTTCTCGACGAGCATCGCGCGGATTTCACCAATGCTGGCGATTTGCGAAACATGAGCGGTAATGACTGTTGTCCGGATGTCTTTGGTCACATCAAGGCCGTCTACCAGCACCTTTTGTCCATCCGGACCGGGGAGGAGGGTGATGCTCATTTTTTTTGCCAGGGCAATGACTTGCTCAGTTTGGCTCGGTGAGAAACCCTCCTGCAGCACTTTCCAGGTCACAGCCCGATACATGGCCCCCGTATCTACGTAGACAAATCCTAACGCGCCCGCAACCAATCTTGCGATCGTGCTTTTTCCTGCTCCCGCGGGGCCATCGATGGCAACATTGTATGTATCCAAGCTGCTGTTCCTCCCAAAAAAATACCTTACGAACAAAAAAGCAGGCACTGCCTGCTCACAAACAAAATTATACCATAACAAGCAGGCGGATGCAAAAGCACCTACGCCCCTTCCACACGCTTAAGAAGCGATTATTGCCTAATGTCGTTGTCGAATAGCCGCCCGTAAGGCTTTCCTTCTATCGGCTCTACTCTCGTTATCAGCAGTCGCACGGAAGGGAACTGCAGCAATACTTGTACGAGCACAAGCAGCAGCAGCCCCGTAATCGCTATACGTACCAACAGCTTTTCAACACATGCCGAAAAACGCACGAACAGTTCTTCATACGATTCGCTTTCCTCGCCGGAAGCCAATGATTACCACCTGCCCGAAGTCCTTTTGCTTGGTAGTATTCCCAGTCGGGCTTCCTTCATTCGTTTTATCTTTTGCGGAAATCCATCTGCCGCTCAAAGCAATAACGAATGATCTTTTGACGGTCCCTGTCGGTAATTTCCGTGAACCGGAGCATAGACAGTTTTTTGCCCGTCTCCAGAGGTTTGACGCGAACGAGTTCCCCCTTGAAAGGGACGTGCTCAATGGATCCGTTTTTGTAAGGCACGAGCAGCCAGCAGGAGACTGTATAGTTGACCGAGAGCGGAATATAGCCGTCGCAAATAAACGAAATACCGCCGCCGCCGACATCCTCTGTAAGAGCTAAGAACTGAAGCTGTTCCGAGAATTTGACGGAAATTTCCAATTCGGCGGGAACACGCAGAAAGCTTCTTCGCTGCACCTGGGTAATCGCTTCAGGCACAGGCTTCTTGACTGAAACCAAACGAATGACGTCTTCCTGAAAACCGGTAACGGAGGTGTTGAAATAATTTTTCACTCCGCCTCCGGTTACAAAATATGCGCTCAGCTCGTCTCCCATGTAAAGCCGCTTGAGACTTCCCGATTTCTCGTTTAGCGGAACCTCCATGATGATTGATTCTTCCGTTATATCGGCAATCCTTGCTTTATATTCGATTTTAGATTCTTCTTCATCGATGGAATTCACTTGCAAATGCAAGATTTGGTTTATTTTCGGAAGCAAAGCCCGCACCCCCACATTATTTGAACATCCTGGCTTCTGATTCTTTAGCACTATTTATTGATTATACCACGCTAAGCACATTTAGGAAGCAAAAAAGAGGTTTCTTTTGTTTGACAAAATTAAAAAAGGGGCCATCCCTCAGTCACCTTTCATGACTTTTGGGACGGCCCCTTTTCTCGGGAGCTTCAGTTATTGCATAGCTTGCAGCTGATCCGGCCGGATATTCTCGATTTTCTCCTCGGTTCCTGTTTCCGAATTGACAAAAACCTTGTACAATGAGCTGTTTATCTTGCCTACGAATTCATGGCACAGCACCTCCTGATCCTGGTCGTTGCGAATAATGGCCAGGGATTGTCTGTTCACTTCCATTTTCGGATTCAAGGTTTTTCGGGCTTCCTCCGTACTCAATTGCGGGGTCCCGATCTTGCGATCCTTTTGCGAGACAAGAAAGTCCGTGGTTTGAAGTCCTGTTACTTCGCCGTTATCGAGCGCCACCATAACGCTCACCTTTTCCGGATAAATCGTTACATCATTTTGTCTTTTGACAAAAATCAGATTGGCGATATTTTGATACTGATCGTAGCTGACCGCGCTCATCTCTTTATAGCCGTGCTGATCGAGGAACTCATTGGCAATGTCGCGGGCTTGCCGGACATCAACCTTTGCTTCAGGCACCGCTCTTTGTTTCATGAAATAAATCAATTCTCCGCCTTTTTTGGTGTAATCCATTTGAACGTCGCCCTCCCCCTTGTCGTTGCCGGGAATCGTTACGCTAAAGGATTGATATTCGGCTCCGTCCTTTCCGTTCTCCACCACCTGCAGGTTCGCGGTGTCTTGAATCCCAAGGAATGACTGCGCTTTTTGTTTGACTTCTTCCACAGTCACTTCCTTCCCGGAAAGAGCTTGCATGTCCCTTTTGTGAAAAATATCCAAATTGCCCGGGCCCCAATCAATTTGCGCATAGGCGCTGACCTCTTTGTCCACCGTTTGGAACCCGTCTATGATCATATTATCGTAAGGCTCTTTTTGCGAGGCTAAAGCAACCTCTACATCCATCCAGCGCAAGTTATTCGCCATCACCTGTTCTTGAACGTTTCTGAGGTGATTGGTGATTTCTTGAGAATGCGCGTAAAGTTCATTCAGCGTCTTCATCTCATTATCGCTCATAGGCTGCTTGGTTAAATCGCGAACAGCCGTACGGTACGAAAAGTTGGCCATATTAGCCAAAAACTCTTCTGTTTTGTTAAAAGGAAGCAATGACAGCGGCAGCTGGCTGATATCATTCTGCGCTTCGCTGGTCAGCCGCCATACATGAATGAGCCCCTTGCGGTACGAATCCTGCGAGGTGGAATTAACAGCAAGCGTATTGCCAAGCTGGGTATGTAATTTATCCACGTGGTAGGAGAGATCGTGAAAGGCTCTTTGATACTGATTTTCTGCTTTGATCAAAATTGTGTTTTTCTCCTGATGCTCCAGATATCCCCAGACAGCCGCTCCGATGAGCGCTAACGTTACAAAGGGAAACATGACCATGCTTAATCTTTTATACATGCTAACCATTGCTCCTTTCATTTCCGGCAAACTTGCCGTTAGTTTCTACCCCGATCGAAGCCTTTATACATCTTGGGCGGCAACAAAAAAGAGGGCCCTCTTCATTGAGAGACCTCTTTACCGGTCGGTTTCAATATCAAAATCCCGCTCATTATTGCAAATGCATTGTTTGAAGCCGGTATCGATTTTCCCTTTTTCCTTTTTGCCTCTGAGAACAAAACGTTCGCCGCATTGTCTGCAGCGTATCGTTACTTTTACTCTGGATGTGGACATGCGAACCCTCCCTGTAACGATTCAACGTCTGCGTGAATCACAGTCGCTTTCATTGTCCATTATGCCCGCGATTATCCGATTTTAATCTCTTCTTCCCGATGCACAATGCGAAGCGGAGAACGGGAATTGGCCCGTTCCACTTTCCACAAGGTACGCAGCCACAGTAGGATCATGAAAGGAACCATAATCCATGTCCAATAAGACTTGGACACGAGCAATATATAATCGAACAACCCGTGCCATACAATCGGCAGCAGCAGCGATCCCCAGAGATAGCGCTTAGCCTTGGCCTGTTCAAATTTCGCCTTGCCGAGATAATAGCCCATGATAACGCCGAACAGCGCATGTCCCGATACCGGTAGCAACGCTCTAAGCAACAGCGTGGAGAAAGTCGTTGTGCTGGAAAAAGCGTAAAAGATATTTTCTAAAGTAGCAAAGCCTAAGCTTACGGCTACCGCATATACGATTCCGTCGTAAGGCTCGTCGAAGGATTGGTGTCTGTAGATTAAATGATACAAAACGAACCATTTGAGAAATTCCTCCAAACCGCCGGAAAAGAAAAAGGCAACTACAAAATTCCCATCCCCCAGTTCTTGAACAAGCTCACGGCTAAGCGCGAGTGAAGGGAGCACAAGTATGACGCCTAATAAAAACATCTTCATAACTAATTTAATCGGTTCCGTTTCGTAGCGGTCCTTTAAGTAAAAATAAGCAAGCAAAGAGATTCCGGGAGCGACGGCTGCCATAAGTATCGATAACATATTCATTTGCTGCTCCCCTTTCCGCTTGGCGAAATGACACGGCCTGCTAAAGAGGATTACACCCAGCCTCTGAAGCGAGCGGCTTCCGCCATTTTGCGAACGCCGACCATATAGGCGGCCAAACGCATATCGACACCACGCGTGATATGAATATTATAGACATTTTCAAACGCTTTTTCCATCACTTCTTGCAGTTTGGCATGAACCTCATCCTCGGTCCAGTAATATCCCTGATTGTTCTGCACCCATTCAAAATATGACACGACCACGCCCCCGGCACTGGCAAGAACATCGGGAACGAGCAAGACGCCGCGGTCGCTTAGCACCTTCGTTGCTTCCAAAGTCGTAGGTCCATTCGCCGCTTCAACTACAATCTCCGCCTTAATCCGGTGAGCGTTGTCCATCGTAATCTGATTTTCGATCGCCGCAGGAACAAGAATGTCGCACTCTTGTTCTAAAATTTCCTTATTGGAGCATGTATGCTTAAACAGCTTTGTAACAGTTCCGAACGAATCTCGACGATCCAGCAAGTATTCGACATCCAGTCCGTCGGGATCGTAGAGCGCCCCGTATACATCGGAGATTCCGATCACCCGAGCTCCCGCTTCATGCATAAATTTCGCCAGGTAGCTTCCCGCGTTGCCGAAGCCCTGGATGATAACTTTTGCTTCCTGCAGCGCTATATTGCGTTTTTGCAAAGCTTTATCGATCATGACGGTGACGCCTTTGGCGGTTGCGCTTTCTCTTCCGTGGGATCCGCCCAGCACTAACGGTTTGCCGGTGATGAAGCCCGGGGAGTCGAACTCGCGGATGCGGCTGTATTCATCCATCATCCAGGCCATAATTTGCGAGTTGGTCATCACGTCAGGGGCCGGTATATCCTTGGAAGGACCAACGAGCTGGCTAATCCCTCTGACATATCCCCTGCTGAGCCGCTCAAGCTCGTGGAAAGACATCTCACGGGGATCACAGATGATGCCGCCTTTTCCTCCACCATAGGGCAGGTCGGCAATTCCGCATTTGAGGCTCATCCAGATCGACAGTGCTTTCACTTCATCCTCCGTGACATCCGGATGAAAGCGCACGCCTCCCTTGGTCGGCCCGACTGCGTCATTATGCTGGACTCGGTATCCGGTGAAAACCTTCACCTTCCCGTCGTCCATCCGAATCGGGATGCGAACAGTCAGCACCCGCAGCGGCTCCTTCAGCAGCTCGAACATGTCACCCGAATAGCCAAGCCGCTTCAACGCCTCCTCAATGACGGATTGTGTGGAAACAAGTACGTTCAAGTTTTCCGTGTTAGCCAATAAGTCCACCTCGCCCACGAATTGTTCTGGAAAAACCCGTTTTGACCCCTACAGATTTGCTTAGCATATTCTCCAAGCAAGGAATCTATACGAAACGGTTCACACTGGCCCCAATCAATCGCCTTTTCTGCAAAACAAAAGCATCTCGCAAAAACAGCTGTTTTTGAAGATGCTTTTCCAAATTTTCGCAGGCTACCGGCTGACCCGGCCGTTATTGAAAATGATGACAGAGCACTTTGACCGCGTCATCCGCGATCACGGTTTTACCGTATTCCTCGAGCACAGACGGCGTTACGGAAGCAGCCTCACCGAACTCGGACAAAACGGCAATAAGAGCTTGGTACTTATGCTCCTCGAGTTCAATTGGCTCTAATTGCAAAATATATTTCCCCTTGTACGCGTACAAGGTTCCGCCTTCCATGAGAAGCGGATTAATGATTTTGGCAGCGTGGAGCAAGTCCTCGAAATCGCGGAACGCGTAAGAAATCAGATCGCTCTGCTCCAGCGTAACCTCCATCTCATAGACTTCTTCTCGCTCTTGATCCTCATAGGAATCTATGCTGGAGTAAAAATCCAACTTGCCTCTTGTCACGATCACGACCATTCCCTGTGCGGGAAGCGCGAACACTTCTACGGCCAGCGGTCCGGAAGGATCGAAACCGAGTTCGGAGTAAGCTTGGTCCATCATTTCACTAAAAAGATCGTGAACCTTTGGAATTTCTCTCCACATGTCATCCTTTTGGATGCCTCTCTCCGTTAAGTCATCGAACGTAAGGAAAATCCGTATCTTATCCTGACTTAAGCGCTCTATTTTCATGACAGGATCCTCCTTTGCCTTCCACCTCTTAATTACAGATTATGACGGTAAGAAGTAAATGGTGAGAGTAACCGGCGTTTACGGTATCCCTATCATGTTATCATTTTCTTAAAAGAAATGCACGTGGAAAGTTCAAATTTAAAGAAAAAAGCACAGCAGGCACTGTTGGCTTGCCCGCTGTGCCCGACGTGCTTCATTACTGGATAGCAGATGTGGTCGTGTTCCCTTTGTTATCGCCAAGAATTTCATCGACGGTTTGCTTAAGTGCCGGGTCTGATTTGACGATATTCTCCACCTGCCCCAAGTTATCCTTGCTTTGCTTATTGAAGGAAGCGGCATTGAAAGCTCCAGTCATTGTGTCCTTGGCTTTATTCATCGCTTTCCCCATCGTATCCGAGGAGGAGCTGAAAGCGGAGAACAGCATAGATTTGCTCTTGCGGTTCAAATAAATCACTGCGGCTGCTCCGGCAACGCCTCCGAGTAAAAAGGTGCCTAAACGCATCTGAATCCCTCCATTTCAAGTATGTTCACTCCTTACGTAGGTTGCACAGGATGGAAGTGAGACATGCGCTTTGCAAGGAGGGAATGACAGGAGATTATTCACGCGGATTTATGATAAAATAGGATCAGAAAATCAAAGCAAGGGAGCTATTATAATCATGAAACATGCATGCATCTTCATCATTGCGCTTACCCTCATTCTATCCGCATGCGGAAGCAGACCCGCTTCCAATCCAGGACCCCCAGCTTCGGCAGCCCCGTCGCCGACCGCAGCCGCAACGCCTGCTCCTGCAGCGAGTCCGACACCGCCCCCATCTCCAAGCTTACCTCCGAAGATGAAGGAAGTAAAAAAGGACTATCACATGAACAAAAATTACGATATCGTCCCTAACGATCCGAACGGCAACAAGAAGGTAGTTCTGCTTACCTTCGACGATGGACCGAAAGACAAGGATATGAACGCCGCGCTGATCAAAATCCTGGATAAACACAAAGCGAAGGCGATTTTCTTCCTGAACGGTTACCGCATTAAAGAAAAGCCCGAGCTCGTGAAATTAATCCATGACAGCGGACAAATTATCGGCAACCACTCCTGGGATCATATCGATTTGAAAAAAGCATCTAACGAAAAAGTAGATGAGCAGCTTGGCGAGGTGCAAAAGATCGTTAAAGAATTAACCGGAGAGGCGCCGCAATTTTTCCGGCCCCCGTTCGGATCCGGCGGCGATTATGTGAAGAGCAGGGCGAAGGCGGAGCAGATGCTGTACATGACATGGTCCAACGGCTCGCTTGACTGGGAAATGACGAACAAGAACAATGATGCACAGAAGGTCATTTCCAATGTACTCGGCCAGTTGCACCCCGGCAGCAACATTTTGATGCACGAGCTTCCCTGGACAGTGGAAGCCCTTGACAGCTTGCTTACTCGGTTGGCGGACAAAGGCTACACCTTTGTCGATCCGCGGTCGATTGAGCTGGAGATGCGGTGAGTTATTAGCTTCAATGCGGCAAATTTTCCAAAGAGCAGCATGAACCAATGCAGCCTGTCCTCCGGTTGGGGAGCAGGCTGCATTGGTTCTATTGGCCATCCCATGACGAATGGCGCCGTGCTTAATAAGTGATGACGACGGTACGGGTGCTTTCGATATAATCGACTTTAGCGCCCAGGGTTTCGGAAAGAAGACGCACCGGGATCATCGTGTTGTCGTCGATCAGTCTGGCGGGTGACTCAGTCGGAACTTCAACACCGCCCACGGCATAAGCGTTACGGTTTGTGAAGAAGGTAATAATCTTGTCTTTTTTCGTATATATGGCAGCTTTGCGGGCGTCGTCCCACTCCACGGAAGCGCCAAGCGCTGCGGCAAGATCGCGAATATACAGAAACGAAGTTCCGCTCACAATGTACGGCGCTCGGCGCATCTGCGAACTCACTTGATCAAGCGTATAAAAGGAATCATCAAGCCCAAACTTTACGGTATGGCTTTGATTCAAGCCAAATTTGTTCTTTTGCAGCAAATAGCTTTGGACGTCGTTATGCAGCTTTTTGGCTCCCATACCTGCCGAAGGCTCGGTGCGAAAGCTCCACTCTTTTTCGAAGATTTGGTCCGTCCCATCTTTTTTCAACGCATTGATCTTCAGCTTCGCCTGATATTTCGTATCCGGTGTCAATGGCTTGGCCGGCATCAAAATGACCTCAGTGTTCAAATGATCATCCCCGGAAGGTTCATTAATCAGAAGCTCTAAGCTCTTTCCTTTCTCATCCTTAAGCTCAGCTTGGACAATAGACACCTTTTGGATACCTGCCCCGTTTACCAGGCCCATTATAGGGTAGCCGACGGGATAGTTCCCGCCTCTATGAATGCGAATAGGATCCGGAGACTCGTTTCCGTCAAAAGCAACAGGCACATAAGAGTCTCCCTCCGCGGGGGATACGACGAGCTTGGGCGTTAAGGCCTCGTTAAAGCCAAACTCCACGACATGGTAAATATCGCTGCGATAAATGCCAATTTCACTCAGGTTGGGGTTCAGGAAAGGGATGCGATGGTACGGTGCGTCGAACAAGCTGTCGATCGCTTCTATTAACGGATCATCATTGTAAGCTGCGTCTTCGCTAGCCGAACGGTCGTAACCGACATAATCCATCCGTTCGGACAGCGTTTTCCCGATGTAGCCCGGTTTGGAAGGATCCTCGTCGTGCAGGGAGACGCTTGTGTGAATCGGGTCGATTTCATTTATATATAAATATTGTGCATGTTTTTTAGCTGCAGCATTTAGCTTGTCATTCAGCGTAACGGGCAATAGTCCATGCAACAAGCGATAATCGTTAATGGCTTGCAAGCCTTCCCGCTGTTCTTTCGTAGACGGTTCTATCAGATTCGCAGCGCCTGGCAAAATAGCGAATTTCCAGCTGAGCATACCGGCTTCATACCCGGGATATCGAATAACTAACTGCACTTCATAGTCTCCGGCCGGCAAATCCTCTACAGGTCGATATATAAAGCTGTCCTCGCCAGAGTCATACTGAACCGGCACCTCGCTCCCGTTCAAATACATGATGTAGGACTTGGGGTCCAGAGCTTCGCTTAGGTCTAATCGAACGCCTATATCCGGCCGCGGCAAGCCGAGCTTTCCATCAGGAAACGTATCATAGCTGTAAGAGAGCGCATATGTCGTTTTTGCAGGCAGAATAAAGCCCATGGCCAATAAAACAAGCGCCAGCCCAATTGTAATTGTTTGAAAAGATCTCTTTGTCATCAACACTACTCATTCCCTCCCAAACCAAAAAAAGCTCTATCATAGCTTTTCAGAATAGGCAATACAACACAATGGTTACTGCCACTTGTTTTCTCTTGCTTATCGCACCTTTCGACGGCCTGTGATCCAGAGCATGAAGAAAGAAAGAAGCACTAAGGCAGCCGACCACGCCCAAGCCAGCGTCATGTTTCCCGAATCCACAGCGGAATAGATCGCGGTTGGCACCGTTTGCGTGCGACCGGGAATGTTGCCGGCGACCATCATGGTGGCGCCAAATTCACCGAGTCCGCGAGCGAAGCCAAGTATCCACGCCGAGATCAGCGCTCTCACCGATAGAGGGAGTACGATCCAGCGCAGTATCTGCCATTCCCCGGCCCCCTGGCTGCGGGCCGCTTCAACGATCTCCCTATCGATTGAAGCGAAGCCTACTTTTAAGGTTTGATAGACCAACGGGAAAGCAACCACAACGGAAGCGATGACAGCCGACCACCAGGTAAACAGGAGGGATTGCTGAAACCATGCTTCCATCCACGCTCCGAGCCAGCCCTTGCGCCCCAAAGCAACTAACAGAATAAACCCAATCACAGAAGGGGGAAGCACTAACGGCAGCATAAAAGCCGTTTCTAATACAGACTTGCCAATGAAGACGTTCCCGTTCATCAGCCACGCAGCGCAAATTCCCAGGAGGAATACGGCAGCGCTTGAGATCGACGCCACACGCAAGGAAATTTCGATCGGTGTCAAAAACTCAGCTAAACTTATCATGCATTGTGCTAGGGCTTCATGAAGCCGAATTTGGCAAAAATAGCCGAAGCCTCTTCCCCCTGAAGGTATTTGTAAAATTCAGCGGCCTCGCTTGGTTGCTTCGACGCTTTGACAATCCCCGCCGGATATTGGATCGGCTTATGGCTTCCAGACTCAGCCTTTAACGCAACTCGTGCCTTGTTGGAATTCAAGACATCGGTACTATAAACGATACCCGCATCCACATTTCCTGATTCGACATACGATAGAACCTGCCTGACATCCTTGGTAAAAATGAGCTTAGGCTGAATCGAATCCCATAGCTTGTAATGACTCAAAGCTTCCTTGGCATAAGTGCCTGCAGGTACAGTATCCACTTCGCCCATGGCGATTTTAGTCACCTCCGCTTTACCCAAATCCTCCATGGCGGCGATTTCCTTCTTGCTGTCTGCGGGCACAATAACAACTAATGAATTGCTGAGCAGCACGGACTGCTGCCCGGAATCAACGAACCCTTTATCAATTAATGCAGCCATCTGTTTGGCGCCTGCTGACAAAAATAAATCTGCCGGAGCACCCTGCTCGATTTGCTGCTGAAGTGCGCCTGAGGAGCCGAAGTTAAAGGTCAGCTTTACGTTCGGGTGCTTTTTCGCATAAGCTTCAGCCACTTCTTTCATACTATCCTGCAAGCTGGCTGCAGCCGATACGAGGAGATCCGCTTGTTTAGCAGGATTTGAGGAATTGACCGTCCCGCAACCCGACAGAATCGCGGCAATCAAACAACAAATCAATCCGATTTTCATAAAATAACCTTGAAACATCCGAATCCTACCTTTCTATTTATAACTAATTATAATTATTTATATCTAAATATAATATGATTTAATAGAACTGTAAATAGAAAGGTTGATCATTGCCGCCTTAAAGCGATATGATGACCTATATAACTAATAAACAACCGGAGGGGCTTTTCATGAGCCAAGACATTTCCTATACGACAGACGAGCTCGCGAAGATTTTGAAAATATCCAAATTGACCGTATACGATCTGATTAAAAAGGGAGAGCTGCCCTCCTACCGCGTAGGGCGCCAAATGCGGGTGGACGGCAAGGATTTGGCGGCTTACAAAGAGAGAGCCAAAAGCGGCGGCCAAACCGCAAATGTTTTTGCTTCCCCGCAGCAGAGCCAATCCCCCCCTTCATCGAAGAAGCTCCCGAGCACGATCGTGATGACAGGACAGGACATCAGTATGGATCTGCTCGCGAAATATCTGGAAAGAGCGCAGCCAACGATTCGTCCGCTGCGCTCTTATGTAGGAAGCATGGACAGCCTGATTTCCATGTATCAGGGAAACGCTGACCTGGTTAGCGTTCATTTGCTGGACGGCGACACCGGAGAGTACAATGTGCCCTACATTCGCAAGCTTTTAGTCGGACAGCCTTGTCTGGTAGTCGGATTGGCGGCGAGAACAGCTGGTTTTTATGTGCAAAAAGGAAATCCCTGTGGGTTTCATCAGTGGGAGGATTTGCGCAAGCCCTCGCTCCGTCTGATCAATCGTGAGAAAGGTTCCGGGGCAAGGGTATTGCTGGACGAACAGCTGCGTCTGCACGGCATAACCGCATCCGGCATCCGCGGTTACGAGCAGGAGGCCGACAGCCATCTCGCGGTAGCGGGGACGGTTGCAAGCGGGGAAGCCGACGTGGGGATCGGCATCGAAAAAGCGGCGTTGGTGGTGGGGATTGATTTCATGCCGTTGATTCAGGAAAGGCTGGATATCGTCATGCTCAAAACCCATGCTAATCAAGCCTTGATTTCAAGCGTGGTGAGCATTCTCAGGTCGGAAAGCTTTAAGCGTGAACTGCGCTCAATCGGCGGCTATGATGTCAGCCAAACCGGTGAGATTTTGCTGGAAAGCTAAGAGAAACGGATCCCCCAAACGGTAAGTCCGGCAACCAGGAGAATGAAAAGCCAAAGCAGAGTCTGGTAAAAACGTCTCGTCCATTTCCCTTTTTCCGAAGGGTGAATGACTTTTCTAGGCGGCAAATAATAGCTCTGTTCATCATTTAACGGTTCCGCTTCCGAATGGATAGGAGCTTTGCTTCGTTCTCTCGCACGCATTAGCTTTCGTTGTCCTCCCTGCCGTACCGAAGTACTGATCCCATTGTAAAATCAATGATAAAATGAGCGAAGATCGGCGTCCACAGCGTTCCCGTCCGGAGATAAATCCAGCCTAGCCCGTAGCTTATGCCGAACACCATGCCCGTCATGAGCCAGTGCTGCAAATAACGGATGTGAATCGCGGCAAACAAGATGCTTGTCCAATAAGGACCCCATGCATGTTGAATAGCTCCGCGAAACAAAAGCTCCTCGCATACCGCCACCACAAAAGAGATGACAGCGATGTGCCACAGCGGCCTTTTGGCGAAAATCATCTCGTTGATCCCGCCATCGTCAGTCACCTCTCTAGGGACCCAACGCGAAAGAAGCACATCCGCTCCTAACACGACCAGTCCAAATACAGCGCCCCAAATCGCAAAACTCCATCCGGCGGGAAAATGAAACAGAGGCAGCAGCGAATTGGTTTTTTGAAAGCAAACAATGATGATTCCAAGAATAAGGGTCAGCAGCTGCGTCAGATAAAGATTCAAAAGCAAGGTTCGATCGTTAAGCTCTTCGATATTGACCTTGCCGAACCGAATCTTTTTGAAATCTATCTTTTTCATCGAATGTTCCTTTCTATGGCGTGTATTCCCTTTTCCAGCGTTATCACCTATACTTATAGAAAGAAATAGAAAGAATAAGGAGCATGCTTATGGATAAGCGACTGACCCGCACAGATTATTTATTCGCTCTAATGTTTATCTTTATGCTTGTTTGTATTTTAGGCGCCTTTTTCTACGGTTTGAGGATCGGCCAGGAAAAATCGGATCAAAAATATGAAAAAATACTGCATGCGGATCAGGAGACCGTACAAGAGCCGGGCGCTTACGACCAACAGCTTTTAGTCTCCTTCTACCATACCATTTATTTGCCCTTTAGGGAATTTCAGAACAAATGGTTCGAGTTAACGAATCAAATTGAATTTCAAAGCTCGACGCTCGACGCTTCCGCGGCTCTGAATGAAGCGGCCAAGCTGGCCGACGAAAAGTACCAGCTTTTGCAGGGCAAAACGATGCCCGCCTCCAGCCCCCTGCTGCAGCAAGCGCATCAGGGATTTTTAAAGAGCATGAAATTGTTTGCCGATACATTGAAAAATTTCAAGCCAAGAGCCAACTCCATCCCCGGTAACGAGCTGATTGACGCTATGGCGGAGGACGCGTTCCTCATCGAAGCCAAAAAACAAGCGCTTATCGCCCAGAAGGACTATTACGATTCGATTATCAAATGGCAGCAATCGGTTGACGTTTCCTTCAAGCCTTTTGATACCTCCAAGGAGGCTACGATCGATGAGTGGAGACAAATGAACCTAAATATGAAAAACCTTTATGTGTCGGTCTTACTGTCCGACAATCAAACATTTGTGCCTTATTATCCTCAGGATGCAACGATTCGCATCGATGATTTTATCGGAACGGGACAAGCCTCGAAGCTGGCCGCCACGACCGTCAAGCAAACATTCGAACTCCTGAAGAGTACGGATGCCGTCCGGCCTGGCGATTTTGTCAAAGGCAAACACAAACGGTATAGCAACGAGCTGCTTCCTCAGCTTCCTTTCTTTTTGGACGCAAATTAATCAGAATGCCGAGCCGGGCTTAACAGCTCGGCTTTTGTCGTTTCTCAGTCGTACTCGAACCCGAGAAACGAGGCTACGGCGGCCATGCCGCCATTCACATTCACGACACGTTCAAAGCCTTGTTCCCGCAGGTATCCGCATACCATCTGGCTTCTAACCCCGTGCGCGCAAATCACATAGATGTCTTTATCCTCGGGAAGCTCATTCAGCCTCGAAGGAATCGTATTCATCGGCATCAGCACTGTATCTTCCAGATGATAATATTCCCATTCATAAATCTCTCTAACGTCAACGACCAGTCTGCTCTCGCTTTGGCCCTCCTGGTGAAGATCAATAAACGCCTTTGGATGTATGTCTTCCATTTTGCTTCTCCTCTCCATCATTCGAAGATGCTCTCGTAATTCTTTTCTTGAAGAATAACGAAAAATCCACTCCAGTTCAAGCTGAAAACATTGAAATCGTTCTTTGCTTGCTATAAAATATAATAAGATTGAGGGCCCGCGAGCAATTATGGCATTCGTGTGACAATTGGTTCGACACATATTGACACTTGCTTGGGCCCCATGGTAAAGTAATGAAAATTCTATATTGCAGTGAAGCGTTGACGGAGCCAAGTGCAAATGGTAGCTTCCAGAGAGCCGGTGGTTGGTGCAAACCGGTAGCGAGATTGGCACGGAGCACTCCAGAGTTATTGCATTGAACGTATAAGTAGATGCAGTCGGGCAGGAACCCGTTACAGTTCCAGGTCAGTTGACCATGGAGGCTGTCCGTGTGAGCGGGCGGCGAATTAGGGTGGTACCACGAAGGCAAGCTCTCGTCCCTTATGTCACAGATATTGTATCTGTGCGAAGGGTTGGGAGTTTTTTTTCATTCATGACCATGAGGAGGAAATCGAAATGTTCAAGGTTTTAGTTTCGGATCCCATTAGCGATATGGGGATTCAGCTTCTCTACGATGCAAGCGATGTAACGGTGGATAAAAAAACAGCTCTCTCTGAAGATGAGCTTGTCGCCATCATCGGCGAGTATGACGCACTGCTGGTGCGCAGCCAAACCAAGGTCACGGAAAAGATCATGAATGCAGGCGAGCGTTTAAAAGTGATTGGCCGCGCCGGCGTAGGCGTGGATAATATCGACCTGGAGGCGGCTACCAAGCGCGGAATCGTGGTAATCAACGCGCCTGACGGCAATACGATTGCGACTTGCGAGCATACCTTTGCAATGATGATGTCAGTTGCCCGTTCAATCCCTCAAGCTTACAAGAAGACAGTTGGAGGCGAATGGGACCGCAAAACGTTTGTCGGCGTAGAGCTGCGCTATAAGGTGTTAGGCGTGCTCGGTATGGGCCGCATCGGCAGCGAGGTGGCGAAGCGCGCGAAAGCTTTCGGTATGGAAGTCATCGGGTACGATCCTTTCTTGACGGAGGAGCGTGCCGAGAAGCTGGGAGTGAAGCTCGGCACTGTAAATGAAATCGCTGCGCAAGCCGACTTTATTACCGTGCATACGCCGCTAACTAACGAAACCCGCCATTTGGTAGGAAGACCTCAATTTGAAATCATGAAAAAAGGCGCCCGTATTATTAACTGTGCCCGTGGCGGCATTATCGATGAGCTCGCTCTCGTCGAAGCGATCGATCAAGGCATTGTGGCCGGAGCGGCCTTCGACGTATTCGAAGAAGAGCCCCCCCGCGCCGACCATCCGTTCCTGAACAACCCGAAAATCATCGTTACCCCTCATTTGGGCGCATCGACGGTTGAGGCCCAGGAAAACGTCGCGATCGACGTTTCCGAGGAAGTGCTGCACATTTTGCGCAACGAGCCATTCAAAAATGCAGTCAACATGCCTCCGGTTCCGGCCAACGTGCTGAACAAGCTGCAGCCTTATTTTACGCTCGGCGAGAAGATCGGAAGCATTCTCGGCCAGATCACGCAAGGCGCGATTCGCGAAGTTGTGATCAGCTATTCCGGCGAATTGACGGATGTCGACACCAACCCTTTGACTCGTTATATCGTCAAAGGCATCTTCGCCAAGCAGCTTGAATCGGTTAATGTCGTTAACGCGATGCATCTCGCCAAAACAAGAGACGTCAATATCGTCGTACAGATGTCAAATAATTCGAGCAGCTTTACCAACCTGCTGACCGTCACCTTGAAAACGAAGCAGGAGGAGAAATCGCTCGCAGGCACGCTGCTCGCAGGCTATGGAGAGAGAATCGTACGGATTGACCAGTACCCTGTCGATTTCGCCCCGGAAGGCAACCTGTTGCTCGTATCCCACAACGATAAGCCGGGGATCATCGGCCGCGTCGGCACCCTGCTCGGCAGCAATGACGTCAACATCGCCACCATGCAGGTGGGCCGTACCGTCATCGGTGGTTCTGCGATTATGGTGCTGACCATCGATAAACAGGCTCCGAAAGATGTGCTTACTGAGCTTGGAAAACTTCCGGAGATTGTAAATATCCGGGAATTAGCTATATAAAATGTTTCACGTACAACGAAATTTCCATTGCTTTTTCAACTAAAAAGAGGCATATGCTGCAATTTTCCGCAGCATATGCCTCTTTAGCTTTGTCGATTGCGTCCCGATCAGGGGTATCTTGACAGGTCCCCTATTTCAGGTCGAGCGGCAGCAAAATGGTAAAGGTGGTGCCCTGGCCGAGCGAGCTGTTCACGCTAACGTGCCCTTGATGGGCATCTACGATGTTTTTAACGATGGCGAGGCCGAGCCCGGTTCCTCCTGAAGAGCCGCGAGTACGCGCCTTATCGGCTTTGTAGAAGCGTTCAAAGATGAAGGGCAGATCCTCCTGCGGGATCCCCTGCCCCTCATCGCTGAGCGCGATGCGCACGGCCGGCTGCTCCTTGTAGGCAGCCGTATCGACTTTGATGGCAATACCCGCCCCTGGCGGCGTATGCCGAAAGGCATTGTCGAGCAGGTTCGTCAGCACCTGCTCGAGCCGATCCTCATCTGCCTTCAAGAAGATGAGGCCGCTTTGCGGCAGCTCGCAGCTGAGCGAGATGCCGCGCTCTTTCGCCAGCACCGCGAACTTGCGGTACATGCGCTTGATCAGGGAGGTCATCTCGACCTCCCTGAAGTTCATCTCGAGATGGCCGGCCTCCATCCGGGCCAAATCGAGCAGGTCGCGCACGAGCCGCCCCATACGGAGCGACTCGTCGTGGATGACCTGCACCAGCTCATTGCGATCCTCGGGCGTCGCCGCGATATCGTCGATCAGCGCCTCGCTGTAGCCCTGCAGCATCGAGAGCGGAGTCCGCAGCTCGTGCGAGACATTGGCCACGAAATCCTTGCGCAGCTTATCCAGCCTGAATTCCTCAGTCACATCGCGCAGTACGGCAACCGCCCCGCGCACCTGGTCGCGGGAATACAAAGGCGTCATCGCGACCGACCATACACCGTTGTGTACGTGTACTTTTGAAGCCATTTCCGTCGACTCCGATACCACTATGTTGAACAGCGGCTGCAGCGGTTCCGGAAGCTGCAGCGGACTGGAGTTACCTCTACTTGCAAGCTCGTCTGAATCTCCGATCCATGAAATGGAGCTCCACTCCCGAATGATCTTCTCCCCCTGCGGATTCGTCAAAATCACCTTGCCGTCGGCGTCGAAGGTGATTACCGCATCCGTCATGCTTCGCAGCACGCTGGACAGATGCTCCTTCTCATGGTTGAGAGCCTTGATGGTTTCCTGCAGCTTTTCCCCCATCAGGTTAAAGGTTTGAGCCAGCTCTCCAATCTCATCGGAGGACACGATCGGCACCCGGGTCCCGTACTCTCCTTGAGAGATGAGGCCCGCTGCTTTTTTAAGCTGCAGGAGCGGCTGCGTAATGCGTGAGAACAGGAAAAATGCAAAAATTGTCGTCATTAGAAAGCCAATAATCGATACATAAATAAACAGGCGAAGCACATAGGACTGCGTCGCTTCCATCGATTGGAGTGATTGATAGAGCACGGTAGCCCCGACAATCCCGCCGGCAGCGCCGCGAAGCGGAACGGCTACCGCCAAATATTCGGTATTCGATCGGAAGCTGCCCTTGACATTCTCCGGAATTTGGCTGGTCAACACTGAACCGGCAAATACCTGCCTCAAATCCGACTCCGTGAAGAAGTCGGAAGCGCGAAAGGTTAATAAGTTCCCTGTAGAGTTGACCGGCACTGTCGTTTCCTTGAAATCAGGAGAAACCACGATCATCCTCGCGTCTTCAAAGCTAAGAAGTTCGTTGCTCAACTGGTAGAACTGCGGATTTTCAAAATGTCTGGTCGCTTCATCGGAAAAACGGAAAGCCAGTTTCTGAAGGCTTTCCGTCTGATCTTTCGCCTGCGAAAAATAATCTTCGATATAGTTGACCAAAAACAGTCCCAAAATGAACAGTACGGTAGCAACCAAGCCGATAATAGTCAACCACAGCTTGCCGACGACACTTCGAAAAATAAACACGTTATTTAGGCACCTCGAGCTTATAGCCTACGCCCCAAACAGTCGTTATCATCGCCGCGGCATCCGGAGAAACCTTATTCAACTTCTCGCGAAGCCGTTTCACATGTGTGTCGACCGTACGCAAATCTCCGAAAAACTCGTAATTCCAAACATCCTTCAGCAGCTCTTCACGGGAAAACACCTTATCCGGAGAAACGGCTAAATAATGCAGCAGCTCATACTCCTTCGGGGTCAGCGCTACTTCCTGTCCACCGGCCGTAACACGATGAGCATCATGCTCGATAATCAGATTAGGAAACACGATATTGTTGCTGGAGCTCGCATCCTTCGATAAAAAAGCCGTAGCCGAAGAACGGCGTAGAATCGCTTTAACCCGATAAATCACTTCCCTGGGACTAAACGGCTTGACAACATAATCGTCCGCGCCCACCTCAAAGCCATTCACACGGTTCGTCTCTTCCCCTTTGGCCGTCAGCATGATTACAGGTGTGGATTTCGACTGACGCAGCCGGGAGCAAACCTCGATTCCGTCTATTCCCGGAAGCATAACATCGAGCAGCACCAGATCGTAATCAACGTCCGTTGCCATACGCAGCGCAGTCTCTCCATCTTCCGCTTCCTCGATCAGGTAGCCTTCCTTCTCCAGATACATGCGCAGGAGCCGGCGAATCCGTTCTTCATCATCGACTACCAAAATACTCGATTTCATTTCCATATCCGATTCATTCCTTTCTGCATGAGATTGGCTAATCCCGTTATATTAAACGCCGGCGTAGGAATGCAGACCCGCAATGACTAGATTAACGCCGACAAGCGTAAACATAACGACTAAAAATCCGATGACGGCCAACCATGCGGATTTTTTTCCCTGCCACCCTCTCGAGAGGCGCAAATGCAGGAATACCGCATAAAACAGCCACGTAATCAAAGCCCATACTTCCTTCGGGTCCCAGCCCCAGAAACGCCCCCAAGCCTCTTGAGCCCAGATCATTGCGAAGATAAGCGCGCCCAGTGTAAAGACCGGATAACCGATGGCAATCGCCCGATAGCCGATTTCATCCAAATCCTCAGGATCCATCCCTTTCAAAACAGGTCCGATCGCCGCTCCGAGCGGTTTACGCACCAATATCCTTAATATACCATAGAGTAGAAGTCCAAGCAGTACGGTCCATATGACCGTGTTGAATTTCCTGCCGGCGCTGGCTCCTTCCATCCAGGACGGCGCAACAAACGGCGGCTCCGAGAAGCCTAAAAAAGGCTGCATCTCGACAATTCGCATTCCGAACGGTTGAACGATCGGCGGCAGCACATATTCTTCCGTTTGCGTGATGACCTGCTCGACCCCTTGCTTGTCCAGCACGGTCACTTCTTTCGAGAATGCCGCGTGATAGCCTGCAGCGTTAAAGGTGAAAATTGAAGCGATAAACGCGATCAGCATTAAAATGATGAACATCGTGAACTCCACACCGCGCTGTTCTCTTCGGTCTTGCTTAGAGCCGCCCCCAAAGTCGACGGTTCGCAGCAAATACATAATCCCGCCGGCAAAACCGACGGCGAAGAACGCTTCTCCTGCAGCTGCGGTGGTTACATGAATTTTCAGCCAGTAGCTCTGCAGCGCCGGTATAAGCGGCTGGATTTCGCTGGGGAACACGGATGCGTAAGCGATCATGATAAATCCGACCGGCAAAGCAAAGATACCCAAAACAGGCGTTCGATAAATCGCAAATACAACAAGGAAAGCCAGTATAATCATCATGCCGAGGAAGGTCATAAATTCGTACATATTGCTTGTCGGGATGTGTCCCCCGCTATACCAGCGAGTAAAAAAGAAAGTTAAGTGGCAGGCAAAGCCCAGCACCGAAACGCCAAAAGCAAAGCGCCCCCAGCGCTTTGTATGCTCCTCGGGTTCGCGGTTGCTCCAGCGCTTGCCCGTTATCGACAATACGAAGAGCGAGAAGGCAAGTATATATACGAAAAAAGCGATCATTAAAAACGTACTGCTCAACGAATTTAAATTCACTCTTTTTTTCCTCCGTTTTCCAAATATTTGGCATTCACGGCGATCCCGTTCTTGGTAAGCAGGGCAGCCACTTCGTTTCTCAAGCCGAACCAGTTTTTATTTGTGTGTGCCCCTAACGTCACCCTTCTATCATCAATCCGCAGCCAAATACGGCGGTGCTGCCAGTAGAAGCCCATGATCAAGCCGATCATCGAAATCGCGGCTCCCACCCAAATAAACGGCATAGCTTTATCGACGCGAATATTCAGATAAGAGGTGTATTCGGCAAATTTGACATCCTCCATGGAACCGACCGACAGCTCGAGCTTCTGCGCGATCTCACCGTTGATCTTGTCCTGGCTAAACGCCTCTTTATCGATTTGCCTTGGAAAATAAAGATACGGCTGTCCGCCTGCATCGAGTCCCGGTCCGGTGATCGTAAAAATAAAAGCAGGCGCCTTCGGTTCATTGGATTTCGTAATCGGCTGACCCTGCTCGTCGATCCCGAATTCGGGAAAATAGCCCTTCAGCTGCAGGGAATACGGACCCGCTTGATAAGCGTCCGGGGGATGCGTCATCGGCAGCTCAAAGCTTCCGTAAACCTGCCGGGATTGCTTGTCTTTCAAGCTTGGCTTGACGGATAGAAGCAGCGGAGTTTCTTTATAATCGAACTGAAAAGCCATCAAGCCCTTGTAGTCGAGCGGTTTGTTGACGATAATGTTGTCGCGGTGCACTTCTTCCAGCTTCGGCTGCTTGGTCGGGTCGTCACAGTCAGCCGTACAACGGTAGAGAACCGCTTGAGTTTCGTACGTTTTCGGGACAATGCGCTCCCTTTCCTTGAAAGCCTCCGACATCTCATTTTCATTATAGAATTCAAGCGTAAACTTTTCATTCTTCAGGTAGTAAGACGTATTGGGTATATGCTTCGTTTCCCCTTCCAGAAAGCCGATATATTGGTCCATATGCCAACCCGGAATACTGCGCATCAACACCCCGATCAGGAAAATGATAAGTCCTATATGGTTAATATACGGGCCCCATCGGCTGAACCTGTATTTTTCCGCAAGGAGACCGGAGCCATCGGCTTCTTTGTGCACGTTGTAGCTCCGCTTGCGCAAGAGCGTTTCGAGACGGCTAGTCCAAGCCGAACCCTCTTCCTGCGGCGGCAGCTCGCCGGTTAAGGAAACCCTTTGTCTAAGCAGAAATTGGGGATGCTTGCGGATTTGCTGCTTGGAAAGCGCGCGATAGAGCGGCAGCACCCGGTCCAGACTGCAAACGACCAGCGAGGTGCCGATCATGAACAGCAGCGTAATAAACCACCAAGAATTGAAGGTGTGGGATAAACCCAATAAGTAGTAGATGTGGCCAAGCGTACCGTATGTTTCTTTGTAATAAGTCGAAGGGTCGAAATCGAGGAACGTATTTTCCTGCGGATAGATCGTCCCTAAAGCTGATCCCAATAGCGTAATGGCAATCAAATAAACGGCGATCTTCACGGAAGAAAAGAAATTCCACACCCGGTCGAGCAGCGCCGGATTTTCTTTTTGCGACCGCCTGGCGGCCCCGTCATAGCGCATTTCTAAAGGGGTGTTCGAATCCTCCTCATCAAGCAGCGGCTTGCCGCAGGATTCGCACAATACCGTTCCTACCGGATTCTGATGACCGCATTCGCATTTTGTGTTTTGGAACATGCTGTACCTCCTGCGAGCTTTCCCGCGGGAAAGCGCGGTTCGTCATTTGGTCTTCAATGCCGCCAACGTCTGGTCAATGAACGACTCATCCATCGCGCCGATTTTCTTGCTGTCTATGCTGCCGTCCGCTTGAATGAAAAAAGTCGTCGGGTAATCCATAACCCCGTATTGTTTGCGCACTTTTTCTTGCGGATCAAGCAAAACGGGCAGATTGAGTTTGTATTGCTCCATAAAGCTTTGCACCGTAATCTTGTTTTTGTCTACATTCACTTCCAAGAAAACGACGCCTTCTTTACTCCACTTTTCGTATTGGCGTTGTAAAGCCGGCATCTCCTCTTTACAGGGCGGGCAGAATGTGCCCCAGAAATTAATGAGAACCGGCTTCCCTTTGTAATCCGATAATTGATGAACCCTGCCATCCAGTCCGAGCAGGGAGAAGTCAGGAGCTTTCCCGCCCGCTTGCGGGTATTTTTCGCTTCCTGAGGCTGTCAAATTGCTGATGATGGTTAACGCTCCTACAACGAGCACAACCGCAAAAATCGCCAATTGCACCCATTTTTTATGTTTTCCCACAATGAATCACCTTCAAACTTTGGCGTTGGCGTATCGTACGCATTATCTAATATTATAACGAAAAGAAGGCCAATTCCCTATTGGCCTTTTTGAACTTTATGTGACTGGAGAGCCGCGTCTTTCAAGGCTTTGATCTCATCCGGCGCCAGATGGCGGTATTTGCCTCGGGGTACTCCCGTCAAGAAAATCGGTCCGAATTGGATACGCTTCAGTCTAATCACCGGAAACGTTACCGATTCAAACATACGTCGCACCTGACGGTTGCGGCCTTCATAAATCGTGATTTCGACAACTGTCTCATTCTTCTGCGGATTAATGTCGGCATACTCGACTTCAGCAGGGGAGGTCATTCCGTCCTCCAATTGAACTCCTTCTCTCAGCTTGTCCAGCACCGACCCGTGGGGAACTCCTTTGACCGTCGCTTGATACGTGCGGGGCACATGATGCTTCGGATGCGTCAGCAGATGCGCGAATTCTCCGTCATTGGTCAATAAGAGCAATCCTTCCGTATCGTAGTCCAGACGACCTACGGGGTATACACGTTCTTCAATTCCCTGCAGAAAATCGGTCACCACCTTGCGGCCGCCGGGGTCTGTTGCGCTCGTAATGACGCCCTTCGGCTTATTCAGCAGCACGTAAATTTTCCTCTGCTGGTTGATGGCGCGTCCATCCACCTTTATTTGATCCTGAGCGGGGTCTACCTTCACGCCGAGTGTCGTCACGACTTCTCCGTTCACTTGCACTCTTCCGGCCGTGATATACTCCTCGCACTTTCTTCTTGAAGCGACACCCGCTTCAGCCAATACTTTTTGCAATCTTTCCATGTCCCGTTTTCACCTCAAACCTAATGATACCCATCCTTAGGGGAAATCACAAGTTCGGACCAAGGAAAATAAGCGCCCGGACACGACAAGTTGTGCGGATACAGCTGGTCTCCGGCAAGTCCAAGCAAATCAGACATACGCACCGTCAGTTTATGGAGCAGGAAAAGCTGTTCCTTCTGTTCCGATGTAAACGGCCTCTGCCGCCTGCCGAAGTCCCCCTCCAGACAAATATGGATAAAGTTTGGATCCGTCTCTTCATTAGCCGGGATGATCATCCCTTCTTTGGTGATTAAAAAATCATAGCCTTTTCCATTGATGGAGGAACAAACTGAATGGTGAAGAATGATTCCCTTAATCCGCATGCAGCCCCTCCTCTTTCCATTCATTGCTTACAGTATATGTCGGGGGATGGAGGGCGGTTCGCTCACTGCCGAGGATCAAGTAAATACTAAAAAACAGATCACGATAGATGCCGCGAAGCCTACAAAATCGGAAATCAAGCCGACTTTGAGGGCATAGCCTGCTTTGCGGATGCCGACCGCGCCGAAATAGACGGTGATCACATACAAGGTGGTGTCCGTGCTCCCCTGAACTGTAGAAGCAATGCGTCCGATCAACGAATCCGGTCCGAACTGTTCAATCAAATCGGTTGTAAATGCAAGGGAACCTGCGCCTGTAATCGGCCGCAGAAAGGCAAGCGGAAGCACTTCCGTGGGCACGCCGATTCGCTCGAAGAAGGGCCTCATCCAACCGGTCAGCATGTCCATCGCCCCGGACGCCCGGAACACGCTGATCGCGACCATCATACCGACCAGATGGGGAATAATTTTGATTGCCGTATCGAAGCCGTCCTTCGCTCCTTCCACGAAAGACTCATAAACCGGAACCTTGCGATACGCGGCATATAACGGTATAAATACAATCATGACCGGGATCGCCCAAGCGGAGATCAAGGTAACCAGCGAATACAACGGGATCACCCTTTCAAGGGAGGTAATGGCGAATGCGCCCTGCGGTACCATCTGTCAACGATAATCGCTGCGGCCGTCGAAATGATTGTTGCCAGGAGGGTTGTCCCGACGATTTCGGCGGGATTAACAGAATTATAATTCATCCGAATCGCGATTAATGTTGTAGGGATCAAAGTAATGCTTGATGTATTCAAGGCCAGCAGCGTGCACATCGCAGGGCTCGCCGCTTCTTTATTTGGATTGAGCTTCTGCAGCTCCTGCATGGCCTTAATGCCCATTGGGGTCGCTGCATTCCCAAGCCCGAGAATGTTGGCGCTCATATTGGACATAATGTACCCGATCGCCGGATGATCCTTCGGAATCCCCGGAAACAAGAGCCTGACGAGGGGACGCAGCAGCACGGCCAGCTTGCTAAGAATGCCCGCATCCTCGGCGATTCGCATCATGCCGAGCCAGAACACCAGAATGCTGATTAAGCCGAAGCAAACCGTAACACCGTTCTTCGCTCCGTCAAACGCCGCCTGCGTCACAACCTCCACATTTCCTTTTACGGCCGCTACGATAAACCCCGCAACGATGAAGAAGAGCCAAATAAAGTTAACCATTTCGATCCTCCTTAATCACCCGTTAGTTTGAAGCAGCAAACAGCGAATGCAGTACTATCTTGACTGTACGGGTATATTGAGCTATCAAGGAAGTGGTTGGAATTTCCGTAAAGATAAAAGCAGTCCGCTCCTTCATGCGTAATTTGGCGCTATTCTGTGCATACAGGGGAACGGCGCCCACCTGCTTGCCGCCGATCAGGATTTGCACGCTTCCGCGGCCGCCCAGCTTATAATCCGTTGAGTTACGGTCAGCCGGAACCAACTTACGGATGACCGAGCTTCTCTCTTCCTCCAGCATGGGAAAAGCAAAGGAACGGCCAATAACTCCCTCAGCCCCTTCAACAGTATCTCCTTTGTTTACGATTGGCTGCAGCGGATAATTTTGAAACCCGTAAGTCAATAAACGCGCGTGATCCGCCCAATCATCGGGATCGTTCAATGTAACGACCGCGAGCTGCTGTCCGCCTCTTGTCGCCGATGAAACCAGACAGCGCTTGGCAAGCTTCGTATACCCTGTTTTGACGCCGTCTGCGCCGTCAAATAAATGAAGCATCTTATTTTTATTGAACCAGGTGTAATCCCAGTCTTCATTCGGATTCGGCACCTTTTTCGTCTTCGTGCTGACAATTTCCCGGAAAACCGGATTTTTCAGTGCATAGGCTGTAAGCTTGGCCATATCGTTAGGGCTTGAATAATGCCCCGCGCCATCATCCAAGCCTGACGGATTAATAAAGTGTGAATTCTCCATACCAAGAAGCTTGGCCTTCTCGTTCATCAAATATATAAAGCCTTCCAGGCTGCCGCCCACATGCTCGGCGATCGCGATTGCGGCGTCATTGCCAGAGCGGAGCATCATCCCGTACAGCATATGCTGCAGGCTCATTTCTTCCCCAAGCTTCAAATATATCGAGGAGCCTTCTTTGCCGTAAGCGTTTTTGCTCACCATGACAATGTCGGCGAGGCTTCCGTGATCGATCGCGACGATTGCTGTCATGATTTTGGTCAAGCTGGCGATCCTCATCCGCTCGTCGCCTTTTTTACTGTATAGGATGCGTCCGGACTCCACATCGATCAGCGCCGCTCCTGCAGCGTTCGTATCAATTCCCGGAGGCGCGGCATAAGCGCCTGCCGGAAACAGCATGGCCCAGACGACAAAAAAGATCAGATTACAGCTAACGAAAGACCATTTCATGGTTACCCTCCTCATGCCCATATGCAGACCTGCTTGGGCAGGCCTATCCCCTTTCATGGAATACTTGTACATATATATGCTCGTTTGGGGAGGATATGTCCAGCCGCTTGGACATGACAGGATGATCAGATGAAAATGCCGCCCGATATTTACAAAACATATCCTTCTCGTTATAATCAGGATAAATGAATAGGGAGATTACCGGAGGAGCCTGTCAACACAGGCTTCTTTTTGTCATTTTGACCCCTAACAAGGAGGATACTTACACACAATGCTGCAAACTTGGATAGCACTCACCGTATTCTTGATCACGTACGCCATTATCATTTCGGAAAAAATCAATCGCGCCGTCATCGCGCTGCTCGGTGCCGCAATCATGATTATTGCCGGCATACTGGATGCGCACAAAGCCTTCGAGCATTATATCGAGTGGGGTACCCTCACACTGCTGATCGGCATGATGATTCTCGTGGGCATCACCAATAAAACCGGCGTGTTCCAGTTCGTCGCCATTCGCGCGGCCAAAGCCGCTAAGGGAGATCCGCTGAAAATTTTAATCAGCTTATCGGTATTAACCGCTGTTTGCTCAGCTTTCCTGGATAATGTGACAACGGTACTCCTGGTCGTTCCGGTCACCTTCTCCCTGGCGCGAATGCTGAATGTAAATCCGGTTCCCTATCTGATCTCGGAAATCATCGCCTCCAACATCGGGGGTACAGCTACGCTGATCGGCGATCCGCCGAATATCATGATCGGCTCCGCCAATCCGCATCTGACGTTCAATGCGTTTCTGATTCATTTGGCTCCAATCGTCGTGGTGATCATGGCCGTTACCGTCATGCTGCTCTATTTCATCTACCGCGGACAAATGAAGACCGATCCTGCTAATCAGGAGAAAATCATGAGTTTAAATGAAGCCGAGTATATCACCGATCCGGCGCTTATGAAAAAATCGCTCGTCGTCTTGGGAATTACCATTGTAGGTTTTGTGCTGCATTCCGTCATTCACGTGGATGCTGCGGTTGTAGCTATTACCGGGGCCTTGCTGTTGATGCTGTTCGGGCTGAAGGAGCATGACGTGGAAGAAGCATTTCATTCCGTGGAGTGGGTTACGATTTTCTTCTTTGCGGGTTTGTTCACGCTTGTCGGGGGACTGCAGGAGGTTGGAATCATCAAAAATCTTGCTTTAAAGGCGCTCGAAGTCACAGAGGGGGATATTGGATACGCTTCGTCATTAATTTTATGGGGCTCGGGCATCGCTTCCGCTACGATTGACAACATTCCCTTTGTAGCAACAATGATTCCGCTGATTAATGACATGGCCGATGGCCTCGGATTGGCAGTCGACTCTCCGCAGATCAATACTTTGTGGTGGTCTCTTGCGTTAGGCGCCTGCTTAGGAGGCAACGGCACGATCATCGGAGCCTCGGCGAATGTAATCGTGGCCGGATTGGCCGCCAAGGAAGGCAAGGGCTTCAGCTACATGGAGTTTCTCAAAATCGGAGCGCCGATCACGCTGGTATCTCTCATTATCGCTCAAGTGTACATTTATTTGCGCTATGTGCTATTTTTATAAAGCGGCTGCTAAGAAAGTTCCACGCGCTCTATCATAATCGTTAACTTTTTCGATAAATCCACTTCATAAAACTGGGACAATCTTTGCCCGTCAGTATCATAAATAACTCTTACAACGGGTCTATGGGGTGCGGACGGGTTCACATCGACCACGACTCCCTTTTCTCCTGTGTTAAGAGTAACCGTCAGCCCGAGCGGATAGATCGCCACATGATCGCGAAACAATGCAACTTTTTTCTGATCGTACAAGCTTCCTGCTCCCGCAAATAATATTTCCATAGCTTGGTGCGGCAGCATGGCAAACCGATATGGGCGATGAGTCGTCATGGAGTCATAACTGTCGGCAATAGCTATCCATTTGGCGTACTCGTGGATTTCCGCATCTTTCATTCCTCTCGGATATCCGCTTCCGTCAAGCCTCTCATGATGTTGTAAGGCGCAATGCGCGACCAGCAGGGGCATATTAGGTTCATCCTTCAACATATGAAAGCCATGCTCCGTATGCTTCTTCACTTCATCATATTCATCCTTGGTTAATTCGCCTTGCTTCTTGAGTAAATTCAGATTGATTCTCATCTTTCCGACATCATGAAGCAGCGATCCCAGAGCTAGCGTCATGATCTCGTCCTTGTTGTAACCGTGCGCCATCCCCAGCATCGTCGTATAGATGCTGACATTAAGCGAATGCTGATAAATGTAATTATTGAGCACGTTCATATTCATCAGCATGATTAGAGCCCCGTTATGGCTGGTCAAATCATCGATAATCATTTTCATGACGGAGCTGAACGCTTTCCCCAGAAATTGGCCTCGTGAAAACCTCGCTTTGCTCGATTCTTCCATATAACGGCCAAAGTTGCTCTTTATTTCTCCAAGAGCCCTTCGCCGCGTCTCATCGCTAATCATATCCAGAGGGACAACGTCGTCCGTATCTGCATCCTCAATATACACATAATCAATCCCGAGCTGCTGCAGCCGATGAATGAGTACATGCGACAATTCGACAAATTGCCCCAGCAGGATAACCCCATCCTCATTATAGATGCATTTCCCCAGTCGCATGCCCGGCTGGCATGATCTTGTCGCCACTAAACGCATACACTGCCTCTTTTCAAGGTCTTTTCTTCCACTATAAAAGAAAGACCTATAAAGAGCAACAGAGCCTTTAGACCTAATTTTTGCACCTTAAAATTGAACTGTGATAATGACAACTGGTAACGACCCGAATTGTAATAGACTATGTAATAAGCCGTTTGCTCGCTTTTGATTGAAACACGAATGACCCGTAAGAGATCACTTTTTTCAAAGTGTCCATCTTACGGGTCACAGTTCAAATGCTGTAGGAGCCTCTTTCTTATAAAGCTTAGACAATAAAGTTTTGGTTTGGATTTTCGATGTTGGTTACACCCGTAGTAACGGATGGGCTGCTTGTCGAGCCTGCCGTTGCACCTGCCCCTGCAGTCCCGGCTGCGCCCTTGATCATGCTCTGGATCTTTTCAACTACTTGCGGCGCCGAATCGATCAAGCGCTCCAGAATATGAGTTTGGTTATCCAGAGGAACAACCTTCACGCCTTGCTTGCCGACCACAAGAAACGCGATTGGAGTAATCGATACGCCGCCGCCGCTGCCGCCTCCGAAAGGCAGGGCGACTTTGGCGTTAAGCGTATCGTTTTGGTTGATCATGGCTCCTTCGATCTCGATCTCGGAATCGGTCACGAACTCGCTGCCCCCTGCCGCGAAGCCAAAGCCCACTTTCGAAATCGGCATAATAACGCTGCCGTCCGGGGTTTCTACAGGGTCACCAACTATGGTATTTACATCCACCATTTCCTTTATATTCTCCATGGCGACTTTCATTAATCCTTCAATTGGATGTGTTGACATCATTTTTATCCTCCATTTCGCAAAATGCTTGATACATAAGGATTTCTTTTTCATTTATTATCATATCCCAAAGGTACGTAAGGTATGTATTTTGATAGAAATCGGCGAAATATGGAAGAGGAAAATCCCACATTGCTGTAGGATTCCCATAATTAATACTATGCTTCTACCAGGTCAGGTCTCTTTACTTGAAGCGGAGGAGGTATAAGCCATCCTTTTTCTTTACTTAATCTTAGAATTCTTAGGCCAAGAGCAGCTTTTGTCACATGATATTTACCAAATAATGCGCCAATGTCTTCTCTAACCGACATGCTCATTATTTGGCTACAAGCAACCAAGCCAATAGATGTATCCAATGCAATCGTTCCAGCAATTTCTTGGTCAGTAAATCTTGCGCCGGCAGGAATATCCTCAAGTTTTACTTCTGGTCTTTCAGGTAATGCCGGAGAAGGTACAATTCCATTATGAGTAAGTATGGTATCGCATTCGCTTACTTCAAGTTCAGCTTGATCGATTAAATCGCCCAATATTTTCTTTAGATCTTTATCTCCAGCATGGTACTGGCAAGCCCGATAAGCAGATTTACAGCTCTTTGCTTTCATTGAAAATTGCCATACATTATAAATCTCGCCATAATGTAACGGCTCATCTTTGGGATTACCACTTAAAATACCCAATCAAATCATCTCCTATTGTTTAATTTTGAACGATTGTTATTTTAACCTTCATAACAAAGTTTATTCAAAAATGGCCTAACAATATATTGGATAGAATTAGAGGGAGATGCTCAATCTGTATGGACAGTTCTGCACCAGGTATTGTGCCCACCAGTCTTGTCCGCTATGTAATGACACTTTTCCGCTTAGTCAACGATTTTATCTTCGGTTTAATCAAAGTTTTATACCAGTTTTTAAAGCCGCCTCTTACCTTCGAAATTTGCAGCAGCAACCGGAAACCGGCCAATATCGCATAACCGAGACGAATTCTTCCAGCAAATGAAACCTCCGTTGAAAACTGCTGACTATTGTACTGGGGATTGACTTGCACTCTAGGGTGCGTATGAAGTTGTACGTACTGAAAAATAAATCCGAGCAGAGACGATTTCAAGCCCCAAACGATTCCGGTCGTGATTGCAGTTTCAGGAGCATCGCCGACACCGATTCTCGTATTCCAGGTTAATTTGGTGCACTGGACTTGGGCCAGCGACTGTTTCATCCATTCGTATAAATGAAACGTATTTTCCAATATCAGCTGAACTTTATTATAATATTGCATGATCCGATCCTTATTGATGTTATGTTTTCCTTTGCTGAGCAAGGAGGTTTGATTCTTATTGACCGTCTCCGCTTTGATCATGATCCCTTCAGAAAAGTTAACAAATTGAATCACAGGAATAACAAAACGAAATCGAATCCATCCAAACAAAGCTTTGATATCCAAATACATCTGTTCATTATCCTTGACTTTCGAAAAATAAAACTCGCCGCGAATATAGCTGAACAGCACCAAGATGATAACCGCAAATATAAGCATAGCAATCAACAACAAAAGTCCAAACACCGGCCCATCCTCCCTTAAAACTCAAAACTCCGCTAACGGAACCCTCCAGGTTCCAGTTTACGGAGTTTAGTATTCGCGTGAATTGGGGAAAGAATGCATGAATCGCCGGATCTTGCGCGTCCAATAAAATGATCCAAATATTATGGAAACCATCAATCGATCCCGCTTCCCACATCTTCGATCGTCATTTGCTTGCTGCTGCCATCCAATCTATCGAACAGCATGCGGGTTTCCTCTTCCAAGTCGAAATTTCCTTCAAACATTGTCGATTCCGGCAATTCCTTAATGGAGCCCAAGCCGAAATACTCTAAAAACTGCTTGGAAGTCCCATAAAGAATAGGCCTTCCGATCGCTTCCGCGCGTCCGATTTCTTCAATCAAATCTTTCGCGACTAGAGTCTGCAGAGCCCGATCACATTTGACGCCGCGTATTTCTTCAATTTCCACCCTGGTGATCGGCTGTTTGTAAGCAACGATGGAGAGTGTCTCAAGAGCCGCTTGGGACAAAGACGAACGAGTCGGCGTATAGGCCAATTTTTCAAAATACGGTGCATGTTCGGCCAAAGTGGTTAATTGAAAAGAGCCCGCAACCTCTACGATCTGAATGCCTCTGCCCGACCTTTTGAAATCGCCCTTCAAGTCATGCAGCAAATCGGTCACCATGTGCACATCCTGCTCAAGCACTTCGGCAAGCTGCTTCGCATCCAGTCCTTCGTCTCCGGCAGCAAACAGCAGCCCTTCAATAACCGATTTCATATGTTGAAAATCCAACGCCCGTTCCCCCCTCTCTCGCTTGAATCACGATATCTTCAAACAAATTGTGCTGGTAGCACATAATTTTTTTCATCTTCATAAGCTCCAATATGGCCAGGAATGTCACAACGATCTCTTCCCTGGTCATTTCATAATCGAAAAGCTTGGAGAACAGCAGCTTGCCGCCCTTTCCGCTTAAAAGCTCCACGACTTCTTTCATCCGATCCTTCACCGAGATTTCATCACGGCGGATTTTGGCGATTGCATGGCGGCTGACCATCTTTCGCATGGTTTTTCGGAAAGCGAAAAGCAGGTCGCTCACATCCAGGCCTTTTACCGGATTTACTTGCACTTTCGGAAGAAAAGGCGTCAAATCCTCAGGCTCCCGCGTGTAGACGAGACTGCGCTCCACTTCTTTCTCCCGCAGCATATCGGCTATCGATTTGTATTTGCGATACTCGATCAGCTTCTGTACAAGCTCCGCCCGCGGATCCAGCTCGTCGTCCATACTATCAAACTCATCTTCGTATTCGATGACCGGCGGCTTGGGGAGCAGCATCTTACTTTTTATCGAAAGAAGTGTTGCCGCCATGACGAGAAACTCGCTCGTAACTTCAAGCTCCAGCTCCTGCATGGCTTGAACATATTCCAAATATTGATCCGTGACTTCCTTAACGGGAATATTGTAAATATCTACCTCATTCTTATCGATTAGATGCAGCAGCAGATCAAGGGGGCCTTCGAACGCTTCCAGCTTATACGTAACCTTCATAGCGCAGATTCGTTCCCCCTTGTCATAATGAAAAAACGTTCATCACTATTTGCGCTGCTATCGGATATATACGTTCAAGCAGCCAATGGCCGATCGGCGTCACCAATAGGGTAAGCACAAGGATAAGACCATAACGTTCATTGCGCGCCAACCAGTTTTGCTTATCTTTTGAGACCAGTCCCCGGAGCACATACCAGCCGTCGAACGGGTACAGCGGAAGCAAATGAATAAGAAAATACATCAAATTGACGATGACGCAATATTGCAGAAAGCTTCTCCACATTTCAATCGTTCCCGACCCTTCGATGTGCAGGGCAAAGTAAAGCCACCAAAAGAAAAAAACAAGAAGAAGATTGGAGATGGGGCCCGCCAAAAAAACAATGGTATGGCGAAGTCGCGGACGGCTTTGAAAGTGTTCGGGACGAACCGGAAGCGGCTTCGTCCAGCCGTAAGGCCCGAACAGAATCATCGCCAGGCCCAGGGCGTCTATATGCGCCAAGGGATTCAGAGACAGTCGATCCTGCTCCTGCAAAGAACGATCCCCCAACAGACGCGCTGTCAGGGCGTGAGCCGCATCATGCACGGTGAGCGCAATGAGAAAAGCAAACAAACGATAAAGCAAAGTCTCCAGGTGAAAATAGGAGGTTAAGAACGCGATCATTACGATTGCAGCTGCCTGGTCAAATTCGCCATTTCAATCGCCGATGCCGCCGCTTCCCAGCCTTTGTTGCCGGCCTTCGTGCCCGCGCGTTCCACCGCCTGCTCGATCGAATCGGTGGTCAGCACGCCGAAAATCGTTGGAACACCGGTTTTCAGCGAGATAGCGGATACTCCCTTGGCCACTTCGTTGCAAACATAATCGAAATGAGGAGTTGAGCCGCGAATAACTGTTCCGAGGGTAATGACGGCATCGTATTTGCCGCTTTCGGCCATTTTTTGCGCGATCAGAGGGATTTCAAAAGCGCCTGGTACCCAGGCAATTTCAATCTCTTCATCTTTAACGCCATGGCGTTTGAAGCCGTCTAAAGCGCCTGAAAGCAGTTTGGAGGTGATGAATTCGTTGAATCTGCCGACGACGATCCCGTATTTCAAGTTTTGCGAAATTAAATGTCCTTCGTACATTTTTGGCATGGTAAGCATTCCCCTCTTTATGAATTATAGTTGGCCAGGCTCATTTTGAAACTGCAGCAGATGCCCAAGCTTCGTCTTTTTCGTATGCAGGTAATTCGAATTCTCCACGTTCTCTTCCATCTGGATTGAAACTCTTTCCGTAACTTCAAGTCCGTAGCCTTCGAGTCCTTTGATCTTTCTAGGGTTGTTCGTCAGCAAACGGATCTGGCGGACTCCCAAGTCTCTGAGGATTTGGGCTCCGATTCCGTAGTCGCGCAGATCGGGAGCAAATCCAAGCTCTATATTCGCCTCCACCGTGTCAAATCCCTGCTCCTGAAGGGCATATGCCTTTAATTTATTAATCAGCCCGATGCCTCTCCCCTCCTGCCGCATGTACAGCAGGACGCCGGAACCTTCCTTCTCAATTTGCTTCAACGCAGACTCAAGCTGCGGTCCGCAATCACAGCGATGGGAATGGAATACATCTCCGGTCAAGCATTCTGAATGTACGCGAACCAGCGTTGATTTATCGGTATTGATGTCTCCTTTGACCAGCGCTATGTGTTCCTTGTTGTCGACATGGTTCGTATAAGCAATAGCGGTGAACATTCCGAAATCGGTCGGCAGCTTAATCTCTACCTCGCGCTGTACGAGCTTTTCTTTCTGATTGCGATACTGAATCATTTCTTGAATCGTGATGATTTTAAGGTCATGTTTACGGGCAATTTCCATCAAATCGGGTACGCGGGCCATTGTGCCGTCTTCCTTAATGACCTCGCAGATGACCGCTGACGGGTAAGAGCCGCACATCCGCGCCAAATCGACAGCCGCTTCCGTATGGCCGGCTCTGCGGAGAACACCGCCTTTTTTTGCTATTAACGGAAAGATGTGCCCGGGACGGCGGAATTCCTGCGGCCGCGTTTTCGGATCGATGATCGCCCCGATCGTTCTGGAACGCTCGTAGGCGGATATTCCTGTCGTCGTCTCCATATGATCGATCGAGATTGTGAACGCCGTTCCATGGTAATCCGTATTCCGCGCCACCATAGGCGGCAGATCAAGCTCCTGCGCCCGCTCCTCGGTTACAGGAACGCACACAAGGCCCCGGCCTTCCCTGATCATGAAATTAATGACTTCAGGGGTCGCTTTCTCAGAAAGAGCTATAAAATCCCCTTCGTTTTCGCGGTCTTCATCGTCGACGACGATAATGACCTTGCCCATATTGAGGTCGTGAATCGCCTCCTCTATGGAATTGAATGAAACATTCGCGTGTTCCCCCATGTTCCTTACCCCCTGTCATAGAAATCCGTGTTCGGCCAAAAATCCTTCTGTGAGCGTGCTTTGGGCCCGCCCCGCTGCTTGCGTCGGCTTGTAGGTCAAGAGCCGCTCCATATATTTTCCCAACACATCGCACTCGATATTAACGGTGTCGCCCGGCTTCTTTTCCTGAAGGACGGTCTGCGCCAAGGTATGAGGGATGATGGAGACGGAAACACTGTTGCCGCTGACATCAACGACGGTTAAGCTGATGCCATCGATTGTGATCGAGCCGCTTGGAATGATGTATTTGCCAGCTCCCGGGTTCGCCAGCTCGAAGCTGAAAACTACAGCGTTTTCTTCAGGTGTGCGGGAAAGGATAACAGCCGTTGTATCGACATGGCCTTGGACAATGTGTCCGCCGAAGCGACCGTTTGCCGCCATAGCCCGCTCCAGATTCACCCTGGCGCCGGATTTGAGGCTTTGCAGATTTGTTTTTCTAAACGTTTCCGGCATAACATCCACCGAGAACGATTCGCTGTCGAAATCGACGACGGTCAAGCAAACGCCATTGACGGAGATGCTATCGCCCAAATGAACGTCCTGCAGTACGGTTTGAGCCCCGATGGTCAATGCCATTGCTTGTCCATGTCTGTGAATGCGGCGCATAGAGCCGATTTCCTCAATGATACCTGTGAACATCCTAGCTTTCCCCCTCCACTCCTCCATAACGAGGATAACCTGTCAAGCAGATATCGTCGCCGAACTGCTCAACGGTGAGGCGATCGAGTGTGATCGCATCCTGCATCTTGTCGAAGCCGGCGAAGCTGAAGTTCGCCGGCGATTGGTGTCCGCCGATGATCTTGGGCGCATAGAACAAGATCATTTTGCCCACGAGGCGCTGCTCCAGCATCGCGCCGCTGAGCCTGCCTCCACCCTCAAGGAGGATGGAGGCAATCTCCCGCTCGCCCAGCAGCTGCAGGGCGAGCGCAAGATCCACGTGCGGCCCGTCGCCGCACGTGAGCACGGTCACGCCGCGCGCTTCCAGCGCGGCCTTTTTGGCATCATTTTGGGCTGCAGCGTATATGTAGCAAGCGCG